>BNJU01003656.1_pt1 | contig 53400 bp, 72 predicted proteins | sample 8539281 | NCBI WGS metagenome assembly BNJU01 (sample SAMD00202456, study PRJDB9452) | human saliva metagenome | isolation source: human saliva | place: Japan | reverse complement strand
GTCACCACGATCTCGCCACAAACATAATGACTTCATCGACGGCTCATCTTACCAGTATCAACTGCAAACGATGGTCGTTTCTGCTCCGTCCCATGATCCTGGTGTCGTCTGAATATCAGACTTTGATACGTTTAACAGTTCTTAGCTGCTTCATTAGTGCCTCACTGGCCTCATCTGATTCCTTTATATCGTCTAATTTGCCAGTAGCTGATGTTAGAGAGTTTGTTACGGTGGAATACAGGCGAAACGGTGTACCATCTTGTAATTCCAGTGAGCATAGTTAGAGTTCGCCTTGGACATCTGGGCGCAATTGTCTGTTGGGGAAAGTTTAGTAGAAGTTCGTTGGTACGGTGTCGGTCACCTGGCAAGTCCTGCGATGGGATGAAAGCGTGTTCGTCTTCGATGACCTTCCGACGATCTCCATCGTCCTTTCTCCGCCGTCGTGATGATGAGGTCAGAGAGGAGTGCCCTTCTCCTGCATCCGGTTGTAGCGCTTGTTCCTTACGACTTCCTGCATGGAGGCATAGTCGTCAGACCGTTACAGTCTTGTGATATTGTATTTGCGATAGTCTTCCTGGAGGGCTTCATTCCCTTGAGGCAGACACGCCTGCGACTGGATCAGTGCCCGAGATGTTAGAATGTCGTACATTCTATCTGCAAGGCAGCTTCGTCGCTTCAGCTTTTCCTGCAGTTCCGCATCAGTCGGGTCTGCTTCGCCCGGGATTCAGCTTTCGCCTGTTCTGCCGGTCGAAACTTGTACTGCTTTGCATTCATCTCGAAAGCTCTAAAAGATGATGTTTGTCACCGCGTTGAGATAAAGAACGACGCATCCTTTATCTTGAAATCGAGTTCAAAGGGTACGATAATCTCTGGCGGTGCGTTGCTGAAGCGTTCACGTATCTCTGATGGCTTCATTCAGAAGCTCTTCATCGGTTTCATCGAGCTTTACGCTTGTATTCATACGTGAAACTCTGCCGATTGCACCGTTCTTTACATGAATATAATTGATAAAGTACCCTTGTGTCATCATTCATAATCGTGAATACATCGACATCTGTAATCGTATGGCTTACGATTTCACTTTTGCTGCAACTATTGAGGCCATGTAACGTTGTTTGCACATTTCAGCTTCCTCGAACCGAAAGCTTCCTTTCCCGCATTTCTGCACTGCTTTTAGAAGATTTTACCACGGTGTTTCCTTCAATATTTCCTCGGCCTGTATCGCTTCCTCGATAGTCTTCGTAGCCTGCTTGTCGAAGTGTAACTGCAGTTGTGATGATATTCCAGACAGGCTTGTATTTTGTTCTAGATAATCTTCTTCTGTATTAGGGAAGCGGTGGGCGTGCGCGGACGAGGCACTTTATTATGTCAAGAATGGCATAGCACATTGCTGATATGGACTGTGGCGGCCGTAGAAAGTGCCGTAACTTGTTGATGTCGGTGTCTTGAAGATACGGGGAAAGATTGTTCGTTAGCAGATGCCGGACAAGTTCCTCTGTCTTTGAGCAGCATTGTATTTCGGCTTTGCACGGTTTGATCAGTTGATTCTCTATCAGCAGTGCATCTTCCTTCTGTGTTGACGACGGAATAGACATGTCGTGAATCTGAGACGAGTACTTTTGTTCGAAACGGTCAACCTCTTTGTGAAAGTAGGATGACACACGACGCTTCAGGTTTCTTTGCTTTACCGACATAGATAATGGTATGTCTGCATCATAGAACTCGATACGTACCCGGTTTCTCACAGGCATATTGAGCAATGTCTCACAGATGTCAACCGCTTCAAGTTGTCTTCTTTATTCACTTTGTGTAACCTCGCATAAAGGGTCGGCGATTTTGTTTCACGTGGAACGTGAAGTCGAAAAAGCGTCAAGTGAGCCAAGTGAAAGGGATAACTATTTGCGGCACTACAGGCCGAGTCTCAATAGCGGTATGGCCGATTAAAATGGGCATCGGTAGGTCAGAGCAAGAGTATTGTCTTTAGCAAGGTGAGTGGCAGCCCCTTTGTTGGCATAGCCCTCATTCGTTTTTCCTTATTCTCCCTAGTTCAGAGAAGGCTGATTTGTCTTTACAGTTCCGCCACTAGAATCGGAGCAAAGAGCTTATTTCGACATCCTTGTCGAACTGTTCACGACTGTGCGGAAACCCGTAGTTCGATGATAGTTGCAACATACTTTTCGGGTGGAACTTTAACAAGGTCGCAGGCAGCCTCATTGTTCCACCTGTTGCCAGCAGGTCGCTGTCATGCAGCAGGACAATATCGTTTTCATTGACGGCATCCTCAGAATCTCGATGGTGCTCCACGCCGTATTCCTTGGCATAGTTTTCCTGTACGGTTCGCAGGGGAGCTCTCGGTTTCAGGGCAGCATACGATGTCGGCACCGAGGCAGGTTGGTCATTGAGACAGATCGGTCTCGGCCTCAATGCCCACAATCTTGTCAGTTTTTCCTTGTGTAGAGCAATGACCATCTCATCTTGTAATTTCCGAAGAGCTTCTGTGTAATTTGAAATAGGTGGTTATGTCCTCGGTGTTGACTTTGACCGGCCAGTCCGGAATACATCTCAGGTTGTCCAATAATACTTTCTTTTTGTTCATTTCCAATTTTATTATATTGTTTTGTTTATTATACGTTTGTTTTCACGAAACGAAGCTCTGTTCCACTTGCGGGCAGTTTGGGGATGTCTTTTTCAGGTTTTGCTGACTATCTTCCATGAGACTGGCGGCACATTGATGTCACTTTCAATACTCTGGATGCGGTTTGCCTGTGCGAGTGTTTCCGGTTGTATTCGTTCTAACTTCTGTCGGCACTCTGGTCAGAGAGGTCGTGAAGTCTGCTGGTAATCGAGTTGGTTCTCGAATTTTTATGTCCTCGTCGGTGTATCTTTTCGGCGAACACACGCTCACGGTCGATGCATCCTCTTATACTTCAGTTTCGCTTCCGCAGCTTCCGCAATCTCTTCCTGACGGTTGGGAGACGTTTTCGATGGCCCTTCAGAGCCGGAACAACAGCTGATAGATTCTTTAAAGTTCACCTGCGGCGGGCCACGAGGCCGTGTAATCCCGCCGCACCTTATCGGAGAAGTCCCAGCTGTTCCAAAGACCGTTAACAACATCCGGCTACCGAAGTGTTGCTGCAGTAGTCAGTAATGCGGTTGATGCCTGCTTTCTGCAGCCACCATTCGTATCGGTCGCGCCCGCGATGCCGATTTCCACGCCTGTTCCGTCAGGCGGGAAGCATCGGCATCATCCTGGCGCAGGAGAATGGGTGTATTCAGCACGCGAGTGAACATACGGTAAGGCTCGTCGACCCCTTTTGTCGAGTCAATCAGCACACTGATATAGCTTTCGTCCCTGTTCATTACGAAAGCAGCCGCCGGCACAAAGCAGGGCTGCATTGATCCCGTAACCGTACCCGTCCGCCAGCCCTCTCCATATCCTGTCGTGCCGTTTGAATTGTCCGGGTGAACAGTCCGTCTATGACCTTCGATTCCAGTGAGTGTTTCACGTAGATCGAAGTAGTCGCATTCGATGCACCTTTATTTATGATCTTAGCGCATCGCGCAGAGCCGGAATCCTGTGTAAGGCCTCCAGCTGGATCTCCATGGCATGCTTGAAGAAAAGCCATTGAGATATATCATCTGTAAACCCACCTCCAACGAGGAAGAGTGATGAAGCTTGTCAGGAAGGTGTACCATCCCCTGCGGGAAGCGGCGTAGTGGCCCTGTACTTGAATCTGTCTGCCAGTGGGGAGCTCCGTTAGTCCGCGCACCCGCGTACCTGCTCGTTTGTGTGCGGTCCAGCAGGAAGGTAGTTGCCGGTGCGGATCCGGCGAACTGAGCAAAATTGTTCTCCCGGCTGTAATTCCATCTGTCAGCGGAACCGACTGGCGTCTATGCGCACAGGAGTGCTCTGTTCGCGCAAGTTCGGAGTGACCCGCGGCGATGCTTTCTTCAAAGTGATGGACAGCCGGTCGGCGCATCGTCCGCCTTCCACTTCTCTGGGTCTGCCGATGTATCGTCCGTTGAGGAAGGTGCTTAAGGGGTGACGATTACTGTCCGCACAGGCAGATAACGATATTGTCCCACACCCAATACTCGCCGTTCTTCGCCAACAGTTCGTCAGCCTGGCCTGAAAGATGTCAAGATGATCCGTATGGTCAAGCTCTTCCGCCATTCTGTGATGAATTTGCCATTGGTCGCACTGTGCGCGGACTCCATACGGTAGGCTTTTGACCGGTTCAGCATATGAACTTATCGCCGTGGCATCGGTTAACATTCCCATAGCCTCCAAGAGGCCTATCTTCTGACTATCTGTCCTTTGGCACCTCCAATGGGTTATAGTTTCATTCGTTCGATTTTATTCACATGTCCATTGTCACCAGATTGCGTCTGCACTCATGTCAAGCGGCTGCCGTAGCAGCCCCGCACCTTGGTGCGGTTCACCGTTGACAATAAGTATCATACTTTAATTTCATCGTTTACAAAGTATAGTACAACACCCTAATGAAACAACACAAAATTAAGAAATAAAATCGATTACAACCAGATTATGGAGGAAAAGTTCGTAAAGTTCCTTGAGAAAACTTTCAGTTCATTCTGCAGCTATGCCCGAGGCCGGGTACGATTCTTGTATTGGAGAACCTAGTCTCAGAGGAACAAGAGAAACATGGGAAACAAAGGAACATGTAAACTGTGGGGATGGGTTATTCTGTCAAGTATTTTACCTATTCAAAAGATGCCCATGCTTAACTGTAAAACGAAGAAATGGGACAAATGGCAAATAGGGAAGGGAACGAAGAACGCATTTGTTTTCGGTATTCTCACGGTAAGCTTTCTGCCATCTTTTAGACGTGACACTGATGCATCTGATGCTTCCCGTGTCTATCCGATGTTGAAAGAAGTTCATTTATCCTTCTTCTTCTGACAGGCATCATCATTACGCTTGTCCCGCAGTTGACCCTTCATCATACAGCCGTTTGTCGTGGGCCATATGCCGACAGGCATCGCTGGTGGCACCGCCCGTGAGCATGGTTTTACGCTCATCGGTATTTACGCCAAGTCATGTCAGATAGTTTTCGTCATATTGTTGTCGGTGTCAGTTCGACAGTTCTGGCTTCTATCCGCAAGGTTCGCAGGTGCGTTTCCGTGCAGAAACGGTTAAGTGCAGAGCATTTGTGCAGGTTGGCGCAATGGCGGTTTTGCAATAGGTCTTCTCTTTTGCGGCACTATCGATATCGGAATGGCTCTGAGTGTGCGTTGATTTATGTTCAGCCCTTCTCCTGGCCTTATTCTGGCTTATATTGGGAATGGCACGGGCGTAATTAAAGCAGGTCCGTAGGGTGAGACGGCCGTACGACCACGGGCAAAGAGCCACACCTGCTGGCAGATTTATGCTCGAAGGTCCTGTTCGTGTTGATGTTCTCCAAGAATTTCTATACGGAGAGCATGACCGTTACTTGACTGCCTTCTTGATCGAGAAGTTCGAGCGTCTCTCTATCCAATATTCCCAACTCTGTCTGCTCTGTCTTTGGCAGCAGAGGTCGTCGGACACTCTCGGAGGCTGGATAGGCGACGTTGCGGCGGAAATACGTTCACCAGTGGTTCTCTCATCTTCGGTGCGGCTTCACAATCCTGCTCCCTTTATGGCTGGGGAAGCCCACAGTAATGGTACGTTGTTCTGTCAGCCGTTATCGGTCCCATCATCAGCGCCTCGGCCTTTTACGCACATATTGGAGTTCATGCCACTGACCTCATGCCCGCACCCACAACGACGACGAGGCCGCATCTTCTATACCGGCCTGCGTCGGTCGTGCGCAGCAGTCCGTCCTTCTGGTTGGCTGGCGACCAGACGCGCATTCTTTCTGTTCTTCGGGAAGTCAGTCAACACATTGCTCCAAGACATTATGGCCATTGCGCTCACCCGCCTCACGAAGCGTAAAACAGCAGCCGGCGTTTCATCTGTAAGTTCAGATAAGGAGGGCAGGTACAACCGATATAGTCGCACCGGCCGACCGCCGATAAGTGTATCTGACCGCCGTCAGCTGTGTAGTTTTACAGAACCCGCTTTGCGACCTCGACCCGTCCTTCTTCCACTAAAGCACACAGGCACGGAATCGGATAGTAGCAGAAAGCGTTGCTCAATCGCATATATAATAGCACAGGAACTTTTTCCGTGGGCAGGCTCGTCCTTGTCTGCCAGCGCATGGATGACGTGACCGAATCGCAGCCTCCTGCCTCAGTGTAAGCTGACGGGCCGACAACCAGTCGCGCGCGACGGGCTTGCAGCGCCTCTGTCTGCCAAGCGCTCCGACGGAAACCGACCCGCAGAGAAGCGCGACAGACGCATCGCAATATCTGATAGGGCAGGGGTCACTAAAGGTAGAAGCGGGCTTGCTGCTGAGAGGAAGCTACGCAGCATAGCATTCCATGCCACGCAATCTCTGCCGGCCTTGGCTACAATGAGCAGCTTTCCGCAGTCCGCCAGTGTGTCGCCTCAAAGAGCAGTCAGGATCTCGTCTCCGTTAAATGGGACAGACTGGAGACAGAATAAAGGCCATGCACTTCGCATGGTAGCATGACTGTCCTGAACTGCAGGCGGTTCTTACAAGAGAGGATGAAACTACAGGACATGCAGCAGACAAATGGACATGATGGCCTCGTCCATCGGCCTGCTCCTTCTGTCTCCGGGCTGGCATCAAACCTATCTCACATATCACTCCAAGTGTAATGTACACTTTGATGCCATGTCCAAAGCCGATTACATGCTTCTGGCTTGTGGGCAGTGCTCGACCGACTTGGTAGTCGATGCCTTTCAGCGTGTTACCAACGCCCTTTTGGAGTCCAATCAGCAATCCAGCGAAACGGGCTTGACAACTCAACTGGACTGATTGCTGGTTACAGTTTCCATTTTCAACAACGTTTTGCTCTATATCACAAGTGATGATTTGTTTTGAAATTATGCAATGTTTTGTCAGAACCTTATCTGGCCCCAGCATAGCTGTAGCCTGAGTGGCCGTGCACCTACATGGCGACAGAGACGTACGGCCTGACAGTCCCATTAGGCGTTTCTCTGCTTCCACGGAACCACTTGGTCCTCCGCAGTGGCAAAGCTTCATGCGGAAAGCATCCACGCATCGGACGTGAAGAAACTGGATTTCTCCTGTGTTCCTTTTCTTCTCCGTTATGCGGAAAGCACGGAGCTTCAGTGAGCGCCCAGGCGTGGACGTCGGCAGACTCGTCGCGAACATCCATAGCGCAAGAATTCCGAAAAGCCCACTATAAACCTCGTCTCCCGAGTGATATCGGGCTGTTCCTGGGAGGAACTCACTTACAGGATAAAAGTTCTGATTTTCATTCTTCCGCCGCGCTCCATCAGCTTTTCAGAAGGTCAGCCGGAAACCGGCACAGAAACTTCTCGGCGACAAGGACCATAGTGACGTATGCCGAACCTGGCTGTAGCCTTTTGTCAAAGTCTTCTGGTAGGCATTGAAAATGTTTTGTATGCCCAAAAACTTTGCCCTGATAGTAGGTGTATCGAAAGAGTATTCAGCTTTCGCCCAGCCCATGAATGTAGGTGTCTGAAAGTTCGTGGTCCGCGTAATCTCTCCCACACTTTGTCCGTCTGTCCTTCTCCCCGACATTACCCTCGTCGGGGTCTATATTACAGAGATGACCCAAATACTCATCCATAGCCACTGTCTTTCCGTCTCTTCCGTTGTATCGCGCCCATGAGCATGCTGCCGGTGAAGTTCTGCAAGGGTCAGGTCAAGACTTTTCGTAACATTCCATGTTGAAACGAATATCCATAGACGTCCGGGCATGGTGATGCGTCGTGTCGTGCAGGCATCATCTTTCGTTCCATTGCCGTGCTTTGGGTCCCACCGGCTTTGAGCGACAGGTCAGTCCTCCAGCCGTATAGACAGCGCCGCGGGTATGCCAACCGCCCCTCTTCGATACTTGCCCTGATCATTTTGCGCCACGAATTGCGCGTGTCAGGATCGTCTTTCGCCCGATTTATCTGTTACTTTCTCGACTGTTAGCGTGCGCATCCTGTAATTGGGATAGAAAGTTCTCCCGTAAGGTCCAAACTCCATTGTCCGAGCAGCCAGCCCAGTCCGCCGATAGTTGAAATTGTTTGAACGCCTCATGCAGATTGGAAGTATTCTGATGACGATGATCACTGCCGGTATTATACATGCAGACTTCATCAAAGATTCCAGTGCCCCGAAACCGAGCTGAAGCAGCCTGAAGAACAATGTCCCTTGTAGGGTTGAACTGCACATTTTGCACGAGGAGAGACAATCACGCCGCACGAGTGAGTGCTTGTCCAGTCGTCCTCCTGACAAGGAAACTCCAACGTTCCGCTTTTCCATTCGTTCTGGAATGGTCCCCGAGGTCGTGCGTTCTGGTCCATGGCTTCTGGACCTGAATCCGCTTTTGTCTTTCAATCTGTCACTGTTGTACCAATCCCAATGTCAGTTCTAAGGCATGAAAGCAACCGTCCATATTGTACGAATATTGCAGACCGAAAAACGTTGGTTAACCCGTAATCTACGGCCATAGCTTTGCCATCCTTTTCTTTCAGTTCAAGGGCATCATCCGGCGTGAAAAGGGTCAGGTACTCTGCTTTCAGCAGTTGTTCAACCGTTTTCGCCCCTCCTCCGCAGTAGTCTCCGCTTTACCCTTCATGAATGATGCAGCGCACCCAGCCTGTGGTGCTCAATCCCTGGAGAAGAAAGTGCAGTTGATGCCTCCCGTCAGGTTGTTGTGCCGCAGCAGTTGTTCGAAGACATACGTGCATCGTGCGGCTCATAAATGGTCGGAAACGGTCGCCGCCACGTCTGAACTCGCCACGTGTGCTAGGTGCAGTTCTCTGCTCAGCCGCTTGAACAGTCAGACAGGTGGAAGAATGTGCGCAATCCCGCCATTGTTGCCGTGCAGTTTAGGCATTTCAGCGTATCCGTCCGTCGTAATCATAAGGTGAACGGTGGTGAATCTGACTGAATACGGCGAAGCCCATTCTGTTAAGTTGTCCGTTGCATACGTAAGCGCTATGATGCCGATGTACCAAAAGTACTCAACCGCCGATACCCTGATTTCATGCGACAGGCTCAGTTGAGGGTGATGGCAGGCTCTTTGCGATGATGCTGACCGCCACCAGTGATTGCCGAAGACCCGAAACAGGCACCTCCGCGCCGCGCACATGATTTCGATACGTTCTATCAAGCGTTCGTGGCATTTGCTCCAATCCATATACACCTGCGCGGCACTGGAACACGGGACGGGAGTCCACCAACATTCGCGAGTAAGGACCGTCCAGACCGTTGATTCTGACTTCTGTGAAAACCACGTTCTGACAGTTGTCTTCACGACGCAGCCCCGGTTGGAAACTTCACAGCCTGCGAGAGGAACGAACTTCAGTGCGGTTGAAAATTCATCGAGCACATTCACCCGCTGCCGGTGCCAACCTTCGTTTCGTTACACTGCGGGCAAAGCGGACACGACAACATCATCCAGGCTGATTGCGGCAGGTCGCATCTCAAAGTCGCTTGGGAGAAGTCCCGTCCGGCGTTGCGGTGATTTTATGCCAACCGCAAGCCTCATACACGATGGAAACCTCAATCTCCGTGGGTCGCCGACGGGCAGTTCTGAGCATGTAATGCCGGTGACACTACCGCACAAACAGGTGCCCTTTCTTTACTAACGCCAGGATATGCGGCAGGAACTTCATTGTCGAAGCGTCACGCACGTGTCTCTATGATGCTGTGCAGGTTTTGTCCTTGTCGTCATCTGTAATCATGTTTTCGTTGCCGCCAGAACTGACCGGACGTTTGTTCACGGTGCTTGTGCTCGAAGTAGGTTGCCCGTGGGCATCGAAGCAAGTAAAGTTGATAATAAATAATAGCTGATGACTTATCCATATTTGCTTTTTGATTGTGAATGTTTTGTTTGAAGACACATATTTAGTCACTGCAATGAATAGTGTTGGTTTATAGGGCCGGTATCCCGGAACGGACTTATTTGGTTCCTGGAACCAGGTTAGAACACTGTTTTAACGGATAACCGGCTGCTTTCCCTTTATGGGTTTCTACGCAAGAACCCCAAAGGTCTACTTAGATTATATGATTTTATGAGCTTATTTTTATTTACCCTTTTAGTGATTTCACAGTCGTAATCGTAATTTTCGCTATCAATACCGATTTTCCCAGCAGCAGCGAAATGATCTGAGGCCGTTTCATCCCAAAACCATTCATTGAAAACTCTACGGCTCGAATACCGATAAATCCAATGAACAGAACCGAAGAAACGTCCGGTTTCAGATCAATGAAATCATACTCGAAAAAACATGGTGTCTGGTTGCATTGAAAGCAATCTTACTTCACTCGCAACTATGTTTAGCTTTACGGAAAACGCGACTAGCACCGATTCGCATTGTCCTTAATCGCTGATAATTTCGATGGATGTATGTTTGACCCTGAGGCATTTTCTCGTCATGGGGTGATTGGGATCCAAAAATCCTGAAATCGACTGTAGTTTATTTGAACCCTCTGTCTACATCAGCATCATTTATACAATACATGCACAGCGTGCAGTCGAATATCACCATCTGACTAAGTCATTGTCGCAGATGTTCAATACCATACAGCTGAATAGTTACGTATTGACAAAGTTCTATGAATCTTTATCCCACGCCTTCTGTGTGTAAACCAGTCTTTTCCAGTCGTCAAAAGACCCTGTCGGTCATCAGCTGCTTTCCTGAACGGAATACTGTTGATTACAAAGCTCATTTTCATGAAAGAAACTGGTTTCTTTTTGCGGAAAATAATTCTGTCCTTATTGCTGGGAGACTGATGATGGGCGAAATTCATTTTAACCACTTATCTGCAGGTAGAATCCTTTTGTTTTTAGAAAGGAAGCAATCGTTACCATTTTTCAATCGACTTGACCCTATGAGAAGTAGTGGCAGTCGGAAGCGACATCATTAAGAACCTCTAAACAAAAGAGACGTTGTTACTTTCGCCGTGGCTGTGTACATTTACTACAGCCCCTGTGCGCAGGACAACGAATTCGACTTAGGCAGCCATGCTCGGAAAGTAGCTGGTAAATCCTTGTTCCCGGCAAGAAGATGGACCATCACGACCTGTTTTACCAATCGCCACCAGCGTTACATGAAGCTGACGGGAGAGAAGACGGTGATATCATGGCGGCATCCGACCGTCGTCCTGAAGATGATAGTGAAAGGCTCTTTACGACGACGACCTCGACTTCTGCCCTTCTGAACGTCCGCTTCTCGCATTACAAGCAAGGCTTTCCCTTGCGGGCGGCCCATGGCAAGATGCCGGTCACAGTGGAGAGAAAGTTCTAGGCGCCTATATACTGCAGATAACCCGGAGGGAAATTGATATCAGCGGCTTTTGACGACGCTGGTGTCTCTTCATGCCATACAGACCTTGCGCCAGATCGATGGAGAACCCGTCGAGGAAGGTGGAAAGAAACTTCCTGTATAAAGATACGGACGCACCGCGTGTCTCACCGCGGCGTGGTCGAGGGCTTTTACGGTACGCCTCGGTCGCACGCCGTACGCCTGTTACTGATCGACTTCATACGGCAGGTGCAAGCCAACACTCATATCTCACGGGTCCGAAGGACGACTCTTATCACAGTTCGCCCAATCATGCCTGTCCTTATCCCGAACGCGAAACAAAAGAACATCAAAGAACTTGTTGACGCTTAACGGAATCGTGTAGATTTCTGCTTGGGGCCATCCATCCGGCAAGGATATCGCGAACGAGGAAGATCTATCAGAATCCTGTCCGTAAGTTCAACTCATGTATGCTGACGGTGTCGCGTTCGTTCGCCATCCTCTTCGATGATATTGAGGGTGAAGGAACCAACGACAGGCGCCGAGCTGTTGAACCGATTGACCGAGTTTGTAAAGGAGAAGGCGACGCTTTCCGCTGATTATTCCGCTCCACCGATTATTCCAGACCAGGGTCGAAAACCGTGAAGACGGCCGTTGAGTATCTATGAAGGACGCTCGACCCTCTGTCCGCGTGTTCTGGACGGGTGATGTCGCAGAGTGCGACGAAAGAGCAGCTGATCGGGTGGACAGCCGCATCAAGCGGCCTGCCTCTTCTGCAGGAACTACGCCGTACCGACCGCTGCGCGCAACCCATCCTGCAGGGTCCGGTCTACGGACCGACACCCTCGCCCGCAGACAGGGATATGCGACCCTGTCAGCAACCCGATGGAACACGGAGAGGCCTCGAAAACTCTCGCTTTGCTACAGCGGCCGATTACACGTGGAATCCAAAGGATTACAACCCTGATTGACAGCTGAACGTGGGCTTGGAGGTGATGATGCCCTGTGCAGGAGGCTTACCGCACGTTCGCCATCCATTCGGCCGATACGGAGACAGGCTACCGCCGCGACGAGTCATGGGAGACTGAGACTTTCCGGCTCGCTGATTACACAGCAGTAGGCGCACCGGCTTTATGAAGAGTTCGAACGTGTCGTAGGCCCCTTGCCGACCGAGGCAGGCTGCACCGATACATTGCTTATCAAGGAGCTTTCGTCCGTGGTTGACGGAGTTCGGCAAGCTCGGCGAGCGGGTAGAAGGCCATCGAACTGATGGGACCTCTACTGCTCGGGAGATTGCGCGCCTTCTGGAAGGCGTAGTGCAGAACCGCGACGCCCGCCGAGGAAAAGTGCATGAGGCATCAAGTCGGGGAAACCATGAAGTTGCAGCCGTTCTATGCGTGTGCCATGGCCGATCCTCGCCGATGCGTTCTACGAGCAGCAGTCGATGAAAAGGCCTTTACGCTGCACGAATCGGAACTCATAGGAGTTCAGGACGACACAGCCGTCTGATGCTGACGGCGACAGCACTACGTTCATACTCTCCGAGAGCCAGAAGGCGGGTGACTGGATGGTGTCGCCTTCCCGAGTCAATGGCAGAGCGCGAGGTACACTCTCGCAGGGCAGGAAATCTCAGCGACGACTCGCGATTTTACGACCATGCTGCGCTGGAGTGTTCCGTTGACGGAAAGACTGGTCGCCGCTTCTTCAGACATGCGTAACCAGTATGATGTTCTGTAGGAAGGCTGGCGAGCCGGTAGAGATGCCTATATCCGTCTCCGCAGGCTGATACGAACGCACCAACTGGCCTTCCATACGTTCCGTTCGTAGGACTCAGCCGCTCTCCTTCGCTTTTCGGCGGGATGCCTGCATCAGACGGTGTCTCTCGCCTTCGACCATCAGTCCTGTACGGCCTCTCACGAATCACAGGTGCCGTTTCGTTTGAAGTGCCGCACGGTACGACCTCGCACACTTCCCTTCTTTCATTGCCCGAAGGAGGAAGCGTCAGCCCGCGCTCAGTACGACAGACGCAAATCGCCTGCGGCGCGAGACGTTACAGTGATCCGTCTCTTACGGGCCGTCGCCGTGCGGCCTGTATCGAGCTGGTCGGCAAGGCCGATGTCTATGAGATTATTCCGAAGAGAAAGTAACATGGTGGAAGGCTGGCAACAAGCAATCCCTGGTCAGATGGTTACGAGAGCCCAAGAAAAGGTGTTACTTGGTTTGCAAGCAGGCGTTGCTTTTTGACTTGCAGGTAGGCCAGCTGTAACGACAAACACCTTTACGGGCAAGTCGCTATGCTTCCGTGGACAGGCCAGGTAAGGAGGACGAGGAACGCTGAAAGAGGTCGGACGCACTGCTCATGCGTCCCTGTTTCTTTTCTGCCGCTCGCTTTTCGCTGGAAGGCTTGATTATCCCTTCTGATACATGTCCATGGCCTTACGATGCTGACGGCACACAGCCTGTTGTAGCCTTCTTCCCGCGCCAGACCCCTCGATTAGCAAACTGAATGCTGTGGCAAGGTCAGTCAGTTGTCTGTCGGGGCCAGGGAGGCTGAGAAACACCATCATCCCTTTCCGCATATCGCCCGTCTAGTAAGGTGGCAGTTTTCAGGTCTCAGTAGTCCGCTCACGCCATCGCAGCGGGGGTCGGCATCCACGTGGAAGGTATATTTCTTCCCTCCTTTTTCATCTTCAGTATGATTTCCACAGGCGGGGATTGAAGGGGGCCGCCCATCCCTCGTTCTTTCATCCCAGGTACACGCTGAAGGGTTTTCCTGCGTGGTGTCTTGCGAACTTACCTCCTTGAGTACGAAGCGGTAATTTCAGTTTCTTCCCGGACGTCAGTCATGAAGTTCTGTTTTCCCATTTCTGACAGGACGTCCGGATGATAGTCCTTGCTGAGATAGGACCAGTGATAGGCAGCCATTCCTGTACGCATTCCCCTGATTTTCACAGTAGTCGGACGGAGCGCAGGTCCGCTCCCATGGCGGGCACACACCGCATTCCACATCCAGTATTTGCGGTGTTCGGCCACATCGGGGAAAGTCCCGTCGTCGGCCGTGGCGAGGAAACAGTTGTTATGAAAGGAAAGTACGGCTGATGTCGCTGTTGCCGGTAGGCCGTTGCCCGGCTGATGTGTCCGTAGGCTGAGGTTATATACGCCCAGTTTGGCTCTGGGATAGCGTGACCCGCGACGAACCTGTCCTGGGCATGACTTTCGGACGATCTCAGCACCTGCTTCCTCCGGGTCCGTACTAGGATGATCTTTTCGGCTGGAAAACGTAGTGGCTCCGTGTAGTAATTATTCTCTCCCACACGCCTACGAAACCGGCTTTCGAGCACGGCAATTGCTGTCGGCATACTCCGGAGGACCGGTTTAGCTGTTCGACAGGCGTCTGGTGACGTCCCAGGGGCATCCTACGTGCTTGTCTCTTTCCTGAGTAGGAATAATAGAAAACGTACGATGGCTTTTCATACGCTGTGCCTATCGCCCTCAGATTACGCCTTATCTCTGTTCAGGCTAAGGGCGGAAATGTCCTGTTAGCTGGAAGTCTCATCACGTAAACGGTGAAGATGAGGCTCACTCCCTCATTCCTCAGCTGTTGCAGCGTTCCAGTGTCACGTTGTTGTTCTCGTCCTGAGTAGAACTCATGTGTGTGAACATACCTGCCCGGGATTGATGATTTCTTTTGTCCGACGGTGATAGGTAATGGCTGTCATTGCGCTTTTCCCAGTAACGCTTTATGTCCGATGGGCTTTCAGCCAGATAGATGTGGCTGTGCAGCTGAGCAGCAACACAGATTGCCGATAACTAAGAGGGTAGCAGCCAGAAGGCTTACATGCCGTTTCATGTTTGTCTTTCTTTCTGATTCGTTTTATTTTGTGACACAGGTTCAAACCATGGTAGGCGCACCAGGGGAACGTTGATCTGATAGCTTCGCCGCCCTTGTATAGTTTGCCTGGTCATCCTCCATCTCCCTCTGCGGAAAGTTTCACCGTGCGCTGGGTGCTGGCCGAAGATGCCGGGGCCACGAGGATAGCGGTCGCCCAGCATATACTGGTCGTTGACGTTCTCAAATCCTCGTCCGACAACTGTAGTCCATGTGGCGTACGATGGGCTCTCCGGCACGCGGGCTGAAAAGTTCGCCTGCCGTCCGATATAGCCTCCAGTTCTTCAAAGACACGCGTGCCGGGCGGCAGATGGCAAGGTTCTTTTGCTGAGCATGCGCCATGCGTTACTTGAGAACTGCATGACAGGCATCATGAATGTATCCGCAGGAAACGGATTGGGCGAGCGCCGGTTGAACCTCCTGGGGCGATACCGCAGAAAACTGCCGTATTCGCCGCCTCGGATCATGTCCGGACAGGCATGAGTGCATAGCCCAGCAGTCCGCTGCGATCAGCAGTCGACGAGCTAAACGCTCTCCCAGGAGTATTTTGTCGCCTAAACGTTGAATGAGCGGGGGCTGACTGTCAAAGTTCCTCAGCAGGCACGTCATCTCGCTGTAGGGGAAGTCCAGGCCATCGTAGCCCACAGTTTCGTCTGTTCAACATCGTACGACTTTTCCGTCATATATGTCGACATCTTTCTTTTCAGGTAGCGTTCCGATCACCCGCATCGAACTTGAATCCGTCGATGGCATACCTTTGCTGAAGATTCTTGGAAAGTCCTCTTTGAGGTAGGCGAAAGCCTTGGGATTACTTTGAGTCGCACGCAAAACCGATGCATCGTTCCACCACCTTACCACGGCAGCGTCTTCCGAGTCCCTCTCGCCTCTACGAACAGCTTCTTTCTCCAGGTCGCGTCCCAGCTTGCTGTCGGGCACGAACGGACACACCCAGAGCATCACCTTGGCGCCCATGGCGTGCAGTGTGTCTACCATTGCCTGGGATCAGGAAGCGGTCCGCGGAATTCCCAGTCGCCGTAATCTTCTGCCAGTTGTCGTCAATCATCAGTACGCCTGCAGAACCCGTTGTCGATGATGGCATGGGCGTATCTCAGAAGGTTGCTGGGTTCTGGTCAGGTGTGTCTCATCCAGCTGTTGCAGACAGGCTTGTCGAAAAGAGAGCTGGAGGGCATTTCCCGGTGGCGGGAAAGGTTTCTGCATTTTCGGCAAGGCAGGCGTCATGCAGGTTCTTTCCTTTCCTGTGAGGCCGAGCGAGTTTCAGACCTTTCTGACCAGTCGTTCTTCCCTCTTGCCTGAGACTGAACGGTCCGTCCCGCCCAGACACCTCGTCCCTTGTTGGACACAGAGCAGAGGGGCGTGGTTGTTGAAGTTCTGTCCGGAGGTCTAGCAGCGACCCGATGGAGCGTTCAGGGGGAGACCAAAAGCGAGGTCTGTCGCCGCCCCCACCACGTCTCTCCGGGGAGAATGTTCTATCGTCTTTCGATGTCTGGGCACAGACACTGGTTGGCATGATCCATTGACAATGTCAGCGCGGAGTAAATGACATGACTATAGATTTCGATATTGTTTGCTGTTGGTTTCTTGTCGGTGAATGGGCTGCTCGTCAAGTTTCTGTTTTGCCCTCAGAATTTGTCGCGACACTGAACTCGCCGCTTGAACAGCGAGTGAAGCAAAGACAGGCTGTCATGCCCACCCAGACTGGCTTTGAAACAGATATACCGCCGCTGATGAGGAGCCGGGCCTTGTCCAGCTCAGCTTCATGATGTACTTTCCAGCGACATCCCGGTACTGGTCTTGATGAAATTGTCAGGGCAGGCATTTGGGTACGGTTTACCCCAGCTCGCTGATTACCTGCTGGATGGAAAAGTCGTTGTCGGCAAGAGGCCCGTGGCCCGATCTGGATGGAAGCGGGTCGAAGAACTGCCGGTCCTCGTCTTCGATCTCTCTCGTATGCTCTCATTGAGCTGCATACTGGTCCGGATGAGGCGGTTTTCGACAATCAGGTTCTGCAACCCATCACTTTCAGGACACGGGGTTGTAAGGTTTTGAATATGGCGTCGGCACCCAGTTCCAGTCCCTTCATCTGTTTCTCCTCCTGTAAGTTACTGCCGTCAGGAGGATGATGGGATATGGCAGGTCGTACGCGTCTTGCTTCGCACAGAGTTCCATCCCATCCATGTTCGGCTATCATCACATCGGAAATGATGAGGTCCGGATTTGCTGCCCGCACTCGCCAGAGCTTCCCGCCCGTCCTTTCGAGGATTGTATTAGGTATTCCTCTTTTGCAGTATTCCGCATCATCATCAGCATTTCGCCGTTGTCTTCACAAGTAGGAAGAGAGGGTTTGCTGCCGTCTTTCGTAAGTTCTTTCTTCCATCGTTCCACGTCCGCAGGCTGGCAGCCGGTAGAAGATGAATCGAACATTTTCACGGAGGCTGAAGTCTGTTGACTTTTTCCTTTTCCTCATCTTTTCAGATAATGAGAGAGAGAGGCAGAAGAGGATGGTCTTCTGTGCCCAGTCCGAGAATCGCCGTCTGATGACAATTCCGCCATGATGGCGTGTGACAAGCGATCTTCACGAGTGCCAGTCCGATACCGGTCCCTATGTTCTGCTGGCTGTTGCTTTCCACCTGCGTGCAGCTCGTCGAATACCTTGGGCAGTTCTTTCTGGGATTCCGGGTCCCGTATCGGCTATGCGGATGATCTGTTTCATCCATGGCGGTAGTATATCATAGAAGTCCTCAGCAGCGGCACATATGCTGTTGTGTTCCGCCTTCCCATTCATGCTTATATCAATGCTGCCTCCTTTGTGTGTACCGCAGACCGTTTGAAACGATGTCTCTAAGATCTTGCTTATCTGTTCCTCGGTCTATCCATACTCTGCAGGTTGGGAGGTGGACAGTGAGCTGAGATTGACCCCACGCTCGGCTCCACAGGGAGAACTCGCTGCAGAAAGCGGACATATATTCTGTAATGTCTCGTTCGTGGCGTGCAGACGTAGAGACTTCATGTCTCGCAATCGGTGGAGGTCAAGCAGCTCGTTGACTCGCGTTTGTTAGGCGGGAGTTACGCAGGATGGCATCTACATATCTGTTCTGCCCAGTCCGTCTTCTCTCAACTCGCGTACGGCATGGCTGATCAGCTGAGAGGTGTGCGTGAATTATGAGAGATGTCCATGTTAAAGCGGGTCTTCATCTGCATCATCTCTTCCCCTAGACGTTCTTTTTCTGCTTCCGCATGGCTATGCAAGTTCTTCATCTGTGTCCATTTGATGAAGTATCTCGTGCCGGTATATATCAGGAAAACCCGCTGTCAGCACATAAATGACGTAAGCCCACCACGCCCGCCATGCAGGAGGTGTAACGTAAACCCGTAAAGCGCATGAGGCTCACCGCTCCAGTCGGTCTGCAGTCTCCGCAACCACGAGTGTGTGGCTGCCGTAGGGCAGGTTCTGATAGTGATGGAAGGCTTTTTCTCCTGCCTGGACTTTCATGCCATTCGTCATAGCCTCCATTTTGTATCTGAACCGTGTATGCCTTACGGAGTTGTAGTCGAGCGTGGTGAAGGCTACGGCAAAGTTGGTCCAGGATAGGAAGCGTTACATTCCGCGTGATTCGATGTCTGTGCTGAGGACCGTCCTGCTGGACCACAAGATGGGCAAAATAGACATGCATGGAGGCGGGCATGCTGTTCTCACTGGCGGGCAGAAAGTAGTTCATGCCATTGGAACCGCCGAAGTAAAGTGTGCCTTTGTGCGTCGCAGGCAGAACTGAGGTGGCGAAGGTGGGCTGCAGTCCGTCGCTGACATTGAATGTCTTGGAATCGTTTTGTCTGTTCGTCAGCAGCTCAGGCTTGAACCGCCGCACCATATCCTTCCGTATCTGTCGACTCGATGGCTTCCATGTCTTTCACTCTCAGCACCTTCCTGATGCCGAAATGTTCGGATCTGTAAGTGTATTTGCCGCTCAGGACTGTCAAGAAAGTCACTTTGGTTGAGTCCGCTTCCCATCGTTCCCACCCAGTAGACACCCTTTGCGCCTCGCTGAGGCCCATGTGGTTGCGAGAGGCCGCCGAGAATTGTCTGACATAGCTTACGCATGTTCTGGACGTTGCCCTGCCGTCCGTGGATTACCCGGTTCAGTCCTGCTGTCGAAGTGACGATCAGTCTGTTTGGCCTCTGTCATAGCAGATGCGCAGGTATTGGTGAAAGACGGCGGGGCAGGCGACTCTGGTGAAGCGTCATCTCGACAGTCCATTTCCGTCTGTCTTCTCCATGCACTCCAGTCCGGCATAGGGTAGCGCCCATAGTCCGCCGAATCTGTCGAACACTACGCCAGAAGATGCGCTCGCGGCTGCTCGTCGGCAGAATCTAAGTATCGTGTCCTGGCTATGACGACAATGTTGTTTCCTGATTCCCGCATAGATATGTTGCCTGCTCAGTCTGCAGGCAGGTGATGCTGTTCTGCAGCTGCGGCTGGACACAGTAGTCCCATTCCACCTGTTTCGTCTTTTGTGTCCAGCCGGTCTGATACCGCCGAACTTCCGCCGATGTATACATATCCGTCGCTGAGTCATAACACGCACTGATGAATTCCTGCACTTCCTGTTGTTGCGGAATATGCTTCGGACCGTATTTCTGAGGGTATGGAAGAGTTCCGGTGAGTATAGGTGTTTACCCCGACATCCATCCCGACAGCCAGATGTTGTCGTTCCCGTCAATGTAGATGCTGATGCTCATTGACAACCGTGTTGGGAAGTGACGAAGAGTGCGTGAAGATATGTGCATCCTGGAGGTCGTGTCTGCTGATACGGATGAGCTGTCGCTGGCTGCCAGCCAGGCATGACGCGTGCTCAGCCTGGAGTGCGATCAGTCCGCCGTGTGTCTTGAATGTTCTTTTCTGCCTCGTTTGTGCAATACGCTGTTTCTGCATGCCTTTGTACCGACGATCCGGTCATAATAGATTGCCCACAGGTATCCGCCTTGAAGACCATATCGCAGTCCGGACCGAGATCATTGCGGTCGACAGTGCCTGTATAGATAATCCCTTCCGTGCTTTGTAACGGTAAATGGAACGTCCTGTTGCCCGAAAACCATACGATTCTTTTCCGTTCTCAGCTACTTTGGGGTTTGTCTCGGTGCATGGAATCTACGGTTGTCACCGATTTCACAGAACTGACAGTAGGCTGCCGTGCTTTCCGGATGCAGCCGTCCCCTGCCGTATGTGGATGAGGCGTATCTGCTTGTCGGCAATGAGCCATAGATGGTCTTTCAGGTAGAACGCCGCTGTTTTATACATGTTTGAAGAAGTTCGTCCTGACCTTGTCGGCAACATGATAAGCGGTATCTTTCGTATGAGGTCAGCAGGCTAATCCTCCTCGGTAGCAGCCGAGAAAGCGTCCGATGACCTGCGTATGCTGTACACCCTGTTTACAGGGACGATGTTTCGTTTCACGGTGGGACTTCAAAGAGTCGATGGTATAACCGTCAGCGGGTTGATGCCACGGTGGGTACTCGATCCAGATATAGCCCAGAGAATCTCTGTACGACACAGGTCGCATTGTCGTGCAACAGTCCGTCTGCTCTTGTGAGATGATGGAAAGAAGACTGTTCTGCTTCAGTGGAAAGGCTGGAGCCCAGAAGAAACATGAAAGACAATAGTATTCGTGTTGTTGTTCTCATCTGGTCATGACATCCAAGCAGCTTGTAGTGACGGCAGGGGGCAATCGTCTGGACAGGGAGGTTGTTCCACGTCGTTGCGTAGGGCAGATATCCGCACGGATGATGATTCCGCACGGATATCGCTGATGTACTCTTTATCGTCACTTTGACGGTGACTTCAATTGTTTTCAATATTCCCATATTTGTATTCATCTGCCGATACCTTCGGCATAGCTGTTGTAACCGCCGTGTTGCCGTAGTTCTTTGCTGACGGTAGAGCCGATGACCACCACCTTTAGTAGGTGCGCGCGTAAGCATGGCTGTAGGCAACAACACCGCCCGCATTTGTACTTATCGCTCACCTGTATCGAAAGCCTTGTAGTCGTAGTCGCCGACGAAACTTTCAGGTACGTAGTCGCCCATAGGCCTACATTGCCGTTTGCCGAAGAGAACTGTATAAGCTGTCGCTCGCCATCTTTCTTGCCGGTCCTGTCTTCCCATGCCTTGATGATGCGGGAGAGGTCGACGGTAGTTTGTAATGCCGTGGGATTCCAGTAGATGTCCCATACGGTATTCGTTACTGAAAGTCACGTCCGTTTCGTTCTCTGCTATCCTCCGAGCCTGATAACGACAGGGAAGGTGGTGATGTCTGCATTTTCGTCCCTGTTGTCGATGCTGGAGATAATCTCGTCGAAGCGCACATCGCAGGGTCATGGTCTTGTTGCCGCCGAGCTTGGTATTGGTGTTGACCCGATAGCCCAGCCACCAGTTCGGATGGACGGAAGTTATCTTGACCGCATTCCGGTTGATGGCGTGTCGTTGACAATGCTAGCCCAGAACCGATAAGGTTGTCGCCTGAGTTGGCATTGCGCACCTCAAAGCAGGTTGTCCTCGACAGTCGTGCCGCCCGCTCCGCGTCGGCCAGTCGCATTTGTAAGGCCGGACTTTCCGGTCGGCGGGGCCGGTAGTTGTTGTCCCGCAGGTCCTGTTCGGTCTTCCCGGCAAGAAATGTCGGCTGAGGTCGTAGTTGTGTCCCTGTTCGCCGTTGTAGACGGTGAGCAGATATCGTTGTGGCTGATGGAGAAAGTGACGGTTCGCCCACGGCCGCCTCTGTCTTGTCGGCTCGTAACGTTGAAGTCTACTTCCCGGTGCTTCGCCTCACATCCGGTGAGAGGAGTGCCCCCATGAGGGGCTGCTATATGGATAGGATATGGTTTCACAAACCGTGATTGTCTGTTTAAACTGTTTTCACATTGTTCTGCCTGAAAGCCGATCAGTAGCCGGGATTCGTGTACGCTTCGTTGACATCCATTTTCACCAACGGAACAGGCAGCATATTGCGTTCAGAGATGCTCTCGGTGCTCCTGGTGTCAGGACATTGCGCCCGTGGAGCTGATGAAAGGATTGTACTGCCGCCACATCTGCATCTGGGAGACAAGTTTCCGCGTCTCACCAGTCGCACCAACGGTCGAGTTGTCTCGGCTACCAGTTCACGTGCCCGTTCGTTCAGAATTTCAATTGGTGAGCATCGTAGTCGTTCTGAGTGGTTGTAGGTCATCGGATTGCGCACCCGTCATGGGCAATCAGCCGTAGGAGCCCTCGACGCAGTCGGGGACAGCCGTCAGCGCGGTACGCAGCTTTTCAGTACTCGAAAGCGGGTCCCCGCGTATGATGCCGCTGTTGGCAATTCGCGCGTTTTACAGGACGAAGCTGACGGCACGTAGGCCGACCGTATGCCTGCACTGCTGAGGTCGGTACGGTGCTTGGCGTGGCCACCCGGTCCGTGGTTCACCCTCGTGTAGCGCCCTCCGCAGATCAGCAGCATGTCGGCATAACGGAGGAGCGGCCGTCCATGCCGAAGTTGGTGTAATTGTAGGAGCTGGGCCTGCCAGCGGATAACGGCGGAACTTTCCGATGCTCCACTGCACCCAGTTGTTGTTCTCGGTGGCTCGCTGAGTTTCTGGTCAGAGCGTGTGTCCCAGTACTTCCGTAGTCCCATCCCCAGAGCGTTCTGTCTCCCGCAGCTGTACATCGACAGTTCCAGAGCCGGCGTACGGAGTCGCCTCGGCTCGTACATCATGCGTGTAGTCGGAACTGAGATGTTGTCCCAGGAACCTCCTTTCTCCCTCGGGCTGCCCCGGATGCCGAACATCATTCCGGTCCAGGTGCCCGTTAGTCGCCTGTCGCGCCTTCCGTGCAGAAGAGTTACTTCTCGCGCCTTCTCCTTGTCTTGGCATCGAAGACGTCAGATAGTAGTCGCAGAGGCTGTAACGCTGTCCGTCGATGACGGCTTGGCATGTCCATGGCCGATTTGAAGTTGCTCAGCACCGCTGAGTATCTCCTTAGTCGCGCTGGGCCACGCTTCCGTCACTAGTGTACTCTGCAAGGAAGCCGCGGCAGGCATCCTCGTCATTCTGCCGTACCGATAGCCGGGAAGTGTCGCCCTTGTCCATCGTGATGCTCCATCGCAGTACTTGGAAGTCATCGATTATCTGCTTGAACACTCAGCCTGCGGGCACGCGGGACCCGCAGGTCGGCAAGTTCTTTCGTCTCCGTGAGACCAGAGGCACGTCACCGAACCATCGGACGAGGTCGAAGCAGAGGAAGGCTTTATCCTCTGGCCTCTGGTGAGGTATCTTTTCCCAGTTGGGGAATATTGTCTTCCCGGCCCTCGATGCGTTCGATGGCCGAGTTGCAGTCCTCGATGACGGCGTAATGTCCTCGCCACATGGTGGTGATGTAGTTGTTGCTGCCGTATAGGTGAAGTTGGCAAGGCCGTTCGCCCCGTCCCACGTGGCCCGTTTCAGGAGGTCGTTAGAATCCGCGACTTCATATCCGGTGACATTCGAGCCGGCAAGATTGCGGTAGCGCCGTCTCACGGCCTGCCGTGCCCGTCCCTCGTTCTTGTAGAAGTCCTGGTGGTGAGTGTGTTTTCGTCTCCTCCAGTGAAGTCGGAGCAGCTGCTAAGCCCAGAAGAGCGATGGAAGCGACCAAAGATGATATTTTTCATTGTCTTGATGTTGTTTTGAAAACGATTGGATGAATGCTGTTGCAGGCCGATCTCGCGCGACAGTGACACGGAGCGCGATCGAGACGGACTCATGTCCAGGCCCGGAGCAATGCGCGGAGACGGCTGATACGCCCGTGTTGGCCTCCGTCGAAGCCCGAATCAGCGGGTGATGGTAAAGAGATTGGATCCGGTCAGGACCACTTTCGGCCTTGGAGAGGTTCAGCCTCCGGAGCAGCGTGCGGAAAGGCACAGCCCAGCGACAGGGTCTGCAACTTGATGAAAGAGCCGTCCTCCACGAGGTCGCTGCGCATGACGGCCTCGCTCCATGTCCCGGCACCGCTGCGTGGGAAGTCCTGACTGGGATCGTCGCTGCTCCAGATTTCGTTGTTGATGTTCGACATGATGTTGTTGATGTTCGTAGCCCTTGCAGATAGTAGGCGTTTCGCTGATGACATCGCTCTCGCATGACCAGCGGGAAGAAACAGTAAAAGCCTGCAGTTCTTCCATCGCAGCGTGTTCCCGATACCTCCCGTATGGGCGGGTTGATATCGGCTATCGGCACACGGTCATAGGGCGTCGATGACCCGTCGCTGGTTGACGTCGACCACCTTCAGCTCTCCCGGCTTGAGGTTGGCACCTGATAACCGTTGCGGATTTCCGTGTCGTTATTGTACACGCCGTCGCTTATATAGCTGCAATAGGTGCCCACCGGGCCCTGCCGGACACGCAGGAGGACATCGCTGGCGACTTCGAGTTCAGCCCGCGGTCGTAGAACTGCTGGTACCGTCCTCGTCAAGCGCTGAGGAGCTTGTTCTGTGCAGAAGGAGATGCAGTCTGGTCGACCACTGTAGCGGACCTCTCAGCCAGTGGGCCGTGAGCTGGAATTCCATACCTTGTTCTCCAGAGAGCCTGCATTTTTCCATGCGTTGCCGGAAACCCGGATGTGAAGGGATGTTCACTTGCAGAAGCATATCGTCGACACGCTTGTAACAGAAGTCGGCGTATCAGTTGCAGGCGGTTCCTGCCATACGGCAAGGTCGAACCGAAGTTGAACTGTTTCTGACCTCCCATTTGAGGTCGTCATTGCGATGTTGGTGGGATAACGGCCGATTTTCGACGGTACTGCCGCCTCGAAGACGGCCTTTGTTGTCGCCCAGCTGTGACAGCGACCGGTAGAGGGAATCTGATTGTTACCCGTCATGCCGAAGCTGGTGCGGGAAGCGGAGATTGCTGATGAACCTGATGTTGCGGATGAATTCTCGTTGAGTGCACGCCACGCCAGCGACATCGCGGGGAAGCAACTGAAGCGGTTGTTCCGGCCGAACTGTGAAGACCCGTCCACGCGGAGAGAGGCGTTCATGATGTACTTTGTCGTAGTAGTTGTAGGTGGCACGTCCGATCCACGAAACCATCTTGTTGCTGTCGTAGAGGTAGGAAGGCATAGGTGACCAGTCCTTTGTTGATGCCGTAGATGCCCGCAGCATATCTTCAGTTCGTTGCCTTGGCATAGAGGTTCTTGCTCCACCATTTGCTCGCTTCGAAGCCGCCCATGAACGAGAAGCGAATGCCTCGCCCAGCGTCCGGGCATACTTTGCAGGGCGTGCTTCCCATACCCAGCTGCTTTTCTCACGGCTGCCCAGTTCCATGCGTCCCTGTTCTGACTGTCCGAACCAGGTCTCCGAGCCCCATTCACGGGTCGAATTGACTGCGTAACGGCGGTAAGAACCGCTGGTGTTGAAGGTGAGAGACGGCAGGATGTTGTAAGAGAACCACAGGCTGGAGTTGAGTTCGTCGTATTTGTTGTTGATGTTCACCTGCTCGACGGCTACCAGCGGACCCGCGATATTGATGTTGCTGTAGTTCGCGATGCCGGCGAATCCCGACAGAACAGGAACGGCGAACGCTGCGTAGTGGCGTTGAGCACAACGCCCGCCTGCGACCAGTCGGTGGTAGGATTCCGGCCTTTGACGTGGAGAAGGATGAGTCAGACCGACGCTTGCCTTGTCGCCAAGCCGCGGGTGAGGCTGAGGTGCGGAGAAACGGGTCGAGCGGGAACGGCGGATGACACCGGAATTGTTTACATAGCCGGCGGAGAGCAGGTCAATCCCTTTGAGCCGCCCTGCATGCTTGCGTTCAGCCCGTCTTGTGTGCCGTCTGCGCAATCTCATCGAGCCAGTTGTGCACGGAGGGCCGTTCCAGCCCTGACTCGATGACCTTGTCCCAGAACTGAATAAGGTTGGGACCGTCGTAGGTTCCGTATTTGCGCATCTTGTAGGCATATTCTTCGGACCCAGGGTCTAGCGGAAGGCTGGGCATAGCCGGGCCTGTCGTCAGTCCGAAAGCAACCGGATGGCTGATGCCTGCCCCTGCCCGGTGGTAATCAGTACGACGCCGTTGGATTTCTTTCGCACCATAGATAAGGCGCCGCCGCTGCATCTTTTCAGTATCTCGATGGAGGCAATGTCGTCGCGTTCAGGCCCATCATGGGTTGTTGGAAAGTCCTGATGTCGTCTCGTCGATGGGCTGGACGGGCATCGGAACGCCGTCAATGACAAAACAGCGGCTGGGTGCCGCCGGTGATGGAGTTGACGCCACGTATGTGGAACTGCATATTGCCGGAGAGTGATCCGTCGGACGATATGACCTGTACGTTGCTCACCTGCCCTCGAGGGCGGCAGCACCTGCGATGATCCGCTCTGGCAAGGCCTCGACGTTGACAGATGACACCGCCGTGGCTATGTCAAGCTTTTCGCAGACCATAGCCGACGACGATTGCCCTGTCCATTTCGTTGAGCGAGGCATCCAGTACGATCGTCGATTCTGCATCCTGGTCAATGGTGACGGACCTGCTCGGTATCCGATATACGATACCGTCAGCTTTTTCCGACTTTTGCTGCAATGGAGAACAGGCCGTCATGTCGGTGACGGTTGCGTGTTTTGCGTAAATTATCTACTTTGACGGTAGCACCGGACGAGCGGTTCCTCCCTGCGCATCCGTTACCTTCCCCTGACTGTCGGGTTCTGCGCCGTTGCGGCCGTCATGCCCGCGCATAGAACAGCAGCATTAGTAATTGAATCTTTTATTCTCATAGGTCGAATAAATATTAAGTTTATGTTTTCAGTTATTGTAATCCGACCGCAAAAGATAAGGCTAATAATGTTAGTAAATGTTTACTTATAGTACTTTTATTTTGGACCGGTTTCGTCTCCTGCCTGCATGGTTTGCAGGTCTGCTCTCCAATGGCTTCCAAGAGGCGAGAAAATGCTTTTGTACGGATTCATCGCTGCTTTTTCATGATGGAAGCCCCATGCGGACAGTTCCAACTGCATACAGAGCGATTCCCCGACCGGTTAGAATACGGTTCCCGGCACGGAACAGGATTCCCGGCCGTTGGGAACAGACCTCCGATGCACCGGTCCTCACGGTCATGTGGTCTGCAGTGGTGCCCGTACCGCATCTCGCAAGGGACAGGCACAGTCCGTATGTTGGAACCGATATGGAAATGTACTTTCTCAAACAGGAAAAATCATCAAAAAGCGGATGATAAGTTGTATTTGACACATCCTCATTTATTAGGATAGAAGAACGGTCCTTATTTTCCGTCTAAATACTGGATATTTTGATTAAATAACTTTGATAAATCATTAAAATATAGTATTTTTGCAACGCATTACGTATGCATATACCGATTTTGGGCATTAGAAGTGAAAGGACGGATTCGAGGGGAGACGGATGACTGTCCTCCCGGCGTGTTGACCTGATGTGGAATAATCATTTTCAATAGTTTAAATATTTAAAATCAAAACATTTATGGTTAATCAATTCATCTATTGGTGAAAGCAGGATTATGTCCGTGACCGGCATGGCACTGATTCTATTCATGACGTTCCACTGCTGTATGAACCTTGTCGCGCTCTTCCGGAGCCTCACAACATGATCTGCGAGCTGCTGGGGCCAACTGGTATGCCGTCGTGGCTACTGTGGCACTGGGGGCACCACGCTGCTCACATCGCTCATGCGTTCATCCTGACGGCGCAGAACCGCCGTGCGCAGTGACAACCGTTATGCCGTGACGGAGAAGCCGGCAAGCGTGGAGGGGCGTCAGAACATGCCTGTTCTCGGTATTATCGTGCTGTTGGGCATCGGGCTTCACCTTTTCAACTTCTGGTACAACATGATGTTTGTAGAACTGACGGGGATGGCGGTCAAGATACCGCCTCGCATGGTTTTCGAGTATCCAGGCAATCTCGCCAATCCGGTGTATGTCGTTCTCACATCATCTGGCTCGCTGCCTTGTGGTTCCAATTCCTTTCACGGCTTTCTGGAGTGCCATGCAGACGGTCGGCACATCACCGCAAGGGCGGTTCAGCCGCCGGAAGACCATCGGTGTCGTTTACGTGACCCCGCTGATGCCTGCTTCCTCGTTGTAGTACTTGCACTTTGCTTTCCATTGTGCGTCGAGCCTCATGCCGCTGCTGCATAATTTAAGCATCTAAATTGAAAATTTAACCAGAACAACTATGACTAAGACACAAATCTGAGAATACGAAGGACCAGTACTGAGAAATGGACCAACTACAAGGCTCATCAGCGTTTGGTTAACCCAAAGAATAAACTGAAACTGATGTGATCGTTGTCGGTACAGGTCTGGCTGGTGCCAGTGCCGCCGCTTCTCTCGGAGATGTACCAACGTACTGAATCTCTGCATCCAGGATTCACTGCGCCGTGCGCACTCCATCGCCGCACAGGCGGTATCAATGCCGCCAAGAACTATCAGAACGACGGCGACTCTGTTTACCGTCTCTTTCTACGATACGGTAAAGGGTGGTGACTACCGGGCACGGAGGCGAATGTCTACTGTCTGGCGGAAGTGTCGAACGACATCATCGACCAGTGTGTCGCCCAGGGCGCACCTTTCGCCCGTGAGTACGGCGGTATGCTGGCCAACCGTTCATTCGGCGGCGCACAGGTAGCCGTACCTTCTACGCCAAGGGACAGACCGGCCAGCAGCTGCTGCTCGATGCTTACTCTTCCTTGAGCGCACAGATCCAGGCCGGAAGGTGAAGCTCATACCCGCTACGAGATGGAGGATGTCGTCATCGTAGACGGTCATGCACGGGCATCGTCGCCAAGAACCTCATCATCGGTAAGCTGAGCGCTTTCTCGCCAATGCTGTTGTGATTAAGCCACCGGCGGTTACGGAAAACACCTACTCTGTCGACCAACGCCAGGGCTGTCAACTGCATGGTTGCCATCCAGTGCTACCGCAAGGGCGCTTACATGGCCAATCCGTTCATACGTGCAGATTCATCCGACCTGTATCCCTGTACACGGTGACAAGCAGTCGAAGCCGACCCCTGATGTCAGAAAGTCTCTGCGTAACGACGGCCGCATCCGTTCCTAAAGAAGCTCGAAGATGCCAAGGCATTGCAGGCCGGCACGAAGAAAGGGTCTGATATACCCGAGGAAGACCGCGACTACTATCTGGAGCGTCGTTATCCGGCATTCGGCAACCTCGCGCCGCGTGACGTTGCATCGCGTGCCGGGCGAGCACAGGACAGGGCTTTCGGTGTTAACAACACCGGTCCGCTGTTCTCGACTTCCGAGTCGATCAACCGTCTCGGCATCGACACGATTCTGGTAGCGTTACGGTAACCTCTTCGATATGTACGAGAGATTACAGATGTCAACCGGTGAGGTTGCCAACGAGATCAACGGCGTGAAGTACTACAATCCGATGATGATTTTCCCCGCCATCCACCACACGATGGGTGGTATCTGCGTCGACTATGAACTGATGACGACCGTGCCGGGCCTGTTCTCAATCGGCGAGTGCAACTTCTCCGGGACCACGGTGCCAACCGTCTGGGAGCGTCTGCACGACGCAGACTGGCCGATACTACTGTATTGCTACACTATCCAGAACTACCTTTGCCGACCAGGCCTCTGGGGGCAGGATTCCGACCGACCGTCCTGAGTTCGATGAGGCTGAGAAGGCCGTCGATGCGGAAATCGACCGGCTGATAAGCATCCACGGCAAGCGTTTCTGTCGACTCCATCCACAAGGAACCTCGGTCACATCATGTCGACATGTGGGCTATGGGACGCACCAAGGAAGGTCTTCGAGAGGGTCTGAAGCAGCTGAAGGCACCGCGAGGAGTTCAACACGAACCTTCATTCTGGAAAGAAGGAAGGTCTGAACGTCGAACTCGACAAGGCAATCCACCCGTGACTTCATCCTCATGGGCGAGTGCGTCGCGCACGATGCACTGCACCGTGAAGAGAGCTGGCGGTCACTTCCGCGAAGAGCACCAGACAGAGTGAAGGCGAGGCCAAACGTGATGACGAGCACTTTTCTATGTCGGCTGCTGGGAGCATTGTGGGTGATGACACTCAGCCCGGAGCTGACTCGCGAACCGCTCGAGTATGAGGCAAATCAAGGTACAAACACGTAACCATAAGAATTAGCAGACGAGTTGACGGCGGACGAGCTGACAAGTTGTTAGCTTGTTCTACCAAGACATTTGTTCCTAATTAGATTTCAGACAAATAACTTGTTTTGACTTGTCAACTAAAACATAAATACAATGGCAAAAACATATCATTCACAATCAAGTATTGAAGCAGAACGGCCCGTGCAGACCAGGGCCATTTTGATGATATTATGAGAGGAAGAACATCCCGATGACACTTCATTCCTTTGAGATGCTCGATATTCTCAACGAAGAGTGTTTATTGCGTCCGGCGACGAACCTTTTGTCTTCGACCACATGCCGCGCGAGGGTATCTGCGGTATGTGCTCGCCTATATTACGGTATCCGCACGGCAAGCTACCGGAGCGTGAGCGACGACCTGCCAGCTTTTCCCATATGCGCCGCTTCAACGACTGGGCGACATCATCACTGTCGAGCTACGGCGTTCGGCCGGTTTCCGGTCATCAAGGACTGTGGCGGTAGACCGCTCCGCCTTCGACAAGATCATCCAGGCCGGCGGTTACACGTCCATCCGTACCGGTCAGGCGCAGGATGCCACTGCCATCCCCTCATTCCCAAGGAGAATGCCGACGAGGCTATGGACTGTGCGGACTTGTATCGGTTGCGGGAGCCTGTGTGGCAGCCCGCAAGAACGGTTCTGCCATGCTCGTTCTCCTGCAAGGTCAGCCAGCTGGCTCTTCTGCCGCAGGGGAAACCCGAGGCTGCCAAGCGTGCCAAGGCGATGGTTGCCAAATGGGATGAGGTGGGCTGCACGTAATCATGCACTCATACGCGTCGCGAGGCTGTCTGCCCAAGAACGAGAAGATTGCCAATCATCGCCCGCCTCGAACTGTGAGTTCACAGCGAAGTTCGCTGACTGATGGATGACAAGCTCGGCATCCGCCTGACGGACTGCCGCCATGCTTCTTCAAGACAGAATCCCGTGATTCCCTGAGGAGTTGCGGGATTTTCTGCTAGAATCCCGCATCCCCAGTCATTATCATCGATTGGATGCGCCTTCTTCCGCGGATAAAAGTGGAGGTCGCAATCACAGGATTAACCAGAACACGAGCGGGAACGGACGATGCAGGAGAACGGTGATGATGATCGTGCCGAAGCCGTTAGAAGCATGACCGCTGAAACCTTTCAGTGTGTCTGTCCAGCGGCCTGACTGAACTGTTGTTGCAAGGTCATGTATACAATTTTTTCTATGAAAAGAACATTTTTCTTTCATGCAAAAGAAGTTTTCTTCGGAAAAGAAATGTCTTTCGAAAAGAAATGATTAGTCTGAAAGGAAATTGAACTTGTTGTTCAGCCCTGTCGCTGTCCCGACATTGGCGACAGTCGGAACACAGGTGTGCCTTTCTATCTGGGAAGAGATGCTCAAGTGAGTAGGACGGTTTTTCGGATATATGCGTCTTTATAGTCTCAACTGTAGGCGGAGGATTACTTCACGCCCACGTAAGGGCAGGGATGCTGAGAATATTGATCTCTGTGTTCGTGTAATACTGCAGGACTTGCTGTTCAACAGGTTCGTTCCCGACAGCTCTAGCTCCCCACACATTGTTGATTCTTGTAGTTGAAAATCGCCATCTGTGCAGCAAGCTCACGGTGTGGTAATGTCCATCCATGATTTCGTTTGTAAGGTTATAGAATTTCATCTTCAGTTCCATCTTCTTTGCAGGGAAGAGGTAAGAGCTGCATTGGTTGTGTAGAGGAGAGGACATCCGTCTCCATGATACTGCTCCGTTCAGTAATATCCGCGCTGTGAAAGCAGCCGACAGGCGCAGCCAGTGACAGCTTCTGGAAACTTGCAGTGAGTGTTCCGGAGGCGTGGTGGAATGGTTGCTGACCATGATGCCAGACTCATGAAACAAGATAACTTTCCTGTTATATGTCGCATCAACCTTGGCGACAGTCCCGAGGGGATGAAAGTCTTGGTCCACCATCGCACTTTATGGTTGTGTTACGCTGGTGGTTGTCGCCTTTACCCATCGCGACGATTGTCATCGAGTCATTGTATTCATAGTGGCCGTAAGCCCTGCTGTGTGCCAGAGCAGGCAAGCGAAAGGTTTGCAACAAACAGCATGGTTGCGAGGTTACGGTAGCGGATATGGAACGAAGTACAGATGGGTGGACTTGTAGATGCCATTTCCTGTTACTGTATGTTTCTGCATCCTCTCTCTCAAAGGTTTCAAGAATAAGAGAGTTGCCGTCGCTGGAGAAAGAGGTGAAAAGAGGTTCACCGTCAGTGTGTTTGCACAGTTCTTGCTAGTGGGTCAGGTAGGCTTGAATGCCGTGAAGTTGCGTGCAGACAGCTTGTTGTCTTTCTTGAAAGGATGATTCTTGTCCATTCCATGGGGAGTCCGAAGGTTACGTAGCTTGGCTTTTGTGTTTCCACGTATAGCCCGGTTCGCCTGTAACCCTGAAGGTACGATGGGTGGATGTTGTCCCGGTAGTTGTACGAGTTGTCCCCGTAGTAAGCCTCGAGGATATATCCAGGTTCACTTTCAGTACGGGATAGAAGTCATGATAATCGTTCGGTCATGGCTCGACCGTGTTGCAGCCGTCTCTGCCACATTATATAGTGGTAAGGAATCGAGGCCGCAGTCAGTTCTTCTCTACGGTCAGCGTATCTCAGGAGCGGAGTGGATCTCGCCACATACTCTTTCCTCGATTTGAAAGTAGAAGAGAGATAGTTCCTTATATAAGACGGTTTTCAGTGTGCCTGTTCGGTAATCCCGATGTCGTTCGACGACTGCTTGGTTCGGACCGCTCGTCCGAAGGAGTATTGCAGTTCGTCAGAAAGAAACCTCCGCGCTGTTGTTTCTTTCGTATTTCAGCGCCGGTACGATGCGAAACTCAAGCTGCTTCATCCATTCTGTGGTTTCCAGTGTAGTCGGACAAGTCCCCGCAACGGTTTTCCGTCAATCGGTCGTATCTGGCATGGTCTCCATAGAAAAGCACGTTGCTGCGTAGTGTCGCGTCTTTCGATAGTGTGATGAGGCCGTGCTAGCCAGCACATAGATCTTGCTCTTGCAGGTATCGCTCTGCGAAGAGCTCGCTCAGTGTCTTCTGGGTAGAATGCCTTTGGAAGGGGTTCGTATGCATCCTGATTATAGACATCGATAGTTTCTGGTTTCTTGAAAGCTCTTTCCTGGTGTTGTTCATCTTGGCTGAACATAGCATCTGCGAATGCTTCATTACCTGTGTGGAGAAACAGCCGGTCCTCCCAGATGTTCCGTTTTATGCCTGCTCCGCTGGCAATCTCCCCGAAGGACGGGCCTGATGGCTCTTGTCGCCGGATGTTCAGGCCGCCGACCTGATGGCTTGCGCCCTGCAGCATCTTCACAGGCTGGTGGTTCTCCATGACTTCCACGTCACGCACCGCATTGACTGGCATATTGCGGGTTGCCCGGTATAGTTGTTTCCCATGAGGTCCTGCCCTTCATATAGAAACCGGCTGATGGCACGCCTTGATAAGACACCGAACCGTTTTCGGCAACTTTGATTCCCGGTAGTTTCCTGAGCACATCTTCTATGGCGGTCGCCTTTCTGCAGGAAAGAACCAACGCCGGAGACCAGCGTGTCACCTTTGCTTTCTGATCGGCGGGAGCTTTTTACGATAACTTCCTTCAATGCCATCGCTTCGGTGAGAGCAGGATGATTGCCGGCTGACTGCCGTGCTGTTGCAGGTCCGCAACGCTGACTTTTACGCCCGCCATAACCCATCATCAGTGAAAATACCAGCACGTCTGCTTTCCTGCGGTGAGGCTGAGGTGTCCCTTTCCAGTCTGCAATCTTGTAGCTCTGCAGCCCGCCGTGTCGGCTGACAACACGGCACATCACGTCACGCCAGCGGCTGTCGGCTGTCAGAGTCCCTGACCTCAACCGCCAGCTTTCACCACCGCCTCGTCCTGCTGGGCGAAGCAGGGAAAACAGAGGGCGCGCGCAGAAGCAGAAGCATGAGCCGGCGCAAACTGTTATTCCAGTTCTGGGGATTAGAGGTTTTGCTTTCACCGTTGCAGCCGCATCAGCCGCCACCGTGACGTTTCCGTTGCTTGTCAGGCTGCTTTCAAAGGGTCTGCGCACAGTTCTGTACATCTGTCTGACCGCCTTCCGGCTGCTCTTGATCACGGCACTCTTGTCGTACATGTAGATCGGGGCGTAGCCTTGCAGCTCTGCAATCCTGTCAGCGTGAAGACGAAGTTGTCCTGTGTCCTGCACTTTGAAGATGAGGCCGCAGTCCCCCGAACTTATACGGACCGTAGAAGTCTACATCGAGTATACAGGTGTGCGTAGTCGCGTCCGAAAAAGCTCTGTCCCGCCTTCCGGGCACGGGTATCCCGCTATCGTGCTGTCTCCTCCAGCAGTTCCTACCAGGCTGGGGAATGGCTTTATTATATTGGTATCTTTTGGATTCCTCTGCAGTGCGCTGGACAAACTCGTTGTTCTCTCGCCTGCAGGATGAGCTCTCTTGAATCCTGTAGCCTTCAATGCACTGAGCAGTTTTCGGACCAGAGGATGGCAGATGACTCTTCCCTTTGCAATAGATGCGAAATAGAATCGAATGCCAGCTGGGCATAGTCGGTGAACATCGTGCATCGACTGCCCACCTAGAACCGTGGTCGCTGTCCGCTTTTGGCATCAGGATGCTTTTGCATCCCTCGCATACTTATACTCATAAGCAATCTGATATTGTGCAGACTTATATTGTACAGTCTCCGTCGTGTCCCACCGGCCTCTAACTTGGAGAAATCCAATGTCTGTCCATGCAGGTGGATTGTGCTATGAGAAGGACAAATCAAGAATATGTTTTTCTTCATTTGATTGAATCTTAATGTTATGGTATTGTCGAAGAACAGGCTTTGAAAGAATCTGTGCCGGTTCTTCATGATTCTACTTATTCACAGAGTGCATCGTTTATTTCCATCATCTCGCCCTCATGACCTCTTCTGTGCTTCCTCTACAGGTTTCAATGTGAATGACAATGCCACAGGATGTGTGTACCTCTACGACATTGGTCTGTCTCTATGGCAGATGCAGGAACAATTGTCAACCGCAGGTAATGCCACTCAATCATGTTTTTAAAATAAAGAATTATTGTTTAAGTCCAGTGAGATTTTCCGCACAGTCACTATGAGCTGTAGCCTCTCTGTTGCTTAAAAATGGTCTTTTTATTCTCTACAAAGATACGTATTGAAAAAGAAAAAGGAACAAGTCTTTGTAGTTCTTTTAATGAATTTTAGCTTAGAATGCGGTTGTGTTTTTCTTCATGCTGTAAAATGAGAAAGATTGTAATAGGTGTTTTAAGTTGTCTCTGTCTTGTCTCATGCTAATTTTGCCACCAGACATAGATAACAGTACGTTTTTAAAACCTCATTGATACCGATGAGCGAGAACAAACTTTCGCCGACGAGCCGGCACAGACGGCGGATGCACCTGTAAAGACAAGTTATACTGAATACACCGTCATCCCGTCCCAGGATACTGCATGATTGTGAAGTGCTCGCAAGGGCGACCAGCCCAGTGTTGAAGGGCACTGAAAGAAGAATACCGCAACCGACGCTGTTCCGTAACGCCCTGAAGCGTGAATTCAAGCAGTGCCAGCGGCTCAACCATTCCGGTATAGTGCGCTACCAGGGACTCGTAGAGCAGATGGTTATGCGGACTTGCATAGAGGAAGAGTGCAGAAGGACGTACCTGCAGGCTTACCTCAGGGAACAGCACACCGATGACGAGGAAAATCGCCATCGTCAACCAGATTGCCGATGCCCTGCGCTACGCCCACAATCAGGTGTCACCCACCGCAATCTGAAGCCGTCCAACTGCTGGTCACCAGTCAAGCGACCGTGCAGCTCACTCGACTTTCAGCGCTTGCTCGACGGAGTGAAGCCGACAGCCGACACGACACGCCTTCATGGCTCCGGAACTGAAGGACGAGACTGATGGCTGCCGACGCTACCGCCGACATCTATCTCGCTCGGAACCATCATGAAGGTGATGGGGCTGACACTGGCCTACAGCGAGGTCATCAGCTGCTGCTGTGCCTTCAAACGCAGCGACCGTTATGGCAGTATCGACGAGTTCCTCGCCGACCTCAACCACGAAGGCTCTTCCTTCACGATGCCGAAGATAGGCAAAGGCACCGTCATGGCTGGCGTGATAGTCGTCGCCGTGCTTGTTCTGAGCGTGCTGATGTACAACCACGGCGGCTACATTGGCAGAACAGGTCGGAAAGATTGATGTGGCTTCCATCTTCGCCGGATGCCGAAAAAGCTCCGGAAGACACGGTCAGTGTGAAGTCTGCTGCACAGCCCGACAGTGCCGCATCGGTAGAAGAAGCGCCTGCGAGCAGGAAAAACTTGCCTTTATGAACACGATGAAGCCGGCTCTCTACAGGACCTGGACCGTATCTTTGAGAAGAACGCATCGACAGACAAAGCTGTCAAAGGCCATCATAGGTTTACTACTCGCGGGCTGATCAGCGAACGATACGCTTGACAGGGAACAGCGTGCGGAGGTCGACCGTGTCTTCGGCAGTTACGTGAAGCAGAAAAAGGACGCACTGAAGTAGAATCGATATATCGAGCGAGGGCAGGGAGCATTGACATCCTCCTTTCAGCCGTTATGTCCATAGTAGGATAGCAGACTGCACTGTCTCTCCAGCCTTTGCAGAGGCAAGGGGAGACGGGCTGCTCTGCCCCGGTCTGTTTTGCATGGGGAGATGGAACGTTGGATGGTGAAGCAGCATATAGTTGCTTTTGCGCATTGCCGGTAGTCGGGCATTCATATGTACGCAGCGTAATCGGTCGGGATGCAGGAACTTCCGTCCCCCAGCCAGGAGCAGCAAAAGGTGTGAAGAGGGAACAAGCCCGACTTCTTCCATGCAAGTGTCAGCCTCACTCGTACATGGAGCATTCTCAACCGGTTGGGGAATGCCGTCTCAGGCATCGGGAATCCGATTCCTGTGCGTTGGGGAACGCCATTCCCGGGCCATCGGGAAGACTTCTTTCTATTTTTGTGGTTCAATGTTTCCGTTGACTGCTTTTTCATCCTGCTTTTTAAACTTGGTTGACGGTTTTCAGAGCTTGTTTTCATTGCTGTTGATAGTCGTCTCACTTATATGAAAATCGCATTTTCCAGTACCCGCAGACAGATGGAAGCCGGATTTGTAAAACCTGCATACATCTTTACAGGCAGATCCCGCAGATTGTCTTTGCTGTCTTCTCCCCTTCAGGCGAACAGGATATACCGTATAAAAGTAGAAGGAAACGAAGGACAGACAATGTCCTCATCAACAAAAGTCCAACGTGGATTTTCAGAGCAAGCTCTATAAAATACGAACTTATTTTTGTTTTTATGCCGCAAATCAGCTACCTTTTGCAATGTTTTTAATCCAGACTGATTATGAAAATAGCATTGATCGGTTACGGCAAGATGGGGCACATGATCGAGCAGATTGCCCGTGACCGTGGCCACGAAATCGTAAGGCATCATTGATGTTGACAATATAGAGGACTTTGATTCTCCTGTGTTCGCCTCGGCTCGATGTCGCCAGAATTTTACCATCCTACGGCTGCCTTCGGCAACTACCAGCGTGCCTTTTGCACATAACGTGAAGGTTGTCAGTGGCTCTACGGGATGGATGCAGGACCACAAGGCAGACGTAGAGAAGATGTGTTCGAAGGCGGACAGACGCCTTCTGGCAAGCACTTCCATCGGCGTGGCCATCTTCCTCGGCCGTCAACCGTTATCTGGCGAAAATCAAGAAACGGATTTAGCAGCATGATGTCGAGATGGAGGAGGCACACCATGTCCATAAGTTCGATGCACCGTCGGGGACAGCCATCACACTTGCAGAGGACATCATCGACCGCCTCGACCGCAAGGACAATGGGGTAAAGGGTTTCAGCTACGCAGCTCGACTGGCACGGAGAGCGGCAGCAACAAGGTCGCTCCGGACGAGCTGCCCATCGCTTCCATCCGTCGGGATGAGGTGCCGGCATCCACAGCATCAGTTATGCATTCCGAGGCCGACAAGATTACCATCACCACGATGCCCTACAGCCGCAAGGGATTTGCACTCGGTGCTGTCCTCGCTGCTGAATACACCAAGGATCACCCTGGCCTGCTCACGACAAGCGATCTGTTCCGTTTCTGAACCCTCAGCACCTGGTTCCTGTCTGTCAAGCACCTGTCATCGCCTATTCCCTCTCATCATCACTTATCATCGCGTAAAGACATTCCTAATATGATTGATAAAGAAAAGCAGCCCTCAACCCCAAGAAGCAATGGGCAAAGTTTATTTGTGTTCTTGTTCTCACCTCCTCCTTTTTATGGGTCAAGAGTCGGGGGGACTGTTACTCGTTCCTTTCATCTTCGATGTGTACATCACGAAGAAAAATCCGCTGGCAGTGGTGGAAGGATACCGAAGGCCGGTCCGTTTCGTGATGGGATGGGTAGATGCACTGGTGTTCGCACTGGTGGCGGTCTACTTTATCAACTCTTCTTCTTCCAGAACTACGTCATTCCGTCTTCATCGCTTGAGAAGTCACTCCTCACGGGCGATTACCTCGTGTCGAAGGTGTTATGGGCCCCGCATACCGAAACGCCGCTGACCATGCCGCTGACGCAGCACACACTTCCCATCATCAACACGAAGAGCTATATTGCCTGCCGCACTGGGACTCACCGCCGTGAAGGGCTTGGGAAAGGTGCAGCTGAATGATATTGTCGTCTTCAACTCTCCCGGCCGGTGACACCATCGCGAGCGAACCGGCCTCATCAGGTAATGACTTCATCACGATGCCTACACCATGGGCGAGAACTTCCCTTTGCACAGCAGAATCCCGGCATCAACCTGTCGGCAATGACAACCTCCAGCAGCGTGCCTTCTACGAAAAGGCCTCATGCCACGGGCAGGGCTTATATCATCAAGAATGCCGGACTTACGGACCGTTGGACTCGCGTCCGACCGACCGCTCGCGAGAACTACGTCAGCGTTAGAGTCGACCCTGCCGGGGCAGACCCTGCAGATCCGGAACACGAATCGTTTATCTTGACGGAAAGCCAAACAAGGAGCCGGAGAAGGTGCAGTATACGTACTTTGTCAAGTTCAACAACATACCGCAGCCGACCTCCTCGGCGAACGGTCTCGACGACCCGCAAGACTCGAAATCAGTGCGGAGGACGTGCAGACCCTCGCCCGTCTGTATGGCTATGACCTGGACCAGGGCCAGGTACTCAACAATGCTGTACTCCAGTATGACGGCTATGCGTCACGACGAAGCGTGCCGCCGCCGAACTGAGCGCGAGGACTGGTGAAGTCGATGCGTCTGGTGACGGACAAGGACCTCTATTCCGGTCCTTATTATCCGCTCAACGGCTTTTTACGGCTGACACGCGACAACTACGGACCGATAGGATTCCTGCCAAAGGCAAGTCCATCGCACTCACACTGGCAGAACCTCCCCGTCTGCGAGCGTTGCATCAAGGTGTAGCGAGAAGAACGATCTCAGGTAGGGCGAACGGCCGCATCTCACATCAACGGAAAAGCCTGCCGGGCAGCTATACCTTCAAGATGGACTACTACCGGATGATGGGTGACAACCGCCACAACTCCTGCCGACAGCCGCTACTGGGGCTTCGTTCCGAAGATCACATTGTGGGAAAGCCGCTGTTCATCTGGTGGTCGAGCGACCCTGACCGCAAGGGTCTCGGCGGCATCCGCTGGCACCGACTGTTCAACTGGGTGGCAACATCAAATAGGGAAGCCTCCCTGAGCCTCTCAGAAGGAGGGGATGTGCAAATTGTCATTGTCTGGTGAAGATGATGCACATCCCTCCTTTTGTTTTGTTTTTTTCTTGCAGTAAAGCAGGGACATACTCTGTGTCTCCTTGAATCGGCAAAGTCTCCATGATATATCCTGACAACGGTAACAACGGTAATCCTGCATCCCTCCTTCGAGGCGCTGCTTGGGGAGGCCTTTGTTGTCTTCCGCTTATTTCGCCCCCATCCAGTGGTATCAGAAGCTGAACCGCTATGATGTCTCGCCTGATCGAGCAGCACGACAACTTCGTCAGCCAGACCTACCGAACCGTTGTGTGATTGCGGCGGCTCAACGCCCGCAGACGCCTTCTGTCCCTGTGGGAGAAGTTCGTCGGCCTGAAGCTCAGATGAAGGAAGCACGCATCAGCGACCATGCTAACTGGCGGCACCAGCACTGGAATGCGTTGCAGTCCGCTTACGGTGAGAGTCCTTTTTCGAGTTTTATGCGGACGATATACGCCCTTTCTTTTGAGCGGAAGTGGACTTTCCTCATGATTTCAACTGGGAGATAACGCTCAAGATGTGCGAACTTATCGATATTATGCCCTGCATGCGCTGCACGGACACCTATGAGACGAGTGTCTCCGACGGAACTGACGATTACAGAGAGGTGATCCGTCCGAAGCACCCAGGGCAGACCTGGACTTTGAGCCCTGCAGGTACTATCAGGTCTATCAGCAGAAATTCGGATTCCAGCCTAACCTCAGCATCCTCGACCTGCTGTTCAACGAGGGAAATGAGAGTGTTCTGGTATCTGTAGATGGGCCGTGCAGTCTTTCCTTCCGGCTGCCTTTGCAGACACAGTTGTCTCCTGTGCATTGGGAGCTTTTCATAAAGAGCAATCCTCGCGAAAACGAATGTTCGTCTTCGGGGATTGTCTTTTTCAGGATGGAAAAACTTTCACACTTTATGCGGATGGACGGCAACAGCGAGATGATGTCGGGAGAGACCGTCCGAGGACCATGGACTGTGGCAGACAGGTTCTTCTTGCTCTTTAGAAGTTTTGAGCCATGCCTTCAGGTCCATCATCATCTCTTCGTGATAGCGGAAGCCGATCTGCTGCCCCAGCCATGACCGCCGCCGGGATAGACATGGAGCGAGGCACGGACATCGTTGCGATAGAGTTCGCTGTAATAGTTCACGCCGTTTGCCGGCGGAACGGTATCGTCGTCATCGCTGAGGGCAATGAAAGCACGTGGCGTGACACGGTCACGTTCATGTCAGCACTGTATTTCTTCTCGTCGCGCTTGCCGGGATGCTGTCCCAGGAAGTTGGTCCGGCTTCGGTCGGGCCGTAACCTTCCAGCATGGAGATGACCGGATAGAACAGTATCTCGAAGTTCGGCTTCGCCTCGCCGAGACTTCTCGTCGCAATCGTCGCTGCAAGATGTCCGCCTGCGGAGAACTCCCATGATGCCGATGTCGTTTCCGGCTGATCTTCCAGCTTGCAGCATTTATGCGTGACCAGTCTCATTGCCTGTTCGGCATCCGATACGGGGACATCGGGGTTTCTGTGCGGCATACGGTACTTCAGCACGATGGCCGCAATGCCCTGGTTCTGGAAGAACTCTCCCCAGTCGTAGCCTTCTTTCTCCATCGACAGCATCTCACAGGCACCGCCCGGACAGATGACTACGGCACGTCCCGTGGCCTCTTTCTCCATAGGCAGGAAGACGCGCACCTTGGCAGTGTCTCTTGAATCGCCGTTGGTGTAAGGCGGCTGTCCGCCGTAAAGCTTGACTCGAAAGAACTTGGGCAGACACTGTCGTGCAGACAGCAGCCAGTCCGATTGCAAGGAAAAGTTTTTCTGAATTTCATTCTGTACTCTGTTTTTGTTTCTGTCCGCTGCACATCTTGTCCCTGCCGGCATCGGCTCTGCATGACTTCCCGACAATGTCTCCAAAGAAGAAGATGTTGTCTCGGTTGCAGCAGGAAGCAGGAGAAAGTATGTGATTTTAAGCGTATTGTTGCAAAGTTAACAAAAAGATACGGTTTCAGCCGTAGATATTTAGAGTTTTTAGTATATTTGCAGCATGGAATGACAAAAAGGCATTGGGCGTAAACGTATTTTAATGATTTCCGGCGTTTATGTTAACAACCGTTCTTTTGCTGCGCTGGTCAGCATCAGACAATTCATCAACACTCATCACCCGATATGCACGTATTAGACAAGTTCCAGTATTGCCCCGTATGCGGAAGCAGACATTTCGTGGAGCAGAACGAGAAAAGCAAACGCTGCGAAAGCTGCGGCTTTGAGTATTTCCTGAACCCCAGCTCGTCAGTTGCGGCATTCATCCTGAACGGCAAAGGTGAGCTGCCTCGTAACGCGCCGGAAATTTGATCCGGGGACGCGGAACACTGGACCTCCCGGCGGATTCTGCGACATCGGAGAAACCATCGGAGAGTCACTTTTCGCGCGAGATAAAGGAGGAGACCAATCTCGTTATCAAGGGAAAAACGTTATTTCTGTTCGCTTCCGGAACAAGTACCGTTACAGTGGATCTGACATTCCCACACTGATGCTTTTTCTTCATCTGCAGCGTGGGAGGACGAGACCGCCTCAAGCGTTGCAGATGATGTAGACGAGGCAATATGGATGCCGCTGGACGAGGTTCATACCGAGCAGTTTGGTCTCCGGTCTATTCGCCGAGCACTTTTACGACTTCCTCCAGACGGAAAGGGAAAACTTAAAAAGTAGAAATTTTGTCTCACTATATAAGGTGTAAGCGAAAAAGTTTAAGTACTTTTTGATGTCCTTGAAAAATGTACAAGAGTGATTATGCAAGAAAACCTGGTAATAGTAGAGAGCCCCTGCAAAGGCTAAGACCATCGAGAAGTTTCCGGCAAGGACTACAAGGTAATGTCGTCTTTACGGCCATATCCGTGACCTGAAGAAGAAGGAATTGAGCATTGACCTTGACACCCTGACCCCCGACTACGAAATTCCTGACGAAAAGAAGAAAGTCGTCAGCGAACTGAAGAAGAATGCCAAGGCTGCCAAGAAGGTCTGGCTGGCTTCCGATGAGGACCGCGAGGAGAAGCCATCAGCTGGCATCTCTGTGAGGTGCTGGGACTGACGAGAGAAGACGAGCCGCATCGTGTTCCATGAGATTACCAAGCCGGCCATATTGAAGCGCCATCGAGACACCGCGCCATCTGGATATGAACCTGGTGAACGCACAGCAGGCCCGCCGTGCTCGACCGTCTGGTAGGTTTCCGCCTCGTCACCGGTCCTGTGGCGCAAGGTGAAGCTGGCACCGAGCGCAGGACGCGTGCAGAGGTCGCCGTCCGACTGATTGTCGAACGTGAGCGGGAGATCCAGAACTCGAGTCAGAGCCTTATTATCGCCTGAATGCCGCCTTCGCCGTCACCAACGAGGACGGCTCGAAGAATGAGGTGAAGGCGGAACTGAACAAGCGGTTCAAGACCCATGAGGAGGCCCTGGCGTTTCTGGAACTGTGCAAGAATGCAAGGTTCAGGGTCGCATCCATCGCCAGGAAACCGCTGAAACGCACACCGGCGCCGCCTTTCACCACCTCGACCCTGCAGCAGGAAGCGGCCAGGAAGCTCGGATTCACCGTCAGCCAGACGATGATGGTGGCGCAAAGATCTGAGAGGCCGGCCGCATCACGTATATGCGAACCGACAGTGTCAACCTGTCCGCCCTGGCCATCAACACCAGCAAGGCTGAAATAGAACGTCTCTACGGAGCCGAATACGGCAAGGCGAGAGTGTACCATACGCACAGCAAGGGCGCACAGGAGGCCCACGAGCCATCCGCCCCACCTCATATAGACAATGTCTCCATCGACGGAACAAGCCAGTGAAAAACGCCTGTACGACTTGATATGGAAGCGTACCATCGCCTCACAGATGGCGGATGCGCAGATAGAAAAACGACCGTAAACATTTCCTGAGACGGAAGACGGAAAGAACCAGACCGATCTGCAGTTCGTTGCCAACGGTGAAGTGATTGCTTTCGAGGGTTTCCTGAAAGCTTACTCACGAGTCGTCCGACGACGAAGAGGGCGGCGAGGAGTTCTCCCATGCACTGCCGGGCCATGCACGAGGGCGAGGAACTCGAACGCCGTGAGATTGTCTCGACGGAGCGTTATCTCGCAGGCCCCGGCCGTTATACAGAGGCAAGTCTCGTGCGCAAGCTCGAGGAACTCGGCATCGGCCGTCCGGTCCACCTACGCCCCTGACCATCTCGACCATCCAGCAGCGCGAATACGTGCAGAAGGGCGACCGGAAGGGCGAGGAGCGGAAATACGTCGTAGACACGCTGCTCGGGCTGAAGGTTACTTCCCGGACAAAGAAGGAAATGGCTGGTGCCGACAAGGGCAAGCTCATCCCGACGGATATCGGTATTGTCGTCAACGATTTCCTCATGGAGAACTTTCCGGACATCAGTGGACTACAACTTTACGGCAAAGGTCGAGCAGGAGTTCGACAAGATCGCTGAGGGCAAGGTGGCATGGAACAAGGAGATGAAGACCTTCTACCAGGGTTTCGGAGCCGAGGTAGAGAGGTGATGAACGCCCTGTTCAGAGCATAAGGCCGGCGAACGCGAGCTGGGCATAGACCCCAAGAGCGGCAAGCCGGTAGTTCAGTGAAGATCGGCTGCTTCGGCCCTGTTGTCCAGATCGGCAGTGCCGATGATGAGGACAAACCGCGTTTTCTCCCAGCTCCCGGCCGAAAAAGAGCATAGAGACGATTACCCTTGATGAGGCATTGAGTTGTTCAGGCTGCCGCGCACGGTCGGGCAGTTCGAAGGGACGGATGTCGTCATCGGTGCAGGTCGTTTCGGCCCTTACGTGCTCCACAACAAGAAGTACACATCGCTGCCCAAGGACGAAGACCCGCTACCATCAGCCTTGATGCAGCCATCAACCTGATTCAGAAGAAGCGTCTGCAGGATGCGCAGCGGCACTCAAGACCTTTTTGAAGAAGACAGCAGGATGGAGGTGATGAACGGCCGTTACGGGCCCTTACATTGCCTATGACGGCAAGAACTACCGTATGCCGAAGGCGCTCCACGAGAAAGCCGCCGAGCTGACGTACGAGCAGTGCATGGACATCGTGAAGAATGCACCCGAACCCCGGCGCAGAAAGCAATAAGGACACTATCCCCGCCTGTTGCAGGTGGAATGAAATCCTCTCCAGGCACGATGACAACCGGGCGGCAGGGCGGTGAGCAGACAGCATGGACATGACAGACTACAAAAGAAGGAGGCAGACCGCTCCGTATCATCCTCATCGGCTATATGGGTGCCGGAAAACTACTGTCGGCAAGGCCCTCTCGAAGGAGCTGGGCATTCCTTTCACGATCTGGACTGGTATATAGAGAGCCGTATGCGCAGAACCGTGAAGCAGATCTTCGATGAAAAAGGCGAAGACGGTTTTCGGGAAGACGGAACAGGCTCTGCTTCATGAGGTGGCGGAGTTCGAGAATGTCATCATCTCCTGCGGCGGCGGCACTCCTCGTTTCTTCGACAATATGGACTACATGAACCGGCAGGCGGAGACTGTTTACCTGAAGGCTGCCCCCGGCGTGCTGTATAAACATTTACTGATGGGGAGGTCTCGTCCGTCCGCTGCTGCTCGGCAAGACACCCGATGAGGTCGGTCTCTTTTATCCGGTGAACAGCTGGAACGGCGTGAACCTTTTAGTGCGAAGGCAAAACATACGCTCGACGTAAGCCTGATGGATAACTATGAGAAGATACAGATAACTCGTCGGCCTGCTACGCAGGCTGCTGAAAGTCTGAAGACAGACCGGGCATCAGGAAGCGGGAGGGACTGCTCTGGCATCATCACCATAAGGACATTCCGTCAAAAGGATGATTCAGTGGATTCACGTCTTGCAGAATACGTTTGCATTTCTGCAGATAACTATGCTGGTTTTCAGTTAGTTGCAGTCAGGTGTGGAAAAAGGTGCCTGATTGAAGTCCGAGCAAGGCCTGATTGAAGGCTAGCAAGGCCTTATTGGAGGCCAGGTAAGGCTTGTTTGGAATGCAGGCAGACATCCGGCAGGGACGAAAGGCCATCCGGCAACGATACTGATGCATCCGGCATACTGGCTGGACACATACTTGGACCATACGTTAAAATGGTAAAAATACAAAAAGAAATTAAAGGCATACAGAAGAACGGAAATGAAAAAGTGGACGATTGAAGATTCGCAGGAACTGTACAACATCTCGGGATGGGGCACATCTTACTTCGGCATAAACGGCAAGGGTGACGTGTATGTCACGCCCTGTAAGGACAACACGCAGATAGACCTGCGCGATGTCATGGACGAGCTCGCCCTGCGTGATGTCACGCCGCCGGTGCTGCTCTGTTTCCGACATTCTCGACAACCGTATCGAGAAGACTCTTCCTGCTTCGAGAAGGCAAGGAAGGAGTACGGATTCAAGGCCGAGAACTTCATCATCTATCCGATCAAGGTGAATCAGATGCAGCCGGTGGTGGAGGAAATCATCTCCACGGACGCAAGTTCAATCTGGGACTGGAGGCCGGGTCGAAGCCCGAGCTGCACGCAGTCATCGCCGTACAGTGCCAGAGCGACTCGCTCATCGTCTGCAACGGTTACAAGGATCAGAGCTACATCGAACTGGCTTTTGCTGGCGCAGAAGATGGGCAAGCGCATCTTCATCGTGGTGGAGAAGCTCAACGAAACAGACCTCATTGCCCGGGCAGCGAAGAAGCTGAATGTGAAGCCGAACCTCGGCATCCGCATCAAACTGGCATCCAGCGGGTCGGGAAAATGGGCCGAGAGCGGCGGCGATGCCTCCAAGTTCGACTCACTTCTTCCGAGCTGCTCCAGGCGCTGGAGACGCTCGACGAGAAGGGGCTGCACGACTGCCTGCACCTCATCTCACTTCCACATCGGATCGCAGATTACCAAGATACGCCGCATCCAGACCGCCCTCAACGAGGCAGCACAGTATTACGTGAACCTGCGCAGGATGGGGTACGGCGTCGATTTCGTCGACTGCGGAGGCGGGCTGGGGGTCGACTACGACGGTACCCGCTCGTCCAACAGCGAGAGTTCCGTGAATTACAGCATTCAGAATATGTCAACGACTGCGTCTATACATTCTGTGGATGCAGCCGACAAGAACGGTATTCCACATCCGAACATCATCACCGAGAGCGGAAGAAGCCTGTCGGCGCACCACTCCGTCCTTGTCATCGACGTATTGGAAACGGCTTCCCTGCCGGAGATGTCCGAAGAGTTTGAGGCGAAGGAGACAGACCATCAGCTGGTAAAAGACCTTACGACATCTGGGACAACCTCGACTCACGCAATATGCTGGAGGACTGGCACGATGCCGAACAGATCCGCGAGGAGGCACTGGAGCTGTTCTCCCACGGCATGGTGGATTTGAAGACACGTGCCGAGATTGAGGCGATGTACTGGAGTGTGTGCCATGAGATCAACAGTCTTGCCAAGAACATGAAGCACGTCCCCGATGAACTGCGGAACATGGACAAGCTGTTGGCAGACAAGTACTTTCTGCAACTTCTCGCTCTTCCAGTCGCTCCCGGACAGCTGGGCGATAGACCAGCTTTTCCCCGTCATGCCTATCCAGCGGCTCAACGAACGTCCGGCACGCAACGCCACTTTGCAGGACATTACCTGCGACAGCGACGGAAAGATGTCGAATTTCGTTTCCATGGGCCGCACCAGTCACGTCCTGCCGGTCCACCCGCTGAAGAAGGGCGAGCCTTACTACCTCGGTGTATTCCTTGTAGGAGCCTATCAGAAATTCTGGGCGATATGCACAATCCTTCGGCGACACCAATGTGGTATACATCTCCGTCAAGGACGGAGGCTATCACATCGACCAGATCTTCGACGGTGAGACAGTTGAAGAGGTGCTGAATACGTACAGTACAATCCCAAGAAGCTCGTCCGGCAGCTTGAGATATGGGTGACGAAGAGCGTCAGCAGGGTAAGATTTCGCTGGAGGAAGGCAAGGGAGTTCCTCAGCAACTACCGCAGCGGACTGTACGGTTACACCCTATCTGGAGTAGCCGGAAAGTGTCTCCGCCGATGTGGCAGACTGTGGGAGACGTGCCGAGCGCCCCGGTCTGTTTCTGCTGTTTGTCCGTCCCGCCCCCGGCTGATGCTATCATCTCCGGGTCTTCAGACACTTTGCCGCCCCTGCCGCAAGGGAACGGAAGGCGGCAGGAAGCAGGGGAGCAAAGCGCAGCCGATAACCCTAACGAAAGTTAAATATCGTCTTTTTCCGTCCGCCCCTGTAACTTATCCCCATCCATAATCGTCATATATACAGAGAGAAGATGAAGAAAGTCCGTTTCCGTAACGATGTTGCCGTTGAAGAACGAACTTTTTCCGGCTCGCACTCCGCATCACGCTCAACAGAGCGGAAGCCGAGGACATCGTGCAGGACACACTGATAAAAAGTATGGAACCGCAGGGAAGAATGGAATGCCATCGACTCCATCGAGGCTTTCAGCCTGACGGTTTGCCGGAATCTGTCGCTCGACTGCATCAAGAAGAAAGGGAACGACAACGACCCTCGAAGATGTGAAGGCTGCTGAGCCCTCGCTTCATCCAATCCGCAGGACCGTACGATCCAGACGGACAAAGTCCGCCTCATCAGGCAGATTGTAGACGGATCCCTCGAGAAGCAACGGAGCTGCATGCAGCTGAGAGGACTTCGAAGGGAAGACCCTACAAGGAAAATAGCCAGTGTCCTTGACATCAGCGAAGAGCAGGTAAAAGTCAATATCTTCCGGGCACGGCAGACGGTCAAAACAGAAATATTTGAAATTAGACAATTATGGATTATAAGTACATCGAGCAATTACTGGAACGCTACTGGCGATGCGAGACATCCCTCCAGGAGGAGGAGATTCTCCGTATGTTCTTCTCTCAGGAGGACATTCCAGCTGCCTTGCTGCCTTATCGTCATCTGTTTGCCTATGCACAGAGCGAGAAGACGGAGGAGGTGTTGGGAGATGACTTTGACCGCAAAGTCCTGGGCCGCATCGAGGAGGAAGAACCTGTCAAGGCGCGTCATAACCATGCGCCAGCGGTTTATGCCGCTCTTCAAGGCGGCTGCCGTTGTGCCATCTTCCTCACATTGGGCAATGCCATGCAGGTGGCTTTTCTCCGATGGAGACGGCCGGCAGGCTGTCCCGGCCACAGCGGCGGTGGAAAAAGCCGAAGGAAGGGCCGTCCGTTGCCAGGCCGACCTGTGAAGGGAGACACCTTGCAGCACAAGATACAGAGTCCTGTGTCTACCCTCACAAAGTAAAGACAATTTCTATGCTTTCTCTATAATAATCATTTTTAGTTAAACAAGCAGAGGCTGTGAAGTCTCAATTCTCTCAAATTTTTCATAACATACTAATGTAGAAGAACCGATGCTCCACGTGGGTGTCGGTTTTTTCTTTTCCCCTCTCAAGGGGTTCTCTCTCTGGTCCGGCGGACGGGCCGGCAGGCGGTAATGGCAGGCTGTAGAGCGGGATGCGGTGTGCCGTCCTTTCGCATGAAAACACAGAAACACGAAGAGTCCGGTCGGTTTCATCGCAACGGTCTGCAGATGCAGGGACTCCGGCTTTCTGCTTTCTCAGATTCCCAAGGCAGTCCGAATGCCATGGAGTGTCTTGTACAATGGGATGGAAAGGCGGGGGAGGGGATGCTGCATCACAAGGAATTGCCGGCGGTGCAGGGGCGGCGACCTGCTGCCGTGTGCTGCCGGTGCCTGTCAGAGGCGGAATGAAACCGGACAGCTTCTTTACAGATTTGAAAGTATTTTACATTTTGCAGATGAAAATCCCCTGTTCTCTTACTGAAGAAACCTACCAGGAATGGGGATGACCTGCCCTGGATCCCCAACCGGCCGTCACCTATGTTCCAACTAACGCCTGTTAGTATCTCAAGAGGGCGTTAGTTGCAAAGTCAACTAACGCCCTCTTAGAATGTTGTCAGGCACCTTTTCCTGTAAGATTCCTATGTGTCTGTCTATAAATGATTTGCTTCCTCTTGAGCCCTGTTCGTTTTCCGGTTTCATTCGTTCCCCCTTCCGTTTCCGAACAGATTGTCTTTTTCACATCCTCCTGATAAAAACAAAAGTAATTTTTATGGACAAAACATGCGCTTTTAAGACGACTTTTCCTGTCACTTCCGTCACGCTTCCCTAATTAATGAGATGTTTATATACAGGAACTGATGAAAAAATATTAAAAATGATAGCAGACAAAATCGGCTCTATAGTTTAAATCGTTTTAATTTGACAGTATGTGAAACTGAAAGACTTATTATCTTAATCGGCCGTTGGATGGAGTGTAAATTCTATATTCATCTACGACCTTTTGACCTTTATTGAATACATATTTAAGCGACAATCTGAATATTGGTCCAATGTGCCGTTGATAAGAGTAATATTGACCGTCAACATAATAGAATACTCTTTTAGCATCTCTTGCAAAATACATCATTAAGAGTTAATCTGCTGAAGGTTCTTTTCTTTTTAACATCATATATTGTAATTCAAAATCTAAAGAGCCATGTGCTGCCGCATCCATTAAAAGAGGATTTGTATGTTGGATAATAATTTCCATCTATTGATAAGTAAATCCTACTGCTGGAGAGTAACTTATATTAGAATGAATGTTATAATTAACATACGAACACTTTCGATTAACAGGCAATGAGAATTGGTTTTAAAGTTATATAGCTTATCATAAGCGAGGTTGAACTGGAATTGCCCCATAACTTTCTTGTCTGCAAAAACGATACGGTATGACTATGTTTGTCTTAAAACGTCTGTTGATCTGCAATATTCTGATAGGTACTAGACAAATGTTTACCATTTGAAGAAAAATATTTCCAATGAAGTATATGTTAGTATATATGAAAAATTAAGATTCATATATTTAAATAGTGTGTTATAAATAATAAAGCCGTATGCTTTTATTTGGTTTCAGATCCCGATTACCATACATAGATACCATATCATTTGCCTGTCTTTCTCCATACACCATCCATGAATATTTAGGCCTGTTTATATTTGAGACAATACCAATAATCGAATTATAATTGTTCATATTAATATACGTCAACAAGGATGGAAAAGAAATTGACATAATGATTGCTGTTGTTGTTAGTAGTAGAGAATATGTATATTGTGTATTCTCCATTCGTAAACCAAGACGTGTAGATACTCGCTTAGAAAATGTATACTTTGCTTTGTGCATATAGCCCTGTTAGCACTTCATGACCAGAAAATGATTCATCAACATCATTTCTATCCATGTTGACATGTGAATAGATAACATGATCTTTTCACTTTATTATAGTCCACCTGTAGTCCATAAGAGAATAAAAAGGATTTTACTTCTGAGTTTAAATCTATATTAAAATGTATTCATATATCCACTCATTCTCAAGTCTGAACTCTTGTATACCTCATCTTTTGCCGTGTAATCCAATTTAGAGTTATCATTACCGTATGAAAAAGGCATATGTCAAATGGCCATTTGTCCTTTTGTTGATAGAAGGTAAAGTATATGACAATGAAATATTATAAAGGTCACTATGGGCATGTTTGTTCGCAGTATATTGATTGATGTTATAATTGTTCCAAATTAAATCGGCACTGCCTTTATCGTAATATACAAACGCATTAAGACTTAATTTGGATTTGTTTGTAAACTCATAAATTGTACTTCCTCTATATGTAAACACATTATTTCTGCCATCAGCTGAAAATTATGGTCATCAAGGATTTTGAGACCATTATACGACAAGCTATCTGTAGATGACTTGTATATTCTTTCGTTTGCAAATGAAAGCGTGCCATTATAAAAGCCATCTGCTTTTTCTTTTACCATATAAAAAAATATTTCCACCAGTATCATACATTCCATGTGGGAAAAATTGAAGTAAAAGCATATGGTTGTACTGACTGACCCAGGGGTATATTTCTTTTAGTATTAATATTTATAACAGCCTCGGTGGATGCACTATATTTCCCTGAATTGACAAAAGTCAGTTCTATATTTGCAACAATATTTGCAGGTAAACTCTCCAGAAAAGCCTCCAATGATTGGGGTGAAATATTTTGCTTTACATTATTTACATATATGACTGCATTTTTTTCCCACCCAAAGAATAATTTTCATTAGAGTTCTTAACAATTCCTGGGATATGACGCAATGCATCTGACAATTGCAAATTTTGTTCCATCTTCATTTTTCCAAAATCGACAACGACCATTCCATCTTTCCTGTATATCCAGTTACTTTCAACCACAACCTCATTCAGCATCTCATATTTGGGCTTAAGATAATATGTTGTCCCATTACTTGTTAATTTTTGTTGTGAGAGAATTAAAAGATATATGGCTCATAGAAATAATGTGGCTATCTTTCAATGCAACACTATCTAATTTAAAAGTAGCCATGGCTATCTGTTAAAGCAAACAACTCGTTATTATTGTCGACTTTTACCAACACATTAGCAATGGCAGTAGAATCTATTTCATCGAATACATATCCATCTACAACTTGTCCAAATAAAGGAAGGGTTGCAAAGAACAGAAACGACATAATGTATACTGTTTTTTGCCATATTTGTATTACATTATATAGACGCTCCAAATTTACACATTCTTTTGGTGAATACCACGTTTTACAAGTTGTTTTTCACAAAACCGTATCGATAAATAATATTTAAAACATCTATTGTGCAAAAAGCTGTTGATGACCACCTTGATTGTATAGAGGAATTTATCAACATTCCCATAATTAAAGAACTAACTTGAGGAGTTAGACAAACCAGATGCGGTTACGGAAGTTCTTAAAGAGATTATACTTCAAAAGTAAAGTTGAATTTAATTATGAAGATGACTAAATAGGTCGCTTATTCAGGGTTCTTCCGTTAAAGGGATAGATTTATACGATTGCTAACACCATGGGAAGGTCTGTGCCCGCCTTCCAAAACGTCACGTACTTGTTTTTTCAACCAACTGTAAATCAATGTTGCATAGAGCTTGATGGGGTGATACAGATTCCTTGACATCCCATAAACATCAAAGAACCTCATCTACGCATTTTATGGAGGGACCGGTTCTTCTGTATGTGTGATTCGTTCACTTTAGGGCAATGGACACA
>BNJU01000623.1_pt1 | contig 53413 bp, 80 predicted proteins | sample 8539281 | NCBI WGS metagenome assembly BNJU01 (sample SAMD00202456, study PRJDB9452) | human saliva metagenome | isolation source: human saliva | place: Japan | reverse complement strand
TGGTATGAATTCATGGGCATATTTTTGGTAAAATAGGATTTAAGGAAAAGAGTATTTAAATGAGTGATATCTTTTTAGAGAGTGCAAATCATGATTTGCATTTGTATGAATAAAATCTTTAGTTGAGTGATTACAGTTAAGAAGTCCACTGACGAGTAGGAAGTATTGAGAAGATCAATCCAGTTTACTTATGCACTGATCAAACGATTCATCCCTTTTTGAAATTAAAGATGTAATAGAAGAGGTTGGAAGAAATACAATTAAATATAAAAAAAGAGGCTGGGACAAAAGTCCTAGCCTCTCAATTGTTTTTTTGGATTGTCGAGCAAGACGCAGTGGTTGAGTGGGCTCTACTACGCTGATTTCATCAGCTTTTACAGCCCTACTCAATCAGTGCGGAGGTGGGACGACGAAATCGAATTCTAACGAATTACCGATTTCTGTCCCACTCTTTTGAGGTTAAGATGACCTCAATCTATCTGTGCCTGATGATGTATTGATCATGGTAAAACAAATCTTCGTGAGAAAGCAAGTCTACTCATTTTTTTGAATGATTAGTTCTCCAGATCTAATTTCCCAGACTTGGTCAAAGTTCTTCAGTGCTTCATTCTGTCGGTGTAAAGTAATGATGACAGCACACGGTAAGTCTAGTACTTTTTTTCAATTCTGCCTCGAACTGATGAGCATCCAAGGCTGAAAAAAAGGTTCATCCATAATAACTAATGGACTCTGGCGGTTTTTTTCTCGATTGAGGTACATACGTTGTTGTTGACCACCTGACAGGGATTGAGGAGGTGTTGCTTCGAATTCCGCATCCTTAAACTCTGCGTGGAAAGTATTGAATAGCGTAACATTATTTTCATAACTAGAGTTGAAGCGATGCTCTTGTTGCAAGATCAGGCCAAATCTTCCCCAAAGCTGATTTAGGGGAAGATCATTCAGCAAGATCTCGCCTTGGAAATCCTCATCCGTACCATTTAAAAATATTGAGTAGGCTACTCTTACCTGATCCGTTCTCTCCTATGAGAGCAATCTTATCTCCTTTGTGAATGGTGGCAAAAGAAATCTTCAATGTTGATTCCCCAAGTTGTTTAGAAAGATTCTTCAATGTGATCGTTTTAAAGGAAGGCTGTGGTGACTGAATTGAAGATGGATGCTTAACAATAGTTTGAAAGCTTTTAATTACAGGTTTTACCGACTCCAACATTTGCAGATCGTAAAGGATTTCTTGAATTGGTTCTGAGAAGGCTGTAATATAACCAAAACTTGCAACCACCTCAGGGATACCAATTTGATGATGATATAGAGAGTAAGCTAGATAGGAAAAGAGAATAAGGCTAATGAATTCAAAAGAAATACCCGTCAAGAGAATACCTGTAATTTTAGTCAAACCATACCCAAGATACTTATCCTGCAAGTTTTTGAGAGAACTTCTTTGTTGCTCTATAAAATGAGGTAGAGTGAGTTTGTTAACTAGGTGATGTCCTCGGAATAGATCCTCCAAGGTACGATAATAATCACCTTGCTTTTCAAGATAGGTTTGTCTACGCTTCGCAGTCAATTGACCAACGATCTTTGGAATTTGAATACTGATGGCTGTTGAAATCAGTAGGATCAGTGCCACTATTGGATTGATCGTTTTGGTAATAATGATGGTATAAATCAAAATTCGTAGAATCTGCTTAAAAAAACTCATCAGTGGAGGTAGATAATCTTTTTCCAGTGAATCAAGATCATTAGATTGATAAGAAATGTATTCTGCGACTGTTTTCTGCTTGAAATCATGGTGGGCAAGTCCTAAAAGAGATTGAAACCAATCGTTCTTTAGATTTGTCGAAAAGAGAATGGCCTGTTTCCAGTCAAGTCGCATTTGGATGTAGTTGCAAGTCAGGTAACCTATAACTGCGATGCAATAACCTGACAAAGCTATTTGATAGTGGCCACGAATTAACTCTTGTGTAAAGTATGGAAGAAGAGCCGTACAAATATTGGACAGTCCACTAAAGAGAAAATTAAAGAAAAGATACCAGCGCAGAGGCTTAAGGTATTGAAGCATAGACGAAACTCCTTGATAAAGCTATATGAAAATATAACATAAAACTGATAATGACATAACAGCCCAGTTACATTAATGAGCAAATAGGGGCATTATTTAGAAACTTTCTTTTTGTAAAATATAACTAAATTATAGCATATGTTGAAGTCAGTTTATTAATTTAGAAGAAGTTTGTCTATGTATTTCTCAAAAAAATTTGATATTAGGATGATTCTGTAGGCGTGTTAATTTAAACAAAAGAACCGCTGGCGACAAGAGATGCCAGCATCATCGAACATACGCAAAATGACGCCTACTGGGCTGATGGGGGAGATGGCTCTGGGAGGAACAAGCTAGGCCTTCTCTTAATGCAAGTGCGGGAAGAGTTGAAAAACCCAAACCCGTAACCTCTCTTCAAGCTATTCCATTTAACACCCTAAGTTTGGTATGAATGCCGCAATGATCAATAATATGGAACTCAAGTCAGTCGGCTTGAGTTTTTTTGCGTGAGCGAATGTGCTGGGAATACCACTAACTAGGCTTTTTTATAGCTGTGAAAGATGTTATAATATGAAAAAATTTAAAGGAGAAATGAATGGGAGATAAATACACCGTAAAAAGTGATCTTTCGGTGGCTGCTAAGCATGCTACTGCAATAGGATCTGCCAATAATCATTCAGCTATTACAGTTCAAAGAGATGAACAAACGACAGTTGCTGGTAATAATAGTGCAAAAAATGGTATTAGTCAATTTGAGAATCTTCAGAGTCAGCTATCGAATCATATTGTGAATATGATTCAAAATATCCATAGCTTAGCCGACCAATTTGAAGATAAGGATGCCATGATTCGTCAAAATTTAAATATTTTGAATACTATTCAGTCTAAGCCGTCATTCTCAAATGAAGCGAAATCAAAATACTTAGATGTGTTAGAGGATTAGATATGAGTGCAGAAGATACATGGAATAAGCTCCATGAGAAAGAACTACAACTTTCAGATAAGGAGTGGGACCTATATCAAAGAATAGAAAAATTAGATTCGAAGAAAATGGAAGTAATGGATCAGCTTTTGAATGATTCTCATTGGTTAAATGATCTAGATTTTCTTTTCGAAGGTAGCAGATATCAAAGTCAAATGATGGATGACCAGTTAGAATTCCAGCATCAAGTGAGAATAATGGAATACAGTCTGGATGAAGAATTAGAAAAACTTCGGAAAGAACATAAATCTATTGAAATGAAGTTAGATTCGATTCACCAAGAAAAAAGACGATTAGTGACGGAGAAAATCACATGAGTATAGATATGTATCTAGAATCCGCCAGAAGTCAGGCAACTAGTTTATCTAGTATATCCGCCCAGTGCGTGCAACAGAATATTGAATTGATTAAAGTTCTTGAAAATTTTGTAGCTGAAGAAGAGTTAAAAGGGCATGCTTACGACTCAGCAAAGGCGCATATTACAAGTACTGTAATTCCATTAATTCAAGGGATTGTCTTATACCAAGAATCACTGGCGGAGGAGTGTCAAAAATTTGTCAGTCAATATACCTCTGACGTAGATAGTAAAAGTTGGCGTCAAGTTGATTTAGAAGAAAAAATTAGGGAAGCAGATCAAAAGATTTCTAATCTACGACAGTTAATGGAAACAAAATCGGATGATAAGATTTCAGCTTTTCTAAATCTTTCGCTATCTATAGCCGTATTAGAAGGAGCAAAACAAAAATTACAGAAAATATTAATTAGCCTGCTTACTTTTAATGCAGTCTCTCCAACTATCTTTTTAAATTCAGAGCGGTATTTATTGGCCGTTCAAAATGGTTTTGCCCAAGCTGCACAATCATGGGATGCTGCCAGTGGAACCTACTTGCCCCCAAGTAATGGAGCTGATCTATCATGGAAGCAAACAATCTCTTTAGGATGGCAAAAACGACAAGCAGTCCTGAACAAAGTGAAGAACCCGAAGGTTGAAACGTTAGAGGAAAAACTCTCAAAAATGTCACGTGCAGAACTGGAGGAAGAGTATGGTTCTGTGATTCAATCATATAAAAGGTTTCTTACAATGGGACAAGGCGATAATGTGACTGCTACTATGGATTATGAGGATGTGAAACTAATTTGGAAGCGATATAATGAAGTGAAGAATGATCACTTAGGATTATTACCTTCAGAATTAGCCAAGGTGGACCCGAAATTTAGGAAACGTATCGATGCAATGGATCAAGAAGCGTTAGAAGAGGCCTACCCAGAACTTAAAACATTGATCTCCATGGCCCATGTGAATCCCTATGCACAACTATTTAAATCTGAAACAGAACGCGCTAATTATGATTACCTACTAGATCGCTATTTCCTTTTAGATAGTCAAAAAATGCTTAGTTGGCGAGATCCCGCCTTTCAAACTAAATATGATTATTATATAATTGAAGAAGGAATTGATCCTTTTACAGGCAAACCTGCTACACAGGAAGAAATCAATCGGGCAAAAGATATCAAAAAGGTGAGAACTGTTACTGAGAGCTTCCAACTAGCAAGTACCTTGTATACCTCTTATGTTGGCTATAATCAGTACTACAATAAACCCTATACAACGTTCTCGGATGTATTTAGTAAGGTAAAAGGGAAAGTTCCATTCTTCAATAGGAAACCAGTAATTCCTGAGGTAAACCCTAAGGTAGATACCAATGTTAAAACTATAACAGAACCAGCAAAAACTTATGATCGTGAACGCATTTTACGAAATATAGAAGAAAGCAAACTTGCGAGGGAGAGTTCTGGGTTTAAAGACTTTGCAACTCGAGAAAGATATCTAGAGAAAGTCTTTGACAAATTAACTCCTGAAGAAAGGGAATTAATCTTTAATATTTCTAAGAACGCACCTAAAGTGGAGTATCGTCCTGGTAAAACATCCAAAAGTGTATTATCAATACCGAAAGAAGATCGTCCAATCGTCGAAAAGGTTTATAGCTCAGAATACATAAAAGCACACAAACAGCAATTTGAAAATGGAGCAGCCAGATTCCAAAAATTTCAACCTAGCGAAAATTGGAATGGAGGTATTGTTGGAGGTGATGATGGAACAAGTTTCTGGTTGAGTAAAGAACATGCAGATATCATTGAAAAGGTTGCCAATGGAGATAATCGTCTTTATGAAATCATATTAGGACTTGATGAAGGTTATTTAGAAGACGGGCCACTTTATCGTTTAGATGTCACTCCAGAAGTAGTAGCAGAAAAAGGGATTTCAATACCAAGTGGGAGAGAAGCAGGAGCCAATGACTGGTGGAGACCAACGGGACGAACTTTCCCAGGAGATATTCCAGAAGGTGTAATGAAAGATATTAGTACCAAGAGAGGAGAACATACATGGAACATAGTAAATTAGGCTGGGAAGATGTTATCCAGTTTGAAGAGGTAAAAGGTTATGGTCAGCATATCTGGAGAGATGGTAATCATTTTTATTACGTTACTGAGGAGGGAGGAATTGCCCCTCAGCGTGTAGTTTATGAATTACCAAATGAGCTGTTTGCCTTATTAGAAAGTGGAGAGAGAACGCAGTTAGAAATATTAAGTAAACTTCAGACCGATCGTTGGCCACCGACGGAAGAAGAAAAGAAAGCTAGTGAGAACGATTCATAGAAGAGAGTCCTACATCATTAATTGATTTACCTGAAACTAGAGAGTTATTTACTCAGGAAGAGCTTGAAAGATTAATTCCAATTGCTGAGCAAATGTGGATTGACTGGAGAGGTAAACTTCCAGATGATTATGTGTCACCACTTAAGTAAAAGAGATATAAAATGATACCAACTAACTTACAATGGGAAGAAGTTATCCAGTTTGAAGAAGTTGAAGGATACGGGAAATCCATCTGGAGAAATGAGGACAAGTATTATTTAGTTTTAGAAGAAGGAAGCGTGGCTTCTTGGTTAGTGGTTTATGAATTGCCAAATGAGTTATTTGCCTTACTAGAGAGTGGTGAGAGAACGATATGCGAAAGTTTCTTGGAAGATTCAGAATGATTGTTGGCCACCAACGGAAGAAGAGAGAAGAGAATATAGAAGAAAATTTATAAGCAAACATCCAGCTTCTTTGATAGATGTCCCTAAAAATAGGAAACTTTTTTCTAAGGAAGAACTTGAAGAGTTGATTCCGATTGCTGAGAAGCAGTGGATTGAATCTGAAGGAGAACTTCCAGATGATTATGTATCGCCGCTTAAGTAAGGAAGGTATAAAATGAAACCAACAAAACTTGAATGGGAAGATGTTATCCAATTTGAGGAAATTGAAGGATATGGAAAATCCATTTGGAAAAATGAGGACAAATATTATTTAGTTTTAGAAGAAGGCACCGTGGCTTCTTGGTTAGTGGTCTATGAACTCCCACAAGAATTATTTGTACTATTAGATAGTGGAGAGAGAACACTACAAGAAATTTCCTGGAAAGTTCAGAATGACTCTTGGCCACCGACGGAAGAAGAAAAGAAAGCTAGTGAGAAACAATTTATATTAAAAGGCTTAACTCCATTAATAGCTAATCCTAAGAGTTGGGAATTATTTACTCAGGAAGAGCTTGAAAGATTAATTCCGCTTGCTGAACAAAAATGGATTGACTGGAGAGGCAAACTTCCAGATGATTATGTATCGCCACTTAAGTAAAAGAGGTATAAGATGAAACCAACAAACCTAGAATGGGAAGATGTTATTCAATTTGAAGAGGTAAAAGGATACGGTCAGCATGTCTGGAGAGATGGTAATCATCTTTATTATGTTGATGAGGAGGGAGGAATTGCCCCTCAGCGTGTGGTTTATGAATTCCCATTAGAACTATTTCAATTATTAAAGTCTGGGGAAAAAACACTTAAAGAAATTCATTTCAAGCTAAAAAACGACTGTTGGCCACCGAACGTGACACAAGAAGAAGCTAATAAAAATTTCTTTAGGCAATTTCCAGAAGCTTTAAGAGGAAATCCTAAGGCACAAGGCTTATTTACAAAGTCTGAACTAGAAGAAATATTACCTGAAGGGGCTGAAATTCTAGCGAGCAAAGATTAAAATAACTCTTTATATCTATGTTGGAATTGAAACAAATAAGAGTTTACAAATTAAGTATTGGTAAGCTCTTGCTTTAATTCTCACCTATAAGAATTCTGAAGTGAAAAATCCCAACAGAGCGTTTACAATATCAATTATCCCTTCATGAGCCGAAATATTCAGCCTGAATTACAAGGGAAAGCAAAAAGACGGATTAAAAAAGCAGTGAGGACCATTTTTTTGGGAAGTCAAAAGACAAACTTTTCCCAAAAGTATCTCAGTAGGGCTAGAATAGCCTCACAAAATGCTTGGAATAAAGCGAGTGGGGGACATTGAACTCTATGATAGGTTTTTTTCAAGAGGAACAAATTCGCTTATATAATATAATTGATCCTAAATATGGAGAGAAGAAGGAAGAAGAATAAACTAAATTGAAGGAAGAAGAAAAAAATTATAGAAGCTATAAAAGAAGGAAACGTTGAAGATATACTTCGCGGAAGACAAAAGTATCGAATTGAACCTCCAACTTTTTGTTCCAGACGTTTTTTTCCTACAGATATAAATCAGGTACTGTTTGAATATTTTTTTATAATCAAAGTGATGTCAAAAACATTCAATTATTATTAGAGAACTCTTTAATTAAATTGACAAAGAGTTCAGCTACGGATTTGTATATTTCAATATTATTTTTTTCGATTCAATACTCTTTTATGGAAGATAAGGGTATTGCCACTTTTTAAAAATTGATACTTCAAGATTAGTAGCTGAAATAGCATCTGGAATACAAAAAAATTTCGGGAAGAGTTAACGAAAAGTATAACTTTTGATAATGGATTAACAAAAAAAGACCCTATGAAAGTAATTGTCCGCTTTAATCAGAGATACAAAAACAAATATAATTTTTTTCAATTCTTGAGGATTAGAAATAGGCTAGAACAAATGTTAAAAAAAGACAATATAAATTATTCAAGAGTGTCGACGATAAAATAGCACTCACCGTCCTATATAACAGAGAAAAATTATAAAATTTTAACAACCTTTATGATGACGGAAGTTCATGATTTTTATCCGGATGTTCACGAAGCTTTGAGAATGTCATTTCTGGAAATATGGAAGAGTACGCTTTTGATGGAAATTTATTGGGGATCGAAGTTGGAAAAGAAATAACAGAAGTTTACTTCCAATTTGAGGAAGAACTTTTAGGTGAACCTTGCTTTATTTCAACTGATGAACTATATAAATTAGTGATTGAGTGGAAAGAAATGGAAGAAAGAATGAAAAGAGGGGAAGATATTTTTCCAGTGACCATAGAGGATTAATGTTGAATAGTCTACCCTGTAACCTCTCCTCTAGCTATTCCACCTATTTCATGCTAGAATAAAGAAAAACACATTTGGAGGCATTATGAATCAGACAGTGACTTATTTGCAGGAATTGACAGCCATTCCTTCACCGACCGGTTTTACACGGGAGATCGCAGATTACTTGGTCAAAACCATTGAAGGCTTTGGGTACGAAGTAACTCGGACTGCTAAGGGTGGGGTGAATGTGACCGTGCCTGGTGTGATCACAGACAAGCAACGCTACGTCACAGCCCATGTGGATACCTTGGGGGCTATTGTCCGCGCGGTGAAAGCAGATGGTCGCCTCAAGCTAGACCGTATCGGTGGTTTCCCTTGGAATATGATTGAAGGGGAAAATTGTACAGTCCATGTAGCCAATACAGGAAAGACCCATTCTGGGGACGATTTTTGGTCCATCAGACTTCTTGCCACGTCTACAAGGATGCGGGAACTGTCGAGCGGACCCAGGACAATATGGAAGTCCGTCTGGATGAAAAAGTGACCAATGAAAAAGAAACCCGTGCCCTTGGCATTGAAGTGGGTGATTTTGTCAGCTTTGATCCCCGGACCATTGTGACAGACACTGGCTTTATCAAATCTCGTCACTTAGATGACAAGGTGAGTGCGGCGATTCTCTTGAATCTTCTGCGCGTGTACAAGGAAGAGACAGATCCAATTGCCAGTAACGACCACCTTTGCCTTTTCAGTCTTTTGAAGAAGTGGGGCATGGGAGCTAATTCTAGTATTCCAGCTGAAGTGGTCGAATACTTGGCAGTGGACATGGGAGCTATGGGAGATGACTAGCGACGGATGAATACACGGTATCCATCTGTGTCAAAGACGCTTCAGGACCCTATCACTACGAGTTCCGTCAGCATCTAGTAGCCTTGGCAAAAGCCCAAGAAATCCCTTTATAAGTTGGATATCTATCCTTTCTATGGATCAGATGCCTCTGCAGCCATGAGCGCAGGAGCAGAAGTCAAACATGCCCTCCTCGGAGCAGGGATCGAATCTAGCCACTCATATGAGCGGACCCACTTGGATTCTGTAGTCGCAACAGAGCGCATGGTCGATGCCTACCTCAAGAGCGACTTGGTAGATTAAAAAAATTGGAACTACTCTCCGGAGTAGTTTTTTTCATAAACTAAAAATTTTTCTGAAAAATTCCTTTTCTTCTGAAAAATCATTGTGGTATAATCTTAAAAATAAACTTAAAAATTTCTTAAGGAGTTTTACATGAAAAAGAAATGTCATTGCACTTGCGGGAGTTGCCCTCCTTTCAGCAGGTATCCTAGCAGCTTGTTCGGGTGGTTCTAAATCATCTAGCTCAAGCAACGGTCAAAAATTCTCATATGTCTATGAGACTGAGCCAGAAAACCTAAACTATATCACATCTGGTAAAGCAGCAACCCACGATATCACAGGAAACTTGATTGATGGTTTGTTTGAAAATGACAAATACGGTAACTTGATTCCATCTCTTGCAAAAGACTGGACAGTTTCGCAAGATGGCTTGACTTATACTTATAAACTTCGTGATGATGCTAAATGGTATGATTCAGAAGGCGAAGAGTATGCGGATGTAACAGCTAAAGATTTCGTCACAGGGATCAAATATGCGGCTGATAACAAATCAGAAATGCTCTACATCATCCAAGATTCTATCAAAGGCTTGAATGACTACGTCAGTGGTAAAAATAAAGATTTCTCAGCTGTAGGAGTAAAAGCAGTTGATGATCATACCCTTCAAATCACTTTGAACCAACCAGAATCTTACTGGAACTCTAAATTGACTCTTGGGATCACTTTCCCTGTCAACGAAAAATTCGTGAAATCAAAAGGGGATAAATTCGCTCAAGCAAGTGACACCAGCTCCCTTCTTTACAATGGTCCTTACATCTTGAAGAGCTTTACTTCAAAATCTTCTATCGAAATGACCAAGAATGAAAACTACTGGGATAAAGACAAGGTCTACATCTCAGATGTGAAATTGGAATTCTACGATGGACAAGACCAAAGTAAATTGGCCAAATCATTCGGTGAAAATGCTCTTAGCTTGGCAAAACTCTTCCCAACTGGATCTGGTTACTCAGAGCAAGCCAAAGAATTCAAAGACGAAATCACCTACACTCCTCAAGATGCCGCTTCTTATGTTATTGGTACCAACATCGACCGTCAATCTTACAAACACACTGCTAAGAAGACCGATGAAGAAAAACAATCTACTAAGAAAGCTCTCTTGAACAAGGACTTCCGTCAAGCGATCAGCTTTGCCTTCAACCGTGAAGCGTATGCTGCTCAATTGAACGGAAAAGACGGAGCAAGCAAGATCATCCGTAACCTCTACATTCCACCAACATTTGTCCAAGCTAATGGCAAGACCTTTGGTGAAATGGTGAAAACTCAATTGGATACCTACGGAGATGAGTGGAAATCTACTAAACTAGACGATGGTCAAAATGGTCTCTTCGATGCTAAGAAAGCGAAGGAAGAGTTTGCAAAAGCGAAGACTGCCTTGGAAGCAGAAGGTGTGAAATTCCCAATTCACATCGATATGCCTGTAGACCAAACCACACCATCAAGAGTTCAACGGGACGCAATCCTTTCAAACAATCAGTTGAAGAAGCACTTGGTAAAGAAAATATCGTCATCGATATCCAAATGCTTTCGAAAGAAGACCTTCAAAATGTGACCCTCTTTGCACCAAATGCGGCTGGCGAAGACTGGGATCTCTCTGATAATGTTGGATGGAGCCCTGACTACCAAGACCCATCAACTTACATGGATATCTTGAAAGCTTCATCTGGTGAAAATACTAAGACTTTCCTTGGATTTGACCCAAGTGAAAACAATGAAGCAGCTAAAAAAGTTGGTCTGTACGACTTTGAAAAGATGATCAAAGATGCTGGTGCAGAAACACAAGACGTCAACAAACGCTACGAAAAATATGCGGCAGCGCAAGCTTGGTTGACAGATAGCGCCCTTGTTATTCCAACTTCTTCATCAACGGGACGTCCATTCTTGACACGTATCGAACCATTCTCAGCTCCATTTGCATGGACTGGTGGTAAAGGAAAAAGACCACGTGATCTACAAAGGAATGAAACTCCAAGATAAAGCTGTGACAACTGCTGACTACAACAAAAGCCCTTGAAAAAAATGGCAAAAAGAACAAGCAGAGTCAAACAAAAAAAGCACAAGAAGATCTTAAGAAACACGTCAAATAAGAATCGATAACCGAGGCTGATGCCTCGGTTTTTGTAGGGATCATTTGAATATCTATTTGATCTAAAAAAACGCTTACATAGTATAATAGGAGTGTTGATTACAAAAAGTGAGGAGATTGACATGAAAAAGAAAACAATGGTTTCCATTGTCGCATCGAGCTTATTGATCGCGCCGATGGTCTTGCATCAAGTAGCAGCAGCAGACGAGCAGACAGAAGAGTTAGCCCCATCGACAGAAGTGGTCCATGCTCCATCTACTGAGGCAAGACCGACAACAAGTGACGCAAGTACTGTCACTAGTGAAGAAGCTGCAAGCTCGAATGAGGCATCGCTGGATCGGACGGCAGCTGCCAATCAAGTAGCACCTGCAACAGAAGAACACACAAGACAAAGTGAGTCCTACTGTCCCAGTAGCAAGTCCAGCAGCAACAAACAGGGAAGCTGCACCTCAATCTGCTCCTACTTCAGAAGCTTCGGCAACAAGTCAGGATTTGGCAAAGGTCACAGGTAGCACCCTTGCAGCGGATCAGGCCTCTAAAGAGTTGACGGTCCAAGATGCTGTTAATGGCTTGCTTCAATGGGCAGCAACAGATCCTAGCCAATTGGGCCAAAGCCAAGCAGATCGCGAACGCTTTGCCAAGAGTTTAGGCTTGATTGAAAAATCAGAAGATCTGACTCGTAAGGTTAGTCAGCCAGAATTGGCCAAGATGTATGAAACAGCTAAGAAACTCTACGATGCCTACCGGGCTGAAAAGAAAAGTCCCGCTCTTTTTAAATGGTCGTGCCCAGCCGATTTTCCCTTATACGACGGGAGAAAAAGCAGACCAAGACTACAAATATGAAGACAGCCAAATTGTACGCTTCCCAGTCTATGTCGAAACGGACTACGACACCGATGCAGATGGCAAGCCTGACTTAGTCAAAGCCATTGTTCAATTACCAAAAAGCAGTCGCGCAAGGGCGATTTTTAAGGCAGCCACTATTCTCGAAGCGCGTCCCTTACGTAGCGGGGACGCTCGATGAAAACTACGTGACCCTCGAAAGTTTGGGGCTTCCAACGGACGGTAGCTACGATATGAAGAAACTGCACAGCCAACCTGCAAAGAGACAGCCAGTAAGCAGTGAAACAACAGTAGAAGCAGCCAAAAAAGCCAAGGCATCGGATTGGTATTACTACAGTCCCTACGAGTATATCTATGACTACGAAGATCTGAACTGGTACGACTATTTCTTGGTCAGAGGCTATGCCTTTATCTCCAGTGCTGGACTTGGTACCAAGGGATCAGAAGGATTTAACACGACGGGATCTGATCTCGAAATCAATGCCTTCAAGAATATCATCGAATGGGTCAATGGCAAACGCAAGGCCTACACCGATAAGACCAGCAATGTCGAAATCAAGGCAGACTGGGCAACAGGCAATGTCGCTATGACAGGGTCTCTCCTGGGCTGGAACCACGACCTTTGGTGTGGCGGCGACAGGCGTAGAAGGCCTAAAGACCATCGTTCCAGCAGCAGGGATTGCCTCTTGGTATGATTATTTCAATAGCCAAGGAACCCAGTTTGGCAATGCGCCTTATAGTGACCTTTCATGGCTCTCCCTCTACGTTAGCACGCGGATGCTGGACCAAGACGACTGGGCAGGGATTTGGCAAAACTATTCCAACTACATCAACCAATTGAACAAGGACCAGTACGCCCATGATCGTAACTACAGTGATGTCTGGAAGGAGCGGGATTATACCCTTCATCCAGAAAATCTCAAGACCAGCGCCCTGATCGTCCATGGCTTGAATGATGACAATGTCAAGACCAAACACTTTGAACTCATGTACGATGCCCTCAAGAAAGCAGGACAAGATGTCAAGCTCTATCTCCACCAAGGAGATCACGTCTATCCAGCGGCTATGTCACGGGGATACGGCATCACCGCCAATGGTCAGGACTTTTATGACCTGCTCAATACCTGGCTGACCCATTACCTCTATGGAGTGGACAATCACGTCGAAAGCTTGCCAGCGGTTCTAGCTCAAAACAACTATGATCCAAGCAAGTGGACCAGCTATGATAACTGGAAGAGCAGTCAACGTCTCTTCTTGAATGCAAGCTCGAAACGTCTAGAAGAAACCATTTCTAGTGATTATGCGGCTGCAGGTGTTGAGATCGCTAACCGTAATGAAACAGTCAGCAAAGCCTCCTCTAAGGCCAATCTGACCTTTGTTTCTGATGTTACTGAGGACACTACGATCAAGGGCCACATCCCCGTTCATTTCAAGGCAGCTCTTGCCAAAGGTCAAGGAAAGAATTTCCAAATCAACGCCCTCTTGGTAGATGTGGCAGATGAGGACTTTGACGTGGTAGGAAATGGTAGCGTCAAGCAAGATAAAACAGCAGACGGTTTCTGGATGGGAAGCAATTTAAGCAACCTATCTGTTGCCGAATACGAAACCATCAAGACCAAGTACAAGGTGATTGCGAAAGGCTGGATCAACCTTGCGAACCCTGAGTCTGGCTACGATTCAGCAAGTTCACGAGCTAGCATTGAGCCAAAGGTGGGAGAATACCACGATTACACGGTTTATCTCCAACCAAATCTCTATACAGTTAAGAAAGGTCACAAGTTAGCGCTTGTCTTTTTCAACACCTATGACCCATCTGATTTAACGGTGGAGCATCCCATATGAAGTGACCTTTCAAGACAGATTCTATCCAGGCAGCGATTCCAATTGTCGAAAAGACCCGCGCCCAAAAGGCAGCCTATGTACCAAGTGCAACAGATACAGACTATGCGAATTTACCAGAAGTTGAAGGGGCTGCTCTAGTCGCTCCAGAAGTGCACTACAAGGAAGAATATACGCTTCCAAGTCCAGAATACTTTGTCCAACCAAGCCAAACTCTTCCTGAAAAAGAAGAACAGATGCAAACAGGATCAGCAAGACAAGAGGAACCTCATCTTAAACTAGCTGTATCTTATGGGACCTCAATTTGTTTCACGACTGGAATAGTGCAGAAGATCCTCAAGAAGTGACTCCTGCAGTAGGAGGAGAACAAGCAGACCATACGCTTCCTCAAACAGGGAGCAAAGACCATGCTCTGGGTCTCTTAGGGGTGATCAGCCTTACAGCTTCTAGTCTCATCTTTTGGCGCAAAAAGAGAGAAGATGCCTAAGGAGTCCCCTGTAGCAAATATTTCTAAAAATGGCATCTTTTAGTGTAAAATAAAAAGTAGAAATGCAGAATCAGTAGTCACTACTGAAAAAAAGGAGGAAATATGGCACACGTAATCACAGATGCAACTTTTTGAACAAGAAACCAGCCAAGGCCTTGTCTTGATTGACTTTTTGGGCAACTTGGTGCGGTCCATGCCGCATGCAAGCTCCAATCTTGGATCAGTTGGCAGAAGAAGTACATGAAGATGATTTGAAAAATCTGTAAGATGGATGTCGATGAAAAATCCAAATACAGCACGTCAATTCGGTATCATGTCGATTCCCAACTCTTCTCTTTAAAAAAAGATGGACAAGTTGTCAAACAAGTGGCTGGAGTTCATACGAAAGCCCAATTGAAAGAAATCATTGCAGAATTGAGCTAAAAGAAGGGAGTGGGAAAGAAACTCCGACTAGTTAGAAAAAGAGTTCGTTTTTCCCACTCCCGCAAAGTTGATTAGGGTTATCTTCAGAGCTGATAATCAGCGAACGAAGATACCAATCAACCACTGCGTCATGCAGTTATTTCTATCAAACATCGAAGGCTGGATAATTTTTTTCCAGCTTTTTTTTGATGCTCTTTATTTCTTTCAAATAGACGCGATACCCATTGACAGCGCTTTTCTTATAGTGCTAAAATGAAGCTGTATTTCCTATAAAATTTTTACAGGAAAAAATTCTCCTAGGAAGATGTAGATCCTAGGAGAAAATCATATATAAAGGTTATTGGCCCTCTGTATCTTGGGCTACCCAGACACTGACGGAGCGCTCTGCCACTGGGAATTCAGCAGTACCGTCTTCTTGGACTTGGACGGTTTCGCTACAATTTTCTAGGACATCATAGTAGGTGAGGCCTGCGTAGGATGAGCCGATCTCCATGACTTTTGTAGCAGCTTGGTTATTGGAAATCAAGCAGGTGATTGGTGCTGATTCTTCTGTACCTGAGCGTGTCCAACCGATGCAATTAGGATCATCGAAGTAGTCCGTTTGTTCCCCGTAGGCCAGATCTTTACGAACCCGTAAGAGACGATCGAGAACCTCTTGGAAACTTTCTTGCGCAAATTTGCCTTTGATACCGTAGTAGTCTCCATAGAAGACACAAGGCAAACCAGCTTCACGAAGTAAGATCAAGGCATAAGCTGCAGGCTTGAACCATTCTTCAATGGTAGATTCCAAGGCTTGCCCTCGTTGGGTATCATGGTTGTCCACAAAGGTCACGGCCTCTTCAGGATGATTGAGCGCTAGTGTTCCATCAAAAATAGTTCGAAGGTCGAAATTTTCACCCTCTTGACTAGCTCGGAAGAGATTTTGGTGGAGGGCCACATCGATCAAGTCATACAAGTAGTCAATACTTTCCAAGTACTCATCGTTGGTTTCTGTGTCCCCATTCCAAAATTCACCAAAGACGTAGAAATCTTCACCATATTTTTTGGTGATATTGTGGATGAAATTCTTCATAAAGAAGGAGTCAATGTGTTTGACTGCATCCAGACGGAAGCCCTCAACCCCTGTTGTTTCGATAAACCATTCAGCCCATTGGTCGAGATTTTCTACAACCTCGGGATGTTTGAAATCGATATCGGCGTACATGAGGTAATCGTAGTTTCCGTTTTCCTTGTCTACCAGATCTCCATGGGCCCAACCTTTGTTGTCCCCTTGGATTTGGTAGATCCCATTCTTATTACGTGAAGCATCGTAGTCAGTACCGGTGAAATGGTACCAATGCCAGTGGAAGTCATTATAGGCGCCATTTCGGCCATCAAAGGTGAATTTGGTCCATCCTTGAATGGTGAAGGGCTCAGTGAGAACCTTGTTTCGATCCATCGGATCGACCTCAACGACCTCGAATTCTTCTAAGCCATCGGCAGCAGCTTTATGGTTGAGAACGACATCGGCCATTGGTTGAATCCCTGCATCTTTGAGGGCTTGAATGGCTTGAAGATAATCGTCTTTGAAACCATATTTGGTGCGAACCGTTCCTTTTTGATCGAACTCGCCCAAATCAAAGAGGTCATAGACTCCGTACCCAACGTCATTGTTAGAAGTAGCTTTAAAGGCAGGCGGCATCCAGACCTTGCGAATACCCAAGTCTGCTAAGTGTTGCGCATCTTCAGCAAGACGCGTCCAGTGGTTCCCATCAGCGGGCAAATACCACTCAAAATATTGCATTAAGGTTTGATTTTCCATCGTTATTTCTTCTTTCATGTGAATGTCCCTATTTTACCAAAAATAGTTGGATGGGACAAACGTTTGCGCTGGAAGCAAGCCCTTTCTAGAAAAGAAATCGCATACATGAAAGAAATGAAGTGAGAATATAACATAATAGAGTCAGGCTCCGCTAGGACTGACTTTGAAAATGGTGAAAGGAGACCATTTTATGAAAAAAACAACTCTTGTTTCTCTACTCGTTGCAGGTTTACTGATTAGCCCTGCTGTACTCGCCCAGCATGTGCAAGCAGACCAAGTAAGCAGCACAACTACTGAGGAGACGGTTACTCCTTCTACGGCAAGTCCTGAAGTTACTGAAACAGTGACCTCAACACAAGGAGACACTAAAGAAACCGTACAGCCTGAAAAAGTGGAAGAGGTTTCAGAAACTAACAGACCAACCACTTCGCCAACCGCTCCGACAACTACTCCGACGACTGAGCTACATGAAGAACCTGCGTCAAGTCCAGCGGTAGTGAGCGCCCCAACTGTTGAGTCCACTCTAGCCAATCAGCCAAGCCCTGCGCCTGCGACGCCTACCGTTGGCAGTCAAGAGGTGAGCGCGAGCTCCAAAAAGTAACCCAAGGAGACTTGGCTGAAAATTACTGGTGCAACTGTAACCGACCAGGATCGTGAAAAAGAAGTCACTGTGACGGAGGCAGTCAATCAACTATTGAACTGGGCTTCAACCAAGGAAAATCAAGTCGGATCTACTGATAAAGACCGATTAGCTTTTGCCAAGAGCCTAGGGATGGTCAAGGAAGGAGTGGAGGGCTCTGCTCCAGTCACTAATCTCACTTCGATGGTTGATGTAGCCAAACAGCTCCGTGCCGCTTACCGAGCTGACAAGAAGACACCTCTCTTTTTGAATGGCAAAGCACAACCTATTTTCCCATTTACGCCAGGGAGACGATCCGGAGCATTACTCCTATGACAAGAGTGACATCGTCCGCTATATTGTCTATGTGGAAACCGATTATGATACGGATGGAGATGGCAAGCCTGACTTGGTCAAGACCTTTTCGTGCAGGTGCCAAAAGCTGCTGTCAATGGGGACTATAAAGCTGCGACCATTTTTGAAGCTAGTCCTTATGTAACAGGAACAACAGAAGAGCGTACCTTAGAGGCAATTGGTCTCAAAGAAGGTGGAAACTTCGATATGGCCAAGCTCTATGAAAAACCTGCCAAACGCCAAGCAACCAAGACTGTTACGACAGAAGAAGTAGCCAAAGGCAACTGATCCAAAAGGATTGGTACTACGTCAATCCACGTGAAAGCTCTGAAGATTATACGCATTATGATTACGAAAATCTCAACTGGTACAATTATTTCTTAGTTCGTGGTTATGCAGTGGTGACCAGTAGTGGTTTGGGCTCAAAAGGATCAGACGGGATCAATACGACCGGCTCTGACCTTGAAGTAGCTGCTTATAAAAATATCGTTGAGTGGCTCAATGGCAAACGCAAAGCCTACTCAGATAAGACTAGCAACCAGGAAGTCAAGGCGGACTGGTCCAACGGAAATGTCGCCATGACAGGCTTTGTCTTGGGCAGGTACGACAACATTTGGTGTAGCTTCTACTGGGGTTGAAGGGCCTCAAGACCATTGTGCCAGCTGCAGGGATTGCTAGTTGGTATGACCATTTCAACAGCCAAGGATCTCCTCTTGATACCGGAGCTTCCAATGACCTATCTTGGCTATCTGTCTATACCTCAGGCCGAATCCTTGATAAGGAAGATTGGGATAAGGTCAAGGATTACTATGCAGCCTATATCACCAAAGCTCAATGAGCTCCAACACAAGGATGGTCATAATTACAACGAAGAATATGCCAAACGCGACTACACGCTCAATGCAAGCCAACTTGAAAAGCGGCCCTCTCATTATCCAAGGGCTCAATGATGACAATGTCAAACCCAAAACATTTTGAACTCATGCTGGAAGCCTATAAGAAGGCGGGGATTGATCCCAAGGTCTTGCTCCACCAGGGCAATCACATCTATCCATCTACTCGTTGGTCAGGGACAGAAGTCGCAGGCCAAGCCTTTAATGACCTGATGAATCTCTGGTATAGCCATTACCTCTACGGTATTGAAAATGGGATTGAAAACCTTCCACAAGTAACAGCTCAGGACAATCTAGATCCAAGTAAATGGCGTCGTTTTGATAAATGGGATACCAATAATGCCATCTCTGCTCGAATCTACTCCAAACGGGAGGATGTGACAGTAACTGGTGATTACTATGGTACAGGAAATAACTGGACCACACGTAACCAAGATGCGGCCTTCCATTCCTCAGAAGTAGCGGCTTCCTATGCAGCACCTGTCGACCAAGATGTCACCATCAAAGGCCATATTCCTGTGCATTTTAGCGCTGCTTTTGTCAAGGGAGACAAAAACCATGCCCATGTCAGTGCGACCTTGATGGATGTCTCAGACGAAGACTTTGATGTGGTCAAAGAAGAAATCACCTATGACAAAGACGGTTATAGCACACGCACATTAGACAAGGAAACCATCGATGAGACAGGCTACTGGAATGGTAGCAACCTTGAAACCTTGCCTCTCAAACGTTACAAGACCCACAAGGTTAAGAGTGTGGTGATTGCGCGTGGTTGGATGAATCTGGCCAATCCAGCATCTCGCTATGACTCAGCAAGTTCTAGTCATTCTATTGATCTGAAAGAAAATGAATATCATGATTACACCATGTATCTGCAACCAAATCTCTATACAGTGAAAAAAGGCCATCGACTGGTTTTGAGTTTGCACACCTATGATCCGGATTACATCTATTTTGCAGATCCTTATGAAGTGACCTTCAAGACAGATTCTATTTCTGCAACGATTCCAATCGTAGAAAACAGTCGGTCTCTCTTGTTCCGTTATCAACCGAGCGAAAAAGATACAGAGTATGCCACATTGGCAGATCGGATCTTGCCAATTGCAACCATTCAACCAAAAGTAGATCCTGAACAAGACCCAAGTCCAGTAGATCAAGCAGAAAAACCAATTGTTCCAAGTAATCCAATGACGCCAACCAATCCAGCTGCTTCTGAAATCCCTCAAAAACCAAGCCATGGTCGGGATCCGATGGACTTCCGTAAGGAACAAAAAGAAGAAACTGCACAAGAATTGGCTCAAAGAGCTGATAAAGATAAGATCGAAGCGACAAGCCAACCGAGCCTTCCAAAAACAGGTCAAGCAACAAGCCCTTGGACTCTCTTTGGCTTCCTAGGACTCATGCTCACCAGCCTTTTGTCACTTGGCAAAGCTCACAAAGATGAATAATAGAAAAGAAGGATGGAGAGAAAGTGAAAACCACCAATAGAGAGAGCATCGAAACGATTTTTACCGAAGCCTTGGCGATCCCAAGCTTTACCAACACTGAGACCGAGCAAGGAATCGAAGCCTACCTGGATCAACGGATTGGCCCAGATCCCTATTTCAAGGAACATCCGGACCATTTTGGGCGCTATCAGGTGCCACAGGATCACTTGCATCGGTCGGTCAATTGGGCCTTGGTTGATAAGGGCAAGAAAAAAACAGTTATCCTTTTCCACCACCATGATACAGTCGATCTAGAAGACTATGGAAATTTGTCAGAAATCGCGCTCGATTCTGATAAAGTAGCAGAAGCCTTGAAAACACTGGATAGGCGACCTGATATGCAGGAAGATTTAGCTTCTGGGGAGTGGAAATTTGGCAGAGGGTCTTGCGATATGAAAGCAGCCCTAGCCCTTCAATTGGGGGTTCTGGAAGCCTATGCAGCAGATCCCTCAGAAGGTCAGGTCAATCTGCTCTATCTCTCTGTTGGAGATGAGGAATCCTATTCACGTGGGATGCGGGGAGCTTTGGGTCTCCTCACAGATTTGCAGGAAAAGTTTGATCTGAATTATGTATTAGCAGTGGATTCAGAGCCCTTTGAATCGGAAGTAGGAAAAGAAAAGGTCCTTCACATTGGCACAGTCGGCAAACTCATGCCGGTCGTTGTGGCGCAAGGTGTCTTGTCCCATATGAAGGAGCCCCTCAAAGGGATCAATGCCTTGTCGCTCTTAGTAGCCATCGCAAGCCAGCTAGATCTTCATCCCGATCTGGCAGATCAGGCGCTGGGAGAAACGTCTCCCCTTCCTTCTTGGTCCTATCTCAGAGATTTGAAGGAGCAGTACGATGTATCGACCGTGCTTTATGCGGCTGGTTATTTCAGTGTGTTGCATTTGAAGAAAACACCCCAAGAGCTCTTGCAACGAATCTATGAGCTTAGTCAGGAGGCCTTGGACGCCTTTTACAAGAAGTACGAGCACTTGCAGGATCAGGCAGGCCAAGACCATATTATTGCAAGGCCAAGAGTCATCACCTATCAAGAACTAGAGGAACGTTGCCAAGCCTTAGAGGGCTACCAAGACTTTAGAGAAGCTTCTAATAAAAAAGCGGAGCAAGATTTTCGTAATGGGACCAGCTACCAAAGCCTTGCGATTCAGCAAATCCAGCGACTCCTTGAGTTTCTCGGCGATAAAGATCCTATGGTGGTCATCGGTTTTGCGCCCCCATATTATCCTTCCATGAATTGCCGCTTTTTAGACAATACCGATTTCAATATCGTGTCCCTCATCACTGATTACCGCGAGTATCTGGACACAAGAGGTTACCTCTTAAAAGTCGAAGAATACTTTATGGGGATTAACGACACCAGTTATTGTGCCTTGGAAAAGGATGTGGCTTCTTATCAAGTCGTCCTAGATAGCCTAGCCACACCAGCCCAGGTCTATGATCTGGATCTGGAAAAAATTGCCCAAATTCAGGTTCCGGCAGTTAATCTAGGACCATGGGGTAAAGAATTGCATAAGCGAGGAGAGCGGGTCTACAAAGAAGACTTCTTGGAGACCATTCCAAACTATCTGCTAGAATTGCTCTACCATTTCGATGATCGCTTATCAACAGAATAAGAAAAAACGGTCCCAATGAGGATCAATTAGGGAGTTAACATGATTACATTTCACGGAGTTACCAAAGATTACGATGGGCATATTGCCCTCAACCACTTGAATCTGACCATCGAAGATGGGCAAATTGTCGGACTGATTGGCCACAACGGAGCTGGAAAGTCAACGACGATTAAGAGCCTGGTCAGTGTCATCACCCCAACCACTGGATCCATTGAAGTGGATGGTCAGGACCTCTATAGCCATCGACTGGCGATCAAAAAAAGAAGATCGGTTATGTGGCAGATTCGCCAGATCTTTTCTTGCGTCTCACAGCCAATGAATTCTGGGAGTTGGTTGCGACCTCTTATGATATGAGTCAGAAAGACTGTGATCAACGCTTAGAGGAGCTTCTTAGGATCTTTGATTTTCAGAGCCACCGCTATGAAGTGATTGAATCCTTTTCACATGGGATGCGCCAGAAGGTCTTCGTCATTGCAGCACTCTTGTCAGATCCAGATATCTGGGTCTTGGACGAACCGATGACCGGTTTGGATCCACAAGCTTCTTACGATTTAAAACAAATGATGCGCCAGCATGCGGATCGCGGCAAGACGGTCATTTTCTCTACTCACGTCTTAGAAGTGGCCGAACAACTCTGTGATAAAATCGCCATTCTCAAAAAGGGAAATCTCATTTTCTATGGGACGATCGAGGAATTGAAAGGGCCAACATCCCCGAACAAAGTCTGGAAAGTATCTATCTCAGTCTAGCGGGTCGGAAGGAAGAAGGTGGCGATCATGCGTCTTAAGATTATCCAGCAACTGGTCAATGTCAATATCATCTATGCCAGTCAGCCCGCTCAGATCGCAAAATTACGTGCCAAACAGGCCAAAAAACCGGACGTCAAACTCAATGTTGCCCGTAAATCGGTGCTCAACTATCTCTTTTTAGGATTGGTCTATTTCCTCATATTTGGCTTGCTCTTTAGCATCTATGATTTTGTCAACCAACCAGCCTTCTTTGTCAATATGGTCGCCCTCTTTTCCTTGATGACCATTTCCCAAGGCTTTATGAGCTTTTACAATGTCTTTTATGAAAGCAAGGACCTCCAGTTTTACCGGCCCTATGCCTTCTCAGATGCGGAAGTCATTGCTGGAAAGAGTATCTCGGTCATCCTGACCCTTCTCATGGCTATCCTTCCCTTGGTCAGCTATTTTCTGATCCTGCCTGTCCAAGCAGGCGGCTTCAATCCGTTAGGGATCCTGCTAGGCCTCTTTTGTGCCTTAATTCTCTTAGGCGTTCTCTTTTTAGCGACGATCATCCTATCCCATCTGATCACTAAGACCCTCTTTTTCAAAAAACACACGACCCTGGTCTCCAACATCATGGTCGGAATTGGTTCTCTTCTGAGTCTAGGAGCTTATCTTTATCTCAAATCTAGTCCAAACCCATCGGGTAGAAGTGTCGGGTGGCGCAGATATTCCCATTCTATTTCCACCTTTTACGGCCTTTCATCAGTTTCATCCTCCATCCTTTTGATGGAGAAGCGATCCTTGGCCTTCTGGGCTGGATCCTGGTCCTTCTGGTCTTGATCGGCCTGGTTCGCAAAAATCGTGATCCCGCAGTTCTATGATGCGGCCCTTGCAGTTGCGACCAACCAAACCGTTAAAGAGCGCGTGAGAGTGCTCCATGTGGGTCAGAAAGACTCCTTTTAGACGATTTGTCATTCAGTATCATCGTAGACTCTTGAGCGATGGAACCCTTATGGTGCAAGTCCTCTTGATGATGAGTATTCTGCCATATATTTTCCTCCTCAGTGGAGCAGCAGGAGCATCGAAAAATATAGGAGGCCTCAGTCCTTACTTGACACCCCAGTATCTGGTGCCACTGACCCTTGTTGCCATCTTGATCGGTGTTTTCAATAGTTTTGGAGGCTTGACCAGTATCGGTATTTCGCTAGAGCGCGAAAACTTTGAGTACTTGAGATCGCTCCCTATTGATTTTCAAACGCTATCTCTTTATGAAGTTTTGGTTGCTCTATCTGGTGCAATCCATCCTTCCTGTCATTCTTCTAGTTGGCGTTTGTCTCTATTTTGGCGTCCATCCCTTGGCTATCCTAGCCATGTTGCTGATCTGGGTTGTAACAACCATTCCGATCTGCATTCGAGACTATGTCAAAGATTTTCAGAACTTTTAGCACCAATTGGACCAATATCACGGAGTTGATGACCCGTCATCGTGGGAATGCAGTTCTTCAGTCTATTCTCTTGATTGTCTTTCTCTTTGTGATGTTTCTCTTGATCATTGTCAGCTTCATTTGGACCTATCATTCCGTCAGCACCCTGCTGGCTGTGATCCTTTATAGTGTCATCCTGCTAATTGGAGCTGGGATCAGCTATACCATCTACCGCAAAAAAATCCGCACTCTCTACCAAGAGATCGGAGAATAAAAAGAGAGAGTGGGACAGAAATCGGTCATTCGTTAGAATTCGATTTCGTCGTCCCACCTCCGCACAGTTGAGTAGGGCTGTAAAGCTGATGAAATCAGCGTAGTAGAGCCCACTCAACCACTGCGTCTTGCTCGACAATCCAAAAACAATAAGAGGCTAGGACTTTTGTCCTAGCCTCTTTTTAGTGGTAACTTAAATTTCATAGCCCATGAGGAGGCCGCCTTCTTCGGCGTAGAAACTACAAAGTCCAGAAGTAGGAAGGACTTCAATCATTGCATGGGCAAATTTTTCTCGAATCAATGCAGAGAATTGCTCGATAAATTTTTCATTGTTGCGGTGGGCAATGGTAATATGTCCGCCATTATAGCCTGCCTTGATTAATTCATCAAAAAGCCGCCTTGATCGCTTTCTTTTTGGCCCACGTGCTTTTTGAAGCAACTCAAGAGTACCCGGTCTTACTAGCTTCCCCGACCATACGGATATTGAGGAGTCCGACAACAGTCCCGATCAATTTGCTGAGACGCCCATTTTTGACCAGATTATCAACCTTGGCCAAAACAAAGAGCAACTTCGTCTTAGACTGGTAGGTCGTGATCACATCGACTACTTGATCAAAATCGAGGCCTTCAGCGACCAACTGATTGAGCTTGCGAACGATCAGGTCCACCTCACCCCCAGCTGATAAGCTATTAATGACGTGGATATTGGTATTCGGATGCTCTTCTAGATAAATCTTCTTAGCTACCTCAGCACTATTGTAGCTACCTGAAAGGGTTCCAGTGATGGTCACAACGACGATATTTTCAGCCCCTTCAAAAGACTTCATATAGTCATCAGGACTCGGACAGGCAGACTTAGAAGCAGTCGTAGTCGCATACATCTCCTCCATCATCTGATCGATATTGAGGTGGGCGTCATCTGTATAGATGGTCTCTCCCACTTGGATGGTCAATGGGACACTGACAAACTCCGTATCCGGTGCCAGATTGTCCAAAGAGCGGTAGTCACAGCCTGAATCCGCAATAATTTTCCATTTCATCAGTTCATACCTCATAATTGTATAAAAATGTACATTGACAAGTAGTTTGTCTTCTTTTACAATTATATCATGAAGTACAATGCTATCCAAGCAGATATCATCAGGTGAGACAGATAGAAAGTAAATGTTATGGCAGAAAGAAAAATATCCGAGAAATCCTTGGAAAATCTCAAACGATTTAACCAAGAAAACAATGCGATTACACGAGAATCCATCGAAATCTCTCTCCTGCAATTGTTGGAGAAAAAAGATCTGAAAAAGATCACCATCTCTGAGCTGGTTCAGCGTGCAGGTGTCTCTCGCGCAGCCTTTTACCGTAATTATGACTCCAAGGAAGAGATTCTAGAGTCCATCTTTCAATCTAGTATCGCAAAGATTACCAAGTCTTTAGATGGCTACAACCTCAAGACAGATCTCTACCAAGTCTGGGTCTACCTCTTTAAGGAAGTCAAGAAAGAAGCCAAGATCATTAGCCTGGCCATTGATTATAATTTTGAGCGACTCTTGACCAAGGCAGTCTATGACTTTTTAGAAAAACGCAATGGCAGCTCCTCGAATGGCGCTGGCAGCTACCTCAATTCCTTCTGGAGCTCAGCCATTGTCTCTGTCATCTCCAAATGGATCAAGGATGGCATGAAGATTCCCGCTGAGAAGATCGCTACGTTAGGCCTACCCCTCTTTCCACAAAAGAAAAAGTAAACACCACCGAGAGGTGGTTTTAAAGTAAACTGCACATCTCCGTAACGAGCTCATATGAATAGATAAAACTGAGCAGAGATTAAACAAAGGACAAGAACGATGATCGAAGAACAAATCCAAGCTGCTAAGCAGTATGTTAAAACCTTATTTGCTGATCGAGCGGATGGCCATGATGTGGAGCATACCCTCCGCGTTTATACCAATGCTATGAAAATCGCACAAGCAGAAGGTCCATGTGATCTGGAGATAGTGGGCTTGTCAGCTCTTCTTCACGATGCTGATGATGATAAATTGTTTCAAACAGAGAATAATGCGAATGCTCGCATGTTTCTAGAAGAGATCGGTATTCCTCAAGACCAAATCGACCAGATTTGTCGGGTTATCAATGCTGTTTCTTTCAGCAAAAATCGTGGGAAACATCCAGAAACCTTAGAAGGCAAGATTGTCCAGGATGCAGACCGCCTGGATGCGATAGGAGCTGTAGGAATTGCGCGAACTTTTTCCTATGGTGGCTACAAAGGGAGGTCCCTCACTGATACCGTCCAACATTTCCATGACAAGTTGCTTCTCTTAAAAGATGAAATGAACACGGAGACTGCCAAACAAATGGCAGAAAAGTCGCCATCAATTTTTAATCACCTTTCTAAAAGAACTAGAGAAGGAACTCTAACAAAAGAGGCTGGGACAAAAGTCCCTAGCCTCTCAATTATTTTTTTGGATTGTCGAGCAAGACGCAGTGGTTGAGTGGGTTTTACTACGCTGATTTCATCAGCTTTTGCAGCCCCTACTCAATCAGTGCGGAGTGGGACGACGAAATCGAATTCTCAACGAATTACCGATTTCTGTCCCACTCTTTCTTTATTCTTGGATCATGGCTAGGAGATCCTCTCCTGTAGTGGTTGGAAGGATCCGGACTCGTTTGAGGGCATAGAGGCCATCAGCGGAGCTGGCGAGTCCATTTTTAGTGGTGAGGCCTAGTTTGTAGTCAGCTTTCTTGGCTTGGTCGATCGTGACCTGGCTGTAGCGACCAGATGGGTAGACGATAACGCTGGTATTTTGATCCAGCACCTTATCCAGCAGGCGTTTAGAAGCGACCAGCTCATTCTTTTGGGTCTCAAGACTGGAATTGGCTAGGTCTGGATGATTGACCGTATGGCTTTCAAAGGTCAAGCCAGCATTTTTCATCTCTTTGATTTGGTCAAAGGTCAGGACATTTTCTTTTTCCTTTTGGGTAAAGTCCGTGATGATATTGTTAGTGGCGGTCATCTTATATTTTTTGAGAAGCGGATAGACGATAGTATAGAAATCCTCGACGCCATCATCAAAGGTCAGCCAGACAAATTTCTTTCCTTTTGGGACTTCATTCTTGGCGAGGATGCGATAGGCTTCCTCAGGTGTCAGGGTGTAGTAACCCGCTTTTTTCAGGGCCTTTAGTTGGCTTTCAAAGGTCTCTGGATCGACAATCAGATTGGCATTGGCAGCTTCGGACTCGGCCATATTGTGCACGGAGTGGTACATGAGGATGGGCAGTTTGACCGGCTTTTTCACCCGAGTCCACTCGATAGAGGAGCTACCTTCATCTAGAGAGCGCGTCATGGCAGTGCCACTGGTATTCCCGTCACTCGGCTGAGTGATCCGTTTGATCAGAAGAAAGCTACAAATAAAGATACAGACCAGTAGGAGGGCATTGATTCCAAGTAGGGCTTTGATTTTTTTAGGTACTCTTCGTTTACTCATAGTGTCACCGTTTTCATTATTTTCTTTATTGTACCACAAATTCTATGTTCTTTTCCAGAACTTGCTACAGGCAGATCCTGTCATGAAAATTCAGAATTTTTAAGGCAATTGGCTGTCAAACGCTCAAGTTTTTGTTATAATGGAGCTACTATAGAAAATTCAAGGAGTCAATAGGATGTCTGTTAAGATTGCCTTACTAGGATTTGGTACTGTTGCTAGTGGCGTACCATTTTTATTAAAAGAAAACCATGAAAAAATCACCCAGGCAGCTCAAGATGAAATCGAGATCGCTAAGGTCTTGGTTCGAGATGATGCGGAGAAGGAAAAATTGCAAGCTGCTGGTCACAACTACAACTTTGTGACCAATGTCGATGAGATCATTGAAGACAAGGACATTGCCATCGTGGTCGAATTGATGGGTCGTATCGAGCCAGCTAAGACCTTTATCACCCGTGCGCTGGAAGCAGGCAAGCATGTGGTCTCTGCTAACAAAGACCTTCTTGCCGTTCATGGAAGCGAGTTGCTAGAGATTGCTAAAAAACACCAAGTGGCCCTTTATTATGAAGCTGCCGTAGCTGGTGGGATCCCAATCCTTCGGACCTTGGTGAAATTCCCTTGCTTCCGACAAGGTGACCAAAGTGCTCGGTGTGGTCAATGGAACTCTAACTTCATGATGACCAAAAATGGTCGAAGAAGGCTGGACTTATGAGGATGCTTTAGCAGAAGCGCAACGTCTTGGTTACGCTGAAAGTGATCCAACCAACGACGTTGAAGGAATCGATGCTGCCTACAAGATGGTGATCTTGAGCCAATTTGCTTTTGGGATGAATATCCAATTTGACCAAGTAGGTCACAAAGGAATCAGCCAGATCACTCCTCAAGATGTATCGGTTGCTCAAAGCCTTGGATATGTCATCAAGCTTGTCGGCTCTATCGTTGAAACAGAGTCAGGGATCGCAGCAGAAGTGACACCAACCTTCCTTCCAAAACAACATCCACTCGCAGGAGTGAACGACGTTATGAATGCGGTCTATGTGGAATCCATCGGTATTGGTGAGTCTATGTACTACGGACCAGGTGCTGGTCAAAAACCAACTGCGACAAGTGTCGTAGCCGACCTCGTTCGCATTGTCCGTCGACTAAAAGAAGGAACAATCGGTAAAGCCTTCAATGAATACAGTCGCCCTCTTCAATTGGCTAAACCAGAAGACGTGAAGAACAATTATTACTTCTCAATCAAGGCACCAGATGCGACTGGTCAAATCTTGCGTCTTGCGGAGATCTTTAATGCAGAAGGAGCTTCCTTCAAGCAAATCCTCCAAGAAGACTCAGATGGTCACTATGCAAGTGTCGTCATCATTACTCACCAAGTTAACCAAACACAATTCAAGAACTTGGTTGAAAAATTGGATTCAGAGGCGAATTTCGAACTCTTGAATACCTTTAAAGTCTTGGGAGAATAAGCATGAAAATTATTGTTCCAGCAACCAGTGCCAATGTCGGTCCAGGATTTGATTCTGTAGGGATTGCCGTGACTCGCTATTTGACCATTGAAGTCCTTGAACCAGCAGATGATTGGTTCATTGAGCATGATCTAGGAGCAGGGATTCCGACAGATGAGAAAAACCTCTTGCTCTCAACAGCCCTCTCTATCTCAACTGATATGCAGCCCCATCGGATCAAGATGACTAGTGAAGTGCCTTTGGCGCGTGGTCTTGGTTCTTCTAGCTCGGTCATTGTCGCAGGGGATTGAATTGGCCAACCAATTAGCCAACCTCCAGCTATCAGACGCTGAGAAATTACGCATCGCGACCGAGATCGAAGGTCATCCGGATAATGTAGCTCCAGCTATCTTTGGGAAATATGGTCATTGCGAGCTACATCGGTGAAGATGTCCAATATGTCACGGCTGACTTCCCAAGCTGTGACCTTGTGGCCTTTGTACCGAGCTACCAATTGAAAACCAGTGATAGTCGCAATGTCCTACCGAAAGAATGGTCTTATAAAGGAAGCTGTTGCAGCCAGTAGCGTAGCCAATGTTGCTATTGCAGCTCTCCTAAAGGGAGATTTGCTGACGGCTGGTCGCTCCATCGAGTCAGATCATTTCCATGAGCGCTACCGTCAATCCTTGGTCAAAGAGTTCCCTCAGGTCAAAGAAGTAGCACATGCGCATGGGGCTTACGCCACCTATCTGTCAGGAGCAGGCCCAACGATCATGAACCTCTTAGCACCAGAGCATACAGCAGCCTTTGTCGCAGCTCTCGAAGAACTCGGGCTAGATGGTCAGATTTTCCAACTTAAAATTGACACATTTGGCGTTCGTGTTGAGAAATAAACCTCAATGTAACACAAATGAAAGAAGGATGTATACGAATGTATATGTCCTTTTTGCTTCTCCTATGGTAGAATGGGAATTGTATGGGGAAAAGCTCAAGCTTTCCCGAAAGTTTAGGGGGAAACATGAAACCAGAATATTTATATAGTATTGCTACCGATCTTGGGCTGCAATTTGATGGCGAAGCCCGTGTGATGTATGGAGAGCGTGAAGGCTTCTTGTTAGTCATTGAAGGCGCTCAAACCAAGAATGTATTTACCATTTCACTCAGTGTGAAACAAGGTTCCGAAGGAGACTTGATCGAAGATAGTGAAATTCTTTGGAATGAATTAAAAGAACAATCAAAAGCCATTAATGCTATCTCTTCTGATGGTTACTTGACCTCGATCGTTGTCAAAGGTGGAATGACCAAAGGCAAGGCTGTCGAAACCTTATGGACAGCTATCCAAGATATTGTTGATTTCTTGCTCAACCACCAATTTGTGCAAGTGAATGCGGAAACGGGTGAGGAAGGACCAATCGGTCTGTATCAAATTGGAGATGCGATCTTTTTAATCGACGATGCAACCTTTAGAGCCTACCAAGCCGAAGTGCAAGATACAGTTGAGGCTTATGAAGCGCGGGAAGAAAACTTCCTTTTAGGGATTGTAGGGGCTGTGATCGGTGTAATCATCGGTGGAGCAGTTGCCCTCTTGGTAGCGCGTCTCGGCTATGTATCTGTTTTAGCAGGGGCTGCCCTCGGTTATTGTACTATCAAAGGTTATGAGATCCTTGGTAAGAAATTGACTAAAAAAGGTGTGGTAGTTTCAGCTATTTTGATGGTCTTGACGGTCTTTTTGGTCAACCAATTAGATTATACTTTGGCGCTCATGAGTGAAAGCTCGATCTTCCATTTGATTTGTCCTGGACGATTGTCAATGAAGCGACATTCTCAAGGGGATGTCCCAGACAAATTTTACTTGAATCTAGGATTGCTAGCTGTCTTCACTCTTGGTGGTGCTTGGATTTCGGTCAAATCAGCTCTGGATGGACAAAAGAATCGTGCCATTGCTCGTAAAATTGCATAGTGAATGATAAAAGGAAGGCCTGAATATTATAGGCCTTCTTTTGTTTTTTAGGGTCGAAAAATAGTCAAAAATTTGGTATAATAGTTTGTATTTTATAGAGAGAGAACAGACAGAAAGATGAATGAAAAAATAAATCAAATTCTTGAAGGGATTGATATCCGTTTTTCAAGAACCTTTAAAAACATTATACCTTTCACAAAGGTAGGTGGGAATGCAGAATTTTTTTAGCTTTTCCTCGCAACCAATACGAATTAAAACGCATCGTCCAATTTGCCAACCAAGAGCAAATCCCATGGATGGTCCTGGGCAATGCGTCCAATATCATTGTCCGCGATGGGGGCATTCCGGGATTTGTCATTATGTTTGATCGCTTGCGTGACATCAGTGTGGATGGTTATGTGATCGAAGCAGAAGCAGGAGCTAAACTCATCGACACCACTCATGTGGCCTTGCACCATAGTTTGAAAGGCTTCGAGTTTGCTAGTGGCATTCCAGGCAGTGTCGGTGGGGCTGTCTTTATGAATGCTGGGAGCTTATGGGGAGAGATTGCTCATGTCCTTGTATCCTGTAAGGTCTTGACCAAAGGAAGGAGAGATCGAAACCTTGTCAGCGAAAGAGTTGGCTTTTTGGCTACCGTCATTCTAAGATTCAAGAGACAGGGGCTGTCGTCATCTCTGCCAAATTTGCTTTGTCTCCAGGCAATCACGAGCAAATCAAACAGGAGATGGAGCGTTTGACCCATCTTCGTCAGTTGAAACAACCCCTTGAATACCCTTCTTGTGGATCTGTCTTTAAGCGTCCTGTCGGCCATTTTGCAGGTCAATTGATCAGTGAAGCAGGTCTAAAAGGCTATCGAATCGGTGGTGTGGAAGTTTCTGAAAAGCATGCTGGCTTTATGGTCAATGTCGATAATGGAACAGCTAAGGACTACGAAGATTTGATCGCCCATGTCATTGAGGCAGTAGAAGCTCATTCAGGCGTCCGTTTAGAACCAGAAGTTCGTATTATCGGCCAAGCCTAAGAGCTTAAGTATTGAAGAACAATTGATAGTGAACCATCGATAGCATCAGTCGGAGAGGGGGTGAGTGCCTATCGATACCGTAAATAGGTGGGGCAGTCTAGTAAGTCCCCGAGAGGTATTGGTGGTCTGACAGGTCTTCCTGTCAGCCGCTGCATTTTCGTTTGAAAAGCAGTTTGCTAATCGCAGTAAAGAAGGAATTTATGTGAATTGAAAAAACCAATTATTGAGTTTAAAAATGTTTCAAAGGTCTTTGAAGATAGCGGAACCGTTGTCCTAAAGGATATCAATTTTGAATTGGAAGAAGGGAAGTTCTATACCCTGCTCGGTGCATCTGGATCAGGAAAATCGACCATCCTTAATATCATTGCCGGTCTTTTGGATGCGACGACTGGAGATGTCTATCTTGATGGGGAACGGATCAATGATGTCCCTACCAACAAACGGGATGTCCACACCGTCTTTCAGTCCTATGCCCTGTTTCCACATATGACGGTCTTTGAAAATGTGGCTTTTCCCTTCGTTTGAAAAAAAGGTGGACAAGGCTGAGATCGAACGTCGGGTTTCAGAAGTCTTGAAAATGGTCCAGTTAGCTGGGATTTGAAAAAAACGTTCGATCCAAAAAAATTATCCGGTGGTCAACGCCAGCGGGTAGCTATTGCCCGGGCTATTATCAATGAACCACGAGTGGTCCTTTTAGATGAGCCCTTGTCTGCACTTGACTTGAAGCTGCGGACAGACATGCAGTATGAGTTGCGGGAATTGCAACAACGCTTGGGGATTACCTTTGTCTTTGTTACCCATGACCAAGAAGAAGCCCTTGCCATGAGTGACTGGATCTTTGTCATGAATGAAGGAGAGATCGTCCAATCTGGTACACCCGTGGATATCTATGATGAACCGATCAACCACTTTGTAGCCACCTTTATCGGGGAGTCCAACATTCTAGATGGGCGCATGATCGAGGACTACTTGGTTGAGTTCAATGGCAAACGCTTTGAAGCCGTCGATGGGGGAATGCGTCCAAACGAACCAGTTGAAGTCGTCATTCGTCCTGAAGACTTGCAAATCACTCTGCCTGAAGAAGGCAAGCTCCAAGTGAAGGTGGACACCCAGCTCTTCCGTGGTGTTCATTACGAGATCATCGCCTATGATGATTTGGGAAATGAGTGGATGATTCACTCCACTCGTAAGGCTATCGTGGGAGAAGTTATCGGGCTAGACTTTGAACCAGAAGATATCCACGTTATGCGTCTCAATGAAACCGAAGAAGAATTCGATGCGCGGATCGAAGAGTACGTTGAAGTGGAAGAGCAAGAAGCTGGTTTGATTAATGCCATTGAGGAGGAAAGAGATGAAGAAAACAACCTCTAATCTATTTATCCTCCCCTATTTCTTGTGGATTTCTCTTTGTCTTGGCTCCTGTAGTCATGATCATCTTTCAATCCTTTTTCAACGTTGAAGGGCAGTTTTCACTTGAAAACTACAAAGAGTTCTTTACTTCGCAAAATCTGACCTATTTAAAGATGAGCTTTAATTCGGTCCTTTATGCCGGAATCGTCACCCTGGTGACGCTCTTGATCTCCTACCCGACTGCTTACTTTTTGACGCTGCTCAAACACCGGCAGTTGTGGTTGATGTTGATCGTCTTGCCAACCTGGGTCAATCTCTTGCTCAAGGCCTATGCCTTTATCGGAATCTTTGGGCAAAACGGCTCCATCAATAGCTTTTTAAGCTTTCTCGGAGTCGCTCCCCAGCAGATCCTCTTTACCGATTTCTCCTTTATCTTTGTAGCCAGCTACATCGAGTTGCCTTTTATGATTTTGCCGATCTTTAATGTCTTAGATGACTTAGATCCAAACTTGATCAATGCCAGCTATGATTTGGGAGCCAATCGTTGGGATACCTTCCGTCATGTGGTCTTCCCCTTGTCCATGAATGGAGTCCGCTCAGGTGTGCAGTCTGTCTTTATTCCTAGTCTGAGCCTCTTCATGTTGACACGGATGATCGGTGGAAACCGCGTCATTACCTTAGGGACTGCGATTGAACAGCACTTCCTGACAACACAAAACTGGGGAATGGGTTCTACCATCGGAGTTGTTCTGATCCTTGCCATGCTCTTTACCATGTGGGCAACTAGAGAAAGGAGAGAACGATGAAAAAAGTATCTCATTTCTATCTAGGTTTCGTCTTTCTGATCCTCTATCTTCCTATCTTTTATTTGATCTTTTATGCCTTCAATAAAGGGGGAGATATGAATGCCTTCACGGGCTTCACGCTTGAGCATTTCAATGAATTGTTCGCAGATAGTCGCCTGATGCTGATCTTATCAGAGACCTTCCTCTTGGCCTTCTTGTCAGCCTTGATTGCGACAGTGATTGGAACCTTTGGAGCCATTTATATCTACCAATCCAAGAAAAAGTTAGAAGGACCTTTGCTCTCCATCAATAACATTCTCATGGTAGCGCCAGACGTTATGATCGGGGCCAGCTTCTTGATTCTCTTTACGACGGTGAAGTACCAGCTAGGTTTCCTATCTGTTCTGGCTAGTCACGTGGCCTTCTCGATTCCCATTGTGGTCTTGATGGTCTTGCCACGACTCAAGGAAATGAACCGGGATATGGTCAATGCTGCCTATGACTTGGGAGCTACCCAAGTGCAAATGCTCAAAGAGATCATGTTGCCGTATCTGACACCAGCCATTATTGCTGGCTACTTTATGGCCTTTACCTATTCTCTTGATGACTTTGCCGTGACCTTCTTTGTAACCGGAAATGGCTTTTACAACCTTGTCTGTAGAGATCTACTCACGTGCGCGTCAAGGGATTTCCCTCAGTATCAATGCCTTGTCCGCCCTTGTCTTTCTCTTTAGTGTGCTCTTGGTCATCGGTTATTACTTTATTACCCGTGAAAAGGAGGAAGCAGCATGAAAAAACTTTATTCATTCCTAACTGGGATTGTCCTTGTCATTCTGGTCCTCTGGGGAATTAGCCACCAGATCGAAGCGAGCATGAATACCAAGAATAGTGACAAGCTGGTCATCTACAACTGGGGAGATTATATCGATCCAGAATTGCTCAAGGAATTTACCAAAGAAACAGGGATTCAGGTACAATATGATACCTTTGATTCCAACGAAGCCATGTACACTAAGATCAAGCAAGGGGGAACCACCTACGATATTGCGATTCCTAGTGAATACATGATTGCTAAGATGATGGATGAGCATCTGGTTGAAAAGTTGGACCAATCCAAGATCAAAGGGATGGAAAATATCGATCCAAAACTCTTGAACCAATCGTTTGATCCGGGCAACCAATATTCAGTACCTTATTTCTGGGGGACCTTGGGGATCGTCTACAATACCAAGATGGTCAAAAATGCTCCGGAACATTGGTCAGATCTCTGGCGTGAAGAGTACAGAAATGACATCATGATGTACGATGGTGCGCGTGAGGTCATGGGAATTGGTCTCAATACCTTGGGCTATAGCCTCAATGAAAAGGATCCAAAGAAATTGCAAGAGGCAGTAGATAAACTCTACACCTTGACGCCAAACATCAAAGCTTTGGTGGCCGATGAGATGAAAGGCTATATGATCCAAAACAATGCAGCTATTGGGGTTACTTTCTCAGGAGAAGCCAGCCAAATGCTGGATGCCAATAAGGATCTTCGCTATGTCGTTCCAACTGAAGCCAGCAACCTTTGGTTTGATAACATTGTCATTCCAAAAACCGTGAAAAATAAAGAAGCAGCATATGCCTTTATTAACTTCATGCTTCGTCCTAAAAATGCTTTGAAAAATGCTCTTTATGTCGGCTACTCAACGCCAAATAAAAAAGCCAAAGCCATGTTGCCAAAAGAAATCCAAAGATGACCAATCCTTCTATCCAAGCGATGAAACACTGGACCATTTGGAAGTCTATCAACAATTAGGCAAGAAATTGCTTGGAGTCTATAACGATCTTTACCTTCAGGTCAAGATGTATCGAAAATAACACAAAAGGAACCTTCGGGTTCCTTTTTGATTGCCTGCAAAAAGTCTCTAACTAGTGAGTTAGATTGAGATTCAAATGAAAGATGCTATAATAGTAAGGAAAGTGACTGGCCCATTCAGTCATGAAAGGAACGATTGGAGAAGAAGAGATGAAGAGACGACTGGAACTATTTTTGATTATTCTGTTACCGATCCTAGGACTTGTTTTTCTAGGAGGAAAAATCATGACCATGACCAAAAAGACCCGAACAGAAGATAACGACCTCATCTTCAAAGAAAGTCGTACAAAAAAATCAGAAGAAGAAATAAAAAAAGAACAAATCGCTTATCTCAAAAGAGCATGAGCAAGAAATCGTCGATTTTGTGAAAGCTCAAAATCCAAAAAAAGTTGAATCCGTTCAGATTGATTGGAACAGTATGCAAATTGAAGAGTCTGGAATGGAACGCCTCAGGGTGGTGGATACAATTTATCTATTTCTGGTCAAATTAATCAATTAAAAAAACACAAAATTCTCGATTGAGTTTTTTTACCTAGAAGATCAAAATAGCATACCAACTATCAAAAATGGGCATGCTTTAATCATATAACTATATCGAGGAAAAATGGTGGCTGGAAAATTTTTTTCCTAAGTGAAAATTTAAGGATAATAGTTATGAGGAAAACATGAAAAGCAAAATGAAATGTACACTTAAGTTAATAGCTTTAATTGCTTTATTTTCACAAGCATTGGAGGTTGTACTGTAAAACAAAAAGCTCATACGAAACAAGCACAAATTGCCACATCTTCAACCACAAAAGAGGACAAAGAAACCATTAAACAAAAGCAGCTAGTCTATTTGAAAGAACATGAAGAAGAAATCGTCGATTTTGTGAAAATCAAAAGAGTTCAAAGGTTGAATCTGTTCAGATTTGATTGGGACGAAACGCAATGGATTGATGAGTGGAAATGGGAACACCTCAAGGGTGGAGATGAGATCAGAAATTTTTGGAACTGTCAATCAACTGAAGATTCAGGATGGAGGGTGGATGTCATATTTGATTCTGATCAAAAGATGACATTCAGTATGATCATATTAGTACTAGGGTGATTATATTGAGTAAGAACTGAAGATTCAAAAGCCTTTTAAGTTTTTGTAGTAAATGTTATTGAATTAGTTATCTTACTAGAATATCTTAATGACTTCACTGAGTTTATCAAAACGAAAATAAATGAGTAAGATCAATTAGTTTTATTTGGCAAAATGTTACAATTAATATCATATAGGAGAGCTTATGAAGAAACAAGAAAAATGATTATCACTTTACTGCTTTATTTGTCATTGCTCATCATTACAGGTTGCACTGTAAAAATCCAAAAAGTAGAGATGAAACAAGATAAAATGACATGTTTCTTCCTCCACCAAAGGAGATACAGAAGTGCTCAAATCAAAAGGCAAGTAGACTTTTTAAAAAACACGAGTCCGAAATTACGAACTACATAAAGTCGAATGATCCAGAAGTTGTTCAGGTTAAAGTATGACTGGGATAGTGTGAAAGTAGGAGATAGTGGTGCTTTTACGGAATCTGGGTTTGACATCCGTTTAAAGGTCTATGGGGCAAATAATAAGGAACTCAATGGCTATTCATTCTTTATTGTACCAAAACCAAATGTTGAGAATCCAAGTTCAATTGATTCAATCTCTGGTTCGAATTTTCCTTGATAAAATCAACAGATCATTCTATCCATTAAGAGGAAAGAATTTGAGCTATGAGTCCATAATAGCTCAGGAAATGACAGGTGGACATTTTTAAAGAATAATCTGTACAGAATGATAGGAGGACTCATGAAAAGTCGAAAAAAATCATGCTAACAATTGCTTCAATTGCAGTACTGCTAAAAGATGTAGAGTGAGGATGTAGCCATGTAGAAAACAGAAAAAAAGAAAAACAACTGGACTACCTAAAAGAACACGAACAGGAGGTTGTTGATTTAGTCAAAGCACAAAATTCAAAAGTTGAATCCGTTCAGATTGATTGGGATCAGACGCAGTGGAGTGATGGTGGACTTACAACCCCTGAATATTATATGAATGTTTATGGACGTATAAATCATATTGAAGAATCGAGTTGAGAGTAGATATCCCAATTAATGAGGACAATACATTAAATTTAGATGAGATGTATATAGGATCTGACATTAGAGTAGGGGGTAGACTATTTGAGTAATTGGGATTTGAGCATTTTTGATAATCGATATGCTTCATTAGCTGAATCAACATACAGAGATAGACCCAACAAGTTTCCATATGAATGATTGGATCAAATCCAGGAAGAGCGTTCAAAGCTCAAATGGGAGTATGACAACGAGATAGATGCTTTCTAAAAAAATCAGAAAAAGCTGGAATCGAAAGATAAAAAAATCAGTAAGGTTGTCCTTACTGTTTTTTTAGTTGGTTCCAGATGATGCTGTATCTGCGCCACTGTCTGTTGCTGTGGAGCCTTGGTCTTGTGCGGCAGACGAACTAGATTCATTAGCAGATGAGCTATCGGTTTCTTTTTGTGAACTAGTTTCTGTATTGCTTGAATTGGTTTGCGTATTGGTGTTAGCATCTGTATTGGTAGCGCTTGAGTCAGATCCCTTATCATGAACTACGACGACACTGGTGCTACTAGATGGTTTGTCTTCTGTTTTTTGATTGTCTTTATTGAGCAGACTCATGATGGTAAAGGAAGTGACGATAATCCCTAAGAGACTGGCAATCGTAGCTACAACGGTTTGAAATACGGACAAACCTTGTTTGACTTTCTCACCGCGAGATGGTCTTGAATCAACTTTTTTTCCTCAGGTTTTTTTGGTTTTTGTTACTTCTTGAATATTGTGACATGTTCATTCTCTTTCTATCAAAAAAATTGTTTTTTTAACACTTTCCTATTATAAGTCATTTTCTGAAAAATGTCTAAAAAGAACTGAATTTTATAGAGTGATTTTGCTGCATCTCTCTTTATCAAATCCTTGTCCCAAGCGGTTAGAAATGATAAAATAGAAGTTACGTAAAAAGAAAGTGATGGATGCGTAGGACATGATCTATTTTGACAATTCAGCAACGACTAAACCCTATCCAGAAGCCCTTGCGACTTATACAGAAGTAGCGACTCGGATCTGGGGCAACCCTTCTAGTTTGCACAATCTAGGTAGTCAAGCTACTCGTATTTTGGAAGCTTCTGAAACAAATTGCGGAGCTAATTGGCAAGAAAGCTGATGAAATTTACTTCACGTCTGGTGGGACAGAAGGGGACAACTGGATCCTCAAGGGTGTCGCCTTTGAGAAAGCTCCTTATGGCAAGCATATCATTGTCTCTGACATCGAGCATCCTGCCATCAAGGAATCGGCTGCTTGGTTAAAGACACAGGGATTCGAAGTGGATTACGCTCCAGTGGATGCGCGTGGCTTTTGTCAAGGTGGATGCCTTGGCTAGCCTTCTCCGTCCGGATACGACCTTTGGTCTCTGTCATGGCTGTCAACAATGAGATTGGCTCCATCCAGCCCATCCATGAAATCGCGGCTCTTCTGGAAGATCGCCCAACGATTAGTTTCCATGTCGATGCGGTTCAAGCTTTTGGCAAAGGTAGCAACAGAAGTTTATCTACCAGAGCGCGTGGACTTTTGCGACCTTCTCTAGTCACAAATTCCATGGACTTCGCGGAGTCGGCTTTGTCTACATCAAAGAAGGCAAAAAGATCACCCCTCTCTTAACAGGTGGGGGTCAAGAAAAAGAAATGCGCTCGACAACTGAGAACGTGGCAGGTATCGCAGCAACAGCAAAAGCCCTACGCTTAGCCATGGAAAACCAAGAAGCTTTTGCCAGCAAGACCCAGCAGATGAAAGAAGTCATCCGCAAAGAATTGTCTAACTATCCAGATGTCACTATCTTTTCTGGTGAGAATCATTTTGCTCCTCATATCTTGACTTTCGGGATCAAGGGAGTTCGTGGAGAAGTAGTGGTCCATGCCTTTGAAGAGTTTGATATTTACATCTCGACAACCAGTGCCTGCTCGTCCAAAGCTGGTAAACCAGCTGGAACCTTGATTGCTATGGGAGTGGACAAGAGTATCGCACAGACAGCTGTTCGCTTTGAGTCTCGATCTTGAAAAATGACATGAGCCAAGTCGAGCAATTCTTGACCAAGTTCAAACTGATTTACGAGCAAACACGAAAAAGTACGTTAATTTTAGAAGGAAATCAACATGACCTTAACCTATTCAGAAATTATGATTCGCTATGGAGAGCTTTTCACTAAAGGAAAGAACCGTATGCGTTTTCATCAATAAACTTCGCAATAATATCCAAGATGTTTTATCTATCTATCCAGCTGTCAAAGTGACAGCCGACCGTGATCGAGCGCATGCTTATCTGCATGGGACGGATTATGAGCCAGTAGCAGAATCCTCAAGCAGGTTTTTTTGGAATCCAAAAATTTTTCACCCTGTTTACAAGATTGAAAAATCAGTACCCGGCCTTTAAAAGCGGCAGTGCAAGAGATTATGAAGGAGATTTACAAGGACGGCTTGACCTTTAAAAATCTCAAGCAAAGCGCAGTGACCATACCTTTGAACTCGATAGTCGCGAGCTCAATCAAACCTTGGGAGGTGCGGTCTTTGAAGCGATCCCAACCATCCAAGCTCAGATGAAAAACCAGATATCAACTTGCAAGTTGAAATTGAGAAGAAGCAGCCTATATCTCTTATGAAACCATTAAGGGAGCAGGTGGCCTTCCTGTTGGCACGTCTGGCAAGGGCATGCTCATGCTTTCTGGTGGATTGACTCTCCAGTAGCTGGTTACCTAGCCTTGAAGCGTGGAGTGGATATCGAGGCGGTACACTTTGCTAGCCCACCTTATACCAGCCCAGGTGCTCTTGAAAAAAAGCCCATGATTTAACACGGAAGTTGACCAAGTTTGGGGGCAATATCCAATTTATCGAGGTGCCCTTCACAGAGATCCAAGAGGAAATCAAGGCAAAAAGCGCCAGAAGCTTACCTCATGACCTTTGACCCGTCGCTTTTATGATGCGCATTACAGACCGCATTCGCGAGGTTCGCGGTGGTTTGGTGATTATCAATGGTGAAAGCTTGGGACAAGTGGCTAGCCAAACCTTAGAGAGTATGCAGGCCATCAATGCAGTGACCAATACGCCGGTTATCCGTCCGGTAGTGACCATGGACAAATTGGAAATCATCGATATTGCCCAAGAGATTGATACCTTTGAAATCTCTATCCAGCCATTCGAAGATTGTTGTACCATCTTTTGCACCGGATCGTCCCAAAGACGAACCTGAAACTCAAAAAAATGCGGAGCAGTATGAGCAACGGATGGATGTGGAAGCTTTGGTTGAGCGTGCGGTAGCAGGTATCATCGTAACCGAGATCACACCAAAAGCAGAAAAAGATGAGGTCGATGACCTGATCGAGGATTTGCTATAAAAATAGTTGTCCTAAATGAATAAACTACACCCTAAAAGTTGAGATGAAACATCTAGCTTTTGGGGTGTTTTCTATTTGAATGAGCCAGTGAGAAGACAGTTTTGTTTTTTCATATGAACCATGAAAAACAGAATAGAAAAGGTAATGGAGATCATCCTCATAGGACTGTTCTCTATCGAAACAAAGAAAAGGATCTAGACCGCAACAAAAGAACTAGATCCTTTAAAATATTGAGGATAAAATAGTTTTAACAATGGATCTGAGCTTAGCTTCTAGCTTGAATAGTGGCTTGAGCGACAGCTAGTCTAGCTGCAGGAATGCGATAAGGAGAGCAGGAAACATAGGTAACTTGAATCTTCTGGAAGAAGGAAATAGAAGAGGGATCTCCACCAACTTCACCACAAATTCCAATAGGGATGTTTGGTTTTACCTGACGTGCTTTGAGGATAGCTATTTTCATTAATTCGCCAACTCCTTCTTTATCAACCATTTGGAAAGGGTCAAAAGGCAGAATTTCAAGCTCTTTATATTGGCCAATAAATTTTCCAATATCATCTCGAGAGAAACCATAAGTCATTTGGGTCAAGTCATTGGTTCCAAAACTGAAGAAATCAGCTTCTTCAGCAAGTTTGTCAGCTGTTAGGCAAGCTCGTGGAAGTTCAATCATGGTACCAATTTCATAAGGGAACGGTTCTTGATCATACTGCTTGAAGAGTTGGTCAATATGCTGAACCAAATAGTTTTTGATGAACTCTAATTCTTTCTGATCTGCAATTAGAGGAACCATGATTTCAGGTTTGATCTCTTGACCTTGCTGATGTAGCTTGATAGCACTCCTAAAAATGGCTTCTGTTTGCATTTTGTAAATTTCAGGTTTTGTAATGCCAAGACGGCAACCACGGTGTCCCAACATAGGGTTATTTTCTTGCAAACTTTCGATACGATCGACCAATTTTTTTCAGGAGATTTTTAAGTTTTGTTGCTAAAATTTCAATCTCTTGAAAAATCTTAGGTAGGAATTCATGCATCGGTGGATCCAATAGGCGGACAATCATCGGTTTATCTTGGACCGCTTGGAACATTTGATAGAAGTCTTTTTCTTGGAAACTCTAATAGCCTATTTTAAGGCTTCTCGTGTTTCTTCTTCTGTATCTGCTAAAATGAGACGTCGCATTTCGAGGATTCGTTCTTGTCCAAAGAACATATGTTCCGTTCGGGCAAGTCCAACACCTTGGGCACCAAATTTCATGGCAGTTTGCAAATCTTTGATGGTCTCTGCATTCGCTCGAACTTGAGGATTGCTACTCATCAGCCCAAGAAAGTAAACGCTGAAGATCTTGGTTATGTTCGACTAGGGTAGTTGGAATTTCTCCACTATAAATACGGCCGGAATAGCCATCGACCGAAATAATATCTCCTTCAGTAAGGACAAGAGGACCACAGGAAAGTATTTTGTTCTCTTCGCTGATATTTAACTCTCCACAACCAGCAACACAGCAGGTTCCCATTCCCCGAGCAACAACAGCAGCGTGAGAAGTCATTCCCCCTTGACTAGTGACAATGGCTTGGCTGACAATCATTCCTTCGATATCTTCTGGTGATGTCTCCTGTCTAACAAGGATTACTTTTTTACCCTCCTGATGGGCTTCTTTTGCTCGGTCGGCAGTAAATACGATTTCGCCAGTAGCAGCACCTGGACTTGCTGGTAGGCCTTGAACTATGAAAGGAGCCTTCGCTAGAGCGGATTCTTGGAAAACTGGATGAATCAGTTGACTAATAGAAGCAGGAGAGATTCTCAGGAGAGCTTCTTCCTTATTAATAAGACCTTGGTCTACCATATCTAGAGCAATTTTTTTAAAGCAGCCTTTGCTGTGCGTTTCCCATTACGGGTTTGTAGAATATAGAGTTTGCCTTTCTCAATAGTAAATTCAATGTCTTGCATATCCTTATAGTGGTTTTCAAGGATGGTAGCATAGTCTCTAAAAGATTTATAGACTTCTGGTTGTGAAATTTTTAATGAGGCGATGGGCTCTGGAGTACGAATACCAGCTACGACGTCTTCCCCTTTGAGCATTAAGTAAAAATTCACCAAAAGTTCTGGTTCCCCATTAGCGGGGTTCCTAGTGAAGCAAACACCTGTTCCACTGGTCTGATCACTATTCCCAAAAACCATAGATTGAACATTTACGGCTGTTCCTAAATCATGAGGGATCTGATGCAATTGCGGTAAATCCTTGCTCGATGATTATTCCAGGATTTGAAAAACTGCTTGAATCGCACCATAGAGTTGTTGATTTGGTTCTTCAGGAAACTGGTAGCCGTGTTTGGAATAAAGATCCTTGTATTGATTGATCAATTCCTGATGTTCGTACAAGTCTCAAATTACGGACTGTTTTTTTGCTTGCATTTGTTCAAATTAAGCGAGACAATCATCAAAAAGTCCTTTATCAATGCCATAGACAACATCCGCGAACATCTGGAGTAGACGACGGTAGCAGTTGTAGGCAAAAATCTAGATTGGTCTGTTTGGCTAGTAATTGAGTACGTTGGTCGTTGAGGCCAAGATTTAGGATGGTATCCATCATTCCAGGCATGGAAAATTTGGCTCCGCTTCGGACAGAGACCAAGAGCAAGTTAGGATTTTCTCCGCTGAAGGTTTTTTCTGTTTTTTTCTCCAAATGAGTAACTGCTTTCAAAAATATCTTCTTTTAAAGTGGAATCGAAGAAGTCAGGGTTATCTAAATAATTGATACAACTTTGGGTGGTAATGGTAAATCCAGGTGGGACTGGTAGTCCCAAACGGCTCATCTCTGCCAAATTAGCCCCTTTTCCTCCTAGGAGATCCTTATCATTTGCACTTCCTTCTTCAAAGGAATAAATCCATTTTGTCATATTAGCCTCCAAAAATTTATAAAATATGTATCACATTTATGACAAAACCATTGTAATATACATCACATATCCTTGTCAAACAATAAATACATTTTTTTATTTGACAATTTCGATCAATGTGCTATAATTTACAATAAAAATGATGATTATTTAATAGAGTTTGAAGCATATGTTCTACATTTTTTCTTTCACTACTTTTTTTAATATCGTTATTTTTAAAAACTAAGGAAAGGTTACGACTCATTGAAATTAAGTGAACGTCAAAAAGAAAAATAGTCGAAATTGTTAAAACCAACAGCCAGTAAGTGGAGAGCGAATATCTGAATTATTGATATTTCAAGAGCAACTCTTCGGTCAGATCTTTCTTTTTTGACCTTGGTTGGTATTTTAAAAGCAACTCCAAAAATTGGTTATACTTACTCAGGATCTGATTTAGAAACCTTGTTCTTTTTTGATACCTTTCAAAAAGATGTAGCTGATATCATGACATCACCTGTTCTTGTCACTCATGATTCTTATATTCAGGATGCGATTATCACATTATTTATGTACGATGCAGATGTTCTTTATGTAATTGATGAAGATAAATTACTACTTGGAATTATGTCACGCAAAGATTTGTTACGTGCATCACTAAATTCAAATATTGATAGCACCCCAGTAGCCGTCTGTATGACAAGAATGCCACATATTATTACTTGTAACAAGGAAATGAATATTTTAGAAGCTGCTGCACTACTTCAAGATCACTCCATTGATTCATTGCCTGTAGTAGAGGAGAAAAACGACCGAAAAATCGTAGGAAGTGTGACTAAATCAGCCCTGCTAGATTATATTATACAGCATGCTAGAAGTGCAGAAATGAAAAGAGAAGAGGGATAAATATGAAAAAAGAAATCATCGTTTATAGTATTTCGGATTCTTTGGGGGGAACCTCCCAGAAATTATTATCAGCTGTTAGCGCGCAGTATCCTGATATTATTTTTAATAATAGTTATCGCTTCCCTTTCATCAATCAAGAAGAGGAGTTGTTGGATATTTTATGTGATGCCATGAAGGATGATGCTCTTGTAATCAGTACCTTGGTGAATAGTCAGTTGTCAGCGGTAGCCAGGGAATTTAGCCAAAAACAGGGCCTGTCTTATCTAGATCTGATGCATCCATTTTTTGAAATCATTCAAGAAAAAACAGGGACTAGACCAATCGAAGTCCCAGGAACATTGCATCGTTTGGATAGCGATTATTTTAAGAAGATTTCAGCGATCGAGTTTGCTGTCAAATATGATGATGGTAAGGCACCGCAGGGGTTTTTAGACGCAGATTTGGTTTTGCTTGGTGTTTCCCGTACTTCTAAAACTCCCCTCAGTATTTTTCTAGCCAACAAGGGCTATAAAGTTGCAAATTTGCCCCTGATTCCAGAAGTTCCTTTACCTCAGGTATTAGAGAAGGTCGATTCTCGTCGATTGATTGGTCTGGTCTGTGAGCCTGAAAAACTAATGAAAATTAGAAGTCATCGGCTAGGATCTTTAGGGCTTGTCCAGGAAACGAATTACACAGATTTAGAAAAGATATATCAGGAATTAGATTATTCAAAGATAATCTTTAAAAAAATTAGGGGCCCAAGTGATCAATATGACGGACAAATCCATTGAGGAAACAGCCTTCTTAATCGAGGAGCAATTGAAGAAGATGAATTAAGTTTCGGATGTGATTGCACTGTACAAAATAGGGTATCTTGGAGAGATAAGATGGAGCAATATAAGCGTATTTTACTAGAAAAATTTGATACTCGACAAAAGGTTATTACTGAGCTCACGAATCTTGAGGCAATTTTAAACCTTCCTAAAGGGACAGAGCTCTACATTAGTGATATTCATGGAGAATCTGCGGCTTTTGATTATATTTTGAGGAGTTGTGCAGGAATTTTAAATGAGAAAATTAATGACTGTTTTGAAGATTCCTTAATACAAGAGAAAAAGGATCTACTGTCTGCCTTGGTGTCTTATCCAGAGCTGATTTTAGAGCGAACGAATAAAAGTAAAGAGTGGTATAAGTCTACGATTCCGCAACTCTTGATCTTATTGAATTTTGTAGCTGCTAAATATAGTCGTTCCAAGCTCAGAAAAGCCCTACCACAAGAATATGCATACATTATAGAAGAACTGATCTATAGCGATATCTCTCTAGCAGAAAAAATCTTATTTTCACAACATATTGGGCTATGTCATTGAACTACGAGAAGCAGATCCTTTTATTTTAGGGATTGCTAGAAGTATTCGTCGCTTATTGATTGATCACCTTCATGTGGTAGGAGATATCTTTGATAGAGGAGCGGGAAGTCCTCAAGTGATGGATGAACTCCTTCGTTTCCATTCTTTAGATATTCAGTGGGGAAACCATGATATTATTTGGATTGGAGCTTTTTTGGTTCCAAAGCTTGTTTATTAAATCTATTACGTATTGCAGCTCGTTATGGATACTTATGGGATATCGAAAAGGCTTATGGTTTGAATATTCGTTCTCTAACCTTGTTTGCTGATAAAACCTACAAAAGAAAAATGCTAAATTTAGACCTATTTTAGGAAATAGAGAGAAAGAGTTTACAGCTGAGGAAATATTGCAATTAGAAAAGGTGCATCAGGCACTAGCGATTATCCAGTTTAAGTTGGAAACTCAATTGATGAAGAGACGTCCAGAGTTTCAGATGGAGAATCAGATCTTGCTAGATAAAATTGACTATTGGAAGGAGTCACTTACTATTGATGGGGTGACCTATTCCTTGCAAAACACCTGTTTTCAAACGATTGATTCATCAAAGCCATCTGAATTAAATTTAGAGGAAAGTCAAGTCGTAGACTGTATGTTGGCCTCCTATCAAGGTTCACCAAAATTAGCTAAGCATATCGAACTGCTAATGAAAAAGGGTTCCATGTATAAAGTTTACAATCAACATTTGCTTTTTCATGGCTGTATTCCCTTAAAGGCATCTGGTGAGTTTCAACCTTTTGTTCTTCATCAAGTCCAGTACGCAGGTAGAGAATTATTGGATTTCTTTGAATACCATATACGTCTAGCATCAAAAAACAAAGAAATTGGGGATGATTTTTCAACTGATTTAATTTGGTATTGCTGGAGAGGAAAGTCTTCCCCCATTATTTGGAAAAGATAAGATGACGACTTTTGAACGTTATTTCATTGAAGATACAAATACTCATAAGGAACAGGAAAATGAGTATTTCACTTATCGAAATTCTAAAAAAATTTGCCAGTTTATCTTAGAGGAATTTGGTCTCACTTCACAAGAATCCCGTATTGTGAATGGACATACACCGGTTAAGACTGGAAAAGGAGAATCGCCTATTCGTGGTGAAGGACTGCTCTTTGTAATTGATGGAGGGTTGTGTGAGGCCTATCAAAAGAAGACCGGTACTGCTGGCTATTCTTTACTCAATAATTCCTATGGTTTTCAACTGGTAACCCATCAGCCCTTCCAAAATGTTCAAAAGATAGTCGAATCACCTTTTGAGCAGACCTCTTTGAAGAAAGTCATTGAAGATGTAGAGGAAAGAAAACGGATCAAATCAACAACAATCGGTCAGATTTTGCTAGAACAACAACAAGAATTAATCAAATTGCTACATGAATTTTATGACTGTTGAAGTCATTTGTCCAAGAAAATAAAAAGAAAGATGAATGAAGAATACTAAGCAGGCAGTTTCTCCTCAAAAGTTCATGGGAAGGAGTATATAAGATCTATTTTTATCTTAAAATTGACTTTTTAGATAAAAATCCGTTTTCAAGGGCCAAAAAAGCTTGTCTTTGTCTGATAGAAGTGATATACTTAGAGAGTTGACTATGCACATGCCTGTGCAACCGCTCGAACATCGTCGCTCATTTCCATGAGAGTAAGTGGTTCGTCCCACGATGCTAGGCGAGTCTTCACAAAAATACGGGGAAACCCAAAAATACATAGGAGGTGCATAATGAGCACATACGCAATCATTAAAACTGGCGGAAAACAAGTTAAAGTTGAAGTTGGTCAAGCAGTCTACGTTGAAAAATTGAACGTTGAAGCTGGTCAAGAAGTTACATTTAACGAAGTTGTTCTTGTTGGTGGTGAAAACACTGTTGTCGGAACTCCACTTGTTTCAGGAGCTACTGTTGTTGGAACTGTTGAAAAACAAGGAAAACAAAAGAAAGTTGTTACTATAAGTACAAACCTAAAAAAAGGTAGCCACTGTAAACAAGGTCACCGTCAACCTTACACTAAAGTTGTCATCAACGCAATCAACGCTTAATTTTTAGGAGAACACATGATACAAGCAGTCTTTGAACGAGCCGAAGATGGCGAGCTGAGGAGTGCAGAAATCACTGGGCACGCTGGAAGCGGTGAATACGGCTTTGATGTCGTGTGTGCATCGGTTTCGACTCTAGCCATTAACTTTGTCAACTCTGTTGAGAAATTTGCAGGCTACGAACCGGATCTAGAATTAAACGAAGAAGAAGGTGGCTTCCTTCGGGTGACGATCCCTGACAGATATTCCACCACATCAAAGAGAAATGACCCAACTATTCTTTTGAATCATTTTTTTCTTAGGGATGGCAACTTATCGGAGAACTCTTCAGAGTTCGTCCAAACAAGAGTTATCACAGAAAACTAACATGGAGGAAAAACAATTATGTTGAAATTGAATCTTGCTAACTTGCAACTTTTCGCCCACAAAAAAAGGTGGAGGTTCTACATCAAACGGACGTGATTCACAAGCAAAACGTCTTGGAGCTAAAGCAGCTGATGGACAAACTGTAACAGGTGGATCTATCCTTTACCGTCAACGCGGTACTCACATCTACCCAGGTGTGAACGTTGGACGTGGTGGAGACGATACTTTGTTCGCAAAAGTTGAAGGCGTAGTACGCTTCGAACGTAAAGGTCGCGATAAAAAACAAGTTTCTGTTTACCCAATCGCAAAATAAAAAGGTTTCCTAGACCTTTTTGTCCTGAGCCTTGAAATATTAAGGTAGGGAGCTAGTAATAGCAAAAAATAAAGCTTTTCGATTTGTCGGAAGGCTTTTTTTCTTTATCTATTATAAAAATATCATGTTTGCTCTTGTTAATATAATGTTTGAATTTGTGTTTTTTTGAAAAAGTAGTATAATAGAGACAAATATAGTAGGAATGGAAGTAGTAGCATGAAAGATAGCAGACATGTTGAAATTCTTCAGGAACTGGATAGAAAAAGTGTGGTATCGGTCAAAGAACTAAAAGAACTCTTTGGGGTGACAGACATGACCATTCGTCGCGATCTGATCGATCTTGAAAAACAAGGCCTTTTAGTTCGCGTGCATGGTGGGGCCCACAAAAAGGTAAAAGATAGCTTTGTTAGAGGCTTCTCACAGTGAAAAAAATCTGATCAATATTGAAGAGAAACGAACAATTGCCAAAAAATGTGCAGAGTTAATCGAAAATGGGGATACAGTCTTTATTGGGTCTGGCACGACAACAGACTTTATTGGTGATTATCTAGAAGGCAAGGATGTCAGTATTGTAACCAATTCTTTACCTATTTTTGAGAAATTAAAGGATTTCCCAAATTACGATTTGATTCTAGTTGGTGGTCGCTATCGGATGAAAACTCAAACTTTTTGTCGACTAATTTGCCAATAAAACTCTTAAAAGAAATCAAGGTTTCTAAAGCCTTTATCGGGGTGAATGGAATCGATGGGCATAGTGTTTCCACAGCCAATGAAGAAGAAGGAAATGGCAATGCTATTATTCTTAATAATGCGATAGAGAAATATGTGGTAGCTGATAACAGCAAGTTTGATAGTTATTCCTTCTACAGTTTTTATCGTGTGGAAGATCTAAATGCCATTATTACCGATGATAGTATTCCAAAGAAAATCAAAGACAAATATGGCTTGTATACGAAAATCATTTAAGATCAAGAGGCTGGGACAAAAGTCCTAGCCTCTCAATTATTTTTTTGGATTGTCGAGCAAGACGTAGTGGTTGAGTGGGTTCTACTACGCTGATTTCATCAGCTTTTACAGCCCCTACTCAATCTGTGCGGAGTAGGGACGACGAAATCGAATTCTAACGAATTACCGATTTCTGTCCCACTCTCTTTTTACTTATTTAAGGATGTTGGAAAATGACGGTTAGAAAGAGCCATATAGCTTGATACGAACAAAAATGAACAAAATGAGACAAAAATGATTGACATTCAATCAATATAGTGATATACTATAATCATAAAATAAATAGTTAGATAAGGAGGTGGCAGCAATGGGTTTAAATCAACTCTTTAACAAAGATCTTGTGTTTTGTCTACACGCCAAGGATCAAACAGATCTCTTTGAGCAGGTAGCGAGCTTTACTTTGAAGAGCGACAGATTGTGACACCAACCTATCGTTCCGCTTTTGATTGAGCGTGAAAAAGTCTTTCCCGACTGGATTAGACATGGAATTTCTTGGTAAGGACTTACCAAATGTAGCGATCCCGCACACAGACATTGTCCATAATCTCACTGAGAATGTGGTCGTGGTTCGTTTGGATCAACCGGTAACCTTCCATAATATGATTGCTCCAGATAAGGAAGTTCAAGTTTCACTTTTATTCTTCATTATCAACAATTCAAGCTCTAGCCAAACGAATATTTTGGCCCAGCTGATGGATTTCTTTTACATCTAATGGAAATCTCGAAAGCTTTCTATCAAAATTAGATAGTGAAGATAAGCTTTTATCAATACATTACGGGAACTATTTCCTAAAACATTCGTAAATATTTATAATGGAGGATATCCAAATGATTAAAAATTTTTAGCTGCCTGTGGTGCAGGTGTTAACTCTAGCCACCAAATTAAGAATGCCTTGGAAGAAGAGTTGTCAAACCGCGGTTATGATGTGCGTCAGACGCTGTCATGGTCAAAGACGTGAATGAAGACTTGATTTCAGGCTATGACATCTTTACTCCAATTGCTGCAACTGATTTGGGATTCGATCCTGGTATTCCAGTGGTAGAAGCAGGACCAATTTTATTCCGTATTCCAGCAATGAGTGCGCCAGTTTTTGATAACATCGAAGCTGCCATTAAAGAACATGGATTAAGTTAATATTTTTAAAAACAGTTTGTAAGCGTTATCCAATGATAAAAGTTGGAAATGATTAAAGCGTAATATATAAAAATTATAAATCGGAGGATTTATTATGAATGGCATTATTGATTTTGCCAATAAATTTTTCAAACCAATCCTAGACATGGGTGTCCGATCATTATGTTGATCGTCTTGACTTTATTGGCTCTCTTGTTTGGAGTGAAATTTCTAAAGCCCTTGAAGGTGGTATTAAACTTGCCATCGCCCTTACTGGTATCGGTGCCATCATAGGTATGCTTTAACACAGCTTTCTCAGCATCTCTTGCAAAATTTCGTTGAGAATACTGGTATTCAATTGAATATTACTGACGTTGGTTGGGCGCTCGCTGACATCATCACTTGGGGGTCTGCTTGACACTTTACTTTTATTGATTATGTTGATCGTCAACATGTCATGCTTTGCGATCAAGAAAACAGATGCATCTTGACGTCGATATCTTCGATATCTGGCACTTGTCTATCACAGGTCTTTTGATCAAATGGTATGCGGACAACAACGGAGTTAGCCAAGGAGTTTCACTTTTCGTCGCAACTCTTGCAGTTGTTCTTGTTGGAATCATGAAGATCATTAACTCAGACTTGATGAAACCAACATTTGATGATCTTTTGAATGCACCAAGTTCATCACCCATGACTTCAACTCACATGAACTACATGATGAACCCAATCATCATGGTCTTGGATAAAATCTTTGACAAATTCTTCCCAGGTCTTGATAAATACGACTTCGACGCTGCTAAATTGAACAAGAAGATCGGTTTCTGGGGATCTAAATTCTTTATCGGTTTCCTCTTGGTATCGTCATCGGTATCATGGGTACTCCACATCCAGTTGCTGGCGTGCAAGATGCTGCCAAATGGGAATTGGTTATTAAAGGTTGGTTGAGCCTTGGTTTGACTGCTGGTGTCTGCTTGGAATTGTTCTCATTGATCGGTTCTTGGTTCATCGCAGCGGTAGAACCATTGTCACAAGGTATTACAAACGTTGCTACTAAACGTCTTCAAGGACGTAAATTCAACATCGGTTTGGACTCGGGCCATTTATCGCTGGTCGTGCTGAAATCTGGGCTTGTGCGAACGTACTTGCACCAATCATGTTGATCGAAGCAGTGCTTCTTTCTAAAGTCGGAAATGGGATCTTGCCACTTGCTGGTATCATTGCTATGGGTGTGACTCCAGCCTTGTTGGTTGTAACACGCGGTAAATTGATCCGTATGATCATCTTCGGAAGCCTTCTCTTGCCACTCTTCCTTCTTTCAGGAACATTGATTGCACCATTTGCAACTCAATTGGCTAAGAGTGTTGATGCCTTCCCTAAAGGGGTAGCTTCTACTCAATTGATCACTCACTCAACTCTTGAAGGACCAGTTGAAAAATTGCTCGGTTGGACAATCGGTAACGCAACAACTGGTGATATCAAAGCCATCCTTGGTGTAGTTGTCTTCTTGGCATTCTATATCGGAATCTTCGCTTGGTACAGAAAACAAATGATCAAACGTAACGAAGAATATGCTGCAAATGCAAAATAATCGTCATATGTAGTTTGAAAACTGACACCATATCTGTTGTGGATATGGTGTTTT
>BNJU01002264.1_pt1 | contig 53423 bp, 71 predicted proteins | sample 8539281 | NCBI WGS metagenome assembly BNJU01 (sample SAMD00202456, study PRJDB9452) | human saliva metagenome | isolation source: human saliva | place: Japan | reverse complement strand
CGTGGTGTTATGCAGGGGCGCTTTGTTAGAATTCTAGTAGACGGGTTTCTCGCCACATGAGTTTTTAAGCAAGCTGCTTCAAGAAGAAATCCACTGGTCAAGGAAGGAATTCACATGCTTTTTAGACACCCTACTCAAAGACGCTGGCGTTCACCTTGACTGGCAGTACGCGATCTCGTACGCCATCCTGCTGGCTCCAGCGGTTATTCCGGTGTACTGTTTATTTACTCATTTATCAAGGAACCTAGACAGTTCCGCAATGCACTTTTTCTGTTCGCGGCTCTTGCGTGGTCATCAATTCTTCTGGTGCTGAGGCTGGAACAACTTTATCCTTGGACTAATTCTGGTTACTCTTGTACTGCTGACACCATTTCTGACCATTGGTTTCTTGCTGATCAACACCATAGTTGTGGTAAAAAAATAACGGATTTTTCACTGACATCGATGCTGCCGTTTTTTTGATGGCTGGATTCCTTGTTCTGCTGATTGCGTCGCACGACCATCGTAATTATTTTGACCCGGACGTTCGACACATTATTGTCTTTGTGCTGGGACTTTTTACGCTCGAGGGCCTGTGGTTCTCGTTTACCTTATGGCTTTGCTGTTCTATTCGTGGGTGTATCGTTTGGCTTCCCCGCCGACGCCAATACGATTACATCATTATTCACGGCGCTGGGCTTGACGGTCCGCGACCAACTCCGCTGCTTGCAGGCAGGATTGATAAGGCACTTGAGCTGTGGAATAAGCAGCATCAGCACGGAAAGTTTGTTGTTTCCTGGTGGTCAAGGCGCTGACGAGATTGTCTCCGAAGCTCAGGCCATGCGCGACTATCTTCTGGAGAAAGGTGTTCCAGCTGACGCAATTCTCGCGGAAGACAAAGTCGACCACTACCTGGGAAAAATCTTAGGTACTCGCTAGCTGTGATTCGCGCCGACCGTAGCCTCCGCAGCGGCCGACGACGCGCCTGCTGGCGGATCGGTTACCAGCAACGACGCGCCTGCTGACAGCGAATTCACCACAGCGGTTGTTACCAGCGATTTCCACGTTTTCCGTTGCGCCGAATACGCCCACAACCTGGGCATTAAGGCAGATGGCATCGGTTCGCACACCAAAAGGCTGGTACTGGCCCACGGCGTTTATCCGCGAGTTTATCGCAATCACCAAAAGCGCACCTCTGGCCCCTACCTGGTCATTGGAGGTCTGTACACGTTAATCAACGTGCTCAACTACGCATTCTTCTACCTGGGAATTGTGTAATCTAGGGGCGCTCAATTTTTGCTCCGCGCCTGATTTCTTAAAAAGAATCTGTAAAATTTGCCTGAAAAATATCAAAGAATCTGTGGATTTGCCTGATTTCATCAAAGAATCTGTATCCAAAATACAGAATCTTTGCACTTTTCAAAGCTCGCTTTTTGAAGCTCGCTTTTCAGGCAAAGTTTAAAAGCGCGTCCGAGTTCGCTCTTTCATGGAGCCTGATTTTCTCGCCATGTCTGAATAATTTGCCGGAAAAAAGTTCACCAAGTCTGAGTTATTTGCCGGTTTTTCTCGTCATGTCTGAGTAAATGTACTCAGACTTCATGCACTTTTCAGGCTCGCAATTCCAAGCCTCACTGATAGAGCTCACGCATCACCGCAGAAACCATGTGTTATCTGCGCCAAGTCAAGCTAGAGCCGCAAAACCGTATATACTCGAATGAAGCGTTATCTGGCGAGAAGCCCCGTGTGCTCGGAACCCTCGTGGATCCGTCGCTCGCCACGGACCCGCTGCTCGTCACGGACCCGTCGCTCGTCACGGACCCGTCGCTCGTTGCGGACCCACCGTCGCTCGACGCTCGCCGTCGTTGCCACCTACGACCAGGAAGGAAGCCTGTGGAGACATTCGAATTTGTGCTCATTGTTTTGACCTGCGTCGCGGCTTCCTCGGTTATCGACAAGTTTGTCAACGTCTCCATCCCCGTTATCCAGGTTGTTATCGGCCTGCTTGTTGCGCTCGTGCTGCCCAGCGTCCAGGAGGTTCACCTGGAATCCGAGCTCTTTATGCTGGTCTTCATTGCTCCGCTCCTCTTCAACGAGACGAGAGGAAACCAACATTCGTACACTTCTCCTCAACTTGAACAGCATTTTGTCGCTGGCGATTGCGCTGGTAATTGTCAGCGTGCTCTCGGTCGGCTATGCTCTCCATCTGATGGTCCCGTCAATCCCTCTAGCTGCGGCTTTGCGCTTGCATCGGCCCTGGGACCAACCGACGCGGCAACCGTCACCGCGCTTAAATCCAACATTCACCTGACCCATCGCCAGCAGACGCTGCTCTCCGGAGAGTCCCTGATCAACGACGCGTCCGGCGTTGTTGCATTCCAGTTTTCCGTCGCGGCGGCGGTTACAGGCGCATTCTCGCTGGTAGATGCCGCGGGATCGTTTACGGTGCTCTTTGTGGGCGGCATAGCCATGGGCATTGTCACGGGCTTTGCGTTTTCCGTCGTAAACGCCATGCTTGGCAGGCTGGGTTACGAAGACACCGTCGCAAACGTGCTGTACGAAGTACTGCCGCCGTTCCTTGTCTATCTTCTTGCCGAAACCTTCCATGTTTCTGGCGTTTTGGCTGTTGTTGCAGCGGGTTTGGTGATTGCTCTTCCTCGTAGGCAAAACAATAAAGCGCTGTTCGCACGGCAAAAACTGGTCTCGGATTCTACATGGAAAGTCATCAGCTTCCTCATCAACGGCACGCTTTTTGTGTTCCTGGGAATGGAGCTTCCGCTGGCCGTTCTTCCGGGCACAAACGGCGGCCTGAACATCCTGCAAATTTTGGGCATCGTGGTCGCAATTACCCTGTTCATGCACGCAGTTCGCTTCGCGTGGCTCTACGCGCTGAAACCCACAAGCTCCACAAGGGCAGCCGACTTTGCACCGGCAAAGACGACGTGGATGACGAGAATGACTCTACGGGTAGCAGCCTCGCCGGCGGCGAGAAGGGCGCCGCGAGCGCAGCTCCGCCCCAGGTAGCAGCCCCGCCGATGGCGAAACCCGATGAGCAGTCAAAACCCACATGCGCCCTAAAGCCCATCTCCATCACGTCGGCCGAGCTCATCAAGAACGTGCTGGTCACCACCATCGCGGGAGCAAAAGGTGCGGTAACGTTGTCGATCATCTTCACCTTGCCGATGATGACCCAGTCTGGAGCAGCGTTTCCGCAGAGGGACCTGCTGATCGCTATCGCCGCTGGCGTTATTCTCGCCACGTTGCTCTTGGCGGACAATCTGTTGCCCGTGCTGTCCAAATCCCTGATGCAGACTCTGACCTGCCCGAACGTCTCCACAAGGGAGAGTTGCCGTTCTTGAGGCAACCCTTGCCGAGCTCAGGAGCATGCTGCAGTCTGAGAACGCCATATCAAAGTATCTACCTGCGCTTCGTTTGACTATCACGCGTTACACCAACCGCCTGTTTGCCGCTCGCATCACCGCGCCTGGCTCGGGAAAGCTGGTCAAAAGAGCTGGTGCTTCACGAGACAGATGTACAGCAGAAACGCCTCGAGGAACTTCACAAGCGCCACATTAAGACCAACAACCCCATTCCATGGGACCAAATTGTTGACGACATTACTTCAATCCGCAGGTCAGTAGGCTACCACGGGTCCGTTGCAAATATTGCCGCAAAAAACAAACCACCGCTCGCGAGTGCCGTGGGTCTCCACGAGCTCAAACTAGCTGCTCAGCACATCATCGACGACGGAATCAGGCACCTGAAGACGCCGATCGGTCCTACTACCGAGCATGTTTGTACGCGCTTGAGATGGAGTACGCGGAACTCGATGATCCGGAGCGCATTGCAAACGGCGACGATGAAGAGTTGGCTGTCATCGCTTCTAACCTGATGATTGACCATGAGTCAGCAATTGAGTCAATTTGGAGCCGCATCAACATCAACGACGAGCACGGCTCCAGTACCACTCAAGCCTCCTACCTGCTGCCTTATAACCTGAGTTCGCACAAGGTGTCGCCTCACTTTAGGCAGCAGATTGCCAACGCTCGCAAATACGCCGATGACGTGGCCGAAAACGCGCTCCGCATTGAGCTGGACCAGATTTCTCGCCTGCAGTTCGAGGGCGTTATCGACCGCGAAGTTGCCGCCCGTCTGCGCGAAAAACGTCTACTACCTGCAAATGGCTCTGGGCGAGTAGCATGAGCACCGCACCAGACACACACTCCAACGTCGCCGCAGTCGCGCGCCCCAACACCAACCCCGTGGCGAGAAAAACGACCATCTCCGGACTTTCCGTCCACACGCAGATGTCCTCTGTAGCTGGAGCTCCTGTCGTTTACCTCCTAGGTGACGTGGCCGACAACTCCCCCATTCAGGTACCTGAGGGGCGTCAGCCTAGTAAATATTGGCGTTGACCTGTGGGAGAGAACTTCTCGCCCTGGTGTGCCCCGCGCGTTTTTGCCAAGGGTCCCAACTTTGGCGACGGCGCTCAAAAGACGCTCGACACCCTTTATCAACCAGGTAATTCCTTGGGCAGAATCGGAGCTTACCGAGCCGCCGGCGTATAGGGGCGCTTGTGGGCTATTCGCTCGCGGGCCTGTTCAGCCTCTGGGCCGGCGTGTCGCAGCAAGTCGCACGCGGCTGCCAGCCCGACGCCGCCGCGCCGCAACTCAGCGCCCCCGCCGCAACCTTCCAGCGCATTGGAGCTGTCTCGGGATCGTTCTGGTTCCCAGGCCTTCTGGACTACGTTGACCAGCAGCTCAGCGGAGAGGTGGTCGGCCTCACACGTTTTTCTTTTCGCTGGGTGATCGAGAAGCACGAACCCCAATCCACAAATAATGCACGTGCGAGAAAACGCCGAACTTCTCGCCAGCAAACTAGAGAACGCGGGGATAGCCTCGACGTTTGAGCTCAACCGCGGAAACCACTTCCAAAACATTGAGGGAAGAATGCAGAAAGCCCTAGACTGGCTGGTCAAATAGGGTAAGATTCTTCAAAAACGTACATGTCCAGAGAGGTTTTATGCCCAACCAACAGCAATTTGACAGTAAAACTGAATCACCCCATACAGCCCCTGGCAAGCAATCTGACTACTTATTTGCGCTCATTCTTTCTCTAGTATTTGGTATTTTTGGCATTCCTCAGTTTTATCTCAAAGGCTGGAAATCGGGACTTACCAGGCTTGTCATGAACGCATTGCTCATTGTTGGCGCATTTACCTTGGCTCAAATACTTGCTTTGCCAAAATTGCTTTCTTATCTTCTACCAGCAATTTTTTCGCTCCCGGTTATCGAGAGCGTGTTCAACCTCATCTACGAAGACCCCAGCACTTCCAAACAACTCGTAAAAGGTAAGCTCAAACCGCGCAAACGATACGCGGGAAAACAGAAAGCTGGAGTCGTGCTCGCCGCGCTGACGGTAGCGCTCTACTTTAGCGCCGCGCTCACGCAACCGCTTCCAACTGTCGTTTCACCTGCGGGATCGCCACAGCAAGGCTCCGCCGCGTCATCAACCAGATTCCGGCTCGCCATCCCAATCAGACTCCGCCGCGTCATCCCAACCAGACTCCGGCACGCCATCCGCCACCGCGCAGACCAGCGCAAACGTAACCATCAAGTTTATCGACGTCGGCCAGGGAAGCCATTCTCATTGCACTTCCCGAGAAAACCGTACTTATCGACGCCGGTCCCACAGGGTCAGCACCAAAAATCGAACAAGTCCTCCAAGAACTTGGTCGAAACAAGATTGATTACCTGGTAGCTACCCATCCCGACGAAGACCACATCGGTGGCATGGCGGATGTCATTTCCAGCACTCAAATCGGGACCATTTACGCACCAAATAAGACAAACAACACGGCAACATACAGAAAGTTTCTGGCCACCATCCAGAACAATAACCTGCAGATAACCCTTGCCGAAGCGGGCACCATCATCGACCAAACCGACGGTTACAAGCTGGAAATTCTCTGGCCCAAAAAAGACGCAAATTTTCCCGACACCAACGATTACTCGATAATCATCAAGCTGACCGTTGGCAACAAAACGTTCCTCTTCACGGGAGACGCGCCCACAAATGCCATCCTGGACTCTAATCCAGGCCACATTGACGTGCTCAAACTCTCGCATCACGGCTCCCGAACAGGCACCACCGAACAGCTGGTCCGCAAACTCTCGCCCACCTACGCCATCCTCTCGTACGCCGTGGACAACCCCTACGGCCACCCCATGCAGTCGGTTCTGAATGCCCTCCACAAGCATTCCGTTGAAGTCTGGGGTACGGGCGCCAATGGAACCATTACTATTACCTGCGATGGTACAAACATTGATATATCTGGCGAGAAGCCCGGCACAGTAGTGGCTCCCACCTCACAAGATAAATCTGGCACGTCGTCGAAATCAAGGTCCAAGTAATGAAAGCAATCATTGATCGATTTGAAGACAACAATCTTGCCGTGCTTGAGCTGAATGATCAGCCAGGCAATATGCTTACCGTTTCTGTCGACGAGCTACCAAGCAATGCTTGCCAGGGTGACGTTCTTTACTACCAAGATGGCTCGTGGATACGAGCCGAGGAAGAAACCGCCCAGCGTCAAAGTGAGATTGACGAGCTGTTCAACTCCCTGCTTGCGCATGATGATACGGAATCCGAGTAACCCCAGATAAAACTTAAAATATGCGATTTTAGAATATTTATAAAACCGCACGTTAATCCATAAATATTCGATTTTCGCATATTTTGTAATACACCCATCTACCTGCATAAATAAAATAGACGTCTTATCAAGAAAGACGTCTGTGTAGAGCACTTATATCCAAGAAAAAATGTGATATATTAAAGATTGCTGATGGCGCGCAGCCTCGCTCTGCATAGAGGGAGGGCACGCCATCCGCTTTATAGGGCCACGATAGCCGCAGCCATTCTCTTCTCATCTTCCGCTAGAAGTACTCGCATCGTCCAACCCCATTGACTCCAGCCATTTTTGCACTTCACTAAAAGTATATGTGCCTTTTGCCGCCAATCCTGGTATTACACGAGAAGTACCGCATTCTCTCTGATACTCCTCAATCATGTTGCCAAATCCTCCGCCGCCGTGCGTGCAGAACGGAATGATTGTCTTTCCGCTCAAATCCGTTGCCCGTAAGAACGAAAGCACCGGAGGGGCAAATGCTTTTAGCCAGTTGGGAGAGCCCACAAAAACAGTATCAAAGTCAGCAACGTTTATATCGTATTGCATCAACGCAGGACAAACGCCTTTTTCTATTTGCGCTCTAACCTCTTTTACCGCCGTGTTATACGAGAAAGAATATGGCTCTTGAGGCTTAAGCTCCAGCAACTCGGCATCTGTAATCAGCGCAATATCCTCCGCGAGCCTTCTTGTGATGCCGGAATACGAATAGTACACAATCAAAGACTTCATGTAAGAATCTCCACCATCAGTCGAGAAGAACGTGCCGTTGCAGCATTACGTCAAAATTATTTGCCACAAGCCTACAATGTGATGTCAATATAATAAGCTATGACCAGCGCTTTCCGTCTGGATCTAAATGGGAAAGCCAATTTATTTCATCCTGAATCTGTTGTCTTGATTCCTCGCTTTGATCCCAGTAGCCGCGTCCAACTGAAGTTGGCGCCATGTGGGTAAACATCCAGATGTTACCAGGATTTTGAAGTGCAGTTACAATTTCCGGATCACTTACTTTCTCTAATGCGAAATGTTCAAGCTTTCTGACATCCATAACAACACGGATATATTTATCTGTATAACGAGGGATGCCTATTGCAGCAACACGTTCGTCCCAATTTGGTGGATGAAGAAAAACTTTTGTACCCGGAGAAAAATGACGTGTTCCATGAACTATGCGTTTATCCTTACCAATCTTATTTTCATCTCTGACTTCTGCCGTAAGACACCATACCCATTCTGGAATTTGAGGTGCCTTTTTAATACATCTAGCAAGTGTTGTATAGAATTTCTCGACGTCTTCACCAATCGGGACCTGAGACATCTGTCCGTCAAAAAACCTATAACATTTCCAAATGCCCTCTTTTAACAAGATGAAATCGCAAGCATAAAATAAATTCCAGGTAACATCCTGAAATGCTCCAATAAGCTTTTTAGGTGGTTTGGGTAAATTGGGACAAATTGTTAAGGCATCAGACTCTAATGGACTTATAAAAAATGCCTTACCTTCAAAATAAAAAACTCTCCAAGTCACAGGAATCTCATTACATGTAGCTTTTGTTACATATTCCTCAAAGAAAGCCCCACCAGTAAAGTAAATACCTTTTGCTTTCTCAAATTTTTTAGCAAGTTCTTTGCCCTCATCTCCAGAAAAATATCCTATAGCTAGGCTTTCATTCAAATCACTAAGAGGACCATCAGCATCTCTTACAACATAAACAGAAGGAAGGTAAGAACCATGACCACTTGAACCAAAACATGCACCAACATTAATGCTCTCTATTGCATAATCCCCAGATGAAGAATGTCCTCCCAAACCTCTTTCTTCAGGTCCGATTACACGCCAAGAATCAGTCAAAAGCCTATACCCCAAAGACAAAAGATCATGCTCTAGGCGTTTGTAATTTTCTCCAGACGTTGGATGACAGCGAAGAAACGTTGGCATGTCATGTCTTGGAGCTTTATCACAAATTAGCTCTTCTCCATTAAGGTATGCCTCGTAATTAAAAAGATGAACATCAAACTGTGGCAGCTCTTTTGCTGCCGACCACTCGTTATACCAAACAAAATCAACAACATTAGGGTTCTCTGCAGAAGATTCGAACAACAGAGCAATTTGCTCCATTACTTTCTCCTTTAAAAAATGGCATCTCCATGCAATATGAAGATGCCAAAAAAGATAATTGGCTCTCTTGAGCCCGCACTATCCAGTACGCAATTTAGTAGCATTATTTTACATCAAATGAGAAGTACCATGGAATAGTGAACCTTAAGTAAATCCACACCTAACAAAAAACGAGACCGTTTCCCGACAAGCAACTGCCCGGGCGTATCTCGTTTTTTATCAGTCTATGTAATCGTTAGTGCTTAGTCAAACCAAATCTTTACAACATCACCGTCTGCGGATGTAATATCTACAAGTGTGCCACTCTCGCCAGTCTTTGCGGCATCCATAAGTGCATCAAGATTGATGTTAGAGAGCTGCTCCTGGGTCTCCTGATTAAGATAGCTTCCGCTGACCTGAATTCCCGAGTTCAAAACAAACTTTGCCAGGCCCAGAGGTACGCACATATCAACAACGTCGCCATCGTCGGAGACTACATACACGTGCAAACCGTGCTTTGCAGAGCCGTTGCCCAGGCGAACGCCCTTCTTCTTGCTACCATCAGCCTCGTCGTTCTTCTCGACTTTGACCATACTCTTTCCAAAAAGCTTGCCAAAGCTGAAACCTGAAGCCTGGGCAGCAATGCCCTGGTTGTCCTGCTCGGTAGGCTCTTCTACGATCTCTGCAGGCTCGTCGGCTGCAACAGAAACAACCTCAGCAGCGCTCTTCTCGACAGTAATCTCTTGGGCAGCAACACTCTCCTGAGCGGAAGCACTTGCGCCGCTCAAAAGCTCGTCAACGGATACGCCAAGGAAGCGCGCAAGATCTGGCAACAGCGAGATGTCCGGATAGTTAATGTCGTTCTCCCACTTGCTCACCGCCTGCGGGCTCACGTTTAACTCCTTTGCCAGACGCTCCTGCGTTGCAGTTTTAGCCAAACGAAGACGTGCAATACGACGACCAAGGGTCTCAGATGAAGTAGTCATAGTTGCTCCTTTTCTCAACTCATTATCACTGAAATGGCATGCGGGCCGCTGATTTCACTATGAGTCGTAACAATACGTTCAACAAGAACGCATCAGTTGAGTTGGGTATCGCAACGGTTTCCAGCCACTCAACAGTAGGTTGAGTTCGCAGGTAAACTATGCTTTTTGACCGAAAATCACTTGCTCTAAAATCATTCTCCCACTACCATTTAAACAAGAAACTTTTGATGTTTAGAAAGGTCTGTCTATGGCTGGCGAGAAGAACTGGGTGTTCTGGACCAGTGGTGCACATATTGTTTCTGGTTTTGAGCAATGCGCTACAGACGGTTTTGTTGGCGTTGACGCAGATGGCGTCGTGTACCTCTTTGATAACAATCAAAACGTTTTGCTTCGGCCCACGCTTCAGATATTGAAGGAACTATCGGCGGCTGGGGAGGCACTTGGCTTACCATCGACGATAAAAGATACGCCCTAGAATTTGTGCCTCTGGCAGATAAGATTGCTCCTCGCCTGATTTTTGGAGCTATAAGCAATGTCTTTATGCAGGAGCTCCATCATGGCGATCAGGAAAAAGTCCCTCGTGAGCTCCTTGAAGACTTCAAGATTGCATTCGAGAACGCCAAGTACAGGCGCTAGCTCAAACTAATTTTTGAATTATTCATATCCTTACGAATACTGACTTCTGCCCAATTAGGGCAGAAGTCAATCTACCTGTCCACAACTTGGGCACAAGTTATATGCGGGAAGAAAAACCGTCAAGCTGGACAATGTGGTAACTTTGCCTGTATTTAAAAACTCACAGAAAATACAACTGCTCCAACAAATTGGCATCTCGATTGGAATTTCTGACCGATAGTTTTCCCAACACACTCTTTTCTGTTTCAGGGCTCCAATAGATTTTAAGATTTTCTTTTGCACGAGTGATTGCAGTATAGAAAATATTATGTGTAATGCGTTCTTCAGTTTCGTTGGTAATTACAATTTTTCACAGAACAATATTCCAAACCCTGAGCCTTGTGGATGGACACTGCATAAGCGACTTGAAATGGAACAACTGCGTCAGAATACTCATCATCTTCATCGGTGCTTCTGTATTTATCGACGCTGAATTTGATTATAAATTTCCGCTTTCAGATGCATCCATCAATTCAAAAATCATATTCACATGCATCTAATTCATTGATCATACAATCCAACTCAATTTCGAACCAAATCTTCATTTCCTCCGTAGCAATACCTACAATACGTCCCTTCGAATTGTTGTGAATCAAAAGGCGAGAAACGTTTTTGATTCATTAAACAATATAGGATCACCAACTTTATACAATCCGATACCCCATTGAATCGCCGGATTCGGATTACTGTTTTGTAAGAAGCGATTGATATTGTTAATTCCATACAATCCATCATAATTTAAGCAGAGAATGATTTCATCCTCCTCTGCATGAGAGAAAATAGATTCATCCAGACGGATAGAATATTTGCTTTTAACCATCGGCTCCAAAATTGCGATGTCCAGTTTTCGAACATTCTCCCACACGGTCAGAAGGTTTTTGTTTTGCGTTCTATATGGATCTGTTAGTACAAAGATAGAGTCTTTGCAAATGAATTTGCGTGCAATATCAAACCAGTTTCCAAAATAAATTGATTCAATCTGATGAACATCTCCTACAAGAACAAGAAGCTTAAACTCCGCCTTTTCTAAGACTTTTCGCATATCAGAATTGCTTACTGTGCTACACTCATCAATAATAAGGACATCACATTTTGTATGCTGGTTGTTTTCAGAAATAAAGCTTGCGATGGTATTAAACTCTCTGTTGCTGACAGTTACTTTCCTGCGCATATTTTCTACTGCTGGATGTGTATTCGCCAAATACAACTTTTTCTGGTTAGAAAAGAAGTTTGAAATATGATTGATCAGCGTTGATTTTCCAGTCCCAGCAGAACCATAAATAAACGCCACCTGCGATTTTGCAAACATATTTCGCAATGCGTCTTTTTTTTTTTCTGGCGAATCAATAGAATATGAGCCTTTGTTCAGCCATGAATCTACAGATCCAGTATATTGTGCTATTCCACTTGTTGCCAGGTCTCGTAATTTTTGAATTATGAATGCGCTATCATCAGCATATCCTTTGATATATACAAAATCATGAAAATCCATCAGCTTTCTGTGTTCATGTTTTGGAAGATATAACTTGCAATTGTATGTATTAATCAGCTCATCGATATTATCAAAACCTACTATATCCTTTTTGGGTGTAAACAAGTTCCCTTCTATCTCTGTATTATTTTGAATGTGGCGTGCGAATAGCTCATGTTCTCTTCCTTTTTCCGATAGACAGTCCAACAAATCGTATATGCGTGGATTATGGTTTCTCAATGATGTACAAAACGGCATATTATCAAACGGAATGCATCCATAATTTAAATTTAGTTCTGACAACAATGAACAGCCAACATCCGAACGTTGCCATTTAATAACCCTATTATTCAAATGGTACAGCAGATACTTAAGCACATTACATCCAGGCTTATTGGATAAGATTAGCTCCCTACACTGATCAATAGTGTCAAAGATATGTGATGTTCTTCCCTGACCTGTAATCTGATTTTTTACAAAACCATAATACCGTTCTGAGCACACAACCAACTCGGATAGTGGCATTTTAGTTTCTTTTAAAAACCGCATCAATTCGGAATACTCTTTTGTTCCTGAGTTGATCTTAGAATGCTTTCCGATAATATCTGCAAAATTATCCAATTCACAGGAACGTATTGATACATTCCACTCATCGATAACTTGAATAGGCATTTCTTTTCCTAAAACATTAATCGAATCATTACGAATCGAAAGTTTTACCGCATAGTTACTTAGTATTTCATGACGTGAAAAAGCGATTACTCGGTCAAATTTGCTCATTTTACTATTTGCCGCAGTAAATGTAACTTCGTAGTATACTCGCTGGTTCACAAAGAATGGCTTAATCTTTTTGAATATAATATCTATCTGAATATGTACTTGTTGAACATCCCGGACTTGGACTGTAAATCTTTTCTGCAATTTTTCTCATGATACTCTGACAATTCTGTATCCGTATCCAATGGAAAATCTTCAATATTATCCAGAACATGAAGTCCATATGTATCATTAAGAAAAATTTTTATTTTCAGGAGATACTCATAGTACTTCAGCATTAGTCTTTCAGAACCATTTTCATCTAAAGTGTAATGTGACACCGACTTTTGTAGAAGCTCATGAAATTGGTATAAAAAACGGAGGTCTCCTCTTGTTTGCAAATACTTCAACGCGTCAACATTTACAGCATAATTATCAGGGGTCTAGGGTCTGAACCGTTAGCATATACTTTATCTGCAATATATTCTACAAAATTACGTAAATGCGACAAAATATTCTGGCTCAATAACCCACGTTCTGAGTCATCAAATCTACTGATATTTTTACAAATCACTTTGTCTGTATCCAATATTGCTCTGTCAATTTGTTTCATAGTTTTTCTCTCCAATCAAACGAATTATATAAATCACAACCACCCGCATAGCGTGTGGTTTGCTCTTAGGGTATAACCCTAAGTATACTTGCCCAGGACTCAAGTCCTTTGCCCTTCACTTCGTTCAGGTCACAATAGCAATGTAACACCGGCAGCCAGTTAAACTGGCTGTCCAGTTAGATTATTTTTCGAAGGGATTTTCATATTCCTTCAAACTTAATTTATCCTGAGCTATATCGGCGTTTTCTTGTTCTCGAATATATTTTCTTATTGTCGCCTCATTAAGACCCACGGTTGATACATAGTAGCTGCGACCCAAAACTTTCTATTACCATACTTATATTTAAGGTTTGCATGTCTGTCAAACATGAGCAGTGAGCTTTTACCTTTTAAGTAACCCATAAAACTTGAAACGCTTATCTTAGGCGGAATACTCACAAGCATGTGTATGTGATCTGGCATGAGGTGACCTTCAAGAATTTCTACTCCTTTCCAGTCACAAAGCATCTTGAGTATTTCTCGAAGGTCTTCTCTGTATTTGTTATAAATGACTTTCCTTCTATACTTTGGTGTAAACACAATGTGGTATTTACATAACCATTTTGTGTGCGCAAGGCTATTGGCCTTATGTGCCATAGCTACTCCTTCCTTCTTGGCTATTAGTGACCTGAACAATCGCTATGCTAGAAGGAAGGATTTTAATTTGCAAAGCAAAAAGTATTCTCCACCCGCATAGCGGGTGGTTTTGTGTTTCGCGCGCTTCTCGCGCTCAACAGGCTAAAGCCGCGAACCAAAACAGCCTCCCCCATACAGGAGAGGCTGTTACTAGTTCAAACGATTACAAAGGGTGCTGCGTCTGAGAGACTATGCACGCTTACGGAGACGAATACCGGCAGCCATAGCGCCTGCAGCAGCAATCATACTGACAGAAGACAGAACAACGGAAGCGTCAGAGGTATCTGGCAGTACTCCCTTCTTGTGCGACTTGTGCTTCTTCTGAGAGCTGTTGGTGCCGTTGTTGGTGCTGTTATTGGTGCTGTTGTTAGTGCTGCTGTTAGATGGGTCGCTTGCAGTATCGGTCACGGTAAGAGTTCCAGAAACGTAGACGAACTCGTAGTCGTCAGCTGAACCACCTGCAGGAGTCAGCTCGTGCGCACCAACGCTCAGGTCAGTTGCACTGAGGGTAGGAGCGGTGTAGTTGCGAGCGGTATCAGCAGTCTCACCGTTTACAAAAACCGGTAACAGTAAGAGCAAGCTGAGGAGCAACGCCCTTCTGAACAGTCTCGCCAGCATAGGTAACAACAAGCTGAGCCTTATTGATGGTCCAAGTTGCGTCCTTGGTGTCAGTGGTGCCATCTTCCCAGGTGTAGTTCATAGGGTCAGCAAGATCAAGCTCAACGTCATATGTACCAGGATAAGTTGCTGAAACCTGGCCACTAACAACTACCTGTGGGTTAGCGGTGGCATCAAAGCCTCTTCGCAGATGACCGTTATAGGTATAGTTTGTTGCGGTTGGAACAGCAACGGTACCCTTCTGAACGCTCATCTTCATAGGAATGGTGAAGTCGTACAGACTTCCATTCTTGATGGTGATGCGCGTATAACCATCACTTGCAGCAGTTGGAGTACCAGAAATAGTTGCGGTGCTTCTACGAGCAGTTGCATCATTCTCCATTGGGCTGAGCGTAAGGCCAGCGGGCAGGTTATCTACGGTAAAGGTGTCGTAACCCATAGTGGACGCTGCCCAAGGAATGGTGATTGGCTCGTTGTAGGCCTCGCCAACCTTTGCAGGAGTGATTTTGTTAGAAGGAAGCACTACGCCTGCGGTATTGTCGGAATTCTGGAACCTGGTATTCTCGATAGTCAAATCACCGCCATTGGTGGTAGTAAGATCAATCTGAACAACCGTGGAGTTCTTAACAGTTGAAGTACCCCTGTTATCAAGACCGTTATAGAACGTAACATTATCAAAAGGTTACGTTTGCACCAGCCTCAACAATTACCTCGCCCTCAAACAGCATATTTGAGACGGTTCCGTTAAAAGCCGGCTGGGAAAAATAATGCGAGAACCCTTAGGGCTCAGACCAGCGTAAACCTGAACACGAGTACCATTGCCCAAGTACGTGCTCTGATAGGGTACTAGTAATATTTGTTACGGTGGTAGGAACAGTGAAGTCCTGAATAGAAGAACCGCTACTGGCACCAATAGTTACCCTTGAACCAGAGAAAGACCACGTAGATGCAGCGTCCATTGCAGCCTTGTTGTTGCTGTAGATGTATTGCAAACTACTAGAACCATAGCCCGAGAGCCAGTCAGTAATCTCAAACGTACCATCAGCGTAAGCCTTTGTTGCAAATGGCGAGAAAAACAAGCAAGCAGCAATTGCCATCACAACAGCAAACTGAGCACGGAGCCTACTTGGCACATGCTTAACATACATAGACTTCCCCAATCTAACTGTTTTATGTAACTCCTCCAGTGAGCCACAACAGTTTTGTCCATAAATCACTTGTATCTTATCAAATAAGTTAGACTAGGGTAACAAAAAGACCCAAGTTTTTAACCTTGGGTCAATTAAATGCTTTAACTGATTTACGTAGATACTTATTTGCGTATAACTGCGCGTTCTTCTGGCGTCATTACGAGTTCTCAATCTCATTAAGCTCTGCATCAACCAATGTTGCACCAAGCGTGTACTTGAAGTGTGCAAGCGCAAACTGATGATTTTCTGGCGTCAGCGATGCAACTGCTGGCTCAACAACCTCAATGTGATAACCCAGGTTGTAAGCATCAACCGCTGTGTGCAGTACACAGATGTCGGTAAGAACACCAGTCAGGATAACCGTGTTAATGCCACGTTCCCTCAGGCGAATATCAAGATCAGTTCCCGAGAAGGACGAGTAGTGACGCTTGTCCATCCAGAACACATGACTATCATCTTTGTGCTGCTGATAGAAATCATTCAGAGGGCCAAACAGGTCTCTACCACTTGTGCCAATGATATTGTGAGGTGGGAAAAGCTTAGTCTCTGGATGGAAGTTATCCTCTGGATCGTGAGCATCAATAGCAAAGAAAATATAATCGCCACGATCAAAAGCACACTTTGTAGCCTCATAAATAGCATCTGAAATAGCCTGAGCCGGCTTACCTGCTGTAAGCTTTCCATCATCTGCTACAAAATCGTAGGTGTAGTCAATCGAAATCAAAGCCTTCTGCATGATAGATCACGCTTCTTTCTTAAGCTCAAAAGAGCAGTCGGTAAAAAGAATAGACGCCACCCATTGTACAGGTGGCGTCTATGTATTCCACGCTTAACACGTAAATGTTTTATGTGTACGTACTTGGCACATTGCGACAATCCACCTACTTCTTCTGAGAGATAATCAGGTCGATGTTTTCTGTCTTAGTGTCTTCCATACTCTTGCCATCTTTGATGTGGTAGTACTCAACAACTGCGTCTACCTCGGTCTGATCTGCAAGAGGTTTTTCTGATTTGCACTATTAATTACAAATGCAAAGACCCTCTCGCCACGCTCAAGATAGTTAGAGTCGTAAGCCCATACAGAATTCTCAGAATTATCTAACTTAAAGGTGCAATTTACCCAGTTTTCAGATCTATTGATAATCTCAAAGACGTAGCCTTCAGAGTAACCATCTGGGGATTTAGCAATATCAACATACCTGACATAGAGATCGTCATTATCGATAAGTACCTTGTCCACCTCGGTCTTTAGCTTAAAGCGCATCTTGTCTTCGCCCTTAGTAGAAGAGAAGTTATATGCAATGGTGCCCTTGTCTGCCATTGCGTCAAAAGGCTTGTACTTAAGGCTGGAATAATCACCTGAGGTTTTAGTGATTTGCTTCAAAACTGCCTTGGAACCATCGGAACCCTCAATGGTCATCTGACCCGAGGAATCAACGGTTGCTATGTAGCTTCCGGCATTACCCGCAAGAGTAATAGTGAGCTTACCATCAGCGTCAACAGACCAGGTAAAGGGCTTCTGAGCGCCGAAGCGAACAAACAAACCAGTGCCATCGTCAGAGAAGTCATAACCATAAATTGACTTCATGGATTCTACTGCCGTTGGGTAAACGCTCTCAGGGATATCTCCCTGGCTAGGATCACTAATAGACTTTGCTTCCCAAACGCCCACAAACGGAGCGCGTGCAGCTTTCTTCTCTTCTGCTTCCTTCTGAGCTGCAATCTCTTCAGGTGATGGTCCGCCAATGTTAAAGTTACACGCAGTAAATACAACACCTGATGAAAGCACAAGGACCAGTGCACAAGTGAGTGCTAGTTGACGTCTTTTCATTAAGCATCCTTTCGATAGGTGGGATGCAAAATTAAAAAATTTAAGCCTCTACTATCCAATACGTTACAATAAATCTCTCAAATAGGATAATTTTTTATATCCTGAATAGTTCTACCAGCTAAAAGGAGGACGCTTTATGTCACTTCCAACTCCACCAGAAGCACCACAAAAACCCGCTCAAAACCAGGAAATTCTAGGTAACGTTTATCTTTACGATAAAAACGACACCTCCCCAATTCCTCTTACTTACGATGTAATTGATTTTGGTAAACCTCAGGGAGGCGCTAGTCCTCTTGTTGGTTGGGCAACTGGTGCATTTTTTTGCTGTTGGCGGCCTCTGGAATTTCTTTAATTTAAATGGTGAGGGTACCATCTTTTGCAGGAATTCTTTTTGTGCGTCATTGGTGGCCTACTTATTGCAGCTGGTTTCTTTATGAATGGCTATAGCATTATTGCTAATGCAAATGGATTCAGGTCTGGAACAGCCAATAGCGGAGAAGTTACCGAGTGGCCTGTTGATCGTGGTTACTTTACTGTTAAAGTCCGCGTTGGCGCTAACAAGACGACTCGCATGGCTATGAACAGCGCAACTCTTACTATTACCAGACCAGATAACCTTCCTCTTTCTGTTCAGCAAGTTACTTTCACTGGTTCTAACACTGCTGAACTTAAGCAGCGCTGTGAAGTGCAGGCAGACCGCATCTGGAACTGGGCTGTTGCAAAGGGATATATCTTTTAACGTGTCCAAACACGCCTAATTACAGAGCTAAAAATTGCTAAAAAAGAATGCTCCTAGGAACATCCGTTTCTAGGAGCGATTTATTACTAGTTAAATTTCTTATCACAGGTTACTACTGCAGTTTCTTACGCAGGCCAAGAGCAACAAGAGTAGTACCAGCTGCTGCAACAACGCCTGCTACAGAGCTTGCGTCACCTGTGTTAGGCAGAACGCTTTTCTCGCGCCTTGGTACTGCTGGCTGCTGGACTGGATCGAGGCAGGTGAAACTGGTGCAGGTGCTGGCTCTGGGTCAGGCTCTGGTGCTGGTTCGGGCTCTGGATTTGGCGCCCAAAGCGTACGTAGATGATATCTTGTAGTAACAATTCCTGTATCAATATTGTCTTTAGAACTCCAAGACTCTAAATCACTAAAATTCATATGAACCATACCATCAGCGTCAATGGTATAAGGCATAGACATATCAGGAGTTGCGTTACTGAGCTCATCTTGGCTTAAGTAGTCTGTAGTAAATCCTACCAGCGTATAGCCATCACGCTGAACGTTGCTGCTAAAAGAGACGCTTTTACAATCATCAGAGATAGTGGGAGGAATATATGATTTTCCGTTATACGTACCACCTCCTGTTGAAACTGAAATATGCAGCTCTCTTGTCAGACCAAAGTAACTATTATCTATAAAAGATTTAACAGCTTCTGCATCACTGTCATCATCTGTTGAGGCAGCAGTGGTCGTCTCAGCTGTGGCTACCTCGGTTGTTGCGACGTCTTCAGTAGTAGCAGCCTCGGATGTAGTGCTCACCTCAGTTACTTCAGTTTCCTCAGCAAAAGCCAACGCAGAAAGCAATGGCGAGAAAACCAACACGCTTGCCATAATGCCTGAAATTGCGAGCAGCTTTATGTTGTTGCGCAAATACTTTGACATTTCATATTCCATAACTCGTGTATTTCAAGAAAAACAATTGTTTTTTGAACATGTTTTAACGGGTTGATAAGTATATATGAAAAGAAATCGCAGGTATACTGCCAAAACACCCAGTTATAGATATTTTAAGAATATCTATAACTGGGTGACAAAAACGTTATTTATTCAGCAATTACAGCGACTGAATAATCTCTTCTCCACGAGTATTCTGTGGGATAAAGCGAATCTCACGGCGAGGCTCAGCGTCGTCGGACGAAAGCTCTTCCTCAGATAGCCTAGAGACATACACATCAAGGGTTCTCTCGCCAATTTGCTCTGCAAATTGCTCTCCCCACTCGATGATAGTTGGACCATCAGACTCAAGTGCATCGTATAGGCCGGTGTCTTCAAGCTGGTCAGGATCGTTCAATCGATACAGGTCAAAGTGGTAGAGCGGCATGGTTGTGCCCTCGTAGACCATCTCGATGGTAAAGGTTGGGCTAGTCACGTCGTCCGTGACGCCCATGCCGGCAGCAATACCCTTGGTAAGCTGCGTCTTTCCTGCGCCCAGGTCTCCCGTGAGCACCAGTACGTCGCCTGCTTGCAGAAGTTTGCCCAGAATCTGACCAAGAGCAATGGTCTGCTCGGTGGTGGTAGAGACATACGTGCCAGCTGCAGTTTTCTCTGGCAGGTTGTTTGCAGCGCCGTTTGCGCTGGTAGAAAGGTTAGTCACAAGAGCCTCCTCGAGGGTGTTCCTCAAGCCAATCAGCAAGAAGTCGCAGGTCATCTTTGAGGAACTGCGCCCACTCCTTGCGGTAAATAGTTGATGCGGGATGCATAGTAGGCAGCACGCTAAAAGCGCCTATCTGGTAAAACTTACCGCGCAACTCTGTCACGCCCTTATCGGTATGCATGACAAACTGCGTCGCAAAATTTCCCAGGCAGACAATAACGTCTGGCTTAATAGCGCGAATCTGGTCGCGAAGGTACGGAGAGCACTCCTCCACCTCGGCTACCTTGGGATTTCTGTTTGAAGGCGGTCGACATTTGACCACGTTAGAGATAAAAACATCCTGGCGAGAAAGGCCAACTTCTTCTAACAGTGCGTCAAGCTTTTTGCCCGACGTGCCCACGAAAGGTTGACCACTTAGATCCTCGTTTTTACCAGGAGCTTCTCCCACGATCATGATGCGAGCCGTGGGGTTTGGACCACCAAACACAATGTTGGTGCGCGTTTCCCAAAGCGGACACTTCTTGCAATCAGTTATCTGCTCACGAATCTCGTCAAGCGTTTTACCTGCTTGTTTAGAATATGCGATTTTTGCATATTCTGCGTTTGACATGCGCTTTCTTCCTAAAGCATTTTTAGGCGAAGCAGGAGTAGCTGCCATTAGACGTATACCTTATCGAGGCGCGCACCAAAGTTGCAAACTACCTCGTAATTGATGGTCTCGCGAAGGTCAGCCATCTCATCTGCAGTGATTTCTTGGTCGCCGTCTTTACCGATGAGGGTAACCACGTCACCATGACGAATTTCGTGTGCAGGCTTATTAGCGTGTGTACCTGCGGTATCAACAGCAATCATAAACTGATCCATGCAGATATTACCCACCTGGCGGACACGGTCTCCGCGCGTCAAAACATCCATGCGGTTAGAAAGGCTACGTGCAAGTCCGTCGGCGTAGCCAATAGGCACGGTAGCTACCTGGATGTTATTGCGAGGAACACGCCACGTCATACCGTAACTAACGCCGTCGCCAACAGCTGGATATATTACGCGCGTCACGCGACCGCGCACGCTCATAACGGGCTGCAGGTCAATGCGGGGAATGGTGAGCTTGCTTGGATGAAGTCCATACAGGCCAATGCCCACGCGAACCATATCAAACTGGATATCTTTGTGCAGAACAGTGCCAGGGGTGTTATCAGCGTGAACCAAGCCCAGCTCATAGCCCGCGTTTTTGAGTGCCGTAACCGCTTCAATAAAGCGATTAACCTGCAGGTCAAAGTCCCAGTTGTCGAGCACGTCGGCCGTAGCAAAATGCGTAAACGTACCAGCGCATTCAAGACCCCTATGGAAATCGATAGAACCGCGCACCTCGAGAAGATCTTCTCGCCTGACGCCAATACGGGTCATGCCAGTGTCAATAGCCAGGTGGTAGCGGCCAACCTTGTTAGCTGCGGCAGCAGCCTCGCCGTACGCGAGGGCAAAGTCAACCGTGTAAACGGAAGGCATGATGTCAAAGCGCACGAGGTCTGGAATGGAGGTAACTGGCGGCTCGGAAAGCACCAGGATAGGATTATCAATGCCAGAACAGCGCAGTTCAACGCCCTCATCAACCGTTGCAACAGCAAACTGATCGGCACCCACGGACTGCATGGCTTTAGCGCACTGAGCAGCTCCATGGCCGTATGCGTCAGCCTTAACCACGCACATCATTTTGACACCGCGGTTAAGCTGGGCCTTAAACGCCTTTACGTTGTGGCGGACGGCAGAAAGATCAATCTCTATCCAAGCCCATCTATCCTGGGGATATGCCGACATCAGGCTCACCTACTCCGCAGCTTCTTCAAAGTCTGCCATAGGAAATGCAATCTGCTCCTCAAGTGCATCGGAAGCAAGGCCAATAACGTCGCAGATGTCTCCCGCCATAGCTCCGCGTACACCGAACTTCTCGGCAGCTAGCTGACCTGCGTATGCGTGAACCTCGCACGCAAGCGAGCAGAAGGTTGGCAGGTCATCAACTTGACCAGCAACCTGAGCCAAGCGGCCAGCAATGGTACCAGCAAGGACATCGCCAGAGCCAGCGGTTGCCAGCGTGACCGGACCAGGCTTTGGCAGCACAGCCTTCTGGACGCCGACGCAGCCAGTAGCAGTTCCCTTAGCAACAATGACCAGCTCAGAGCCACCGTCTGCCCAGACAATCTTGCGAGCAGCCTCAAGCTGAGCCACCAGGCTTGCTGGAGGATTGTCTACCTGGTTGACCAGGCGGCCAAGCTCGCGACGATGCGGCGTCATGATGAGTGGAGCGGTACGGCGAGTAAGCTCGGGGAAATCTGGAAGGTTGTTATTAGTAAGGCGAGCAATGCAGTTGAGTGCGTCAGCGTCAACAATAACAGGCAGTTCAGAGTCAAGAAGCGCGGAGGTAACCTTGACGGTTCCGCCAGAAACGCGCATGCCAGGGCCAACCAGCGTAACCGTACGCATGGCAGCAAGCTGCAGCACCAGTGGAGCTGCTTCCTCGGTAAGCACGCCCTCAGCGTCGCATGGGAGGCCAATAACAGGAACCTCTGGCAGCATCATCTGAACGCAGCTGACAATGGCCTCGGGGACTGCCAGGGTAACGTAGCCAGCACCCGCACGAGCAGCTGCCTTAGCAGCAAAAACAGCAGCTCCAGGGAAGCGGCTTGAGCCACCAACCACCAGAACGGAGCCACGAGAGTACTTATCGCAATCGTTGAGCTGGGCAGGAACAGAAGCAAGATAATCTTCCAGGTCAACGCGCCAGGCAACAGGATCTGCCTCAACAACCAGGCGCTCGGTCTGCTCGGCCAGAGGGGCCACAACAATGGAGCCGCAAACGTCGCGGCCCGCGTCTGCAATAAGGCCGGGCTTGAGCGCAATCATGGTAACGGTAACGTCAGCGACAACACGCGCTTTCTACCTGGCCCTTCTGCGCAGAAAGACCACTTGGAACGTCAACAGAAAGCACGCGAGCGCCGGACTGATTGAGGCACTCAATCCAAATATCAAACGGAGCACGAACCTTGCCGTGGAAGCCGGTGCCCAGCATGCAGTCGAGCACCACGTCAGCCGTTGCCAGCAGGTCAATCAGCTCCTGGCGAGAAGGGCCAACCAGCACGGAGACTCCCGCGCGAACGGCGCGCTGCGCCATCTGACGTGCAAGATCGCCGGAAATCTGATCAGGCTCAAGCGGAGTGACCACCTTAACGTTGCAGTTTCTAGAGCGCAGCGCTTCTGCTGCCACCCAGCCATCTCCACCGTTATTGCCAAGACCTACGAGGATGACAACGTTACTAATGTCTCCTCCCATGCCAAGGGCCTCTTGAGCAGCAGCGTAACCTGCACGGTGCATGAGCTCGGAAACGCTCACGCCCACGCGTGTCAGCGCAATCTCTACACGCTTGATGTCCTCAACATTTAGTACCGGCTGCATAACTTACTCCTCGGATTTAACAACATCATCAAAGGTTGTCTCAATTATAGGTTCTTGCACGCGCTCAAGCTCATCCAACACAGAACGAGCTTCTTTGAATGAACGTGCCAGCTCTTGGGCAGCATCTTCCTTTTGGTCTACCTTGGGTTTTACGGCGTTGGTCACCGCAACCGCATTGGCCACCGCAACATCTCTGGTGTACGAGATAGAAAGCGCAATCTCCTGCACACCCTGCTCAGCTGCAATCTGCGCAGCTTTGCCCGCTAGACGAGCCTGCGGCCTGCCCAACTGATCTCTCTCAACAGAAACATCTTGAAAACCAATACCAGACGAGAAACCCGTTCCTAAGGCTTTGAGCACGGCTTCTCTTGCTGCAAAGCGGGCAGCATAGTGCTCCGCAGGACGAGCAGTGCGCTCACAATACGCACGCTCGGCATCGGTGAACATACGGCGAATAAAGTGAGGGCGCCTCTCAATTGCCTGCTGCATGCGGGCAATCTCAAGCATATCTACACCTATTCCTGCCAGTGCCATCGTATCCCCTGGATTTATCTGCGCTTAAGCGCTGAGCCTATACTCCTCGAGTGCATCGAGCACAATCTGATTTGCCTGCTGACAGAGCTCATCGGTTGGAGCTTCTGCAAGAACGCGCACCAGAGGCTCTGTTCCGGAAGCGCGGACCAACACGCGACCATTGCCCTCAAGGAACTTCTCGGCAGCTGCAACTGCGTCGTTAACCTTAGGAGACTGCATAGCGGCCTCTTTGTCGGTAACGCGGACGTTAACCAACTGCTGTGGATATAGTGTAACGGGACGAGTCAGCTCAGAGAGTTTCTCGCGCTCTGCTCGTAAGACCTCCATAATACGGAGGCTGGTCAAGATGCCGTCACCGGTCTTAGCAAGGTCACCAAAGATGATGTGACCACTCTGCTCGCCGCCCAGGCTGTACTCGTTTTCGTTCATGCAAGCGTAGACGTACTTATCGCCCACGTTGGTCTTCTCGTAAGAGAGGCCAGCGTCGTCAAATGCCTTGAACAAGCCAAAGTTGCTCATGACAGTAGTAACTACGGTCTGCTTTGCCAGGCGACCATACTTGTTAAGGTAGGTGCCGCAGACGTAGAGGATCAGGTCTCCGTCAACCACGTGACCACGCTCGTCAACTGCCAGGCAGCGGTCAGCATCGCCATCGTAGGCAAAGCCCACGTCAAGTCCATTCTGGACTACAAAACGCTGCAGCTGATCAATGTGGGTAGAACCGCAATCAACATTGATGTTGAGGCCGTTTGGAGCGTTGTTAATAACGTGCGTCTCGGCGCCCAGGGCGTCAAAGACAGGGCGAGCAACACTAGAAGCTGCGCCGTTTGCGCAATCCAGGCCAATCTTCAGGCCCTGCAGGCTAAAACCGCAGCTAGCAATAAGGCTGGAGATGTAACGGTTGCGGCCCTGCATGTAATCAACCGTGCGACCAATGCTGTCACCGGTTGCCAGAGGAACGTCAAACTCGCCGTCAATATAGGACTCTACCTGCTCAAGAACGTCCTCGTCCATCTTGTAGCCGTCTTTGTTGACCAGCTTGATGCCGTTATCGGTGAACGGATTGTGGGACGCAGTAATCATGACGCCGCAGTCAAAGGCACCGTCTACTACCTCGTAGCTAACGCCAGGCGTAGGAATGACGTGCAGCATGTACGCGTCAGCGCCAGAAGCAACCAGGCCCGAGACAAGCGCGGACTCAAACATATAGCTTGACCTGCGGGTATCCTTACCAATGATGATACGAGCCTTGCGAGCCTGCTTAGCTCCGTAATACCAGCCAATGAAGCGGCCAATTTTATACGCGTGATCGACGTTCAGACCCTCGTTTGCGCGGCCTCTAAAGCCGTCGGTTCCAAAGTACTTCATAAGCGTCTCCTAGCTGCGAATGTAATGTTGTCGGGTGGAGAGCAACGTGCGCGCGAAGCGCCAGCGAACTACTCGACAGGTGGGGCTTCTCGCCAGATGGCGAGAAGAACGTGCGGACTGAAGTGGTTGCGTAAATATGCAAAATGCAACCATTTAAAAGTATACAAAAAAGAGACCTGCCGATATACAACAGGTCTCTTTGTGAGGACTTTTTTGGGTCCAGCGGCCTTAGCGCTTGGAGAACTGAGGACGCTTACGAGCCTTCTTCAGACCGTACTTCTTACGCTCGACCGCACGAGAATCGCGGGTGAGGTAGCCAGCCTTCTTAAGGTCATCACGATACTCGCCAGCCTCGAGAAGAGCGCGAGCGATGCCCAGGCGAAGTGCGCCGGACTGACCATTGATGCCGCCGCCATCGCAGTTTGCGAAGACGTCAAAGCGCTCAAGGGTATCGGTAATGCGGAGAGGTGCGGTTGCGTTGTCTACGAGCTGCTGGCGACCAAAATACTGGACTGCCTCGCGGCCGTTAACGGTAACCTTACCAGTTCCAGGAACAAGACGAACACGAGCGACGGCCTCTTTACGACGGCCGGTGCCGGTGTAAACAGCGGTGTTATCTGCCATCGTTTAGCCCTCCAGCTCAATCTTGACGGGATTCTGTGCAGCATGTGGGTGCTCAGCGCCGGCGTAAACCTTAAGCTTCATACCCTGCTTGCGACCAAGAGTGGTCTTAGGAAGCATGCCCTTGACTGCGTGCTCAACAACACGCTCTGGGTGCTTCTCCATCTCTTCCTTGAAGGAAGTGATCTTCAAGCCACCAAGGTAGCCGGAGTGACGCCAATACTCCTTGTGGTCAGCCTTAACACCAGTAAGGACAACCTTGTCTGCATTGATGATGACAACAAAGTCACCAGTATCAGCGTTTGGGGTGTACTGTGGCTTGTTCTTACCACGAAGAATCATGGCAGCCTTTGTAGCCAGACGACCGAGCGTTGCGCCCTCAGCGTCGATGAGCACCCACTTGCGCTCGACTTCGCCAGCCTTGGCGAACTGAGTCGACTTCTTCACTTGACTCCTCCTACGAATTACGAGTTGATAACCCCTGGACGGGTCATCGATGCTTTTTCTTGTCAGAGATTACGGGGCTCTGTGGAAAAGCTTTAAAAGTATACTCCACTCTTTAGCAGTTGTACGCGGGAATTTTTGTTGCTTCACGAATGCAACAATTCGTTCAAATTTGACGGGTTTCTCCACATTGCAAAGCCGTCCACAGCACACGCCGCAAGTGCGCCGGGTTTCTCGCCAGAAAAGACCGCGGATATACGCGTAACAGCGCTGTCCGCGGTTACTTTTTTTGCCGAAACTGAAGTATTATCAGCGTAGATAACTTGCGCCGCTTGGCGGTGCTACTCAAACGCCGATTGCGGCGCCGCAAACCGAGGAGCGACTATGCCCAGCATCTACACCGTCACGCTCAACCCCGCTCTGGACAAGACCGTCCAGGTGACAAATTTTGCCGTTGACCAGGTGAATCGCATCACGTGGCTCAGGCAGGACGCGGGCGGCAAGGGCATAAACGTCTCCAAGGTTATTGCTAAGCTGGGCGGAGAGTCTACCGCCATCGCCGTTCTTGCAGGTCAAACCGGCAAATGGATTGCTGACACGCTTGGCGAGAATAACATCAAGGTCCAGGCGATTTCTGTTCCTGGCGAAACGCGCACCAACCTCAAGGTCGTTGACACCGAGGGCGGCACCAATACCGACATCAACGAGCCTGGTCCCGAGGTCACCGACACCGTGCTTGACCAGGCACTTGCTGACGTGATTACCAAGACTTCCGCCGGCGACATTGTGGTTCTCTCCGGCAGCCTCCCTCGCGGAGCTGCCCCTGATACGTATGGCCGCTGGACTCGTGCGCTGCGCGACGCCGGGTTGAAGGTGTACCTAGATGCCGACGGCGCAGCACTCTCAGCTGGCCTTGAGCAGAAGCCATACTTCACCAAGCCAAACGACCACGAGCTCTCCGCCATGCTTGGCCGTAAGCTTGCCGACGTGGACGCGATTGCCGCTGCCGCGTCTGAAATTGTTGCTGGTGGCATCGACACGGTCTGCGTTTCCATGGGCGGCAACGGCGCCGTCTACGCCACGACCGACGAGGTTTGGTATGCAGGTCCAGTAAAAGTCCAGGTAGGAAGCACTGTCGGTGCCGGTGACTCCGTTGTGGCGGCGCTTGCCTTTGCGGACGCACAGGGTCTCTCGACAGAAGACGCGCTGCGACTGGCCATGGCCACGGGCGCCGCAAACGTCATGGAGAGCGGAACTCAGGCGGCGGAGCGCTCGGTTGTGGATTCGCTTATCGAGAAAGTGCAGCTCACGCGCTTGCGCTAACGTTCGGGGGTGCGAGCCGGCTGCGAGCGCGCGGGTGCGCGGGCACGCGGACGTGCGGGTGCGCTGGCGTGCGGACGTGCGGGTGCGCGGACGTGCGGGTGCACCGGGTTTCTCGCCAGGTGCGCGGGTTTCTCGTCAGGTGCGAGGGTTTCTCGCCAGGTGCGCGTTACACGAGCCTGAAAAGTGCAAAGAATCTGTATTTGAGGCACCGATTCTTTGCAGAAATCAGGCAAATCCACAGTTTCTTTTATGCTTTTAGGCAAAATCCACCGAATCTTTGAGGAAATCAGGCGCGCTCCAACCAATATGACTGTCCTGAATTTTTGAGCCTGAAAACCGCATCACATCTGAGTAAAACAGCTCAGACATGGCGAGAAGAACCGGCAAAACCACTCAGACATGGAGCACTTTTCCGGTAAATCGTTCAGACATGGCGAGAAAATCAGGCGCACATAACGTCGCGCGAAAACGCTCGCGACCTTTCCGCCGTTACTCAGTAGTATCCGAAGTCTTCCTGCGGTTACATTCGAGCTTCCAGCCGATCATCCAACCAACTGCAAGAACGTAATTCTCGATAGCCCCTACCAAATTTACTGACTCGTGAGCGCTCAAGAAATGGATGAAGTGGTTGGTTCCAATTCCAATACCGCCCAGAATCAGCGCGAGCAAAATCGCACGTAGATAGACCCAATCGTAGTGGAAACAAGTGGTGACCAAAATGATGAGCACCGCGAGATTCCAAAAACCAATCTCTCGCTGCCATCCGGTCGAAATGCCATAAGCGGCGTTGCTTCCCATGTACTCAGGTGCGACGATCTGCAGAATTGCCGCACCAGTCATCGCGACGATAACCAGCGCAAACATCACTTTCAAAAACTTGTTCATTGGCGTCTTCAAAACAAACTCTTTTCGTATCAATTTTCGGGTTCTGCACAGGACATGCGTTTGTAGATTTTCGGAGCTCGATTAATCCAAAAGTGCACTAATTATGTGTCGAGAAACCCGATTTTGATCCTTGAATTCTCATTGCAAGTGCAACAACAAAAGACAAGGTAGTGACCCATGGGTCTACAATGGCGCTTACGACAACGTTCATTGAAAGGATTTCCATGGGTCACTATAGCCATCTTAGCATTGAAGAGCGCGAAGACATTATGGTCTGGTGGAAAAATCATGAAAGTATAAGCCAGATTGCTCGTAAGCTCGGACGAAACAAATCAAGTATTTCACGGGAGATTAAAAGAAACGGTTGGACAATCATTGGAGTGGCGCATCTTTGTTACAGAGCCTCGACTGCCCAGAGAAAAACCGATGTTCGACGCCAGGCTTGCAAGAAACGCACCCTACTCGATGATCCAAGCCTTCGTGCACGTATTGTCTTTCTTATCTGTAGTCGCCACTTCTCACCTGAGCAGATTGCAGGCAGACTACACTTAGAACTTTCCTACGCTCCTGTCAGCTGTAGCACTATATATAGAGCCATACACTCAGGAAAACTAGACTGTGAACTTCCAGGTGTACAGTCTGTACGTAGAAGACTTAGACACCGAGGTAAACGATGACATACAAAACACCTCATAGAGCGCAGAGGAAAAATACGGATAACTCATGAACTTGTCGAAAGACCAAAAGAGGTTGCAGATCGCCAACGTATTGGAGACTGGGAAGGAGATACCGTCATCGGTAAAGCTAAAGGGCCACGCCTGGTCACACAAGTTGACCGTATGAGCGGCTACCTTGTTGGTGGCAAAGCTGCATCAGGGTCTAGTGCCGATGTCAATGTAGCTATACAGCAAGCTTTGAGAGGTGAGGTAGTAAAAACCATAACGCTTGATCGTGGATCTGAGTTTGCTCGAGCAGCAGAGCTTCAAGAAGCTATTGGAGTAAGTATCTACTTCTGTCTTCCACATCATCCCTGGCAAAGAGGCACTAATGAAAATACTAACGGTCTCATCAGAGAGTATTTTCCAAAAGGTACAGACCTCTCATCGATTAGTGATAGAGAGATTGAGGCAGTATATAATGAACTCAATTTAAGGCCACGTAAGCGTCTGGGTTGGAAGTGCCCTTGGGAAGTCTACCATCACCAAACGTTGCACTTGCTTTGACAATTCAAGTCCAAAACCTATCTAATTATGTGCCTTTCGGCACATAATTACCCTACTTTTGGATTGACCAGACACATAATTACCCGGGTTTTGGATCAATTGACCCTGAAAAATCTACGAGGCGGACCCACAGAACACATCGTCGCAGGTCGCACGCAGGCCAGACGCAGGCCAGACGCAGGCCAGACGCACGTCGGCGCGCAACACTGCAGGTCGCGCGTGTATCGGCACAGGCCACGCGAGCGCCAGCTCACGCCCCCTACTCGATAAAACTTTTAATCTCTTCGAGGCGCTCAAGTGCAACTTGGCGACCTGTCAGGTACAGAGACAGCAGGGCCTCACCGGACTTCTCGTTAACTTTAACTTCAACTGGCTCGGGAGGCAGAAGCACCAACACCCTACCCTCTTTTTCCAGCTCAAAGAGCTGTTTGCGCTGATCCATGTAACGCTCGGCACGAGAAGCCAACGCGGCCTCAAAGTATGGATACGCGGAGTAGAGCTGCGAGCGGATAGCGATCTGCTCGTTGACGTCGGTTTTTACGAAGTCCCTATCCTGCGTGATGATGACCAGTGCTTTCTTTGCCGGCGTGTGGTCGGGAACGTCAACCGCGTGCTCAGCTTTTCCGTCGGGCAAGCCAAGCGCGGCCGCAAACGGAATTGAATCGGTTGTTCCGCCGTCCAAATAACGATGTCCGTCCAGCTCAACCATGCGAGAAACCGTTGGCATCGACGCAGACGCTCGAACCATGGTCACGTCTTCCGGAAACTTTTTTACGTGCAGATATGCCGACGTACCAAACGTAACATCGGACGCAACCACGTACATCTGCATGGGATTTTGGTTGAACGCCTCGTTATCGCAGGGATCCAAACGGTTTTGAATCTCGTCAAACATGAAATCCGCACCAGCAATGTCGCCAGTAGTAATCAGCGAGCGGATCGAAAGAAAACGGGGATCATCCCTAAATGCCAGCATAATGCGCATGGCGCGGCCCATCTGCTTGGACCTGAAGCTCACGGCGTTGATGGCACCTGCGGAAACTCCCCAGACACTCTCAAAGTTGGTGACACCCTTCTCGCGAAGCACGTCAAGAATTCCAGCGGTAAAAATGCCTCGATAGCTGCCGCCTTCTAGCACAAGCGCAGTTGAAGATGGATGCGCCGACTCCTGCCCCACGCCGCCGTCCTGCGAGAATTTCTGCTGCTGATCTTCCATAACAACCTCCGAATTTCGTTATTCAGAGTGTACCCAATTTCCGCCTGGCCGCCCGCCCGGTTTCCGCACAAAAAAAGCGCCTGCGGTCAGACGCTTTACATGCACGTTATATTCTTTTGGCGAGAAACCCGTCAGCTTTGCAACGCGGCCGGCGTCGCAGTCGCCGTGGCCGGAGCCGCAGCTAGGGCCGCAGCCTAATTGCGTGCTTCCCCTACTTGCGGACCTTACGAGAAGCAGCAACAAAACCAAGGCCGCTTACTGCAAGAACAGAAGCTGGAACAACAACGTCTGCGATACCAGTTGCAGGAAGAGTGGACTTCTTCTCTGGAGTTGGTGCAGGAGCTGGAGCAGGCACTGGCACTGGCTCTGGCTCTGGATCAGGGGTTGGAGCTGGTGTGGGCTCTGGCTCTGGATCAGGGGTTGGAGCTGGCGTAGGCTCAGGCTCTGGATCAGGGGTTGGAGCTGGAGTTGGATCTGGAGTAGGTGCAGGAGTTGGATCTGGATTAGGCGTTGGAGCCGGAATGCGAACAAACTGAACTGCAATGACCTCATCAAACTCTATTGCTGTAACCCAGTGGCCCTTAACGGTAACAGTGCCATCGCCGTTATCAATGATGATCTCACCGTCAGCATTACCTACCATAAACCCCTCTGGGATTGGGTTAGTAATATCAGGCAGAAAGTATGCATCCTCAGGATAGTATGGATTAACCGTTGGGTCCATGAGCTGCTCTCTGGTTGATGCAGGAATAGGAGTTACGCAGTAGTAGCGGTTACACCAGTGGTGCTTGTAGGAGCAGGTGTTGTGCCCTCTGCCAGCGCAGATGCTGGAGCAAGTGCCAATGCGGCTGCAAGAGCAGACGAAGCGATACAGACCTTTAAATTCTTCATGTGGCTTTTGCGTTAAAACTTATGTACCAGGCCCAACGCCGAGAAGCACAAAATTTTTAGCGCATTCCTTTCTGATATGGATTATTTAATTTCTCCGTGAGCAGATAAAATCATAGACATGCTGAACAAATGTCGCGTCCGGTCGACATATTCCGCGAACGCACAAAAATTTTAAATGACTTTTAAAACTAATTTTCCAAAGTCTGATAACATTTCTGCAGGTAAACTATTACGCAACTCAGAGTTGACAAATTTCCAACTCAACTTGGTGGTGTGCAATCAAGGCAATTTTTTTAGAGTAATAGCCATCACATGTGAATCCCACCACATCACCAACAGAAAGGAACAGCCATGTTACTGAGCGAGAAAATCATGAGCCTCAGAAAGCGTACTGGTTGGTCACAAGAAGAGCTTGCACAACAGCTTGGCGTTTCGAGACAGTCAGTTTCTAAATGGGAGTCCATGGCTTCCATGCCTGATATTCAAAAGATTATGGCCATGAGCGAACTCTTTGGCGTTTCCACGGACTACCTGCTCAAAGACGAGCTTGAGGAACTTCCAGCTACTGCCGCGGTCGCTGTCGCGGACAGCACCGGCACAAGCGCATCTGGCGGCATTGCAGGCGCTGACCCCAGCGCTGTTCTGGGCGGCTCCTCCACTGACAACGCATCTACCAGCAAAACTGTGGCACCGAAGCTCAGCGTTTCTCTCGACACAGCCACCGAATACCTGGATGCAATCGCACGAACTTCTCGCCCCACGGCAGGTGCAATTACCCTCTTTATCCTGGGACCCGCGCTTCTTGTCTCACTTGCAACATACAGCGAAGACGCGCTCTACTTTGATCCGATGCGCATTTCTCCAGATGCGCTGAGCATCGCAGGCATTTGCATCATGATGCTCTTCGTTGCTGCGGGCGTTGGTCTGCTGATTCTCCAGGACATGAAGCTCGCGAAGTTTAAGCAGCTCAAAGAAAGCTTCTCTCGAGCTCCAGTATGGTGTCGAGGCTGCCGTCCGTAGACGCGCCGAGTCAACCGAATCGTTGCGATACATGCAACAGGCGGCTGGCGTTTGCCTTACCATCCTGAGTGCAATCCCCTTCCTTATTGCATCATACTATGGGACTGGCCTCACTTTTGCGCTTGGTTTCTTCGTGGCAGCAATTCTCGTCTCTCTTGGCGTTTACCTGCTGGTTTACTCGGGAATTCTCAGGGACGGCTATAGAGTTCTCCTTCAGGAAGGCGATTTCTCCCACGACGAGAAAGCAACAAGAGGGACTCCAAATCCGCAGCATTAAAGTACAGGCCAATTGCCAAGGCGTATTTTGGCACCATTGCCTTGCTGTACGTAGGCTATAGCTTCATTACCAAGGATTGGAAAAGCTCCTGGATTATCTGGCCTGTTTCCGCGCTCCTCTACCACATCATTATCAGCATCCTGAACGCTCTGAAGAAACGATAAGCGCGACTGCTCGGACACGCGGCAGAACGCGTGGCAGACACGCTGGTTGAACGTGCTGGTCAGGCGCGACTCGCAAGAGCTCGGTCTTCTCGCAAGGGCTCGGTCTTCTCGCAAGGCCGAGCTTTTACGTGCTGATTATCGTGGATTTCTAGAAGGACGCCCGCTTTTGATTGCCCGCATGATCCAAAACCGACGCAATTATGTGCGTCGGGCTGGCTTTGTAGATTTTTGGACCTCGATTAATCCAAAAGTGCACTAATTATGTGTCGAGAAACCCAATTTTGATCTAAAACTCACCTAATTATGTGCCTTTCGGCACATAATTACCTCACTTTTGGATCAGGTGGACACATAATTACCTGGGTTTTGGATCGATCGACACTGGAAAAATCTACGAAGTCGATTTGTTCGAACCGACACGGTTCTGAGCAAGCTGCCACGGTTTTCCACATACGCGATTAACCTGGTTTTTTTATTGTGCCTTCGCCGTCAATAAACTGCATTGCTAAAAATGCAGAGAGTCCGCACGATGATGCGGACTCTCTGTCAATTTAGATACATGTAGCTGCACGTACACAGCCTAGCCGAGCAATCGTACGGCCAGGTAGAGCTGTCCCGCGCGATCAACCTGCGACTTTACGCGCGACGAGACGCCTGATACTTCTCGAAAGCAGCCTTATATTTCTGCTCCTCTTTCTTGAACATGGCATTGAAAAACAGGGTAGTTACTAGAAGAATGACCAGGTACAGAGCGGTAAATGACATCCAAGCCTGCGCCATATTTGGAACCCATCCGCCAATAAGCGCCATCGCCACAAGCGTTGGGAACAGGCAAACATTGAAGCCAAGGAACCTCTGAAGGTAGCTAAGCTTGGTGATCAGAGGCTGGTAATTGAACCAAATCTGCTGGTAAACACCTGAGAATACACCCGCAGCAATCAGCGTGAGGAGCGTGATGTTATTCTGCCTGTCGCCAAAATTGATTGCCAGCGCAATGACGCCATACACAAGCGAGATGCCGGTAAAACATAGTGCTCCAGAAGAAATGCCTTTGCACATAATTTGACCTGCTGTTTTATTGAGCCCCTCATCAAATTCTTGCTGAGTCTCTCGCTCAGTTTCTTTCCAGTTTTGTGATTCGTTGCGTTCCATAATGTTCCCTTCTCTGGGATAAAACTGCTGTTAAAGTGCTTGGTTTGGGTGTTGTTTGACATCAAAATCGTGCCACACGAGAAAAGCCTCTACCCCTTACACAATTCCAATGCGTCGTTTGATTTCGGCGGCATACTTTCTTGAAGCAACAAGGGGCTTCTCGCCAAGCGTCAGCAACATGCGGCCGGAACCTGCAGGTTTGATACCCGTAACGTGGTCCAAATTGACCAGTTCCTGTCGAGAAGTGCGCACAAATGCTGTATCTTTCAAGGCATCCTCAAGCTCGGTCAGGCGGCTAGAACTTTCTAGCGTCTCGCCGTTTACCAGGTGAATCAGCGTCACGTTTCCGTCCGTTTGGATCCATGACACATCCGCGAGAAGAACGACGCGCCTGTTGATGGTGCCGGGAACGTATCCGGTCATCTTTCCGTCAACCATCTGGAGCTGACGGACAATTCCCGAAACGCGCGGGTCATCGGGGCCGCTCAAGATGGTCACTTCAATTTGCGCGCGACCCTTTTCTTCAACTACACGAATTTCCATTGCACTTCCAAACAACTTACTTGATCAAATGTCTCGTTTCTTGCTGTAGCGGAACTGCGCCCCGCTTGCTTCCTTGCCTTAAGGCATCTTTAGAATAACGGTTGCAACTCATGTGTGGGACTTCGTTCCACTCAAATGCACTAACTGGCGTATGAAGTGCATTCTTTGCGCTTCGGACGCCGTTCTTGCGCTTGAACGGCGCTTTACGCGCCCCGAGCTTGCACTCGCGAGTGCACACGCTCACAAGCGTGCACGCCCACGAGTACCCACACAAAAAACCGCCCTCAAAATGAGAGCGGCTTTGAAGTTACTGCGTATTAAATCTGTGGCTTCCACGCACCATACCTGCGAGCATCAACCTCGCTGCAGCTTAGTTCCTAGCTGCGTGAAGCTTGAGGGTGCCCAATGCAAAGAGAACCGCTGCGCCGCCTGCAACAGCAAACATCAGTGTGTTCTGCAGTGCGTCGTCGCCAGTGTAAGGGGTGCGGGACTTGCGAGGCTTAGGGACAACAGGGTTAGTAGTGGTGTTGGTATCTGTGTCGATAAGACCATCGCTGACGTGGGCAGTGTTTACAACTGTGACGTTTTTCTCGCCCTTATTGACCTTGACCTGGAAGGTAACGGTGAGCGTATCGCCCGAAGCAACGCTCTGTGTCCAGGTTACGGTACGCGTAGCTGGATCGTAGGTGCCGCCATTATCAGCGGAACCATCAACGTAAGTTGTGTGCTCTGGGATGACATCGGTGATGGTGACATCGCGAGCGGTGTTGGTGGTGTTGGTGTAAGTTACGGAGTACGTAAGCACCTGACCAGCAGTTACCTTGTTGCCGTCGATGGAGTTACCCTGACCGTCCAGGACGTCCTTCTTTGGCTGAGGCAGGACTACCCAAACGCCAATGAAGTGAGCGTTCTTATGGTCAATGACCTCGGAATCGTGATCGTATCCAATGAATACCCAAGTTCCATCTGGAGTTTCAACACGAGTAATGCCGCCAAGTGGCTGATCAGGGGTAACGGTGGTTCCGTTAGGAATTCTGGTCTGCTTACCAGGAAGCAAATCCAGGACCTCCTGAGGAAGCTCCCTGTTAGGAGTACCACTAACAAACTCGTGGGTCTTCTCGTACAGAAGCTCAGTGGTTACTTTATTGGAGTGAGCAACGTTGCCGTCGACAACCTGTGTAAGCTCGTTATCAATGTTGGAGCCATCAGTCTCTACCTTGCTGTTGGTAACAGTCTTGTAGGTAATAACAAACTTCTTGCCGCCATTTGCCTTGGTGAGTAGGTGATCCTTGATGTTGACCGTAACCTTCTGTCCATCAACAGAAACGGTATAGTCAGTGCCCTCGGTTAGGATCTGGCCGTCAAAGCTTACGGTGAGGCTCTGGAAATCAAGACGCTCGTCAAAGGTATCAACCATGCTCATCGACTTAATCTTGCCGATGGTATCAATGCCCTGCCTTTGGCAGCGTAAAAGGTACCGGTATACGTAATGGTTTCTCCAGCCTTAGCAGGAGCCTGCTCAGGATCAACAGCCTTTACAGGAGCTGGAGTAATTGCCTCAGTGTATACGCCAAAAAGGCTGCCGCTGGTAGCTGCGCTGGTGGACTCAAATGTCATGCTGTTTGACTTGGACTTAACAGCAAAAGCCTGCAAGGTTCTTCTCCTGATCAGGGACCAGAGGTACCACGAACAGGATTCCAGGTAATATTGTTGCCGCTAGTGCTCTCAACAAGAATGTTCCTGTTGTTCATAACAATGCTGTCGAAGGTGCTATTGGCGTTAATAAGCGAGAAGGTCTCGTTTGCGCCGGTATCACCGACAACGTCAATATCGCTTGGCTGCATAACAAGCTTGAGGTCACAAGGGGTGCCATCGGTGTACTTAAGCTCTACAGTCACGTTTGCGTTGATTTCATAGGACCTGAACATATCAGCAATGTAGCTGGGGTGATTCACGTCAATGTAGTTCATAATCTGGAAGGACTTAGTTCCCCAGTTCTCATCAACGGTCAAGAATGCAACGTCAGTCTTATTAGGGTTGTTGTAATCTGCGTTGGCATTCTTAAGGGTAAGGTCCAGCGAGTTAATGGTGACATAAACGTCAACGGACTTGCCGTCAACAGTGCCAGCGTTAGAGAACTTCAGCGAGAGAGGCTGAGCATACTGCTGGTCAGAGCCGTCCTTAGTTGGCTGAACAACAAAAGCTGTTGAAGGCAGTCTGCCTGTATCAGAAGCAGGAATCTCTACGCTTAACGCCAGCTCCCTGCGAGAGAACAGTCATGTTGTCTCTGGTCAGCGTGAACTGGTAAATGTTGATCTGGGTAAGATCACTATCGTCTTTCTGGCGATCAAGTGCCTGAGCTGTGTTAATAGACATAAACAGGCATGCCACAACCATGGTTAGAAAGACTGAGATTCTCTTAAGAAAACCTTTTTTTCATGATGGCCCCTCAAAAAGATGTGCATATTACAGCTATATTTTTCTTACAAATTGATAGCCAAAAACATAGAGAAATTAGTATTCACATAAAAAGTGAATTTGGCTGATAAATAGTACAGTTCACATGGACAGTACTGTTTTGAAAATAGTTCAAATTTTTGTATCCGCACCGCATCTGCTGCTGGCGAATATGAATTCAGCCGTCGCGCTTCAAGACGCCGCGAGTCAGCCCGCAGCTTCGGTCCGCGCGCCTCTGCTCACGCGCCTTTCAGCTTTGCCTCGTTAGGGGCGAGAAGGTCTACCAGCTTGATGATTATCTGGCTCTTGAACTTTCTCTGTCTTGGAGCAAATCCACGCAACGGTATAGCCAACGCAGCCGATAAACAGGCAGGTTAGACCTAACATAAACATTTTCTCGCCAACGCCAAAGTCAATCTCGTATTGAATTTTGAGCGCCAGCGGAGGATCCTGCAAAGGAAGCCCTGCCTTAGCGAACAGGTAGTATGCACCCATGAGCGCACTTAAAATACCTGAAATTAAAAAAATCCCTGTGAAAGGTTTTTTTGATTACTTGAGCTGCTTTTATTCATGTCGCATCATCTCCTTATGTGGCTATAGTAAAAGCAAAATGGCGAGAAACCCAAAAGAGCGTAGAACTGCCTCCCATTTCTTGGACACGAGAAATAGGAGGCAGTTCAAAACACACCTAAGTCGGATAATCTGTCAAAAAGACGTATACATGACGCTGAAAATACCTCAAACGTGCAGATTATCGTCATTAGATGTGTAAAATGCCCGCAATTGAGCAGAATATCTGACTTAGGTGTGTTCCGTAGATACTAAATTTATCGATAGTTAAATTTCTTATATTAGTCTATTCATGTTTAAGCATATTAGATGAAGTTTATGCATAGAGATGCATATCAGGTAGTGCGACCGCCTAGCTGCCTGGCTATCTTGATTAGGAACATGTCGATTCTTCAGCAGAACCTACCAAAGCTGCGCTATTTTGTGCGCCAGGCCTAAAAGCCGACGCTAACACGCTGCAGAATCATAATCACCCGCATATGAACTACCTCCCATTTCTTATGTCCAAGAAATGGGAGGCAGTTCAGTACTGGCTCTCTTTTGACGTGTAGGTGTTTTGTAGTGGATTGAGCTGCTTACTTTCCACTTGCCATCTTAGCTGGGTACCATTTCTGGAACCACGCAGTAAACAAGCCCATTCCAATAGGAACCAGGTTGTTCACGACAACCAAAATACCGCCCACTCCATTTTGAACTGCAAACCAGCTCCAAATGGCAGTTAAAACGTACATAGCACCCCAACATGCAGCCAAAATATAATTTGTCTTCATGAACAGCGGATTATTGTAGGCGCTATCTCCACCGTAGCTGTACTTTACGTATGCAGCGCAGAGAGGTTCTTTGGTCAGGCATGAAGCCAGCCACATAAGGCCAAATGCAAGGTAACCCAAATTGACAATGAGGTTGCTGTCGCCATTTCCGCTCATAAAAACACCCGCAGACAATGCTCCAACCAGGGAAAATGAGATTCTGTCCCAGATGGTGAACTTAAAGTTCCTCATAATAAGCGGCATCAGAGCAGTAACAAGCAGCGTAATCATGGCGCCAACCTGAGAGTCAAACGAGGTTGCAGTCCAGAAGGTAATCCAAGGAAGCAGCATCGTAATCATCTTAGGGTTTTTCTGGGCACTACCCGCTCCATCAGGCGACGCATTCTGCATATTTTCAGCTGAACTACCAGGAGTGGGACCAAAATACTTGTCCCAATCAATCATGAAGGAAAAATCGCCCTCAACGGTATATAGGTGCTTACCCAGCGCCTCTGGTCCGCTAATTTCTCCCCTAGAAATGGACTGCCAGACCTCAAACGGAGTGTTGAGCTTTGTGGTGGTAGTTAAGCTGCCGTCAGTAAAGACCTTACTGCCGTCTTTGCCCAGCAAAATCTGGTAGCTGCGACCAAGATCGGTGTAGTTCATCTCAAGCACACGATCTCTGCCGTCGTATGCTGTCTTGTCGTACAGAGCCGCCATTTGAGTGGTAAAAATATAATCAAACGGCACCTGCTCAACGGGTTTCTCGCCAGCGTTTGTGCTGCTCTGAGCGCTTGTATCGCGAGAAATTCCCCAGCTTGCATCCGCCATCTGCTCAAACATCTCTTTTGGATACAGCAAAACTTTAAGCTCTGCCCTTGTCTGGTTAGAAATGCCGCCCTGCGCATACTCTGTACCAGCCTTTTTAACAAGCGCGAGGTACTGGTCGGTGCGTGCGGAAAGCTCCTTTACGCGGAAGAGCTCGCCCTGACCGCAGAAAATGCTCTCGTAGTTGCCCTGGCCAAGAATGTGGTCAAACATCTTGGTAACGCTGTCGTAATTACCCTCTGAAGAATAGAAATCCGCAGGTAGAGATGAGGACGTGCTTCTTGCCGGACATGTCATAGCGAGACTCGTGGGCGCCGCTCCCGTATCCCCTCTTTGCGTCGCTCATGAAGGGCAGACTCATGGGGAGCTGGCGATCAATGAGGTTCTTCAGCAGTCCAGGCACGTTGAAGTAGTAGAGCGGGAAACTCCAAATAACCAGATCTGCCCAAAGCTGCTTCTGAATGACCGTTTCTTCATCGTCCGACATAATGCACTTACCGGGCGTGTTCTTCCAGCAGTGGAAGCATCCCTTGCAAGGCTTGATGTCCATGGTGGCAACGTTGAGCTGCTCAACGGTTACGTCTTCATTGACATGCTGCTCGGAAACGCCCTCGATGAAGCTCTTTGCAAGACGCAGAGAATTGCTGGCTTTGCCCTTGGGACTGCCGTTAATCAGCAAAATGTTCATGCTGCGCCTCCAACTCCTTCATGCACTTCTCGCTCCATGCTCTAAGCATTTCCTCGTGCATCTTGCCGTACTCGATAGTAAATTTCCAGAACAACGCCTTCTCTGGGTCACCCATTTGCGCTGCATAAGCGGCTACTGCGCCCGTTGCTAGCTCACTTCCGCCAGGAAACGACGAGGCGTTATCTGCGATTCGTTTAAAGAACGCAAGGTTTTCCTCGTAAGAACACTCACCCCTAAAGAACGTCTGCATCAAAAGCGGAATGCGCAGCACCGAGGCCTGAGAGTCTTCCCTCAGCCATCTGTTCAGCTCCTCTTTACCGGCTTCAGTTATCGAGAAAACCTTCTTGTCCGGCTTTCCTTTCTGAGCAACCAGCGTTGAGGTAACCCAGCCGTCTTTCTAGCGCCTGCAGTTCTCTATAAATCTGGCTTGTCTGAGCGGTCCAGAAGTAATTAAGCGACTGTTGAAAGATGGTTTTAATCTCGTAACCGGACATATCCCCATAATTCAAGAGACCAAGAATTCCCTGCTTAAGCAAATCTCTCATCTCCTTATATTCCACTTGTTGAATATCTTACTAAGATAGTAATTCCACTTGTGGAATATGTCAACGAGAAATTCTAAAAACTTTGATTACTTTCTATTTGCAATCACAACCACCCGCCACGGACGTGAAGATTATGGTGTCAAAAGTAGTTCACATGCGATATACTTTTGCCATGGCAATTATCGACGACATATACGCAAACGTGGACGACTTCGGACTCGTCACCTCCGCCGAGGCGAAGGAGTTCGGCATCCCCAACACCGAGCTCGTCCAGCAGGAGCGGCGCGGTAAGCTCGTGCGCGTCGCCCGGGGTGTCTACAGGATGCCCATCTGGCCCCATCAGAGGCCGCCCCCTACGCCATCGCGGTGAAGGCCGCGGGCGAGGGGGCCTACCTCTGGGGCGAGTCCGTCGTGGCGCTGCTGGGCCTCACCCCACTGACCCCACCCGCATCTGGGTCGCCTCCCCAAGGAGGATCAGGCGCGACGTCGGTCAGGGCGTCACCGTGCTGGGCATGCGCCAGGGAGAGAGCACCACGCACTACGAGGGCGTGCGCTGCCAGCGCGCGGCCGATGCCATCCGCGCCGCCGCGCCGAGACTCGGGCGCGAGCGGGCGCACGAGGCCGCGGAGACGGCCCAGCACGAGGGGTACATAACCAGCGGGGAGATGGACGACCTGAAGGAGGAGCTCTCATGACCGCGAAGAGGCCGAACAGCATGCGCCACCTCGACGACGCGATCCGCAGGGAGTGCGGGGGAAACCAGGCTGCCTACGTGAGGCTGCGCACGCTCATGGCCAACGCCGTCGTCGCGGGGATGTGAACTGCCTCCCATTTCTTGGACACGAGAAATAGGAGGCAGTTCAATAGCGGGTGGTTTTGTGTTTCGCGCGCTTCTCGCGCTCAACAGGCTAAAGCTTCAAAAAAAGACTCTGCCATTTCTGACAGAGTCTTGATGCAATCTTGACGTAATTCTTACGGAATACTGACAAGGTCCTGACGCTATCGATTACACGGAAGAAGTGTCGTGTTCACCGCGTTTTCGCGTGTGTCGTCGCGCTCATCATATGCGTCGTAGGGAGCTTTGGGGTCATGAACTTTGACGGGTTTGTTGACGTTGCAAACTTCGTCGGTATGAGCAAAGACAAAGTTGATGTCATCCGCCCAGCCCGTATGCCCGGTGATAATTTTGGGATTAAGTCCACGCTGGCGCAGAATACCCTCTAGCCTTGCAAGCGATTCAACAGCCAGTTTATTGTCTTCTGCAAGCTTATTGATAAAGCTATAACCGCCGTCTGCTCCCAGCCAGATGGTATCGGCAGAGAATAAATATTCGTTATCAATCAGGTACACCACGTGACCCCAGGTATGGCCGGGGACAAGAATTGTTTCGATTTTTATGCCATCAATTTCAAACACTTCCCCATCATGCAGAAGTGTCTTTTTATTTGGAATGATCACCTTTGGCAGCTTGAACCAGCCGTTCATTACACGGCGACGAACTTCTCCTGTTAAGTACCTATTTTCAACATCGCCAATATAAACCTGTGCGTGGCTGAAAAGCTGGTCACTGTCCGACTCAATTGCGCCAATATGATCGGTGTCCAGGTGAGTGATCAGAATGTGCTCGATTGCCTTAGGGTCAATTCCCAGCCAGTCCATCTTTTCTTGCAGGCGATCATAGCTGTACCCTGCGTCAATCATGATGGTGGTGTTGCCTTTAGTGTAGAAGAAAATGTTGGCCACATACTCGCGTACGCATCTCACGTGCTCATCAATGGAACCCGTGTTAAGGGGCTTAAATATTTCTTTGCCGCGATACACCCACGACATCAGTACTTTTTGGAACCTTGAAGCGCTCTTTGACATTGCTTCGCCTCGACTCTATTTTCAATCCACAGTGACGTATGACTTGAAAAGCAATCCTCTAATCCGGCAGATCATACTTAAAGAAAATGACATCTGACTTGCCTTTTAACTTTTGTTAGATGTTACTAACTAAATATTACCCCTCAACCGCCTGCAACCTTTAGCTTTTCCGCTGAACGGATAAAAGCTAGACGCCAGCGTAAAAATATTCCCTGAACAGCAAAAACCGCACCCCAAATAAATTGGAATGCGGCTTAATTTCTATCCCTAGAACATTTGGACTTTAATCAAATTTTTAAACAATGGCCATTAAGATTTGCCTGTTTCGCCAAACTGTTCTTTATCGTCGTCTATCGCGACCTGTATATCGGAATACTGTATAGGTAATTCGGAATACTGTATAGGTAATGCCCACCGACCAAGTGAATACTCGACAGCAGTCTCAAGATTAGAACTCTTAATAGGTATCAATTCATTAAACAGATGATATTCTAATATATTAAGTAAAAATATAGTTATACGTCATAATGTTAGATTTAAATGGAAGGTCAGCATCATCAACCTCTTTCAATTCACCATGGTGGGTAAAATAATTTCTATATTTCACAACAATATCAATAAATCTTTCCTCATCTATCTTTAAAAGATAGAACTTATATCCAGATTCAGGAAATAGCAAACCTCGTAGCTTATCACGCAACACTACGCGGGATTTCTTCTTCTTTTGTTTAAAAAGTCGCATAGTATGATTCTAAAGCTTGCATGATTCTCAAAAACATTAGTTCGGATGAACTCACATTAAAAATTGATTCGATATAGAGCTCTAATATAATTTTTAACCTATCATATTTTTCAAAAAACTTAGTTATTGCATGATTGTTTTTTAAATAATCTAATGTTAAAAGCTTTTCCTGCGCATACGATTCTTTTTCCAAAAAGTTAAATGGTATTTGTAGTCACGTCTCAAAAAGTGGTGTAAGGCTATTTCCTTACTGCCTTCTTGCCTACATTATGCCACCTCTTTACAAACCTTAAAGTCACTATCAATTACTTGTAAGAGATGGTCGATAGTCTCTTGTGTACACGCTTCTCTCTGAGGGAGTTCTTCAAAGAGAAGAGAGCGTTTATCCATGAAGTGCGTTGCTACAAACCACTCTTCGTTTTGATCGATACAAACCGCTCCTACAAGACGAAGCATTGCTTGTTTTAAGGGAAATACTCCAACAACACGTGTACGCTTCTTTATCTCTTTGTTGAGTCTTTCACAGAGATTGTTTGTACGTATCCAGTGAGAGTGTTCTTTTGGAAAGTCTAGGTAGGTCAGTACATATGGCTCTGACTCTTCTAGAAGATGTGCTCCTTTTGGGTCTATCTTTTCATATATCTCATAGAGGTGCTCAAAGCCTGTGCGTACTAACTCGCTATCAGTAGCTTCAAAGGTATGTTTCATAGCAGCAATAACTGCCCTACCTTGAGTTTTTGTTCTACATCTATCAAAGACATTTCTCTCTAAGTGACAAAGACAGTTTTGCCAGGCAGCGCCTGTGAGTACCTCACCGATTGCTCTTACAAGACCTGCATGGGCATCAGAGATAACAAGTCTCACGCCACTCAGTCCTCGCTCTTTCAAAGAGATAAGAAAGTCTTTCCAGGACAGATACGACTCGGTATCTATACACTCAAGCCCTATGATTTGTCTTTTAGCTTCTGTGTTTACAGCTACCGCAATAACGACAGCACGCCTGGTTGTATGTCCTGCTTCTCTTATAGGAATATAGGTTGCATCAAGCCAAAGGTAAGGCCATCTGTCAAAAGACAAAGAGCCGTGTCTTAAGTCATCTACCTCTTCATCTAAAGACTTAACAAGTCTCGAGACTCTGCTTCTGCTGATCTTTTCAACACCAAGCTCACTTAGTGCTTTTTCGACCTTTCTATTTGAGATACCTAGAGTCCACATATCACAGATACAGCTTGCAAGAGCTGTATCACATCTGCTCCACTTGCTTACGATATCGTCAGGAAAATAGGTTCCTTCACGGAGTTTAGGTATTTTTAAGGTAAGAGTTCCAACTGACGTTACCAGCTTTCGCTCACGGTAACCATTACGAACACAACCAAGCTCTTCTACTTGTTCAACCATTACGGTATTTACTAAGTCTTCAAGCAGTACTCGTGCCATACCGTTAAGATCTAATTTGTGATCTTGGGTGTAGGAGAGCTCAGTTTCGTGTAGAGTTTGCATTGCGGTTATTTCCTTTCTGAATTGGTTTTGGTGACTATATTTTAGGAAATAACCGCACTTCTTTTAAACACCTGAAATGCTTGCTTACACCACTTTTCGGGACACGACCGTATTTGTTCTCTCCAGAGCACACTTATTCTATTTTTTTGTCTAAATTAACATCTTCTTCAACATTAGTCTGTTCACAAAAAAAGCCTCAATCCTATTAAGTTCTTGTTTTCTCGAGGTGGAAAGTTCAATCAATTGGATGATACATTTAATTTTATCGATAAAATAACCTATGGGTTTATTTTCGGAACAGCTAATCTCAATTACACTCTCTATATTATTTAGCAGGGATTGAACAAAAGGTTCGTCCTCGTTTACTGTAAATTTATTATACCAAACGTAATATGTAGCTTGAAATTCATCGGAAGTATAGATTAACTTACGTTCCTCAACGCCTTGTGGTAGTTTTTGTTCTATTACTGCTAAAGTCGTAAATTCCTCCCCAATCCAGTGCATTTTTAATATAAAAAGACATTTTATTAAACTTTGGCTCTATTTCATTTTTTTATAATTTCCTCTATCAAGAAATCTGCCTCGAAAAAGAACATAGTTTTCTTGTCTTCAAAAATTTAAAAAGAATCCTAATTGTTTACAGTTCAATAATGTAAATTCATATCCATTTATCAATTTTCCAGAAATACAATTTATCTCTTCTGGGATCTTTGAAGGGTCCTCTGTTTCACTATCTAAAAATAAGATGCAGTCGTACGCGACCAAATTCTTTATTTACGTATAAATCGACTTCATGTTCTCCATCATATTTTACTTTTCCTCTACCAAAAATAACTATAAGTTGGATGTAATTCCATCGCACGTCTCCAATACCATGTATAAGCTCAAACAAACATACAGTCTCTTAAAACACTGCTATCAAACAATTCATTTATTTATATCTGCATATAGTTTAAAAAGATATTTCACAATTTTTTTCTTCGTCGCCATTAGAATCAATTCCGTAGGCTAATTCCACAGCTTTATCTAAAGCCCTGTGAGCAGTTAATAATTCTTTAGGCATCTTATCTGGGTCATAAAGATCAGCTAATGACTTGTCTGGGTAATTATCTCGAATATCAAGGACAGCCTGAGCGCAGTATTCGATCGTCTTGCGCTGTTCATGAGTCGATTGTGGCCAAACGAAATTATTGTAGACGACGGCGCCAGAATACTGATAATCGCTTTTTAAACGTCCTGTTACAATTCGCGTCCAAGCATTATGTACTTGACTTTCCAAAACTCCAAACTCATAAAGGCCTCCTCCTGGCAATACCCATAACTTATTACTTACAAATATTTCTGGTGACAGAAAAGCCATCGGTATATACCTGCGGCGTTGAGATGAAACCTCAGGAATTGCAATAAAATTACTATTCGGCATACATTCAAAGAAAAACTTAGTTGGTCTATCTGCCATTTTTCTAGTAGGAGCAGCTGAACTTTGCTGGCGCATCTCCTGCACGGCCTTAACCCTCTCCATAACGAGAGGCATAGTTTCTAGCACATCCATAGATTCATTGCCTAAATAAATGCAGTAGCGTTTCTTTCCATTGATAAGCTCCGTCGATCCTAAAAATTGATGGAAGTATTTTTCAGCCCTTGGCTCTGCTTCAATAAAAGCTTGTTTCTCTTCTGGGCTGAATATGTAGTTGCCACCATCGGTTGGTTTACTGCCATTTGTAATTCTTGGCATTCCACTAATCTGGTCTGCTCTACTTTCAACAATTACAGAAGGTGCATCTATAAGATATGGATTGATGTTATCGGCGGCTATGCCTTCATCGCCAATATAGATGGTTTTTTGAATATCATATTTTGAAAAGCCAATAATCACACAGTGGACATGTGCTTGATCATTTGCCTCGTTATTCCAAACAAATGTCTTTCGCGCAAAATCAATATGAATCCCAAACCGTTCTTGTAAAGTATTCCATATTGGATATACCTGTTCACCAAAAGTAATACTATTTGTCGATACAAAAGCAGCGCGAATCTTAGGATTCTGAATAATCATTTCTGACGCTTTATAAAACCAACCTGCAACGTAATCAATTGATGAAGATCGCTTGACCTCCCTACCAAACAACCTGACAATTTCTGCCTTTTGATGTTTATTACACATTGAAGATCCTACAAATGGAGGGTTTCCCATAATATAGCTGCACTGTTCAATAGGCAGCACTCTGCTCCCAATCGTCCTCCAAGGCATTCCCATGTGATATATGTGCGGTCTCTTTCAACGGGAAGAACCCATCATCAATATCAATTAGCATCATTGTCTCGGCATTTGCCTTTAATCGACTAATCCACAACGCAGTCTCCGCTACTGTTGCAGCAAAATCGTTTAATTCGATACCATATAGCTGATTTAAGCTTACACGGTTGCCCGTCTTCTCATCTTCTGAAAAGCCCAATCGTGATTGTCCTCCGAACAGTTCAGAAAACACGGAGTTTTCAAGCTTTCGAAGACAAATATAAGTCTCAGTTAGAAAATTACCAGACCCACATGCTGGATCTAGGAACGTTAACCCACAAAGTTTTTCGTGAAATTTCCTAAGTCTATTTTTTCTTTGGATTGGCGTGAGACTAAAATCATCGATTAATTTCCTAAATTCGTTTTTAAGCTCATCTAAAAAGAGTGGATCGATAACCTTATGAATATTCTCGGGAGATGTATAGTGCATGCCACCTGATCTACGCGTCTCAGGATTTAGTGTGCTCTCAAAAATACCTCCAAAAATAGTTGGAGAGATTTGGGACCAATCAATTGCAGCTGACACTTCTTCCAACAGGAACTGTTTAGCTTCTTCAGTAAAATTCGGGATTTCAGTTTCCTCACGGAATAAGCCTCCGTTGACATAAGGGAAGATTTTCACGTCCACATCATAAGGATCACGATCATTGAGATTAGTATCCAAGGCTTTAAATAGACGTTTAAGCGCAATGCGAAGCTGATTTGCGGGAACATTTTGCAGATAGTTAAAGAAGGAGTCCTTAATAAACAAGTCCGCATCCTCGCAGTAAAGACAAAATACAAGGCGGACACATAAAACGTTGAGGGCGTGCATGGACTTCTCTGAGTCGGGGTCATAATAACCCTCACGCATCATATCGTAAAGCTTACCAATTAACTCGCCTGCCTTGATAGAGACCTGCTTCTCTTTTTCTAGACGACTGTTACCTGGATCAGTAATAAAGGACATGTATTCAGGATGCTCTGCAAATTCATCGAGAGTAAATTCAAAAGTGTTATCAGACAGCTGGCTTTTACTCCATTTATCACGATCATAGACCCGAAACTTACCAAAATTGCATGTAACCACAAAGCGAGGTTGCTCTAAACGAGGAAGTTCATCAACGTAATCTAGCGCTTGCATTAACGGAGTCTTCTTTTTGTTCTGTCTTACCTCATAATCATCAAGATTTACACCGTAAGACTTCTGCTCGATTAATACATTTGCATCGCGAATCCACACATCTATAAATCCACCAGAGGGAAGATGATGCTCAAAAAGCACGTCGTCTGCATGCTGATATCCAATAGCGCGAAGAGCTTGCAGCCAGAACTGCTGCGTCTCGCCCTTCTCGTATCCCTTTATCGCGCCATCGGTCACAGAAATCACGTACAGCTTTTTTGTCGTACGGCATGCTTTTCCTCCAATATCAATGTTTGTAAAACATTATCGCGCTATTTCCTATTATCTGACTCGATATCTCTACCTGCGACAAACTCATTCGACAAACGGCCGCTATTTGAATTAATACCTGTTCTGTTCTTTTTCAAAATACAGTTAACACTCAAAATCTCAATGAAGCTATGCAACTATAAGTTCGAGGCAAAAGGCGTTCATAATCAACTGAAACAGTCTTCAACCCCAATCCATAAAAAAGAAGGCAGCCTTATGAGCTGCCTTCAATCGTATAGGCAAGTGTGAGAGTGCTCTTAAAATAACATCTCAACACTTAATGTATGGTGGAGGTGCGGAGAATCGAACTCCGGTCCAAAGCAAATCCTAGGCAGGTGTCTCCAAGCTCAGTTACTAATTAGATCTCAAGTACCGCACACTTAGTAACAGGCGTTTGGTGCTCCAGTTGGTTCAATCTTTTTGTAAGGCATACCAACTACGTCCTTACAAGCATCTCCCTAAAATGACGTCACCCTGAGAACAGGAGAAAATCCCAGTTAGACGCGCTGAACTAAATTAAGCAGCGAGAGCCATACGAGGCTCAAAAGTAAGAGTGTTGTCAATTCAATTTGACGTTACCCCTGTTTTACGTGGCGAGGAGACCACGGCTTGCTGCCCACCGCAAACTCACCTTGTCGAATCCAGTCACCCCCAAATATATGAGGTGCTGCTACCACCATGCAGCTTTCAAGTTACACTGGCGAGAAGCCCTGTGTTGCAGCGTCCCTGCCTCTGCCGAGATACCTCTCGGCACCCGATGACGTCATCGGGATAGACAGTATACCCTTTTTGCGACGGTTTTGACACCTGCGAGGCCTTTTATGCAAGCGGTCCTATGACCTCCACCGTTCCCGTCGCGAATGGCTGGCCGTTTGGCATCAACACGCCGGTCGGCCACTCCAATTTCTTGGAATCGACCGCGATGGCCACCCGCTGACCATCGTATGCCGAGTATTTCTCGGCTTCCTCCGTCAACATACCATTGCCCGTCAGGCAGATCATACTCGCCTCATGCGTGGCGGGCTCAATCATGCCTTCCTTATGCAGGGAGAGTTCCAGTGGCTGATCGAGTTTCAGGACGGTATACGGACCAAACTTGGCACCAGTTGAATCCCACGGCAGCTTAATGCCCTGAAAATCGGCTACTTCTGTATCGGTTTTGAAGACGCGGAGGGTGCCGGTGAAGACCATCTTGCCCTCGTTCTTTGCTTTAGTGATGGCCTCATCGGTGGACATGCCGTCCGTTCCCGCACGCTTCTCCTCCAACCTCCGGCGTACCTGAGCAAGCGCCTTCTGTCCGACATCGCCTGACAGTGTCCCTCCGCCTTTCTCGACAACCTGCTCCCACCTACTGGCAAGCTTCTGAAGCTGTTCTTCGGTTACTTGATCGGCCGGAATTAGTTTGAGGTTGACCGTGATATCAACGGTACCGCCCGCCTTCGCATCTATAAACTGGACTTCTGGCTCCTCATAGATGGAACCGTCGGCGTTGATGCAACCGATGAAATCTACCTGATACTCGTCAGCCTGGACCGAGATACCGCTCGCCCTGCCAACGATCTGCCCATCAACAGACTGCGACAGGGTTAGTTCCTGATACTTCTCCACACCGATTATGCTGTTAGTACCATTGCCCGAGCCCTTAAGTCGGGCAACGAACGGTGTCGTAGGCTGCGGCATAACAATGATATTAGAGGAGGCTTGGTCAGACTCTCCTTGTTGCTCCTGCGCTTCTTTCCCATTACCCTGATCCGACTCCTCTACGGCTGGACTCTGGCTCTCAGGAGATGGAGTTCTGAAGGCCGAAGAGATCAAGAAGAAGGAGCCAGTTGCAGAGCCGGCAAAGAGCACAAGCACGATAAGGGCAGACAGTATCTTGTGGGTTCCAATCCATCCTGCTGTCAGCTTACTAGACATGACTTCTCCCTTCACCCCACATTGCTTGGACTATGAGGGGGTATCTTGGGTAATCGATTGAACCTATTTAATTTTAAGGGAAGCGTACGAAACCTCATGTGAACGTGCGAATCTTCTTGTCAGGGAGACAAAAAGAACACAATCCAACATTGCAAATGGGGTGCGGACATTTTCTTGGACCACTAGGCCATATAGCCCAGGGCCCTTCTGTACTCGTTCGGACTCAGCCAGCCCAGTGAGCGCTTGATGCGTCCCTCATCATAATACGTGAGATAGGCGTCGAGCTCAGACATGAAGGTCTCCGGCGAGATGCCCTTCCAGTCGCGGTAGTAGAAGAACTCGTTTTTCAGTCTCCCGAAGAAGCCTTCGCAGGCCGCGTTGTCCGGGCTTGAGCCCTTCGCCGACATGCTTCTTCTCAGCCAGCTCTCATTGCATATCGCTATCCACTCAGGCCAACGGGGTAGTGTCCGCCACGGTCAGAGTGGATGGTGGTATGGGCTTTCGGGCGTCTTTGAGAGAGCGCCTTGGTGAGGCTTGAGTTGGCAAGCTGTTTGCTGGAGTGTCGCCCGATGGACCAGGAGATGCACTTGCCGTCGAAGCAGTCGATTATCGCAGACAGATAGACCTTTGCGTAGGGGAGCCTGAACTCAGTGATGTCGGTGAGCCACAGCTCATCTGGGGTTGAAGCGTGAAAGTTACGACTGATGAGATTTTTGGGGCCTTGGAGATCTCACCGACATAGGAGCTCCAGCTGTGCGGACGCCTCTTGTCATAGACGACTTTCAGCCCCTCTTCAGCCATTATGCGCCTTACGACCTTCTCGGAGACGTATGTACCCTCTCGTTTGAGCCTGGCATGCACGGTTTGGTAGCCCCAGCGCCTCCGGCCTTCCCTAAACACAGATCTCACCTGTGTCCTGAGCCTTTCATACTTGTCTTGGCCCAGGCGGCTACGGTGGTACTCATAGGAGCTCTTCGATATCTTCAAGAAAGCGATGATCGAGCGGAGGGGCAGCCCTGTCGCCTGCCTCAATCTCTCGCCGAGCCCGCACTTGCTCCTGTTCGAGATCGAAGCCGGGTCCCACCCGACCGCTTTTAGGTCGGCCAACACCGCCCTTAGAAGCAAATTCTCTATCTGGTCAGGACCAAGGCCGGCAAGCGGCCCTGACTTCGGAGGATCGTAGGGGCCCGCTGACATGAGATACTCCTTTTCACCTGAGGGTTTTGCGCTCTTCTGTATTCTAGCGCACTGACCTTTTCTCAAGGCGCCGGTATAGCTATGCGGGAGACCCTTGTAGATCCAGTCCTTCGCTGCTTTGTAGTTAACTTCGGCAAAGGCTGCTGCCCCTTTGATACTCATCCCGTCTTCTCTTGCAAGCAAAAACAGCTCTACGTTCTCTTTGCTATACATGCGAACTCCAATCCGACCGCCCTTGACGGTCCAACTTTTCGTCCGCACCCCCTTTAGTGGTGGTTTTTCCCGTAAAAACGATGTTTGGTAGTGATTTTTCCGGGATTTGAGCGTTTAGTGGTGAATCAAATCACCACTAAAGAGCGCTTTTGATACGTTCTTTGAAATCTGTGTGTTTAGTGGTGGTTTGAAGAGACAGACGGTCAAGGGACAGACGGTCGTGAAAACCACCACTAAACGATTGCTGAGGAGCATTTCGGACGAGTACTCCAAGCGGACACTCCAGACGGATACTCAAGCTGGTGTTCCAGGTAGACAGGCGAGCGGGCGGACCAACAAGCAGACGGGCAACCTCCGCACATGAAATAGCGCCAATTACGCGTCCGCATGCTCCTGTGAGCTCGATGTATTCGCCTGTTCATACGCCCGTCCTGCTGCAAAGCCTTTGGCATACTCTGAACTGCGGCGATCCTTCGCCTCGCGAGCCTCCCTGTCGTGCAGTAGTTGTCGCTCCCGGTCGATAAACATGACCAAAATCACGGCGATAAGGAACACGGGGCTGATAAGAATCATGTAATGCCCCATCGTGGGGATCAAATGGCTCCCGATAACGGCTCCCGCAATAAAGCAGAAAATCGTTCCAAAATAGAGCAAAGAAGATTCCACGTGCTCTCTATTATGCGTATGGATATATGCGGCAACTTCTTGCGTACCGCTCCGGAGATTTCCGATACACATGGTTGTGGCAAAGGCATGCCCATGCAATTTCCTGAACGCCTGCACCTGAATTCCACACGCCAGCGACGTAAGGCTATTTGCCACCAAGTTCATATCCTGCGGCATAAACGCCACACAGGTCAGAAGGCAGATTTCAACAAAAACAGCAAGTTGGCGCCAGTGCAAGTGTCGTTCGCGAGCAACCATACGAATAACATACGCCACTGCGATACCTATGGCAAACGCTAAAACCGGCATTCCATATTTGGCGCATTTTTCAAATGAGCCACTGGTTACATGAATACCCAACAGCAATAGATTGCCCGTCTGTGCATTAGCAAAGACGTGATCGCGTACAAGATAGGAGTAAGCATCCATCACGCCGCCCGACAGTGCTAAAAAGCGCTGCTACCTCGACGGAATCCGACATCTGCAGTGCGTGATTCAGTAACCTCCTCACAGATTAACCAAACAATTGGCGAGAAAAACGATTGACAAGAAGTACTGGACCTCAAAATGTTACGAACCGCAGTTCTTCTCGCGAAAAAAAGCGGTGCAGGAAAAAAACCCGCACCGCTAACTTAGCACTACTCTGTGAAAATGCCATAGCTCAGTTGTCCAAGCTTTATGCTCATCAGTCGGAGTTAC
>BNJU01002822.1_pt1 | contig 53483 bp, 75 predicted proteins | sample 8539281 | NCBI WGS metagenome assembly BNJU01 (sample SAMD00202456, study PRJDB9452) | human saliva metagenome | isolation source: human saliva | place: Japan | reverse complement strand
TTTTGTCGGGATGGAGGCGTTCTTTGCGTGGGGGCTGAACGAGCTCCGCGAGGGCGGCGCGAGCGCATAACCCATGCGGATTCATCCATGTCATTGTATCGCTGCCGCAGTTGCTGTGTTTTGGCTGGGCAGCACTGCAGAGGCAGCACTGCCCTGCTGAGGGCGTGGTGGGGACTCCTTCGTATTGGATGCATGCGAATGGAGATGTGCCGCTGCTCACGCCTGAGCAGACCAAAGAGGTGAACCACAGGATTGCGGCACATGGGGGTGTGCACGATCTTGTCAGAGCACCGAAGGTACTGCCCGGCGAAGAGGTGCGTAGGCGCATCCATGCGGCGGCGCAAGATCTTATGGGAGAGATGCCTGCCCTCTACGATGGAGAGCTGCCCTCAGTGCTGCCGCGTGGGCGGAAGCGCATGAAAACTGTGCCGAAGATGCTGTTCCTGCTCGTGCTGCCGTTGGCTGCGCCATCGCGATAAGACGCACCGACGTACGCCTCCTGCCGACGGCCGACGGCTGGTACGAGACGCCGGGAGACACACGCTATGATATGGTGCAGGGCACAGTGCTCGATCCTGGGGAGGCAGTGCGTATCCTCCACCGTTCACGTGACGGGGCGTTTCTTTTTATTGAGACACGTGACTACGACGGGTGGGCAAATGCGGCAGATCTCATACAGGTGGAGCGTTCCTCGTGGCTCTCCTTTGCCGCACCTGAACACTTTGTCACCGTCATGGCGGATGGACTGCAGCCTCCCTGCAGGGGACAGAGAGCTGCACTATCAGCTTGGGAGCGAAAGATACCGGCCAAGGCTATCATCCTGATCCTGCCGTGTGCCGCGTCCTTCTTCCGCTGGGAAACGTCGGGGGGCATTTCATGGTGGGACAAATGGACGTACGTGTCAAGGGAGCCCCCCTGCACAGCGTTCTGTCTGAGGGGCGGCTGCCGCTGACACACAACAACCTTATACGTCTCGCCTTTGCTCCGCTCGGCACGGAGTACGGCTGGGGCGGCGCGGATGGCGGGATGGACTGTTCGTCCTATGTGCAGAATGTCTATCGCGCCATGGGCGTTGAGCTTCCGCGTGATGCGGATGCACAGGAACGTGCACTCCCGTGCATCCCGCTTGCGGGACGAACACATGAGCAGCGATTGGCGATCTTACAGAAAATACCGCCGGGCGCACTGCTTTTTCTTCCAGGACATGTCATGCTCTATCTCGGCACGGATGCGGGGGGCATCCCGTATGTGATACATGACATCAGCAGTTGCTATGAAGGAGGACAGAAACATTATATACGTCAGGTCCTCGTCTCGGATCTGGAGTTTCAAAATGCACGCGGTACCGCGGCGATCGATATGCTGACGCATATCGGCTTTATTGCTCCGGCATCATAGGGATTACGGGTAACCTTAGTATCCTTGATACATCTTATCCGCAATTTCTCTCACAATATGGGGACTATGCCTTCAGCAGAGGGTGAATATGGAGGGGACAATGGGACTCTTTGATGGTTTTAAAGGCGGTGAGCCGGTCGACATGGGCATTCGCAGTGCCATTAAGGCCGAACTCGACCGTCGTGAATGGAGTTATGAGGAGAATGAGGAGAGCGACGAGACGCGCAGAGAAGCTTACTTCTATATGCGTAATGAGCTCGAGAATGACGAGCCCGTGACCGTCGTCATCGCCGTGCGCGAGTATAACCACGCGGACGGATTCATCAAGATCAAAATTTATGACATCGCCTATCTCGAGGAAAACGGGAACCGTGCTCAGCTGCTCGCGAAGATCAATGAATGGAACGCCGAGTATCGCTTTGTAAAGTTTTGCCTCGACAGCGATCGGGATGTGGTCGTCGATATCGACCTGCCGCTCGATCTCCACAATGGCGAGTTTAAACCGGATGCCGTCATTGCGATGATGGCGATCGGAATGCGCGTCGTGGAGCAGGTTCATGAAAGTCTGATGACTTTATGTGCACGAGGACACCGCCCGCGCGCACAGGCATCGGAATGATACGTGGTTGAACGGAGGATCATCTTTATGGGACTTTTTGACGGCTTCAGCGGAAGCGAAGAAGGGCTCAGAAATAGTGTATACGAGGCGATCAAGACAGAACTTGACAAGCAGGGACTGAACTACGGCGAGGATACCTCCGAGGATGGTGAGGATCATATCCTGCGCATGCGGCAGAAACTGGATAATGGCAGTGTCGTGAGCATTGCCGTCGTGGTAACGGAGAACGGCGATACGAACGATTTCATTAAGATCAAGTACTTCGATATGGTACGACTCGGTGAGGAGGCGGACCCGACAGCCTTTCATGAAAAACTCAACGAGTGGAACAGCGAGTACCGCTATGTGAAGTTTGTGGTGGATGACGATCGGGATGTCGTGGTAGACATCGATCTGCCTCTCGATCTGCACGTCGGCGCTTTCCAAGTGGAGAGCTTCATGTCGATGGTCGGCGTTGGCCTCCAAGTGATTGAGGAGGTCTACCCGGAACTCATGAAGCTGCGGTGGTCGTGAGTGCGGCAGATGCGGCGCGAATCGCCGCATCCGTGAACAGCAAAAAAGAGCTGTAACACGAAGGATTTCCTTCTGTTACAGCTCTTTTCTTATGTCGCTCAGCCCCGCTTGGTATGGTCAATCTGCGGTATTTTTAGCCCCTTGCGCAGGTAGCTCTGCTGCAGCTGGTAGATGCTCTGGACGAGACGCTCGCGCTCGCGCGGCGTCAGGGCGGTGAATTCGACGCCGATGTGGTACGTCGTGCCGAGGTTTGTCTCGATGGGGGTGGAGCGACGGATCTGGCCTTCGGTCTCGAGTGTGCCGATATGCGGCAGGTCGGGCACCCGTACGACAACAGGGCGCGTTTCTCGAGCAGCGGCTCCTTGTGGACAAAGCAGAGCCCGCCGCCGCTGATATCGATGAGGTGCATTTCTCGGAAGTCTTTGAGGCTGCCGTGATCACCGGAGAGCTTTACCTCGATGGTGTGCGGGATAGGGACACGCACGAAGTCACGCAGCTGAATGCGTTCGGCATTTTCGGGGAGGTCAAGGTACCAGATGGTATCGGGCAGCTGTGATGCCGCATGGTAGGCGACGGAAAAGTGGTAAACGCAGCCTGCACCCGAGAGGTGGCATTGAAACACATGACCGGGGGTGGGAGTGTTGACGAATTTATCAATGGGAATATTGAGGCGAATGCTGAGCGCACCATTTGGTGCTTCTGCCGCCTGTTCTTCCTCGCTGAGTTCGACGGTTCCGTAGTAATCTATGTCGAGATCGGCGTCGATAATATGAATGGATGTGTCGTGTTTTAATAACTTGATGAGTTTTTTTCTCCTCGATGGCCATGGAACGTTCCTTTCCAAAGATCAAACATTTACCTGGTGATAATCTGCATGCCAATGCAGCAAAAATTCGTTTATGCATGACTTACGTACTATCGGATAAGGATAACAAACTGCAGCGGTAAAGTCAATTTCGTCCTTTGACTTTACTGTGACTACAATATATAATAAAATAATCAATACAGAAAAAGGGATCGGGTGAACGCGATGGCGATGAAGATAGACAGCAGCATTTCACAGAGCACGTCCATGGCGATGCCGCGCGCGGCGAATGACACGGGGGTGCGCGGTGCGTCAACCGACTTCAGTATGGAGTTGGCAGATCAGGAGTCGTCCATGTCACGTGAGGCGATGGATCGACTGCTCGAAAAGATCGACGAGCAGGGTGCGCGGCTCTCGAAGTCGCCGACCTATGAGGAGCTGCGCTCCTATCGTGCGCTTATACAGAGCTTTATCGGCGAGGCGGTCGATGGGATGTATGAGCTGCATACACAGGCGGGCTGGGATCGGCTTGGCCGGCAGAAGGTCTATACCTCCGTGCGCAAAATCGACAAGAAACTCGAGGAGATGGCGGAGAAGATACGCCTCGGTCAGGCGGATCAGCTGAGCATCATCGCGAGCCACGATGCCATACGCGGGCTGCTCGTTGATCTCTATATGTGATGGCAAAGACGAAAGGAAATCCCGCCGCCGCTGAGGAACGTGAGCCGTTCCCCGCGACTGGTCGGACATCCGCGGTCATGCGGAGGTCATCGCCCGCCTGCGTCATCTCGCGGCGGACGGACGCCTGCCGCACGCCCTGATGCTCACGGGGACGGAGGGCGTCGGCAAGCGCCGCACGGCACGCGTACTCGCGCGAACACTGCTCTGCACGGCAGGGGGAGATGCGCCCTGCGGGCACTGCGATTCCTGCCGTACGACGGCGGCGGGGGTGCATCCCGACTACTTCGAGGTGAGCCCTGAGTCACGCGGCAAGAGTGCGGCCATGATCCGTGCCGACGCGGTGCGCGACATCCTCATCGCGGCGAGTGAGTCGCCGCGGAGTGCGGATCGCCGCATCATCCTCATCGACGATGTGCACTGCATGAATGAGGTCGCGGCGAACCGCCTGCTCAAGACGCTTGAGGAGCCGCCCGCGACGGTGCTCTTTCTGCTCGTGACGAGTGCATGGGATGCCGTCCTGCCGACCATTCGCTCCCGTGCGGTGCGCATTGCCTTCGGCACCGTGCCGCGTGCGGAGATCGCAGCGGAGCTGCAGGGGCGCGGCATAGAGGAGGCGGAGACCATCGCTGCCCTCGCGGACGGCAGCATCGGGCGTGCCGAGCGGCTCGCGGCGGAGGGGCTCTCCCTGCGCGACGATGCGCTCGCCTTTCTCACCTCGCTCAGCGCACTGCGCGTCGAGGAGCTGTGGACGCGCGCGGAGGACCTCGGAGCGCGTCCCTATGAGGAGCGCAGTGCGTGGCTCGGCTATCTGCAGATGGCACTGCGCGACCTGCTCGTCCTGCGTGAGGATGCGGGCGCGGAGCTGTACCACGGGGACCGCCGCGCCGACCTGACGTCACTCCTCCCCACGATGCCGCGGCCGCGTGTCCTCGCGCTCATGGAGGAGGCGGGGACGCTCCTGCGCCGCTTCGGTGCGAATGTGAACCCCGCCCTGCAGGCGGAGGCGTTCTTTCTGCAGTGCACGGCAGGCGGCACAGAATTGAGATGAAGAAATGCACTTCATGGGGGGAGAATATCTCCACTCTGGTCTCCTGCAAGGTGGGAGATGGTGAAGTGAAGGGAAATTTTGCATCAGTCTGAAATAGTGCGCCCTTAGCCTCTCCTGCAGAGCGGGGAAGGGGGACCGCGGAGCGGTGGTGGGGGCACTCCTTATACCTAGGAGGAACACTTGCAAACGGTTGTTGGTGTCCGCTTCAAGTCGGCGGGCAAAATCTATACATTTGGACAGGGGCGCCTCTCGCTCGCCGAGGGCGACTACGTCATCGTGGAGACCACGCGCGGCATGGAGTGCGGCAAGGTCGTCGTCGCGCCCCACGATGTCCCCGATGAGGCGGTGCCGCCGCATCTGCGCATCGTGCATCGCCGCGCCGATGCCTCCGACCGCGCCCGCGTCGAGGAGAACCGCGCGCGTGAGATCGAGGCACGCACGGTCTGTGAGGAGAAGATTCGGCAGCTCGGCCTCAAGATGAAACTTGTGAGCGTCGAGCTGACCTTTGACCTCTCCAAGATGCTCTTTTACTTCACGGCGGACGGACGCGTGGACTTCCGTCAGCTCGTACGCGAACTGGCGGGCGTCTTCCGCACGCGCATCGAGCTGCGCCAGATCGGCGTGCGTGACGAGGCAAAGATGATGGGCGGCATGGGCTGCTGCGGGCGACCGCTCTGCTGTGCCACCTTCCTCGGCGACTTTGTGCCCGTCTCCATCCGCATGGCGAAGGAGCAGAACCTCTCCCTCAACCCGACGAAGATCTCGGGAATCTGCGGACGGCTCATGTGCTGCCTGAAATACGAGAGCGAGGGCTACGGCTGCGGCGGCTGTATGTGCATGAAAAAGAAAGAAGAGTATGTCCCCGCGCAGAACGACCGCGTCGTCGCCGACGAGGGTGAGGGACGTGTCGTCTCGGTGCATGAGCAGCGACGGACGGCGACCATCCTCCTTGACGACGGCAAGACACTCGTCTCCGCATGGGAGGACATCGTCCGTGTGGAGGAGGATGACGAGGGCTCGATGCGTCCCATGCCCGCCGCACGTGCAGAGCGTCCGCTGCGTGAACGCGGAGAGCGCAGGCAGCGTCCTGCAAATCGCCGCCGTGAGCGCGGCGAACGCGGAGAGCGCAGTGATCGCCCGCCGCGTCCATCGGCGAAGGGCGAGGGCGGAAAGCGGCGGCCGCAGAGCGGACGCCGCCCCCGCCCACAGCAGCGTCCACCTCGTCCGAATCGTGTCTCGGATGAGTGATCTGCGCCATCCGCAGGAGCGACTGGACGATCTCTGTACGGGCGGACGGCGCATCATCCAGCGCACGGATCGGTTCTGCTTCTCCATGGACGCTGTCCTTCTCGCACACTTTCCGACACTCACAGGGCGCGAGCGCGTACTCGACCTCGGTACGGGGACGGGCATCATCCCGCTCCTCATCGCCGATCATGCGGCGGCAGTGACGGCGGTAGAGATGGACCCCGTACAGGCGGAGCTCGCCGCACGCAATGCGGCACTGAACGGACTCACGGAGAAAATCACCGTGCGGGAGGGCGACTATCGCGACCCTGCCGCACTTTTTTTCGTATGCGGCATACGATATCGTCTTTGCGAATCCTCCCTACCGCCCCGTTGGGCGCGGTGCACTCAGCATGGGCGCGCGTGCGGCGGCACGGCATGAGCTCACGGCGACGCTCGCTGACGTCATCCGCGCGGCGGCGTTTGCCCTGCGCCATGGCGGCAGACTGGCGATGGTACACCTCCCCGAGCGGCTCGGCGAGATCATCCCCGCGCTCCATGCGGCAGGGCTTGCCATGAAGCGTCTGCGCATGGTACAGCCGCGCGCCGACCGTCCGCCGAACCTCCTCCTCATGGAGGCAGTGCGCGGTGCATCGCCCGCAGGACTGCGCCACGAGCCGGTGCTCATCGTCCGCGACGCAGATGGGAACTACACGGACGAGATTCGCGCCATCTACGGGTAGGAGATGTGAAAAGAATGGGGGTGTCATGAATGGAGTGCATTGACTTTGATCGTTATGAACAGAACGGGAAAAGAATCAATCCATTCCAATATATTGCCGAGATGCGCAACGAGGACTGTGCGCGTGCTGTTGCTCTTCTCGTGCCGAAGATGCAGATGCACGATGCAGCGATCCATGCATTGATCGACGAGGTGCCGGTACTTTCGTCTGTGCAGAGAGATTTCCTGCATCGTATTCTCTCGCTGCGCCTGCATGAATCACTTGTTCCTGTATATGAACAGATCACGAAGGGGGAAGACGGGCATGTACATTGACGACACGATTTCTTTGCCGGAACATCTGCCCCGCTATCTGCTTCGTGATGTAGAAGTCTTGCAGGAATACTATGACAGTGGAAATGATGCCTACTTTTATCCCTATCTTGATGCGTTTGAGGCGGGGGTACATCAGTGCTATGCAGATCGACAGATCACAGAGGAGGAGGCGCATCGACTCTTGCGTCGCTACGGTATCGGATAAATAGTATTACAATCAAAGGCAAAAAAATCTCCGCTTTGGCCAACGGTCAACGCGGAGATTTTTCTGTTATTTCTTCCCCTCTGCCTTTGCCATAAACTTCTGGACGGCAACGGCAAAGCGCGTGTGCGTTCCTGCACCGATCTCCTCGCGTGCGTCATACGCCGTGACCTTCAGCGTGACGGCACGTCCATCTACTGCTGTCACCTCGGCGACAGCGCGCACGTCAAGCCCCACGGGGTCGCTGCCTTGTGCTGGATCGCGATCTCGGTGCCGACCGTCGTCCACCCTCAGGGGCATCCCGCCGCACACAGCTCCGCCGCCGCACGCTCCATCAGCGCCGCCATTGCGGGCGTTGCATAGACCGCGAGCGAACCGCTGCCGACCGTCGCCGCTGTATTTTCCTCTGTGACTTTGGCGTGTACCTCATGTACTGCACCAACGTGAATGTTATCGTTGAACTCCATGATAAACTCCTTTCTGTTTTGGAGATGATGATTTATTTTTTTATTATAATCACACGATATATATTTGTCGACTAAAATACTATTTTCCTGTACATTAAGGAGACCAATGAAAAACAAGGAACGGGTGAAACTGAACTTGTTATTTGGGACTTTTGAATGTATAATTAGAGATAGTGTATTGATCTTCGCCGCGCAGCCGGTATCGGCAGTATTTTGGTACGGCGTTCGGCAAGGGAGAATATTAGGAGGATGCAAGATGACTGGACTCAAGGAACGACGCAGGCTTGCCCTATATGTGGCACTCGGGCTGTCCGCAGGAAGCGGACTGATGCTCGATGCATCGACGGCATACGCAAATCCCGTGAACATTGCGTCGTCGGATACCGCGCACGCATCGGGGATTAACGCAACGACAATTACGGGGAATGCGAGCGGCAACGAACTTACGGTTGGTGAGCCTTCTCCTGCAACGCCGAATACACCGGTCATCAACGGGGATGTTGTGGGCGGTTACAGCGCTGCAGGGACGGCGGTGACGGGGAACTCTGTCAAGATCGACAGCATGACACTTGCCCTTGCGAACTCTGTATTTGGCGGGCAGTCCACGGGCACCGGCACAGTGACGGGAAACGCAGTGACCATTAACGGCGGCGACTTTACGGCGGGGAGCAACAGCATCTACGGTGGACAGAGCACGTCAGGCACAGCGTCGGGCAATACGGTCACCATCGCGGGCGGCAATTTTTCCACCGCCAACGTGGCAGGCGGTGCGGCATCGACGGGCACCATGTCCAACGGCAATAAGGTTGTCCTCGGCTCGGCCAATGGAATCTATACGGCGAACCTTTCGCAGGCAAATGTCTGGGGCACGCGCTATGCGGGGGATGCCGTCGTTGCAAGCGGCAGCACGGCCATCGACGGCAACACGCTCACGGTCAACGCGAAAGATGTCACCGTCAACAAGGTACGCAACTTTGAGAACTATGACTTCCATCTGACCAATGCCGTTGCCGCCAATACTGCTGCACCGATGCTGACGGTCAATGATACAGACGGCTTCGGCACGGGGGCAAATGTGCAGTGGGATGATATTCGTCTCAATGCCAATGGCTGGAACGGTGATACGACCAATCCCGACAACACGACGACGCATAACGGCAAGGTCGGAACGGTTCGCCTCCTTCAGTCCGGGGACGGCAATCAGAACTTTCACGATTCACAGTACATCACCGCTGGTCCGCAACGGCGTAAGCGGCGACTTCGAGTACACACTGTTGACGGACGGCACGTTCTCAGGCGGCGCGACACAGGTCTCCCATATCGATGCGAACGTCAACCGCATCAGAAATGCCAATACGTCCTATGACGGCAGAACAGGCGCGGCCGGCGGTGAGGTCTATGCAGGCATCTCCGAACTCGGCAATACGGCGTACAACAATCGCATGACGGTGACGGGCGTGCCGAACGGCGGTCCCTCCACTATCGGCCTTAATGCTGCATACGGCGGAAAGGTGACGGGTGCATCGGGCAATGCCTATGCAAACACTCTGACCATCACGGGGACGAATGAACCAAACGCACCGCATGCAGCGCAGAGTATCACGAATGCCTACGGCGGTGCGATCACCAATGCAGCGAATGCCGGTGCTGTCGGGGATCAGACGGGAAATGCCAACCGAATTACCGTGACGGGCGGCGTCGTGACGAACGCCTACGGCGGATACAGTGCCGGTACGGGTACTGTCAGCGGCAATACGGCACGCATTGCCGGCGGCCGGGCTGATTTTGCCTACGGCGGCGCAGGAACAGGCGATGTTCGGGGAATGTTGCCGTTCTTGACGGCGGCTCGGTTGGTGATATCTTTGGAGCCGCTTCTAGGGGCGGTGACGCGGCAAACAACCACGTGATCATCCGCAGCGGCACGGTCACGGTCAATATCCGTGGCGCGCAGACGACCAACAGCGGCAATGCTTCCGGCAATGATGTCATCATTACGGGCGGAACGATCAACGGAAATGTCGCTGCAGGCGGTTCTGTTTCCGGCAATGTTTCCGGCAATCGTGTTGTCATTACGGGCGGAACGATCAACGGAAATGTCGCTGCGGGCGATTCGACCAGCGGCAATGTGACGGACAATACGATCAGTCTTGGCGATGAGACTGTCCATAACCTCCTCAGTACGGCAGATCTTGGCAATGCCAATCTCTATGGCGCGAATACGACGACGGGGACGGCATCGGGCAATACCCTTGAAGTCAATGCGGTGGCTGCGGCGGTAAACTCCGTCAACGCGTTCGACGGATACAATTTCAACATCGGTGACTACGTACGCAGCGGTGATACGATGCTGTCGGTTGCGAATGCCGGGGCATTTGCTGCGACGGGCAGCGGTGTTGACTGGAATACCATCAACGTCAACAATGTGCTGAAGCTTGGCCGTCTGAGTGACGTACAGGGCGTCGAGCGTGTGACGCTCCTCCAGGGCAACACTGCACCGGGAACGCCCCAGCTGAAGCTGAACAACTACGCATCGCGTGAGATTGTCTCATCGTTGACGCATGAGGTGACACTGCGCACGGACAACGATACCTCCGCGGCAAATGCGGTGGTTCTCGACTACAACCGCTATCGGGACGGGCGTGTCGTTCATAACCTTACGACACCTTCGACGGTGGTAACGCTGTCTGACGGGTCGACAGAGCTCTACGGCGGCGTTTCCCACTACGCAAATCACCCGACGGTGAACAACGACCTGGAGATCCAGAATCTCGCAGCAAGCATCACGGCGGCATACGGCGGCAAAAATGAGAGCACCGCGGGTGCTGTGACGGGCAACCGCATTACTGTGACCAATACGGGCGGCCATGCGATTGACAAGGTCTACGGCGGTGCGGTCACGAATACGGGCAGCGCCAGTGCGGTCGGCGGTACAGCTGCGAATGAAGCCAACAGCGTCATGCTCAAGGCGGGACAGTTCAGCGATGTGTACGGCGGCTATACGGCGGGCAGCGGTGCCGTGCAGAACAACAACGTCACCATTGCGGGCGGTACGGTCGGTACGGCGGCGAATGATGGCAGCGTTTATGCAAACTATTCCGCGACGGGGGCGGTGCACGGCGGCACAGTGACCATTGATGAGGATGCAGGCGGCGTCTACTCGGCAGATCTCACGCATGCGAACCTCTACGGTGACAATGCGGCCGCGCCGACAGACAACGACAATACGCTGAATGTGCGTGCCCATGGCGTCACGGTCAAGACCGTCAACAACTTCGATAATTACAAATTCGACCTCCGCGGTGAGTCGCTTGGCAATACGCCGATGCTGAATATTACGCAGAACGGCTTTGGTAAGGAGATCGACTGGAACAAGGTCACTGTTGATAATGTGCCGGATCTCCGCGGCGGCGGAAATCCCGGCGGAAGAGTGACGCTCATTGAGGGCAATACGCCGAATGCTCTGGCGTTTACGGCAGCTTCCTACAATGGGGCACGAAATCTCGGAACGGTGGATGCGGACACGGAGTTTGCCCTGTCGACTGATACGGGCAATCGTCAGGCAAAGCAGGTGCTCCTGACCTATGCGAAGTTCCGCAACAACACATGGACGTATGACGGCACAACGCCGTCGAGCACAGCGAAACGAGGTCTATGGCGGCCTTTCCTATCTGGCGGGCGATACGACCGAGAACAATGCGCTCACGGTGACGGGCGTTCCCCATGGCGGACTTGCGGCGGCATATGGCGGCAAGACCTATGGTGACGCAGACTCGAAGAACAATGTTGTTCTCGTCCAGGGCACGGCAGAGTACATTCCCTCAGCACCTACCGCGGACTCGATTAGCAAGGTCTATGGCGGCTACACGCAGGCTGCGAATCGCACGGCCGAGGGCAACAATGTCATCCTCGCGAAGGGGAATGTCGGCGATCTTTACGGCGGCATGGCTGAGGGCGAGCGCGGCACAGCGAAAAATAATACCGTTGTCCTTACGCAGGAAGTTGCGGGTGTCGCTGGCAGGGTGACACGGAACACCTACGGCGGCGCTGCCACAGGTGACGGCGGCACGGCGGCGGGAAACAGGGTGATCATCACGGCCGGTACGGCACACGATGTCTACGGTGGTATGGTCAGCGGCGGTGTCAGTGCCGGCACGCCGAACAAGGTCAGCACGGCAGACGGAAACGTCGTGCAGATGATCGGCGGCTCTGCCGCGAATATCTATGGCGGCGATGCACTGAATGCGGCGGATGGCATTGCCTCCCACAATAAGGTATCCGTGACGGGCGGCACGGTGAACGGCAATATTGCCGGTGCACGTGCGAAGTACAATGCGACGAATGCCGTGTCGAACGGCAATACGGTCACCTTTGGTGCGGAGGACGGCAGCCATGGCGATCTCGGTGCGACGCTTGCGGCGGGGATGACGGTCTACGGCACGAACTATCAGGATACGTCGGGCGACGTGATCTTTGACGGCAATGATGCCGCTGTTGCGGGCAATACGCTGAATGTCAACGCTAAAAACGTTACGGTGGGAGCGGTTCGCAATTTCGAGAACTTCAACTTCAACCTTGGCGATACCGCTAAGGACGGCGACACGATGCTGTCTCTCACGCAGACCGGTGGATTTGGTACGACTTCCGGAAGCACGCCTTCTCCTGTTAAAGTGGACTGGACGAAGGTCAAGGCGGATACGTCGCATCTGTCCACGGTTCGCGGACAGGGCGCGCATGGCAAGAACACGATCACACTGATGCGAGAGACGGCATCGACGGCAGCGGGCGACCTGCTCAACTTCGCAAACTATACGGTGGCGGCAGCGGATTATTCCGGTACTGACCGCGACTATGAGACGAAGATGCATACCGATGGCAATGCGGCGACGAGCCGTGTTGTCCTCGAGCTGAACCGTTTCCGCAACGATTCGGTGCTGCATGACGGAACGACCCAGCCTGATGCTGTCTACGGCGGATACTCTGCCTATGATGATACGGCCGTCGATGCCAACGGTGATCATCTTGGCCATACGGCAGAGAACAATATGCTCGGCATTACGGGCGTGGCTTCCGCTACCAGCAACCTTAAGGCCTATGGCGGCTATGCAGAGGGCATCCATGGCGCCGCGGTGAACAACCATGTCAATGTGAACGTGCAGAATACGACACCGGGCGTACTGGATTCCGTCTATGGCGGCTACGCACAAGGCGCAAGTGCCGGCGCTGTGCGCGGGAATACGGTGACGCTCGACAGCGGCATCGTTGCTGACGCCTTGGCGGGCGGCTATGCAGACAGCGTAAACAGCGCGGGTACCGATCACAATACAGTACGTATTAACGGCGGCACCGTCGGCACATATACCGATCCGTCGACAAACACCACAGTAACGCATGACGCAAAGGTCTATGGCGGCTATGGAGCGACGGCGACGGACAACACGGTTGATTTCGCCTCCGGCAAGGTAACGGGGACGGTCTACGGCGGCTACGCCAAGACGCTGCCAAGTACGGCAGCGGCGGCAGCCACGGTGAAGAACAACGTGGTGAAGCTCGGCGACAATGCCGAGGTCGTCGGCGATGTCTACGGCGGCTATGCGGATGCTGTGCCGGGCGCGGGCATTGATGCTGCGACGGACAATACGATTGATCTCTATAAGGCGACGATCAGCGGCGTACTATACGGCGGTGCGGCGAAGGACAGCGCAAATCATGCGATTGCCAATGGAACAGGCAATACCCTTTCCGTCCGCGACTTCGGTGCACAGGCAGGCGACTTCACGGGCGTACAGAATCTCTATTTCTATATCCCGGAGGGGACGACGGGAGCATCTGCCGCAACTGCGGGGACGATGCTCACGCTGAACAATGTGACGCATGATCTCAATGCGGGCGGGGAGAAAGATCTGAGCAATGTCAACATCGGCGTTGCTCTTGCGGGCAATCAGCCGACGCTCCAGGTCGGTGATGAGGTCAGCTTGGTGAAGGCATTTGCCGGGACAACTCCGGTGGCGCTCTCGCCGAGTGTTCCGACGGTCAACCATACGAGGGGGATGCAGGGCGTCAGTATGCTCTACGGCTTTGACATTCTCACGCGTCCGACGGCGGGCTCGACGGTCAACAATGAGCTCTATGCAGGCGTCACATCTGCCTCGATCAATCCGCAGACCAAGTCTCTTGCCGAGACGCGGGCGGCATCGCTGGCGTTCATGTCCAGCGGCTCGGATCTCCTGACGGATGCTGCGCTTACAGCGGCGCTGGATGCCGCCTCAACACCGGCATCGGGAGCAGGGACAGGTGGACGGCTCGCCGAAGGATTACCGCATGTGGGCTGTCCAGAGCGGCTCGTCCGTTCGTTTGAATACCGGCTCGCATGTTGATGCCAAGGGCTGGAATATCGACCTCGGCTTTGCCAAGCAGCGTGTGTCGGAGCGCAATACCCTCACCTACGGCCCCTTCGTTGAGTATGGAAAAGGTTCGTATGACTCCTATCTGGACGATGGGACGCATGGCGACGGCAGCATGGATTACCTCGGGGCAGGCTTCATGGCGAAGTCCAAGAATGCAGACGGCTCCTATGTCGAGGGCAGTGTGCGCGCCGGCCGCGTGAAGAGCGACTATGCAGGCACAATCGCCAGTGCGCATGTGACGTATGACAGCGGCAGCACCTACTACGCAGGACATCTCGGTGTCGGACAGGAGAGGGAGCTGAACGGCGGCAATACGATTGAGACGTACGCAAAGTACTTCTTCGCGCATCAGGATGGCGATCGGGCAACGCTGAGCAATGGCGATGTCTATGACTTCGATGCGGCAGATTCGCATCGTCTGCGTGTCGGTACGCGTTATGCGACGAAACATGGCAGCGGCTCGTTCTATACGGGACTTGCCTATGAGTATGAGTTCAGCGGCGATGCAGGAGCTTCCTATCAGGGCTACAATACGCCGAGCCCGAGCCTCAAGGGCGGCACGGGCATCCTCGAGCTGGGTTACCGCTTTACTCCGCAGGATGGACGCGTCACCTACGGCGTGAACCTCATGGGGATGGCGGGCAAACGTCGGGGTGTCTCCGGCGGTGTCCAGATGCACTGGGCGTTCTAAGACGTTAAACAATATTGACACAATAAACGAGGGCAGTGATACGATTCCGTATCACTGCCCTCGTCGTATTTGAGCGTTTTTCCTTATTGTGCCGCCGCTTCCTTTTGATAGAGTGCGGTGAGTGCATCCTGCAGCACCTTGGAGACGTTGAGCTTTTTCTGCTCGGCGAAGGTGTTCAGCCATGCGGGGATGGTGAGATTCTTGCGGATGGATTTACTGCCGTACTTGGCGGCATAGGCATCCATATCGAGGGAGAGAAGGCTGACGAATCCCTCACCCATCTCGGGGTCGGGGTGAATGTCCTCAATGCGGCTTGCGGGCGGAGCAGTTTTTCCGTCCTCCAGTTCGCCGAGCACCCAGCCCGATGCTGCGTCCTCACCCATTGCGATTGCCTCAGAGAGGGAGTTGCCGCCGGAAACACAGCCGGGGAGATCAGGGGACGACAACGGCGTATGCAGATGATTCATCATCTGCGTAGAAGATGGCAGGATAGACAAGGTTCATGGTGGTCCCTCCTTATCGGTTGATGTTTGCACCTTTTAGGATATTTTTTACGATGATGTTTGCTATGTCACCGGGATGGTTCGGGACAGTCAGCGTTTTTGTGACACCCTCTTTTTGGTATTGGTTATGCGAGCCTTTCGTTCGCACGACATGCCATCCATGTTTTTTGAGGAGTCGGTCAAGTTCGATAAATCGCATCTCATCACCTCTATCTCATTATATGTATCGTGCGCATTTATGTCTAGAATAAATTTCTGTCCCTCTGTTGCACGTACGAGAGAATCGTTCTATAATAGAATGCGTCCTTTGCTGGGACAAAAGATTTGAATACGAGGTGATATGCGTGAGTGATACATACAGTGTCGCCATCAGCTATGGCGATGTTCTCGGCTGGATTGAATATGACGGCAGTGCACGGCGTGCAGAGGTTCATCTTGCCGATGAAAAGGGGCGTACGGTCGTGGAGGAATATCTCGCACGTGACCATGAGCTCGAGGTGCCGCACAAGACGCTGATGGATTTTACCAAGGAGACAATCACGCCGCTCGCAAACAGGGAGAGCCTGACGCTCGCGCTGACGCGCCTGTGGAATGATACGGGCGTACAGGTGGACTGGTCGCGGCCGGTGGACTACGTAAAGGAACATCCGCATTACTAAACGAGTGCAGATTCTATGCCGTCGGGGGACGGCGAGGGAGGAAATATGATTCGCATTGGTATTCTGGGCTATGGCAATCTCGGACGCGGCGTGGAGTACGCCGTCGAGGCAAATCCTGACATGGAACTGGTCGCTGTCTTTACACGGCGCGATCCCGCGTCGGTGAAGCCGCGCACGCAGGTGCCGGTGGTGGCGGCCTCGAGGGCGGCAGAGTGGAAGGACAAGGTGGACGTGCTCATCCTCTGCGGGGGATCTGCGACCGATCTGCCGAAGCAGACGCCGGAGTTTGCGAAGCTTTTCAATGTGGTGGACAGCTTTGATACGCATGCCAATATCCCGACGCACTATGCGGAGGTGGATGCAGCGGCAAAGGCGGCAGGGCACGTCGGCGTGATCTCGGTCGGCTGGGATCCCGGCATGTTCTCGCTCGCGCGCGTCTATGCGAATGCAGTGCTCACGAATGGTGCAGACTACACGTTCTGGGGGCGCGGCGTCAGCCAGGGACACTCGGATGCGATCCGCCGTATCCCGGGGGTGAGGGATGCCAAGCAGTACACCGTGCCTGTCCCCGCGGCACTCGAGGCCGTGCGCAGCGGCTCGAATCCGACGCTCACGACGCGCGAGAAGCATACGCGTGAGTGTTATGTCGTGCTCGAGGAGGGCGCAGATGCGGCGGCGGTCGAGAAGGCGATCGTGACGATGCCGAACTACTTCTCCGACTATGATACGACGGTGCACTTCATCAGTGAGGAGGAGCTGCAGCGCGACCATGCAGGGGCTTGAGCACGGCGGTTTCGTCATCCGCTCGGGCGCGACGGGGGAGAACAATGCGCATAAGCATGTGATCGAGTTCAGCCTGAAGCTCGACTCGAACCCCGAGTTCACGGCATGTGTCCTTGCTGCATACGCGCGTGCGGCATACCGCCTCGCCGCTGAGGGCGCGAAGGGCTGCAAGACGGTGCTCGACATCGCACCGTGCTATCTCACGGTGCAGACGGATGCAGAGCTGCGCAAGGCACTGCTCTGATCATACGGTTTGTTTTGTTATGACAAAGCGTCCTGTGACCGACGGGACGCTTTTTTTGTATTTCACTGCCGTTCAATTTCTGTTATAGTAGAGCAGAGGAGAGTAGAGAAAGGAGGTGCGCCATGGCGATTACACCGCCGACGCCGCCGACTACCGCCGACGCCGCCGAAGATCACGCTCGGCGACGCGGCACGCGACGCGCAGTCGAATACGACGCATACGACAGGGGACGCGCAGGCGGAGCAGCAGGCGCGTGACTCAGTCGCGCAGGGGAACGGTGCGCTCTCCAAGACGACGACGGGCGCACCGCAGGACGGCAAGGCTCAGCAGGGGCAAGACGGGGAATGCGGGCGCGCGTTCCGATGCGGCAAAGGGCGATCACGTCAGTACGTCTGCGTCGCGTGTTGACCACGGCACGAAGGCGGATGGACAGACGGGGGCAGATGTCGCGAACGGGCTGGATATGGCGCAGGAGAATGCGGCACTCAAGCAGCAGCTCAGCCAGACGGGAGGGCTGAGCCGCCGCCAAAAGTCCCTATACGGCGACGAGCGGTGTCTACTGGGCGGGATGATCGTTCTCGCGGCAGCGGTCGGGGCGTTTCTTTTTCCGTTTCTTTCGGAAAAAAAGGGGGATGCGCAGGCGGCAGAGCCGTCGCTCGGCGAGCGCATTCTCGCTCATGAGTGAGCCGCAGGCACCGTCGCCGCGCGCTCATGAGGATCTCCTCGCAGCGGCAGAGCGGGCCCGGCAGAGACGTACGCCGCAGGGCGAACTTCTCCCCGAGTACACGGGGCTGACGGCAGGCGAGGTGCTGGGAACGACTGGCGGAGGAGGAGCACGCTGCACCTGCGGCCGCCCTGCCGCCCGTACGTGTGCCGAAGCCGCCGCGCCGCGCACCATCCGCGCGCCCTTCGGCGGCAAAGCCCAACCTACCTGCTGCCCCACCCAGGAACTGCGCATGCCGCCGCCTCCGCGCCCGCGCCGAAGGCAGGGACAGGCGGGGGATGCGCCTGCGGAGGAGAATGCGCCGCATTTTTGAAGTGCGGGTATGAAAAGCTGCATGCATTGTATTCACGCAGACGATGTACTTCACGCGGAAAAATCTATTGACAAATGGAGGCGTGAAGGAGATAATAAAGGAGTTTTTCCGAAAAGAATGTGCTGAGAAAGGAGGCGGATGACCATGAAACATGTGCTGTCCGTCTTTGTCGCGAACCAGACGGGGGTTCTGGTGCGTGTTGTCAGTATGTTCTCGCGGCGCGAGTTCAACATCGACAGTCTGGCTGTCGGCGTGACAGAGTCGCCGGATTTCTCACGCATCACGGTGGTGATGCACGGGGATAGGGAATATCGTCGAGCAGATGATCGAGCAGCTGGAGAAGATGCCCGTCGTGCGGCTGTCCAGCGTCTGGACGAAAAATGCGGCGTGCCGTGGCATGACGCTCATCAAGGTGCGTGCGGGTGATGAGAATCGCCTCGATGTGCTGAAGATGGGCGAGCTGTTCCGCGCCCATGTCGTCGATGTGGAGTCCTCTCGATCATCTTTGAGATCACGGGCGGTGATGACAAGGTGACGGCATTTCTGAAGGTGCTGAAACCCCTACGGCATTGTCGAGGTCATCCGCACGGGGCTCATCGCGCCTCGAACGAGGAGAACACACCATATATGAACACTCGTGAGGAGAGGGAGTACTATGGCAAAAAACTTACTGATGACCAGGATGTCAACTGGAGTGCAATCGGGGTAAGACGATTGCGATCATTAGCTATGGCAGTCAGGGTCATGCGCATGCACTGAACCTCAAGGAGAGCAGGCTCAATGTCGTCGTCGGTCTCTACGCCGGCTCAGGGAGTCCAAGGCGAAAGGCTGAGGCACATGGTCTGAAGGTCACGTCGGTTGCCGATGCGGTGAAGCAGGCAGATGTCACGATGGTGCTCATCCCCGATGAGAAGCAGGCGGATGTCTACAAGGATGAGATCGGGCCGAACCTCGAAGAGGGCAGTGCGCTCGCCTTTGCTCACGGCTTCAACATCCATTTCAAGCAGATCGTTCCGCCCGAGGGGCGTCGCGATGTGTTCATGGTCGCGCCGAAGGGACCTGGTCACCTCGTCCGCCGCACGTTCGAGGAGGGCTCGGGCGTTCCGGCTGTATTCGCTGTCGAGAAGGACGAGACGGGCAAGTGCTTCGATCTCGCGCTCGCCTATGCACGCGGCCTTGGTGCGACGCGTTCCGGCGTACTCCAGACGACGTTCCGCGATGAGACAGAGGAGGATCTGTTCGGTGAGCAGTGCGTCCTCATGGGCGGTGTCTGCCAGCTGATGCAGACGGGCTTGAGGTGCTCGTCGAGGGCGGGCTATCCGCCCGAGATGGCATACTCGAGTGCTTCCATGAGATGAAGCTGATCGTCGATCTCTCGCTATGAGGGCGGCATGACGAAGATGCGTCAGTCCTGCTCCGATACGGCGGAGTACGGCGACTACATGGTCGGACCGCGCATCATCACCGAGGAGACGAAGAAGGAGATGAAGAAGGTTCTGAAGGAGATCCAGGACGGCACGTTCGCGCGCAACTGGCTTCTCGAGAACCGTGCTGCCGGCCGTGCGAACTTCCTCGCACAGCGTCGTCTCCACAAGGAGCATCAGATCGAGCAGGTCGGTGCACGGCTGCGCAATATGATGCCGTGGCTGCGTGACAAGAAAGAGCTCAATTTCTAAACGATACACGTATTTTATGAAAAAGAAGTCTTTCCGCGCGGAGAGACTTCTTTTTTCAAAGGAGAGCTTTTTCCTGCCTGCTCCACTAGGATTCGCTTAGAGGTGCATGGCAGGGAATGATTGCCATATCGTAATTTCAGGAGGGCTATATGGGCATGAACATGAGCGAGAAGATTCTCGCACGCCATGCGGGGCTTGACCATGTGGAGCCGGGGCAGCTGGTTGTCTGCCAGCTCGACATGGTGCTCGCAAACGATGTGACGGGTCCCCCGTCCATCAAGGAGTTTGAAAAGACGGGACGTCCTGTCTTTGATCGGACGAAGATCGCGCTGATTCCCGATCATTTTCAGCCGGCGAAGGACATCAAGTCCGCCGAGCTGGCGAAGATCATGGCGCGATTTTGCGCGCAAACATGACATCCTGCACTACTACGAGCAGGGGCGCGTGGGGATTGAGCACGTTATCCCTGCCCGAGCGCGGCATCGTTGGGCCGGGCATGCTCACGATCGGCGCGGACTCGCACACCTGTACCTACGGTGCGGTGAACGGGTTCTCGACGGGCGTCGGCACGACGGATCTCGCGGTCGGGATTGCAACGGGCGAGGCATGGTTTCAAGGTGCCCGGAGGCAATCAATGTGCACCTGGCGGGGAAGAAGCCGCAGGACATCAGCGGAAAGGATGTCATCCTCACGCTCATGCTGGCATGATCGGCGTGGATGGTGCGCTCTACAAGAGCCTTGAGTTCACGGGCGAGGGGTGGCGTCACTCTCCACGACCGACCGTCTGACGATTGCCAATATGGCGATCGAGGCGGGGGCGAAGAACGGCATTTTTCCCGTATGACGATGTATGCAGGGCGTACGTCGAGGGACGCATGACAAAAGCCGTTCGAGGCCGTGGCTGCCGATGCTGATGCACGCTATGCACAGACGGTGGAGATCGACCCTCAGCGCACTGCGTCCCGTCGTCTCGTTCCGCATCTGCCCGAAAATACGAAGCGCGTCATGGATATCGCGTCGCCCATCGCCATCGATCAGGTCGTGATCGGGTCGTGCACGAACGGACGCCTTGAGGATATGGAGATTGCAGCGTCGATTCTGAAGGGCACAAGGTACATGAGCGCGTTCGCTGCATCGTGATTCCGGGCTCGCCGTATGTCTATGAGGAGTCGATGAAGCGCGGCTATCTCGGCAATCTTCATGGAGGCGGGGCGGCGATCTCGACGCCGACCTGCGGCCCGTGTCTCGGCGGATATGGGGATCCTCGCGGCGGGCGAGCGGTGCGTCTCGACGACGAACCGCAATTTCCGCGGGCGCATGGGTCATGTGGACAGCGAGGTCTATCTCGCGGGCCGCACGTCGCGGCGGCGAGTGCAATACTGGGGCGGATTGCCGCTCCCGAGGAGGTGGCGTGATGTTCGAGGGCAAGGTCTGGCGCTACGGCGATAACATCGACACGGATGTCATCATCCCTGCACGCTATCTCAACACGTTCGAGCCGAAGGCGCTCGCGGCACACTGCATGGAGGATATCGACACGACGTTCGCGGGCGGTGTTCAGCAGGGCGACATCGTGGTCGGCGGAAAGAATTTTCGGCTGCGGTTCCTCGCGTGAGCACGCGCCGGTTGCGATTGCGGCATCGGGCATTCCCGTTGTGATCGCGGCGAGCTTTGCGCGCATCTTTTACCGCAATGGCATCAATATCGGGCTGCCGCTCTCGAGATCGGCGACGATGTGAGAAGATCAGCGCGGGTGACCGCCTGCGTGTCGATACGGAGACGGAACGATTGAGAATCTGACGACGGGCGATACGTTCCATGCACATCCCCTGCCGGGGTTCGTGCAGGATATTGCGCGTGCGGGCGGTCTTCTGAACTATATCAAGGGAGAACGGAGGATTCCGTCATGGGGTATAAGATTGCGGTTGTCCCGGGCGACGGCATCGGGCAGGAGATCACGAGTGAGGCGGTACGCGTCCTGAAGGCCGTCGATGCAACGTTCTCGCTCGGACTTTCCTATGAGACGCGCGATGCGGGCGGCACGGCGTATGATAAATATGGTACACCGCTGCCCGAGGATACGCTCGCCGTCTGCAAGGCATCGGACGGTGTGCTCTTTGGTGCGGTCGGCGGGACGAAGTGGGACGCGGTGGAGCCTGCGCTGCGCCCCGAACGCGCCATCCTCGGCCTGCGCAAGGGGCTCGGTCTCTATGCGAATCTGCGTCCGGTCAAGGTGGCGGATGCGCTCATCGAGCACTCGCCGCTGAGCCCGATCTCGTGCGCGGCGTCGATCTCGTCATAGTGCGCGAGCTGATCGGCGGCATTTGACTTCGGCGAGAAGTGCGAGAGCGAGCATGTGGACGGTGTGGAGCGCGCATGGGATATGGAGAACTACTCCGTGCCCGAGGTGGAGCGTATCGCGCGCCTTGCGTTTGAGACGGCGCGTCTCAGACGCTCCAAGGTCACGTCCGTGGACAAGGCGAACGTGCTGGCAACGTCGCGCCTCTGGCGGCGCACGGTGACAGGACTGGCAAAGGACTATGCGGATGTAGCGCTCGATCATCTCTACGTCGACAACTGCGCCATGCAGCTTGCCGTGCGCCCGACACAGTTCGACGTCGTCGTGACGGGCAATCTCTTCGGTGATATTCTCTCCGATGAGGGCGGCGGTGATCGGCGGCTCGATCGGTCTCATGCCGTCGGCGTCGATCGGGACGGGCACGAGTCTCTTTGAGCCGATTCACGGCAGTGCGCCCGACATCGCAGGACAGGGGATAGCAAACCCGCTCGGGACGATCCTCTCGGCGGCGATGCTGCTGCGCTATGCGCTCCATGAGGAGGCGGCGTGCCGCCATCGAGGCGGCGGTGGATGCGGCACTCGCCGATGGGATGCGGACGGCGGATATCTACCTCGCGGATACGGGCTGCACGAAGGTCGGCACGCAGGACATGACGGATGCGGTGCTCAAGCGCCTATAATGTGCTTCCCTATCGGCATGGTGGGCTGCTTCCCTGATTGCGATCAACGGGGCTTTGCCAATGTTAACAAAAATGCTGTACGAGTGTTTTTGCTTTCGTACAGCATTTTTCCATGTTATTCCATACCGCCGGATGGCTCTTTTCTCACTAGCGCCACCAGATAAAGGCGGCGAGGATGAGGAGAATCGTGCCCGAGGTCGGGAAGAGGTAGTGCATTCCGAGGTACGTCGCGACGACACCGCCGAGCAGCGGCCCGTAGCAGAGACCGACCTGCTGCGCGGAGAAGAGGAGTCCAAAGACGCTTCCTTTGAGCTGCGCAGGCGTATGCTGGGCGATGACGGCGTTCAGCGAGGGCTGAATCCCGGCGAGGAAGAGCCCTACGCCGAACTGCATGACGGCAAAGGGAACGAGGGTGTCGGGGATGCCTGCAGGATGAACATGCCTCCCGCACACAGCATGGCGAGGAACATCGCGCTGAAGTAGCCGCGCCATGTGCCGTAGATCCCCAGAGCGGCGCGGAGATCGCTCCCCGTGCCGCCGAGAGAGAATACTGCGCCCGCGACAAAGACGATGTTGTCCATCGCGCCCGCGAGCACCTTTGATGTAGGGTTGTCAGGACGGGCATGAGGATGTGAGCACCACCTGCGCGAGCGTACTCACAATCATCATCGTGCGCAGGATAGATATGCCAGAGGTGCATCGGATTTTCTTCCTCTGCTGTAAGCGGTGCGGTCTCTTTCGGCATCGGCGGTTCTTTGATGATAAACGTGAAAGGCAAGAAAGTTGATGAAGAGCGCCAGACCGCCGATATAGAAGCTCGTGCGCATCCCGAACAGCTCCGCGAGGACACCGCCGAGCAGAGGCCCGACGACGCCGCCCGCCGTGAGCGTGCCCTGCATGATGCCGAGGGAGAAACCGAGCCGCTCCTGCGGCGCGTAGAGCGTCATGATGGCGAGATCCATCGGCCAGAGTCCTGCGGCAAAGCCCTGAAAGAGGCGCACGATGATGAGCTGCTCGGGGGACGTGACGAGCCCGCCGAGCAGATAGCTGATCGCAATGAGAAGGCTCGCGCGCATCGCCGCGAGACGCTTTCCCTTGCGGTCGGCGATACGACCCCAGATTGGTGCCATGACAGCGGAGACGAAAAAGTCACCGAGAACGCAAGTCCTGACCACAGAGATTCACGGAGGCATCGTCCACACCGAGTTCGTTCGTCAGATACATCGGCAGGAACGGAATGATCATCGTATAGCTTGCGGACATGAAGAGCACGTTGCACGTGAGCAGCGCGAGTACCACTTTCCAGTTCATGACAGACCCTTTCTCTTTATCGCGTTTCTCTTATCATTCTACCACGTTTCATTGAAAAAGTAAGCGATGAATATGGGACTCAAATACCCTTAAAGATTGATTTCCACGCGCCATTGTGCTAGTGATTGAACAACGACGTGACGATATCAAAAATCTAAACTACTGTAACACCATCTGCCGCGCGTCACTTACGGCAGATAATTTTCAGAGTAAGGGTTGTCATGAAACACATCGTCGTAGATTTGGAAATGAATCCTGTGGGGAAGTGAATACCGGGATGTCCGCAGGAAATTGAACGGAGAAATCATCGAGATCGGCGCGGTGCGCCTGAATGAGGATTTTTGTGCAGGAGGACGAATTTCAGTGCGATGTCTGTCCTGAGTATGGGATGGTAAAGAAGCACATCACCGAGCTGACGGGCATCACACAGGAGAAGGTCGCAGGGCATCCCGCGTTCGCCGACAGCTTTCACGCATTCGTTGCGTGGATCGGCGAGGCAGAGACGAAGATCTACTCGTGGAGCATGTCCGATATTAAACAGCTGCGCAAGGAGTGCCGTCTGAAGCTGCCGGACTTTGACATCACGTGGCTCGATACACGCTGGGTTGACCTCCAGCAGGCGTTTGACGACCGCCTCGGGCTCCACAACAGCCTCGCACTGAAGCACGCGCCGGTGCGTGGGGCGCAAGTTCGAGGGGAGTCAGCACTCCGCGCTTGCCGACGCCGTCAATACGAGCGCCGTCCTCGCGCTCATGCAGGACGATGCAAAGTTCCGCGAGACCATGCGTCCCGTCCTCGAGATCCTAGAGCCGAGCGACGGCCTTCGGACTCGATCGGCGAGCTGTTCCCCGATCTGGAAAATTGAAACGAAATCAGGATGAATTGAACCGCTGTACGGAGAACTGTGCGGCGGTTCTTGATATAAGCGCCCGATTGGGCGGCTTTTGCTCGCGTCGTTTGGTGGAGATGAGGAGAATCGAACTCCCTGTCCGAAGATAACGTCATATGGATTTCTCCGAGCGCAGTCTGTGCTTGTTTAGGTTCGGCGTCCCCCGCAGACAGGGTGCACTGTTCCGATCACGATGAAGTTCCCGTGAGAGTTATCGTGCGGTGGCTCTCAGGTATCCGGCGTTTGACCCTCGACTCCATCCGTGCGGGAGGCAGACGGAAAGGGCTGGCTGCCGCCAGAGCGTAGTCTTCGTTTGCTTTTATGTTTAAATAAAGTTTCACCTTACTGACGGGATGATGACCCCGGCTCGCTGTCCACATGCCATCCATCCCCGTCGAGACCATTACATCCCCGATAATGGAAGCGTGTGCTTATCCATACTATAACAAAAAGGCAGATATGTTGTCAAACCCTGTCTGCATGTTCGTAATTAGTATCATGTACGAGAAGAAGCAATCGGAATTGTTGGACGGTACGCTGTTTTGTTCGTCCGTTCATGGAGGTTTACGCTGCAAAAACAGAAAACACTGGCGTCGCGCGTGGTCTACGATGGTATCGGACTGCATTCGGGACGGCCGGTCCACATGGAACTCTGCACCGGCACCGCCGGGGTCGGGGATCCCGTTTGCGCGCGCCGATCTGCTCGACGCACCGCCTGTGGCGGCGACGGCGCGCATGTGACGGCGACGATGCGCGACGACAATTGGCGCGGGAGCGTTGGTTCTTTACGATTGAGCATCTGACGAGCGCCCGCACGTGCATGGAATCGACAACTGCCGCGTGACGCTCGATGCGGAGGAGCCGCCCGTCGCCGACGGCAGTGCGCGCGTTCTTTGCGCTGATCGCGCGTGCCGGGAGCGTCGAGCAGGATGCTGTGCGGCAGGAGACGGTGATTGACCGCGTTCACTGCGTGGACGACGGCAGCCACTTTGTCATGGCACTGCCGTACGACGGTCTGCGCGTTTCGTTTATCTCGCTGAATGAGCATCCGCTCATCGGGGTACAGTACTATGATAGTCGAGTGACGCCCGCCGCCTATGAGCGCGAGATTGCGCCGGCGCGGACGATTGCTCTATGAAAAGGAGATTGCGGCGCTGCGTGCGCATGGTCTGGGGCCGCGCTCGCTGGAGACGGTGATCGTCTCACAACGACGAGGGATGGATGAATCCGCTGAACTTCCCAAATGAGCTGGTGCGTCACAAGATTCTCGATGTGATCGGGGATATTCGTCTGCGGGCATGGTTCGCGGACATATCATCGCCGTTGCCTCGGGGCACGCACTGAATACCGCGCTGGCAAAAGAGATTGCAGGGGAGAGGGATCAAGCACGACGTTGGATATCAATGAGATTCAAAAGATTTTTGCCGCATCGTCCGCCGATGCTTCTTGTGGATCGGATCATCGAGCTGGAGCCGTTCAAGTCGGCAACGGGCATCAAGTGTGACGATGAACGAGCCGTTCTTTCCTCGGCCATTTCCCGGGGCATCCGATCATGCCGGGCGTTCTTCTGCTCGAAGGAATGGCGCAGGTCGGCGGGTGACAATGCTCTATCCTGAGGAAAATCGCGCAAGATTGCACTTTTTGGCGGGATGGAGAATGCGAAGTTCAAGCGTCCCGTCGTTCCCGGCGATGTAGTCGTGACGAAGGCAGAGCTGGTGCGTGCGCGGCGTGTTCGCGTGCTTCATGCGGATGCGCATGTCGGAGAGGATCTTGTCGCTTCGGCAGACTTCAAGTTTGCACTGAAAAACGGCGAAGATCTTTGACAGAACGTCATAATGACAGGATAAAATGGACATAATTCACGATAAAATGCGAACCGGCGATAATGGCTGATTTTGCCATGTGAAAGTCTTGCCCTCTTTGTCGGATTGTAATGGATAGTGGAATATGTCTGCCCTGATTCCCTGTGGGGCTGAAGGAGTTGAAACAGATGACAGGCACGAGCAAGGTTCTCGCCTCATATCCACGAGACGGCGGTGGTTGCACCGACGGCGCGCATCGCCCGCGACGTGGAGATCGGTCCTCATGCGGTCATCTCGGATCATGTCCAGATCGGCGAGGGGACGAAGATCGGCCCACACGCCGTGATTAAAGAATGGACGCAGATCGGACGCGACTGCCAGATTTTCCAAGGCGCATCCATCGGTGAGGTGCCGCAGGATCTGAAGTTTAAGGGCGAGAAGAGCTATACGTTCATCGGCGACCGCACGACGATCCGCGAGTGTGCGACCGTGCACCGTGCGACGGGCGAGGGTGAGGAGACACGCATTGGCGACGACCGTCTGCTGATGGCGTGCATACCCATGTGGCGCATAACTGTGTGCTCGGCAACCGCATCATCATGAGCAACGCCGCCATGCTGGCGGGTCGCGCAATCGTCGAGGACGGCGTTGGATTGGCGGCATGGCGGGCGTGCATCAGTTTGTCAAGATCGGCCGCAACGCTAGTGATCGGCGGTACGTCAAAGCTCGTGCAGGACGTTGTGCCGTTCACGATGGTGGACGGGCATCCTGCGCGTGCCGTGGGGCTGAACAGCGTCGGCATCTCGCGTGCGGGCATCCCGCTCGACGTGCGCCGCCGCATCAAGCAGGCCTATAAGATCCTCTACCGCGCGGGGCTGAATCTCACGCAGGCGATTGCCGTGATTGAGCAGGAGGTGGACTCCTGCGAGGAGATTGATCACATGCTGCGCTTCCTCCGCAATGCGGAACGCGGCATTTGCCGGGAACGACACGAGGACTGCAGTGGGGAACGCTATGGAGAAACTGGGGCTGCTCGCGGGTGTCGGACACCTGCCTGCCGCGTGTGCACGCGCGGCTCGAGCACAGGGATTTGAGGTGCATGCGGTTGCACTCTTGCCGGACTGTGACCCTGAGCTGAAGGATGCGGCGAATGCCTATCGTGAGATCAGTATCGGATCGATTGCGTCGATTTTGGCGTATCTGCAGCAGGAAAAGATCCAAAAGGTCACGATGATCGGCAAGGTGACAAAAGGAACTGCTCTTTTTACGGGCGCGGTTCAGCTGGATGAGATGCTGCGCGGATGCCGATGCAGCTGCCGAATCAGAATGATGATACGATCACTGATGATGTTTGTCGGTGCGCTGATGAAGGTCGGCATCACGCCGCTCGATCAGACGGCACTCATCCGTCCGCTGATGCCGGCGGCAGGCGTGTTGACGAGCCGCCAGCCAAGCGATGCGGAGCGTGCGGATGATGAGCATGGGCTTCAGATGGCGCGCGAGATCGGACGTCTCGATGTGGGGCAGACGGCGGTGGTGAAAGACCGTGCGGTCATGGCTCTTGAGGCGATCGAGGGACGGATGCCTGCATCCGCCGCGGCGGTCAGCTTGCCGGCGGCGGCGCGGTTAGTCGCAAAAGGCGGCAAAGCCGCGCAGGACAGCCGTTTCGATGTGCCTGCGGTCGGGCCTCGATACGATCGAGTCCCTGGTGGCAGTGAAGGCGTCTGGCACTCGTCATTGAGGCGGGAAAAGACACTTTGTGGACAAGGAGCGTGCGATTGCCCTTTGCCGAGGCGAACGGGCATTACGATAGCGGCGATGTAGGGATCGTCCCTTGCAGAGCACGGATGGTGTTTGCTGTTGATTCTACTGAGGAGGTCTTGCCCATTTGAAGATCATGCGTTTGGCGGGAGAGACCTCCGGCGATCTCCACGGGGCAGCGTTAGCGTGAACTGCGCACGCTTGACCCGTCGGTGCAGCTGATCGGCTTCGGCGGTACGGAGATGGCTGCGGCGGAGTAACGCCCGTCAAAACCATGCGGACTACAATGTGATGGGTATTTCGGCGGTGATTTTGAATCTCCGCCGAATTTTTCGCGTTGCTTGATGATTTGACGCACTTGATGGACGAGGAGCATCCCGATGTGCTGGTCATCATCGACCATCCGGATTTTAACTGGCGGCTGGCGGCGCGGGCAAAGGAGCGGGGGATTCCGTCTTTCTATATTCCTCCGTCTGCGTGGGCATGGCGGCGGTCGCGCGAAGTCCTGCGCGGCCCTCGCCGATGAGATCGTCGCGATTTTCCCGCATGAGCTGCCGCCCCACGAGGCGGCGGGGGCGAACATCTCGTTCGTTGGCAAATCCGCCCGTCGATACGGTGCTGCCGAGATGCCGCCCGCAGAGGCACGGCGTCACCGGCATCGGTGCGGACGATGTGCCGATCCTGCTTCTCCCGCAGCCGCCGTGAGGAGATTGAGCGCCTTCCGCCCATGCTGGGGGCGGCAGAGCAGCTCGGCGCGCAGATCCTGCGCGCCGTTTCTTTCTTCCCGTCGCGGGCGGTGTGGATGAGGAGCGCATCAGAGCGCATCTCGCCTCCGCGGCGGAGGTGACGCTGACGCACGACGCGCGCTATGCCCCTCACGGGGCCTGCACGCGCGGCGATGGCAACCTCGGGCACGGTGGTGATGGAGGCGGCGCTCGCGGGCCGCCCGCCGTCGTCCTCTACCGGATGTCGGCACTTCTATCTCATCGGGCGTCTGCTCGTCGATGCGCCGCTTTTCCCTGCCGAACATCCTGCTCGGCGAGACATTTGAGACAGAGCTGCTGCAGGGGGTGTGCAGCCCGACCGCATCGCGGCGGAGATGGAGAAGATCATCGCGACGGCGCGGATCGCCTCTATGTGACGGAACGTCTTCGCGCGCGGCAGCACGTCTTGGCGAACCCCACGCAGCACGCCGTGGGCGGAGAAGATTCTCGCCTGGACGCAAGAGATATTGTACCCCGTAGGAGACCCATGAAGAACTATAAGAGACTGCTGACCCTACGATGCGGCCGTACGTAAAGAAATCTCGCACTGGCGGTCGGGTGCATCATCCTTGCCTCGGCGGCGAATCTCTACGTCCCGTGGATCATCATGACATGATCGACGATGTCCTCGCCGATAAGAACATGGCTCTGCTGAATGCCATCTGCATCGGCATCGTCGTCATCTTTTTCCTGCGCGGAATTTTTACTTTGGGCAGTCCTACCCGTCTCCCCTACATCGGGCAGAAAGGTCATCATCGATGTCGCGAGGTGATGTTCCGCAAGTTCCAGCGGATGCCGCTCGCGTACTATGACCGCCACCAGACGGGTGCGAGATCATGAGCTTTCGTCACGAACGATGTTGTGGCGATCCAGTCGGCACTCGTCGACAACCTCATCGATCTCGTGACGGAGGGTGCATCCTCATCGGATCGCTTGCCCTCATGTTCTATCTGATTGAAGCTCTCCCGCTGACGCCTCATCGTCATTCCGATGGTCGGGCAGGCAAATGAAGATCTTCGGACGCAAGATCAAGAAATCGAGCACCGTGATTCAGGAGCGGCTCGTAGAGATTACGGCACCTGCAGGAGAGTTTTTTCTGCGACGCGCGTCGGAAGTCGTTTGTCCGTGAGGACTATGAGATCGACCGTTTTGTCGCGAGCAATCAGCGCAACTTCGAAGCGGTGATGAAAAATGTCCAGCAGACGAGCATGCTCACGCCCGACGGTGGAGTTCCTCGCTGCTCTTGCCGTCACGTTCATCGTCTGGTTCGGCGGCTACGAGGTCGTCAACGGTGACATCACGGCGGGCGCGTTCGTTGCGTTCCTCACCCGATGCGCGTGAACCTTGCGAATCCCTGTCAAGCGCCTCTCACGCATCTACGGGAATCTGCAGAAGGCGATGGCAGCCGTGGACTCGCGTGTTCTCCGTCGTCGATCTCACGGAGAGCATTACGGATCGTCCCTGACGCCGTGCCGCTTCCCCGTGACGGGCGCGTGCGTTTTGAGGATGTCACTGTTCTCCAGCAAGGAAGGACGCAAGGCCCTCGACGGGGTGACGCTCGAGGCCGCGCCCGAGAGATGATCGCCTTTGTCGGTCCTCGGCGCAGGAAAATCGACGATTGCGAATCTTATCCCGCGCTTCTATGAGCCGGACAGTGGGGCGATCACGGTGGACGGACACGACATCCGCAGTGTCACACTCGCCTCGCTGCGCGGGGCAGATTGGGCTGGTACCGCAGGAGACAATGCTGTTCTCCACGACGATTCGTGAGAACATCCGCTATGGACGCCCTGATGCGACGGATGCGGAGATCGAGGAGGCGGCGTGCGGCAAACGCACTACGATTTCATCACACAGCTGGAGCACGGCTACGATACGCAGATCGGGGAGCGCGGCGTCAGCATCTCGGCGGTCAGCGCCAGCGCATGCCATCGCGCGCGCCATCCTGAAGGATCCGCGCATCCTCATCCTCGATGAGGCGACCTCCGCACTCGATACGGGAGAGCGAGAAGATCGTGCAGGCGGCGCTCGATAATCTGATGGTCGGGCGCATGAGCTTCGTCATCGCCCATCGTCTTTCCATCGGTGTTCCATGCCGACCGCATCTATGTGATTGATGCCGGCCGCATCGTGGAGCAGGGAAACCCATGAGGAGCTCTCGGCAAAGGGCGGGCTCTATCAGCATCTCTATGACATTCAGTTTCGGGGAGAGTGACGCATGCGATTTCTCACAATTTAGCGGCAATCCTCATCGTCACCATCATCATACCGATCTTCATGCTGCGCGCCACACGGGAGCGCGGCTTTGTCGAGCGCATCAAGCAGAGCTTTCGGCTTCATCCGCAGGACACGATTGACAAGGTGGCGGGAAAGAATGCCGTCTGGGGCACGCGGCATCCGTTGGGAGAGATCGTGGCAACGAGTCCGCTCGTGCGTGAGTTCCGCAAGGTGTTTCCCGACACCCCCATCCTCGTTTCGGTCGTGACGACGGGGTGGCGTGAGATGGCGCACCGCATCATCAAGGATGCGGACGCGATCATCTATTTCCCGCTCGACCTGCCGTTCCTCGCCTCGCGCGTTGTGGGACGCATCCGCCCGCGGGTCTTTTCTGCCCGTGAGACGGAGCTGCGGCCGAACTTCCTCGAGAAGGCGAAGCAGCCTCGATGGCCCGTCATGATGGTCAACGGCCGCATCAGCGACCGCAGTGTGAAGCAGCACAAGTACTTTGCTCGGGATGCTGCGCAGATGATCGACGGTGAAATGCTTTTGCGATGCAGTCGGGCATCGACGCGGACTATATCATGCGCCTCGGCACCCTGCGTGAGCTCGTCACCGTGACGGGCAATACGAAGTTCGATCAGGCATATGCGAGTGTCAGCCCCGAAGAGCGCGCAGCATTGATCGCGTGAGCTCGGCCTGTCGGGTGCGAGCCGCATCACGATCGCGGGCCTGACCCACCGCGGGAGGAAGAGCTGAGTCAACGCCTTTGCCGCCGTGCGCAAAGGATCCGCATGTGCGCCCTCATCATCGCGCCGCGCGAGGTGCTGCGCACGATGGAGGTGGAGCATCTCTGCCGAAAGGCCGGGTTTACGGTCAATACGCGCAAGAACCTCCAGAAAAGGGCGGAGGGCGGCGAGGACATTGTGATCCTCGATACGGTCGGGTGAGCTCGGCCGCGTCTATGGGCTCGGCGACGTGATCTACATCGGCGGCAGTCTTGTCTCGCACGGCGGACACAATATCCTCTGAGCCGGCGGCGCACGGCAAGGCAATCATCGTCGGGAATCAGATGTTCAATTTTCAAGGACATCCATGCGCTTTTTCCGCAATCGCAGCGCTGTCGACGGTCACGAACGGCGCGAACTGACCGCGGGAGACGCTGCGCCTCTCGCGACGACGCGGAGCGTGCGCGCCTTTGAGCAGCGAGACACTTCGCGATCATCAACGAGAATAAGGGCGCATCGAAGAAGTCCGCCAAGATTCTCGTTGATATGCTTGCGCGCCTGAGAGACACGCCGCGTTCAGCGCGCACAGGAGCGCATCAGTGCAATATCGCGTGCGCGACACAGAAGGTCGCAAACTTCCAGACCTATTTCATCGACCTGTTCACGACAAAGAGGTACACGGCGTCACGCGCCGCCCCTCATCATGGGCGTGTTCTACGTGTTCTCCTCATCTATGAACAGCTGGTCAATCTGAAGCTCGCCATGTACCGCTGGGGCTGGTTCTAAAAAGAGGAGCCCCCTGCTTTTGTCATCAGTCTCGGCAACGTGACGGTCGGCGGACGGGCAAGACCCCGACGGCGCAGCATCTGGCGCGTGCCATCTCACGCGATGGGGTATCGCGTCGCCATTCTCAACCGCGGCTATCGTGCCGTGGCGCGGGTGCAGTCGGCATCGTCTCGGATGGACATGCACTGAAGATGGATGCGAGACGGCGGGGAGACGAGGCGTTTATGCTCGCCAAGCACCTGCCGGATGTGCTCGTCCTCATCGGACCGCACCGTGCCGTGACGGGGCGCTAGTGCCATCGAGCACTTTGGGGCACAGGTGGCGATCCTCGACGATGGCTATCAGCACTCGGCAGCTTGCGCGTGACATCGGATATTCTCCTCGTCGATGCGGTGAATGTTCGGCAACGGGCATTTGCTGCCGCGCGGTACGCTGCGTGAGCCGCTCTCGCACATCAACCGTGCAGATGTCTGCCTCATGACAAAGGTCGATCAGGCGGCACCGGGGGCGATCTGAACATATCTGGGAGACGTTCCGCAGCTACAATCAGGATGGTCTGATCCTCGAAAAGTATCCACCAGCCGCGCCAGTTCGTGCACAGCCTCGGCATGGTTCGAGGACATTGGTGCGGGCGGCGCCCGTGACGGAGATGGAGGGAGCGAAAGGTGCTCGCCGTCTCCGCCATCGGCAATCCCGCCTCGTTCGAGCAGACGCTTGCCGACCTCGGTGTGGAGATGGTGGAGAGCATGCGCCATCCCTGATCATCACGACTACGGGGAGCGCGATATGGCTGAGGTGCTGTACCGCGCAGAGACGCTCTGGGCGTCGAGGCAATCGTCATTACGGAGAAGGATGCGTGAAGGTGCTGTGCGATGTTGTGCGCAAAAGTGGCGCATCCCGATCGTATGTACCTCCGTTGAGGTCACGTTCCAAAAAGGGGACAGGAGGTCTTTCGAGACGCTCAAGGAGCAGCTGGCAGCAAAGCTTGGGAAGCAGAATACGATATGATAAAGCGGTGATTTTCACAGCGGAGGATACGTGTAGTAGCCGCCTGCGCAGCGAGAAGGTCGCGTGCTTTATCATCGTGGAAATTCAGTTATCCATTAGAGTAGAGGTGATCGCATGAAGGTTCTCTCGCATTATCCCTGCGCGGTATGCGTCGACACGCCTGCTCGGGAAGCTCCCCTGCGCGATATCGCGGGGAAGCTGATGATCGTCCGCGTCTCGCGAGCGGGCAACAGGGGCGCAGCGCGTCCACGAGGTCGTCGTGGCGACGGATGACGAACGGATCCGTGCGGCTGTCGAGGAGCACGGCGGCAGCTGCCGCATGACGCGTGCCGACCACGTGACGGGGACGGATCGCCTCGCCGAGGTCGCTGCACAGCGCCCGGACTGCGACCTCATCATCAACGCAGGGCGATGAGCCCTGATCGATCCTGCCGTAATCGATGCCCCTTGTCGCTCCGTTTGAGCACGACACAGCGCCTCGCGATGGCGACGGCGAAAAACGGAGATCACGATGCGCGGAGATGGAGAATCCGAAACAACGTCAGGGTTGTTACCGACCATACGGGAAACGCCTCATTCCCGTGCGCGCATCTCTCACGCACGCAATGCGGGGCATAAGGTCTATAGCACATCGGCATCTATGCCTACCGTAGGGACTTTTTCTGCCGTACGCGAAGATGGCGCAGACGGAGCTGGAGTGCCGGAGTCTCTGGAAACAGCTGCGTGCGCTCGAGAACGCGCACTGCATCCGCGTCGGGAGACGGACGCCGTCTTTATCGGCGTCGATACCGAGGAGGATCTATGGCGGTCAATGCAGAGTATCAGCGGCGCGGGCTTGATTGACCGCAGGATGAGAAGTATTTATAATATATTTTTGTAGGAAACTCTGAAAATGCAGATGCAGCACGACCGTATGGCGGCAGCACACGGCAGTTGAAAGGAGCTATGAACATGAACAAAGTGAAGCTGGCGAATTTTGAGATCGGCGGCGGCGAGCCGCTCGTCCTTCCTCGCGGGGCCATGCGTCCTGAGGGGCTGGAACGCTCGCCCGCGATCGGACGCGGCATCAAAGAGATCACGGATCGGCTCGGCATTCCCCTACGTGTTCAAGGCCTCCTTTGACAAGGCAACGCTCTGCGTATCACAGCTTTTGCGGACCGGGGCTCACGGACGGGCTGAAGATGCTGGGGCAGATCAAGAAGGAGCTCGGTTCCCGTTGTGACCGATATTCGTGAGTCGTGTCAGGCGGAGCTGGCGGCGAAGGTCGTGGACATCCTCCAGATCCCCGCCTTTCTTCTCGCGCCAGACCGATCTGCTGCACGCGGCGGCACAGACGGGGGCGGTCGTCAACGTGAAGAAGGGCAGTTCCTCGCGCCGAACGATATGCGCAACGTCGTGGACAAGATCCATGAGAGCGGCAGCGAGCGCATCCTGCTGACAGAGCGCGGGGCGAGCTTCGGCTACAACAATCTTGTCGTCGATATGCGTGCGCTGCCCATCATGCGCAGCTCTGGCTACCCCGTGATCTTTGACGGAACGCACAGCGTACAGCTGCCGGGCGGTGCGGGGACGAGCCCTCGGGCAGCGTGAGTTCGTGGAGTATCCGTGCGCGCCGCTGTTGGCGCGGGGGTCGACGGACTCTTCCTCGAGGTGCATGACAACCCCTGCCGAGGCACTGTCGGATGGGGCGAACATGGTCTATCTGGATAAACTCGAAGAGTTGCTGAAAGGACGCCCTCGCCATCTAGCGAGGTCGCGCAAAAAAGCTGAACTAGGAGAATACTATGCAAGAGAGTACCATCCGACAGAAGGCGGTTGAGACGCTGAAACTGGAGGCAGATGCTGTCGCGCGTCTCACGGATCGCGTTGATGATGACTTTGAGGCGGCAGCAGAGGCGATCCTTGCGTGCAGGGGCGCGTCGTCGACGGGCATGGGAAAAATCCGTCACGTCGGACGCAAGATCGCGGCAACGCTTTCGCGAGTACGGGAACGCCCGCCTTCTTCATGCATCCGGCGGAGGCGTTCCACGGGGATCTCGGCATGGTGACGGCGGACGACATCGTGATCGCCATCTCGAACAGCGGTGAGTCGAACGAGGTCGTCAACATTCTGTCGATCATCCATCGCATCGGCGCGCGCATCGTCGCCATGAGCGGGCGGCGAAAGTCCCAGCTCGGCCGCAGTGCGGACTTTACATTGACATCGGTGTCGAACGCGAGGCGTGTCTCTTTGGGGCTCGCACCGACCGCCTCGACGACGGCGACGCTTTGCGATGGGGATGCACTCGCAATGGCACTCATGGCGGCACGGGACTTTCAAGAAGGAGGACTATGCGCTCTTTCATCCGGGCGGGGCGCTCGGGCGCAAGCTCCCTGCTCACCGTGGCGAAACTGTCAGGCATACGGGCGATGAGAATCCCGTCGTGCCGTATCATACGACGGCAAAGCGATGCACTCTTGTCATGACGGACAAGGGCTCGGCGCGGTCTCCGTAGTGGATGCGGACGGGAAGTTCATCGGGCTTGTCACGGACGGCATCATCCGCCGTGCGCTCGCAAGCGACTACACGTTCTCGACAAGGACGTGGAGAGCATCATGTTCGCGACGCCGCTCACGATTGCACCGGACAAGATGGCGGCGGCAGCGCTCTCCGTCATGGAGAAGCATCAGCCGCGCCCTGTCACGGTGCTACCCTGTCATTGACGATGCGGGCGTTCCCGTGGGGATCGTTCATCTGACCGATCTATCTGCGGCAGGGGTGGTCTGATGCCGATACGCGAAGACGCGATTGCGCGTGCAAAGAAGATAAAAATGCGTGATTCTCGATGTGGACGGTGTGCTGACGGACGGAGGCATCTACGTCGCACCAGACGGCAGCGAGCTATTTAAGCCGTTCTTGCCCGTGATGGGCTTGCCACGCGCGCCCGCAAGGTGGGCTGAAAACGGCGATCATTACGGGGCGTGCCTCGCCCATCGTCGGAATCGTGCGAAAGGAGCTCGCACATTGATCTCGTTTATCAGGGACGCCTTGATAAGCGTCGAGGCGAGGCGGACATCAAGGCTCAGACAGGGCTGTCCGATGAGGAGATTTGCCTGATATCGGGAGATGATCTCGTCGATCTGCCGATCCTGCGCCAGGGTTGGTCTGCCCTGTGCCGTCGGGGATGCCGTCCCCGAGGTCAAGGAGATCGCACAGATCATTGCCGCGCAGCCCGGCGGACGCGGTGCGTGCGCGAAGTCTATGAGATCATCCTGAAGACACAGGGCTGTGGGATCGTGCTCGCAGGCTTTTCGAGGACGTTGACGGACCAGCACAGTAGAAAGAGGAGGTGGTCATGCTCATCGCACGCTGATGTTTATGAGCCGCGTTGCCTGCCACACGCCGCGTCCCGTTCCGCTGGCACTCGGCTGGGCTGCTCGGTAACCCTCTACCACCTCATCATCGCTAAGATGCGGCGGCGGGCCGTCGCGCACATGATGCCCGCGCTCGGTATCGACGAGGCAGCGGCGAAGAAGCTCGTAGCGCCTCCTCTATCAATATGGCGCGGAATTTTCTCGACATTCTTGCGATGCCCATGCTGAACGAGCGCAATTTCAGGACTACATCGAGATCGACCATCTTGAGCGCATGCAGGAGGCACTCGCCGAGGGACATGGCGTCGTCGTCCTCACGGGCCATATCGGCTGCTGGGAAATGGCTCTCGGCGGCATTTACGCTGAACGGGATGCCCGTCAGTGCGATTGCCGCCACAGCCGAACATCCAGTATACACGTGTGCTCGACGATCTGCGTGCAACGATTCACGTGGAGATCTTCTCGCGCGGAACGAGTGAGCTGATCGCGGCGGCGCGTGCGCTGAAGCGCGGCAAACTGCTCGGCTTTTCTGCCGATCAGACGGCGGGTCTCGGCGGTGCTTTCATCGAGCTTTCTCGGACGCACGGCATCGACCCTCACTCGGACCGGCGGTCTTTTCCCGCAAGTTCCGATCCCCCGTCGTGCCTGCATCTGTCCTGCGGCAGCCGAATGGAAAGCATAAAGTCATTGTCGGGGAGATCATGCGCTGCCTCGAATACGGGCGACAGTGACCGCGATCTCCACGAGTTTACCGTGCAGATGACCGCCATCGTCGAGCGGATCATCCGCGAGAATCCGACGCAGTGGATCTGGTCTCAAAAAGCGGTGGAATACGTCTCCAGAGGAGCAGAAGACAGGAAAGCATCAGTGTCGGCAGGGCAGGAGGAGAAGGTCGGATGACACGGAATAAAATCATCGGCGGCGTTCTGGCGGCCGCCTTCTCGGGCTTATCCTCTGGGCTGTGTTTTCCGTGCCGAAGCCGCCCGAACAGACAGATGCGCAGCAGGGACCGCGCATCACGTCCTATGAGGACAACACGCTCCATGAGGAGCAGGATGGGCGTACGGTCTGGACGCTACCGCGCAGAATATGAGCGTGGATATCGATACGCAGGACACGACGATGAAGGGGCATCGAGGGAACCTTCTACAGCGAGGATGGGAATACACTCGCTGAAAGCCGATATGGGGCACATGGACAGCACAACGCATGACGTTGTCCTCACAGGCGGCATATATGCCGAGAGCAGCAATGGGGTCACCCTGCGCGCGAACGCCCTGCACTGGACAGCCGCGAAAAAAGAGCTGGCAGCGGAGGGGAGCGCCGTCCTCACACGTGATGATTCTGCGCGCGAGCGGGGATCGTATTACGAGTGCGGATGAATTTGAGAAATTTGTCATCGAGGGAATGCGCACATTATTAAGGGGAGGGACGTAAAATGACGAAGAGGAATATTTGCCGCGGTGGTACTGCTCCTGCTTGCGGCAGGCGCGGTCTGTACTGGCAGGTCTGGCGGCACCGCAGAACGCAGATCCGACGAATCTCACGGCGGATCGTCTGACCCACGATACGCGAACGGGCGTCGTCACCGCCGAAGGCGGCGTACACGTGATCAGGGAACGGGGAAAATTGAGGGTGCACGTGCCACGTACAACACAAAAGACGCAGGAGGGCACCATTGAGGGGAATGTTCGCGCGCAGCGTGAGGACATGAACCTCTCCTGCGACCGCCTCCTTGCCGCAGGGCAGGAGCATTGCAGGCGAGCGGCAGCGTCCACATGGCAAAGGCAGGCCGCACCTTTACGGGACCTTCGTGGACTATTATCCCGCGCAGGATGACCACATTGTCGCCTCCTCGGCGGGACGATCACGAGCCCCGACGGCACGCTCTCAGCGGATCATCTTGAGGGATGGCTGAAGCAGAGCCGCTTTTACGGGGATCGGAAACGCACATGTCACGAGTCCCGCGCGTGATCTTGAGGGCGGCGGCGACCGCATGGACTACTATGGCAATGACCCAAGACCCTACGTCGAGCTGGATGGGGAATGCGTGGGATATCAGGGCAACAATACAGCGCGCAGCAATCACATGACCGTCTACCTCGCCGATGACGGCACCGCTGTGACACAGTGAGGAGCGAGAGCAATGCATCTTGAATCCCGCAGTCTCATCAAGAAGTTCGGCAGCCGTACCGTGGTCGACCGCATCTCTGTGCGCATCGACAAGGGCGAGATCGTCGACCTCGGACCGAACGGCGCCGGAAAGACGACGACGTTTCTACATGATCGTCGGTCTGGAGAAGCCGACGCACGGTGATGTCTATCTCCGACATCTGCATCACGGACTATCCCATGTATCGCCGTGCCGAACTCGGCATCAGCTACTCACGCAGGAGCCGTCCATCTTCCGTAAGCTCACTCGTCACGGAGAACATCGCCGCTATCTTGGAGACGACAAAGCTCTCGGCAGCGGAGCAGAAACACAAGCTGGATGCCCTGCTCGAGGAGTTCCACATCGGACACGTCCGCGACCGCCGCGGAACGGAGCTCTCGGGCGGCGAACGGCGGCGCGTCGAGATCGCGCGCTGCCTTGCGCTCGAACCGCAGTTCATCCTGCTCGACGAGCCGTTTGCGGGCGTCGATCCCGCTCGCCGTTGCGGACATTCAGGAGATCATCGAGTACCTGCGCCAGCGCGGCATGGGGATCCTCATCACCGACCACAACGTCCGTGAGACGCTCCACATCGTCGACTGTGTCTCACTCCTCAGCGAGGGCAAGCTCTCCTCGAAGGCGACAGCAAGACCATCGCTGAGAGCCCCATTGCGCGTAAATTCTATCTCGGAGAGAATTTCAGCCTGTAAAAAATAACCAATCTGTGCATGCAGGTTGGTTTTTTTGTTTCGTATTTTGGATAGTGCTTTTGTTTTGTGGATATACAAATTTGTAGAATATGATAAAAATCACACCAACAGAATTTTACTGCTGTAAGGAGGAAGAAGAATGAAACGGATGAAGAAGTGGCTGTCCGTCTTGGCGGCAGCTGCGGTCGCGGGAACGATGTTCGCAGGCTGTGGCGGCGGCACGGACAAGAAGGCGGCAGGCGGCGAGGAGGAGAAGGTGCTCACGGTCTATACGGCACGTAGTGAGAGCCTAAACAATCTCGTCATCCCGAATTTTGAAAAGGACACGGGCATCAAGGTCAATGTCATTGTGGCAGGGACGGGACCGCTCCTCAAGCGCGTGGCCTCGGAGAAGGGGAACCCACAGGGGGATATTCTCGGGCCTCGGATCAGATGACGCTCGAGTCGCAGAAAGATCTCTTTATGGAGTATGTCTCCCCTGAGGATGCGAATATGATGGAGGCGTTTCGCACTAAGACGGGATACTTCTCTCCCGCCTTTGCCGATCCGACCGTCATGATCGTTAATAAGAATCTGGCGGGGGATATGAAGATCGACAGTTTTGAGGATCTTCTCAATCCTGCCTTGAAGGGGAAGATCGCCTTCGGTGATCCAGCAGCATCGAATTCGGCATTGCAGTCACTGATCGCCATGCTCTATGCCAAGGGGACGAATGGCGACCCCATGTCGGATACAGCATGGGCATACGTCGATCAGTTCATCGCAAATCTCGATGGTAAGATACTGAACAGCTCAGGTGGCGTCCACAAGGGTGTGGCGGACGGTGAGTATACGGTTGGTCTCACGTGGGAGGATCCTGCGGCAACCTATGTGAAAAATGGTGCGCCTGTGCGTGTGGTCTTCCCCAAGGAAGGTGCGATCTTCCCCGGTGAGTCAGTACAGATCATCAAGGACTGCAAGCATCCGGAGAATGCGAAGAAGTTCGTTGACTATATGCTCTCGCAGAAAATTCAGGAAGCAGCTGGCAAGGAGCTGACGGTGCGCCCCCTGCGCAAGGATGTGACGCTCGCATCCTATATGACCCCGATGAAGGACATTGCACTCTTCCCGAACTACGATGAGGGATGGGTAGCACAACATAAGAATGAGATCGTTGCGATGTGGAATAAGCACCTCGAGAATTTCAAACAGTAGCAGATAGCCTGACAGGAGCGAATTGCTGCCGCCGCAAGGCGTGTGCAACTCGCTTTTTTCAAAAAAGGGGGGAACACGGTGAGTGTATCCATTCATATTGATAATGTTGTAAAAAAATATGGCGATCACACGGTCATCGACGGGCTGTCTCTCGATGTTCGGCCGGGTGAGTTCTTTACACTGCTCGGACCATCAGGTTGCGGAAAGACAACGCTGCTCCGCATGATTATCGGCTTCAATTCGATTGAGGGCGGTGAGATACGGATCGGCGATCGTCGTATCAATGATGTCCCGCCGAATCAGCGCAACATGGGGATGGTGTTTCAGAACTACGCCATCTTCCCGCACATGTCAGTGCGCGATAATGTCGCGTTCGGTCTGAAGATGCGCGGTGTCAGCGCAGAGGAGATCGACCGCCGCGTCGACGAGATTCTACGCGTGGTGAAGATCGATGCACTGCGTGACCGTATGCCGACGGCGCTCTCAGGGGGCAGCAGCAGCGTGTCGCGCTCGCACGTGCTATTGTCATCGCACCGGAGGTGCTGCTCATGGATGAGCCGCTCTCCAATCTCGATGCGAAGCTGCGCGTGGAGATGCGCAATGCGATCAAGCAGATCCAGCGACAGATCGACATAACGACCGTTTATGTTACACACGATCAGGAGGAAGCGCTTGCCGTCTCCGATCGTATCGCGGTCATGGAGGGCGGTGTTGTCCGTCAGATCGGCAGCCCGCAGCAGATCTACCGCCGTCCGGCCGATGTCTTTGTCTCGACCTTCATCGGCCTCTCGAATCTCTTTGACGGGGTCGTGCGATCAGAGGCCGATCGCAAGTCGGTTGAGCTCCTGCCGGACTACCGCGTGCCAATGCAGAATCTTTGCTGCTGAGGCGTTTGATGGACAAGCGGTGGTCGTCTCCGTTCGCCCGGAGGAATTTATCATAACGGAGGGCGAGGGGACGGTATCCCCGCTGTTGTAAAGAGCAGTGTATTCCTTGGCCTGACGACACACTATTTCTCGAGACGGCGCAGGGGCGGGCTGTCGAGGCGATCCGCGGTCAGGAAGACGGTGCCTTACTCGTCGACGGCACACGCGTTACGCTGCGCGTCAAGGCGGAGCGCATCAATGCTTTTCCGCGCTGATGCGGAGACGACGTTGATCGAAGGTGATCTGTCGTGAAGGGCGGCGCGGGAAAAGGTCTATCGGTATGGTCGATTCTCAGTATTCTCATCCTCGCAGCATTTGGCATCTTTGTCCTCTATCCGCTTGTGCTTGTCCTCTATAAGAGCTTCGTCGATCCATTCTCCGGCGGGGTGACATGGGACTACTTTGCACGGTTCTTCACCAAGCGATTCTATTGGGAGACGATGGTGAATAGCCTCTGCGTCACGGTCTGTGCGACGATGCTCTCGGCGGCACTCGGTCTCGCCTATGGCGTATCTGATGCGCAGTGTGAAAATACGTGGAGCAGCTTTTCAACATTCTCATCGTCATCTCCCTATCTTTCGCCGCCGTTCATCGGTGCATACGCATGGATTCAGCTGCTCGGGCGCAATGGTGTCATAACGCAGCTGGTGAACAGTACCTTCGGTCTTTCCTTTGATGGTGTGTACGGCTTTGCGGGGATCCTGCTCGTCTTTACGTTACAGTCCTTCCCTCTCGTCTATATCTATGTCTCGGGTGCGCTGAAGAATATGGACAACTCGTTGAACGAGGCGGCGGAGAGCCTTGGCTGCGGGCGCATCGGGCGGATTCGCCGCATTATCGTGCCGCTCGTGATGCCAACACTTCGCGAGCTCACTGCTCGTCTTTATGCGTGTCTTTTGCCGACTTTGGTACGCCTATGCTGATCGGAGAGGGCTATAAGACGATGCCTGTCCTCGTCTATACACAGTTCATGGGGGAGGTTGGCGGCGACGATGGATTTGCCGCGGCAATCTGCGTCATCATGATCGGACTGACCCTTGCCATGTTCTTCGCGCAGCGGATACTGGCACGGCGGAGCACCTATGCTATGACTGCACTCAGCCGATGAGTGCAGAGCGTGCGTCGGGGCTGCGCAATATCGTCGCCCATGGCTTTGCCTATCTTGTGACAGGGCTTGCGATCCTGCCGCAGGTCGTCGTGATCTATACGTCGTTCCTCCGCAGTAACGGTGGGCAGGTCTTTACGGGCGGCTATGCGCTGCAGAGCTATGAGGCGACGCTCTTTGCGAAGGATAACGATGCGGTGCTGAACACCTATTTGCTTGGGATACTCAGCATTGCCGTCGTAGTCGTGATCGGTGTTCTCGTCGCCTATCTGAGCATGCGTAAGAGAAATGCGGTCAACAATGCGCTCGATACGATTACGATGTTTCCCTTTATCATCCCGGGCTCGGTGCTCGGCATTGCCTTCCTCTTCGCGTTCAACAGCCCGCCGATTGTCATCAGCGGGACCATGCTCATCATGATCATCGCGTTTAGTGTACGACGGATGCCATATACGGTGCGATCGAGTGCCGCAGCCCTCGGACAGATCAGCCCCAGCATCGAGGAGGCGGCGGTGTCGCTCGGTGCATCGGAGATGACGACGTTCGCACGCGTGACCGTGCCGATGATGTTGCCGGGGGTCTGCGCGGGCGCGATCATGAGTTGGGTGACGATCATCAGCGAGCTGAGCTCGTCGATTATCCTCTCATACCAACGCCAATCAAACATTGACTGTCTCGATCTATACGGAGGTCATACGCGGCAATTATGGAAATGCCTCCGCCTATGCGACTATCCTTACGGTTACGTCCATCCTCTCCCTGTTGCTCTTCTACAAAGTAACAGGGCGGCGCGATATCAGTATTTGATCCACTTTTTCTGATCGTGTCGGGCAGACGCCAGTGATACGGTTGAAAACGAGAGCGTTGCATTTGCAGCACTCTCGTTTTATAATATTTCGGAAAGACTGATTATATTGGAAGAGAAGGTGGGAGGATACGTGGCACAGTCGGTCCGTTTTCGTGCGTATATCCGCCGCCTTTTCATGCGTTCCATCCTTGCCTTTATTGCACTGATGCTCATCAGCTATGCTGTGTTTGTCGTTTTTTACTATGAAATCTATGTCGTTCGTGAGACGGAGCAGGAATGCGCGGCGATCGCAGCAGTGGCGGATGCCGAGTGGCAGCGTTATGATGAGGGGGTACAGAACCTTGCTCGCACGGAGGATGTACGCGCTGCACTGGATGGGCAGACGGTTACGGAGGCATACCGCCGTCTCTATGCATTCTCGTTCGCAGGACCCTTACGCGCCGATTTTGCCTTGTTGCGGGAGGATGGGACAGTATGCGCGTCGAATCTCTACGCGGTAAACAGTGACAGCTTTTTCCCGTCATGACGGTATCCGCAGGGAACTGTTACGTCTGAACCGGATGCCGGATGTCACGGTGAGTAGCACGGTGCTTTTGCCGCTGGCCTATGATCAGGGGGCAGTGTATGCTTTTTCTGCTGTTGTGCCCCGTGATGACAGCGGCGCGGCAGGCTATCTCGTCTTTGCTCTGCGAACCGAGGCGTTCCGTGCACTCGCCATACGTGGCGGCGCTGACCAGGTCGTCCTGATGGATCCCTTTGACCATGTGATCTTTGCAACGGATCGCCTGACAGAAAAGACACTTGGAAAGTTTACGGCATCGGTGGAGGAGAGCGGCAGGACAGAAATAGATGGGCAGCCTGCCTATGCCGCTGTGCAGTCCTGTGCACAGGGACGTGTACGCGTTGTCGCGATGACCTCGCTCTTGCGGCAGCAGCAGCTTGCTGCGACTGGAGCCGTCTTTCTGTTTACGCTCAGTGTATTGCTCCTTCTCTCTATGCCGATGCTCACGCGCAGAGTGACGGAGCGCAGCCTGCGCTCTGTCGACGGGCTTCTGCGTGCAGTGCGTGCGTGCCGGGACGGCGATATGGGACCGCAGGATCTGCCGCAGAGCTTCTATGAGTTTGATGTTCTCTATGCAGACTATAATGCGATGCTCGCGCGCATCCGACGTCTGCTCGCACGCAATGCAGAGCTTGCCGAGCGCAAGCGCCGTATGGAGGTGCGCCAGCTTAAGGGACAGTTCAATCCACATTTTGTCTTTAACGTAATGGAGGCACTGCGCTATGAGATCCTCATCGATCCAAAGCGCGCCTCAGAGATGGTTGTCGCCTTTGCCCGCCTGATGCGCTACGGACTTCGTGCGAGTGGGGACACGGCAGAGCTTGCCGTGGACATCCGCTATGTGGAGGATTATTTGACCCTCCAGAAGATGCGCTACGGCGATCGGCTGACCTACGATATCGTGCTTCCTGAGCAGCTGCGCAGCTGCCGTGTGCCAAAACTGCTCCTTCAGCCGATTGTCGAAAACAGCATTGTCCATGGACTGGAGCAGACGCGTGAACTGCGCCTGCGTGTCGAGTGCCGCGCGGAGCAGGGAGATCTGCTGCTGTGCGTGATAGATGATGGTCCAGGCATGACCTCGGCAAAGTATACAGAGATATGCGCCATGCTCGCGTCGGCGTCGGCAGAGCCAGAACACATCGGCCTCTGCTAATGTGCATCGGGTGCTCCGCCTGCTCTACGGCGGTGCCTGCGGCGTGACGATTGCGGAGTATAGAAACGGGCTGAAGGTCATCCTGCAGATGCCTCTACAGCAGGGGGAAGAACATGGATAAAGTTTTGCTCGTTGAGGATGAAGATATCATTCGCCGCGGACTCCTCTATGCGGTGGATTGGCTGAAGGAGGACTGTGTGGTGGTTGGTGAGGCGATGGACGGCATAGACGGGCTAGAAAAAATCGATACACTCCGCCCGGATATTGTTATCACTGATGTGAAGATGCCGTACCTCGACGGGCTCGGGATGCTCGAACAGAGGAGAGATCGCGGCTATGAGGCGATCATTCTCTCGGGGTACGATGAATTCAGCTACGCCAAACGCGCGATCTCTCTCGATGTCACGGAGTATTTGCTGAAGCCCGTGGACTTCGATGCGCTTCACGAGAGCCTTGTACGTGCGAAGGAACGCCTGCGCCGGAGGGCAGAGACACGGCGGCTGGCGCAGGAATATGCCGCATCTGCACCAGTGGAGATTTTTTTCCATCGGCGGGGCACCCGTCGGCAAATATACGGAAAACTCCTGCGCCGCATTCGCGCGGACTATGCAGAGCGACTGTCGCTGCGGGATATTGCCGCCGAGTATGGAGTGTCCGAGGCCTATCTGCAGAAGTGCTTCAAACAGGATACGAAGTACACCTTTAATGATTTCCTCAATCGCTACCGCATTCTGCGTGCGGCGGAATATCTTCGCGCGGGGGATGGGAGAATCTGCGAGATCGGTGCACGCGTCGGGTTTCAGGACTATAAGTACTTTTACACTCGTGTTCAAGAAATACATGAACTGCACACCGGGACAATTTCGTGCGCGGAGCGAACGGGATGCGGCAGATGAATAGATAAAGCCCCGACCCAATGCGGGTCGGGGCTTTCGTACGTCACTATGCGATGTAGCGATAGTAGGCATCGAGCAGGAAAAGTGCGCCTGCGATGCCGATGGTGACCATGCTGCCGCGCGTGACGAGCATCATCTGTGTCTCTGTGAGGGCGATCTGCCGCATGGCGGCGCGTATACGTCAGTCCGAGCGAGAGCGTCAGCAGAATGTACATGGTGATCGTCAACGTGTCGAGGGTATCCCTATGCCGCGATGACGAGGATCACGGACATCGCCATCAGGATGAGGAGCACGTAATCCTTGCCCGGCGGGCGCTGCTGCTTCTCTTCCTTCGGCGGTGCTGTCTTGCTTTGCAGTTTTTTTAACATTTTTGCCATAGTTATTCGTCCTCTTATCTATTGATTCGAATGATGTGTATTAGTATACCATAGAAAAAATATCCCGCTATATGGTAATTTTCTAATGATGGTGCTATAATGAAAAATATCTAAGGGAAACCTATTGATTTGTCATAGAGAAGTGAGTGACATGCTGTGCAGATGAGAACCGTCGGTGCAGTGTGTTTCTTGTCTCTATGCGGGAATTTTGAAGGGACTTAAGAAATGTCAGTGGCAAAGAAAATTGTGCTGAGCGTCGGATTCCTGGTGGTCATGTTTGGCGCTTACGGATTCTATGCGAACCATTCAGGCAGTACGCTGAATGAGAACACGGTCAGCGTGTTCAAGTGGGCACATGTTCTTAACGTGGGCAGCCAGGTGCAGGCGCTCTCGGCTGACGGACGCGAGTATGAGCTGATGCGCATCATGGCGTCGGATCCGTCGGAGCGATCTCAGGCAGAGGGGTCTTTGCGTCCCAGCTCACACCGAAACTGAATAAGGCATACGAGGAGTACGAACAGGCGATTCAGGAGGCTCCGTTCCCGAACGAGTCGGATCGCTCACAGAAGCTGGCACGCCTCAATAAGCTAAAAAGAAGAGCGCAAGGCGTATGCAGACGTACGTCAGCGTGCAACCACCCTCTTGGATGCGGGCGATCATGAGGCGGCAATTACGCTCGCACTCACAGAACAGTCGGATGTCTACAAGCGCATGTCCGATATCCTCGAGGAGGACAAGGCGGACAGCGTGCGTCTCGCGCGTGCGGAGATGGCGCACAGCGAGGATGTTTTCTCCGGTGTCAAGACGACGACGCTCGTTTCGCTTATCATTGTCGTCGTTCTTCCGTCATCACACTCGTTTCTGCTCCTGCGCAGCATCAAGAACTCCGTGGATACGATTCTTGAGGGCGCACGTCATATTGCAGCGGGCGATCTGCGCTCGAAGATCATGCTCGACGGCGACGATGAGTTCGCCCATATCGCCCATCAGTTCAATACGATGGTCGAGAGCATGCAGAAGATGATCCGTAAGATCAAGGCGACGGCGACGGATGTGGCAGGCTCATCCGAGGAACTGACGGCGAATGCGAACCAGTCGGCACAGGTGACACAGAATGTGGCGCAGTCCATCACAGAAGTTGCCGAGGCGGCCGAGAAGCAGATGTCGATTGTCACGAAGAGCAGCGAGACGATAGATGACTTCCAGCGCGGTCTGGAGGAGGTCATCACGAATCAGCGTCATGCACGCGAGCAGACGCAGGCGACGGCGCAGAAGGCGACCGAGGGGAATGCCTTCGTTCAGTCGACGGTCGAGCAGATGAACTCGATCGCCCAGACGGTTCAGCAGACGGGCGAGATCGTCGGCAAGCTCGGCGAGCGCTCGAAGGAGATCGGCAACATCGTCGAGATCATCTCGAATATCTCGGGGCAGACGAATCTGCTCGCACTCAACGCGGCGATCGAGGCGGCACGCGCCGGCGAGCATGGGCGTGGATTCGCAGTCGTCGCCGAGGAGGTGCGCAAGCTCGCTGAGGAGTCGCAGAACGCATCGCAGAAGATCTCTGAGCTCATCCAAAGCATTCAGGAGGAGACCAATCAGGCGGTCGCCTCGATGGAAGAAGGACGCCGTGAGGCAGAGAAGGGGAAGGAGAACGTCACCGCGACGGGCGAGAGCTTCTCTGAGATTCTCACGATGATTGGGGATGTCAAGAAGGCATCACTCGGCGGTCAGCGAGCGTGTGCTCCAACTGCGCGAGAATATGGGCTCGATTGTCGACGGCATGGGCGAGGTGGACACCTCCGCCAAGGGCATCGGCAGTGAGTCGCAGAACGTATCCGCAGCGACGGAGGAACAGGCAGCCGGCATGGAGGAGATCGCATCGTCGAGCCGCAGCCTTGCCAATATGGCAAACGATCTGCAGACGGAGACGGACAAGTTCAAGGTGTAAATGGAATATAGGAACTCGCGCTGAAAAGCAGCGCGGATTTTTCTTGTCGATTTTCCTGTTGGATGGCATACTATCAGCATGGTGGAGGTGTAGCTAGGACTCTGTTGCTGAGATTAAGAAAAGATTGATCCCGTGTGTCGCCGTTATGGCGTAGATAAGGTGTTTTTCTTTTCGGGTCACACGCGCGTGGCGAGGCGACGGAACAAAGTGACATTGATTTGCGGTAGCGACTGGGGCGACATGCTGAGAGGGCTGGATGTCGCCGGGCTTTTATGCGGATGTGGAGGATGCACTTGGCAGACGGGTTGATATTATGACGACGCGACAGCTTTTCTAAAAATTTTACTAGAGCATCGCAGTGAAGAGAGTTCCAGGTCTCATGGTCATTCGGGACAAGGATCTCCAACGTATTTATCATGTGCTCTCTCTACTGTACGTATTCGCATCGCTCTGCAGAAGATCGGGCAGGTTACGATGCCTTTGGTTCCGCCGATAAGTTTGTGGAGAGGGATGCCGTGAGCTTTATTCCTGCAGATGGGGGAGTTGACGAGGTCTCTGACGGAACCCTTTAAAGAACGGTATAACGAGCTCCCATGGAAACAGATGCGTGGGCTGCGCAATATGGTTGCGCACAACTATGGGCATGTAGACTTGAGATTATATGGGTATTGTAGCAGGAAGACATTCCGCTTCTCGAGAAGTCTTTACGTACCATCCTGGGCAGGAAACTATCAGGATTTGAAACACTTTTTATGGAAGAGCTGCGCGAGGAAGATTTATTGCGCTAAAATTCCTCCTGACAGAAAACTGTCTCTTGTTAGAATAGTATCCGTTGATTGGACAGCACTGTCGAGGATGCGGAAGTAGCTCAGTCAGAGCACCACCTGCTAAGGTGGGGGTCGCGAGTTCGAGCCTCGCTTTTCCGCTCCATTCGCGGAAGTAGCTCAGTGGTAGAGCACCACCTTGCTAGGTGGGGGTCGCAGTTCGAGCCTCGTTTTCCGCTCCATCGTTTTTATACCTGCGCACTGCGCAGGTGAAAGTGAAGCACAGAAGCTCTTGGGAGACTCGCTGATGGTTACGGCATTTTCAGGATGGTATGCTTCACTTTGTTTGGGGCCTATAGCTCAGTTGGTTAGGAGCAACCGGCTCATAACCGGTCGGTCCTTGGTTCAAGTCCAAGTGGGCCCACCAATCGACATGAGTGCATCACACAGGAATCGCTGATACGATGAAGCCCGTCAGATTGGTTCAGATTTTTGTTCGGTCAGCGTGATGAATCGGACGCATAGCAAGAGCTACGGAGGATTTGTCGACAAAGACCGCGCGAAAAGATGTGCCAAGGCGGCGCGTCGCGTGTATCCGTACTTCTTAGAGTGGTGCTTTTTATTTTAGGAATCACTGATAAAATGAGGTCCTGCCAGATTGGCGCAGATTTTTCGTCCGAACGAGGTAGAAAACCGGACGCGAGTGGTGCTCTGTGGAGGATTTTTCCGCCGAAGTGCGGGCAAAGATGCGCTGGAAGTACTGATAAAATAAAGTCCGTCGAATTGGTGCAGATTTTTGTCCTGTCAAGGAGACAAACCGGACGCATAGCAGAGGCTATGTGGAGGATTTGTCGACACAGACAGGGCGAAAAAGATGTACTAAGACGGCGGTGCTGAGTTTATCAGTACTTCCCTAAGATGGTTGTACCGAATTTATCAGTGCCTTTATGCGAGGAGGTGAACGGCATGACGGAGGGGGCGTTCGTGGCGGAGGTGCGCGGTGCAGAGCGCACGTTTTCCGCGTTGGCGGCTGTGTCCGTGATGCCGTCCGCGGTGTGCCGCCGAAGGATGTGGACTATGTTGTCACGGGGCTGACGGAAGCAGAGTTCTGTGCGCACTTCCCGCGGGCGGAGAAGATCGGCGAGGGGTTTCCCGTCTATCATGTGCGCATTGGCGGCGTGCGCTCCGAGGTCGCCTTTGCACGCAGAGAAGCGCAAGACGGGGCGGGGTACCGCGGCTTTGATGTAATATTTGATCCGACGGTGACCATCGAAGAGGATCTCTATCGCCGCGATACGACGATGAATGCGATGGCGGTGGAGCTGCCGGCGGGCACATCTGCCTCGATCCCTCACGGCGGACAGGCAGATATTGCGGCTGGGATCATCCGTGCCGTATCGCCGCATTTTCTGAGAGATCCCATGCGTGCCCTTTCGTGCGGCACGGCAGGCGGCGGAGTTCGGGTACACGTGGAGGAGAAGACGCTGACATTGATGCGAGCCTGTGCGGAGGAGCTGCAGCATGGAACCGTCTGAGCGTCTGATGGGGAGCTGCGGCGTGCGCTGATGACCCCGCGTCCCTCCGTGTTCTTTTGTGCGCGTGCGGCGGCCGATCTCTCACAGTGACGTTCCGAGGTTGCGGCACTCATCGGGCAGACGCAGCCGAAAGAGTTTCATCCCGAGGGCGATGCCTATGCTCATACGATGGCGCGATGCTCGATGCCGTCGCAGAGAGCTCAGATAATATCGTCGTCCGCTTCGCTGCGCTTGCACGCGATCTCGGCAAGGGGCGGACGCCGCAGGAGATGCTCCCACATCACTACGGGCCACGAGGTGACGGGAACAGAGGTGCTGGCCGCATGGAATCAGCGCATGACGCTCCACATGAGTGGCGAAAGGCGGCGGCGTTCGTGATTCGTCAGCACATGCGCGCACCGCGGCTGACACATCCCGGAAAGATCGCTCGACCCATTGTTTGGAAATTGAATCATCGGGACTTTCCATCGCCGATTTTTAATATCGTGATCCGCGCCGATCACGGCAGTCTGCCGCGCCATCTGCAGGATGGAGCGGCGTATTCGCGGCAATGCGCGTGGTGACGGGCGGTGACGCGCCGCCCGTGCTGCTGCGGTGCGGAGATCGGTGCACGGTTGCGCACGGCGCATATCCGCATCCTGAAAAACTCTTGTTGGAGAAGGAATAAGCGTGTTATAATACGTTTGTAGGAAGATAGGGAAGCTGCATGAAGGAGGCGCGTATTGGTGGATAAAATCATTCTGCCCTATCGCGGAAGACCCCGTTATTGATGAAACGGCATTTATCGCGCCCACGGCGGCCGTGATCGGCGACGTGACCATCGGAGCCGGTCTCGAGTGTCTGGTCTGGTGCTGTCGTGCGCGGAGATTTTTCAGCCGATTGCGATTGAAAGAGTCACCAACGTTCAAGCAGAACGCGACGATTCATGTGATGCGTGATGCGCCTGTACGAATCGATGATGGTAGCATTATCGGGCACAACGCCGTGGTGCACACCCTGCCATATCGGGTCGAATACGCTGGTTGGCATGGGCTCGATCATCATGGGCTACCCGAGATCGGCGAAAAATGTCGTGATCGGCGCGGACGTTTCTCTCGCAGCATAAGAAGATTCCGTCGAATTCCCTTGTGTTTGGCAATCCCGCACAGATCGTGGCGCGCTCTGCGCGACGATGAAATCGAGGCACTTCAGGCGGCGGCACTCAACTACGCCGACCTTGGAGCAGAGTATAAACGTATCATTGAGGAGATGAAGTAATGGAACGTACCTTGGTCTTTCATTGCCGGATGCCGTCGGTGCCCACCACATCGGGGACACATTACGAAGGCATACGAGGAGGCGGGGCTTGAGATCCGCGCGATGAAGATGATGCAGATGACGGACCGCATCGCGCGCATCCACTATGCAGAGCATCTCGAAAAGCCGTGTTTTACGGAGAGCTTGCCCGCATTCATGACCTCGGCACCGCTCGTGGCGATGGTACTCGCAGGAGATAATGCGATTGCGACGCGTGCGCGAGCTGCACGGCGCGACGAATCTCTGCGAACGCGGCCGAGGAACGATCTGCAAGGCTTCGCGAAAAATGGGAGCGAGAACGCCGTTCACGCATCCGACAGCCCCTGAGAGTGCGGCGCGCGAGGTGCATATCTCTTCAGTGAGACGGAGATTTTTCTAGACTATAATGATAGCATACGGCCCGATCATACACGGTATGATCGGGTGCATTTATCGGCAGAGGA
>BNJU01003842.1_pt1 | contig 53489 bp, 76 predicted proteins | sample 8539281 | NCBI WGS metagenome assembly BNJU01 (sample SAMD00202456, study PRJDB9452) | human saliva metagenome | isolation source: human saliva | place: Japan | reverse complement strand
ACAGCGTCAGCATCATTTCACACACAGAATCGTCAAGTGGTCGAAGTGCGAAAATGGTATGGAACGTCGAGCGCCATCGCCCGCGTGAGCAGCTGGCATCAAGGAGAGGCCGCTTTTACCGGTGAAACGCCGGCAAGCCATGCAGCAGGAAAAAAATGCACCCGACTCTCAACGAGATACCTATATCGAACTCTCCCTCCTTGGAGCGCAAACCATCCTCTCCCAACGCATCGATGCTTCATATCCCCGAACTACATCGACAGATTCAGCGGGCAGATTCGTCGCACGATCTGCCGACCCGACGACCATTTTTTCAGCGGCACATGTACGCCCTCTTTCCTCGCCTCGCGAAAAATCATCCTACTCAACCGAGCAACAGCACGGTTCCGACATTGCTCGTCACCGTGCCGCTTTCTACGCTTTTGTGGCGTATTGATCTTCCCGCGCGCGTATCATCTTAAGCGCCCTACCACTCGGATCGCTGCTCTTGTCCGAGCAGGTTGTGCAACGCCGGCATAATTCTCTGCCGCTGCCGTGGGTGGTGGCAGCCATGTCATGTCGCATATCGCATACCTGCAGCAGCGCGAGACCTGACCAGCGCCTTTCATTCCGCGCCTCCTTCGCTCCCACTTTACCTCTTCATTGCAGCGGCGTGCGGACCTGCTGCCGAGGGGCAGTGCGACAGACACCGCGCCGCCTCCGGCTCCGTCCGGCCCCTTCAACGCGGTGCCCCAGCGACAAGAGCGCAGAGATGGTCGCCGCGCACGGCTGGCATCTCACCAGTGCCGCCAAGGCGTTTGCGCGCAAGGCGGTAAACCAACCACCGTCCGCCAGAACTTGCCGCCCGTATTCTCCTTCATCTCTTCGCCTGATTTCTCTCATCCCGCGCAGCACATGCGCTGCTTTCAGGAATAAAACAGCCCCGCTATCACTTGCACCAGAATCCGCAGGCGGTGATCGCCTCTTGCGATGTGAAACATACCGATCCGTCGATGCTCCCTATATATGCTTTACGGAAGCTCTCTGCAAGAAAGATCCTCGCAGGCTTCCGTCATTATCTTCTATGTTTGCTCGCTTTGCGGCGCACTCGGCTACTTTTTCGCCGCCCAGGCGCTTCGACTTCGGCCCATGATGCGCTTGATCTGCGGCGGTGGGTGAGCATCGACTCGCTCGCGCGCTCTCCTCGTGGCGGCAATGCTCGAGCCGTCGTGATTCTACAGATGGAAGCATTGGTTGAGCGGCGAGAACAATGCGTTGACTTTGCGACGCAGGCATCAACGTTCGATGACCTCAAGCGCCTCTCCATCGTCAGCCCGAGATGTCGCGGGTTTCGCGGCCTCAGGGAATTCGTCGGAATCGGGTCGATCGCCCTCCGTGGATGACACATGCCGCCCTCGCGACCTGATTGCGTCGCTGCATGCCATGTCCGTCGTGCCGACAGCACCGGCAGGCGTCCTGCCAGCAGACTTTGTTTGCCTCAGATTAGCGCCGCGCGAGACCGCCGAGCTGGATGTACCACTCGGAAACCGACTGCCGAGTCGCCGGCGCCGGGCATACTTGACCTCGATGTCGCCCGTACTTCAGGCGATGACTTTCAAGACCGCATTGAGCATCGCGGTTCACGCCTTACGTCATCCGCACGGCACGCCTCGCCGCCGCGACGCCCGCGAGAAACGATTCGATGTCGAAACCGACGCACGCAGGCCGGCGACCGCCTGGAAGTTGAGAAGCGTCGCACGCCGGGCACAGCAAACTCTGCCAGCCCTTGTCTTTGGCGAAGAATACTTCAAAGGCGTCGGCTTCCCTTCATTCGGATCGGTCCACGGCGACGACCTCGATATCTACCATCATCTTGCAGCGCCAGGCCTTCTACCATGATTCGCGTCGCCGACCTTTGCCCGACTTCGAGATCCCGGGGCTCGCGCGGCTGCGCGCGGCTTTCTGGCGATCTTCGCCTGATTTTTGACGACGGATGAAAAGTTCTTGTAACAGGTGATGTTGTTCCGCTGAAATAGACTTTGAAACCGCCGTATCTCGTTCCGGCGCGTATAGAAGGCTGCCCGAGATAGGAGCCGCCGATCCCGAGCGAGACGACGGCGATCACCGTAGTTCTTGACATGCGCCGTCAGTTCTTTCAGACGCGCGAGCGAGCTGGGCGGTTCAATGCCGTCGGCGACATACGGCAGCTCGAAAGAGCTGCCTTTTCGGGCGTGCCGTCCTTCGACAGATGGCCGCGAATGACTTACCGTCATTTATGGCTTTCATCACTCAACTGTTCATCACCATCGCCAACAGCGGCGGTCTCTGTCACCTTGCCCGGGCCGCCAAAGTTATCGGTCAAAAGTCCGACAACTTCAACCCATCGAGCATCAACCCCGTGGTCATATTTGGGACCATTCATCAGGAACTTAAACTGCCACAGTATAACGCTGCTGAAAAAGTGATCTAGACGACTAATTCTCCGCATCTTCTTCATCTTTTGTCAGACAAAGGCCCGATCCTTTGTACGAGATACGCCAGCAGAGTCATCGCGGATCTCCCCAATACGTTTCAAAGCCTGCTCCACCGTCGCCCCACTCCAAAACCCTCCTTGTCGCCAGGTGTTGGCGCGCCTTCCATTAGAAACGATAGGCGACCTTTCTCCTTGCGCGCAGCTCACAGATGGCGTCCGTCGGCGTTCCTTCACCGGTTTCGTATGCTCCGGTGTGTCGAAAATATGCGGGCGTCAGCGCGTGACGCGGATGTGCTTTTCTGCCTCGGTTTTCACGAGGTCGACGCGCGACGGTGACTGCACCAGCGGGGCGACGTATTCAGCGCGCGAAACCTGACTCTGCAGCACCACTGCACCGAGCGCTGCCTTGATACTGCCAGGCGTCGATGAGCTGCGCGGGCTGGCGCAACCTTCGCGTCGACAGGATCGTCGCAGGAGCTGTGGCTCATCACCAACAGAACTGGCGTGCGCAGGCACATGCCGAATAACGCCTCTTCGCAAATAGGTGGATCTGGATGTCCGAGATCTCCTCGACCATCTTGAGCATATCGCCTTTCCGTGCTCATGAGCTGCATCTCAACTCAGGAACGGTCAAAGTGATCTTCTGATCAGGCCGTGCGTCGTGATCCGGAAACAAATTTGGGGCGACATTTCTCGCGGTGACGGATGGCCGGCGTATCGACGATGGGCAGCATCTCACTTCGGCTTTGCCTTTCGTGCGCTGACGAGCGCAAGTCCTGCTGCGGGATAGTCGCCTTGCAGATTTCTGCTTCGCCGTGTACCCCGAATGACGGCGAGGAGTTCCTCCGTCTTTTCAACTATCAATTTTCATCATGACGAGTCTCCACATTGGGTTGGATGGGTTCCGTATTCGACATACGCGGGTTGAAGCGCCAGTCCGCGAACTCGTGGAGTCCGTCACCTTCATAACCTTGCCCTTGCCGCCGTAGATTTCCCGCCGACCTTCTTCATGCGGCGCGTGGTACCCGGCATGTTCGCTTCGAAATCGGATGATAGCGCGCCATGCGCTCACGCCGCCAAAGTTCGGACGAGGGCTTTCCTGCAGCCAGTAGTTCCAGGCACCAAAGGCTGGATCATACCTGTCGCAATAAGTCGCGGAGTGCGCTGTGCCGCCGTAAACGCGGGTATGTGATGATGGCGGCGCTCTTTTTGTCACGGCCTCGCCGCCAAGTTCATCGCAGATTTCGATGTTGGTTTCCAGACGAGGCGCGGATGGCGATGATCTTGCGTTGCACGAAGCGACGCGGCCCTGGTGAGCCGCGCGTCAAAGAGGCAGCGATTCGAGTCGCCGTCCCGATGCCGACAGCAGCGCCCACGACTCGCCTTCGCCGTCGCCTCGCGGTTCTCCGGCGGGATCAGTTCGCGCGTTCAGGTGCGGCGGCTCGGTGACTGCCAATGACCATCTCAAAAGGCAGATGCTTTTCTTGAGCGTACATTGATGATCAGCCCTGCGCGCCGTTTGCCAATGACGGTTTTGAAGGTTTCTGGTGCCTTGGCGTCGGCGCGTCAAGATTAACGCTTCGTGAGCGTCTGATCCCCGCTTTCGGGCGATCAGACGCCGTCCTCATGCGGCAGTATCGCGGGCGCGTAACAATGGGCAGTTCTTTTGAACTGGTGCTGATTGTGGCTCACCGTGATGTGATGCGCCGTCCGGCCGTAGTGCGCCGTCGGCGTGAAATAGATCATCTCCGTGCCACACTGCCCGGCCTCCGCGGCGTCGGCGCCCGCCTGTCAGCCCCTTCGCAGGCGTCGCGAATCAGAGGCCCCGGAAGAACGGATGTCGTGCCGATTGCGACCTTCTTCGCGCCTGGAGGATCGACGAAGACGCGCCCGATGCGATGAGCAGCTCCTCATTGACCTCCTCGGATACCATCCGCGGATGTCCTTGCAAAACCTTATTGCTGATTTTCATAACACCACACCTCTTCTTGATACGTTGCCTTATGACTTCCTTGGACTTCTGAATTGCCAGACATTATATTCTTTCGGGAAGGTCGATTTCGCTGTGAAAAAATTTGTTGCTTTTGGATGGTGACGCTGTTTTGTGCCGGGCTTGCTGGCATCTTCCAGCTGCCGTTTCCGATCATCGCCGCGTATGGATCGAACATGTGGCCGATGAACCACATATGGTGGCCAGAGCGCGCAATCCTCGTCATCGCCGGCGGACCGTTCCGGTAATTAAGCTTTTTCACGGCATCTGCCGTTGTCCGGTTTGTTCGCGCCACCGTTCGCGGTTGTAAGCGATGTCATAGATACGTCGAGATCGAGCCATTCGCCGTATACCTGACGCCGTGCCGGCGCATTCGTTTTTTCTACGGCAGCATCGGCGGGCGGTGCTTCAACGTATGTCGTCTTACGGTTTATATCAAACTTTACCTTTGTCAAACTGCCCCATACAGGCTTTTTGATGCTCTCGAAAGAATGCCGCGCTGCAAAACGACTTGATTCATGCCGACGGCGGCCATTCCCATCTGATTCAGATACTCTCTGCGCTTTTGTTTGGGCTCTGCCTGGCCTTACCTGAGATGTAACGCCATCAAATCACACTGCAGATCAGTATAAACAAAAAAACCTTACGGCCTGGCTTTTGTAGCCCTACATCGTGCGTCTCTCATGGCGACGCATACGCTGCTGCTGACCGGGCACCTTGATCCAGATACGCCTCTACGCTGCAGCTGCTCGTAAAGCGGCGTCTTAGCGAGACCATTACCGCCTGCTTCATTGGTACCACTGCCAGCTGCCGCATGGGTTACCGTCATCCGTATTGTCGTGTCCGGCGTATCCTCGGCACACAGTCTGGCGCATCTGACGATACGCGTATCGAGAACATCGCCTCAAAACGCACGGTAGCGGTTTCTTGTTGCGCTTCCTCCGGCAGAAGTCTGCGCTTTGCCTTTTCGGGAGGCGGCTTTGCGCCTCCTTCCAGTTTATCTGAAGCTGCGCTGTCGGCGCGCTCCTTCGCCTGTTCCAAGGCTGTTCGCTGCCCCTGTATGAGCATCACGCGCGGCGATAAAATCACCGTCACCTCGTCAAATGGTTCAGCTCCCCATGGGCGCTGACGCCATTGCCTGGGATGAAATGATATTCTGCCATCGCGCCGACAACCGGGATTCCCAGCGCCGACGGCATCGCCGACATTCGCCGTTGCGGGCAGCACGATGGAACTTGCCTTCTGCTCCTTCGCTTCGGTCGTATCATCGCCGACCGTCGTGCGGGACGTTGGGTGATCTTCTGATGCTGATGGAGATGCCGCCTGCCTGCGTATTGCGATCATCGACGGCGTTGCCCGCCTGACGATCGTACCCGTACGCTCGTTGGCGGCGACGCACGCGCTTATTGTCGGCGACGGAAGATCCTCGGATCACCGGGGCGACGTGCGCGACGCGGGCTGGAGATGTCGATGCGCGGGATTCGCCGTGCAATGCTGCCGCCGGTTGCACGTGCGCGCCGCCGTCGTGAAATCCGCAATCAGCGGCGGTGACGTCATTACCGTTCATGGTGTAAATATCGACGCAAAAGCCGCGTTAAGCGCCGCACGGTGTCGTGCCGACCATCAGGAAGTTCTTCTGCCTGCGAGCCGCCGCGAGCCTGCGGAAAACCCGCCATGTAGCCACAGGGGCAAACGGCGTAGACCATTATAATTCGCGCCACGACGTCCGCATGGCGCCGCGAATATCGCGCGTCGAGGACTTCCGGTGATGTCGTGTTGTCGCGCTGCGCAAAAGGGCGGCAGCGTCGACGACCATATTGTACGACGTTCTTCGTGTCTGGTCGCGCGGATGCATGCCGATACTCACGCGCGTGTTCGCATACAGACTGCGAACAAAAGTGGTTTCGAATGTTTTCGTGGGACAACGACAGACCAGCCAGCCCGCGGGTTACCGTTCAGGCGCACGCCCTGCACCTTCGCAATATCCTTGGTGCGTCGCCGACTGCAAAACCGTCATTCATGTGTGGCAAAGGCGCGGCCCAGCACGCAGGGCTCTTCATAAAACGCACTCCTCAATAAGGAGGTCGTTATCCGTTGCTGAACGGTTAACGCAGGGGTCACGGTAGGAATGCGCGCTTTCATTCGCTCAGCGGCCTTGCCGTCAAGGCGCGTCACTGATCGACAGACCGTGGTACGTCATCGTCGCGCCGCACGATGCCAGTAGCGATCTTGTGTTCGTCATGACGTTCGCCGGACGGACGTTTCTCGACGACCCGTGACGCCGTTCGGCTCACCTCGACAACCATCACCGCGATATTGCCGGTATGAGTCTTGTGGGGGCAATCCGCTACGGGTCAGACAACGCCGCCCGCCGAAGCCGAGGTCAAAATAAAGTGCCCGCATTGAGCGTCGTCGAAGCTGACTTTCCGTTCTTGCGGCTTCGTCTGCGTCGTGTCGTCTTTCGCTGATCACGACAATGAAATTGCCATTATGCGCGCGGTGGCAAGGCACCGTGGGACGTACCCTCCGTAACGTCCGCCCACAGGGACTGTGCAAGACGGCGGCTGTGAAGAGCGCTCCGCCAGCTTGCCGGCGGCACAATTCACCATTCTCTTTCTTCTCATATGCTCCTTTCCGTTAATCGTAAAGCGTCAGCCGCATGCGACATCTGCCAGCGCGGATCATATTGTTTTCCTTGGTTGGCGATGCGCGCCGGTTCGTCCGTGCGGCTGGCGCAGAGATCCTGAATCGCTGGGGACTTCGCCTTATCCGCTGATAATCCTCCGCTATCAAACGCATATCGCTGGTACGCCGGAAAGTTGGGCGTGAAAATTATATCGTGGCGACAGTGCTCAATGATCTTCGACGATTATTTATCCGAGCGCACCGGACGTAGCCAGATCAGTGTACGGCGGTCGTACAAACTGATGGAGCTTCCACTGAGGGCAAAACGTGCGGCGGCTGAGAGCACCTGCGCTTGACGCACGTCGCCTTGTCATGTGGAGCGCAGCCTCATGTCATATGTCGACAGCTGACGGTCCGGCACTGCTACACCCCGCGGGCGAGAACTCCGGCTACAGAAAGGTGCTGTATCGCCGCGGCGCTGGTGCTCGCGTTAACGGTTCGTCAACGTGGATCGGCGTCGTCGCGATTCGCGCGATGTGGTCTGACATCTCGTCCAGCGTGCCCTACTCGCGGTTGATCGTCGCGTTTTGATAATCTCATGGTTCTTGCCGTTGCAAGGAAATACTGCGGTTACGAAGCGCGTATGGCGTCGCCGACAACCGTCACGTTGCCGCCTGCGGCCGGTTGGCCGCCGCGCGATGACGGTAAATATCATCGGTGCGTGGCATGGGCGTGCAATCACAAAAGGATGCCGTCTGTCGTGCAGGCGCGGTTTCTGGTGAGCTTGAAAGGCCGTCGCGCGCAAACTGATCGTACCGTCTGGCATTTCAATACGGAAGAAATATATGGTTAACATCGGTCAGACGCGGGCTGGGGTTTCTGCATTGATGCCGTCGCCGCCGTGCGCCGTGCGAGGCCGATGACGTCGGATGCGTTAACGCTCTACCTTTCACAGCGCCACAGTAAACGGATCTAAAAAGTTGCCTTGCGAACCGAAAATTGTTGACGACCGCAATGTTGGCGCGCAACGGCGTCACCTTGTCCTGCGCATGCTGACCGCGGACCAGTGCTCTCATCGCATTGCAGAATCCCATCTGCGTCAAAGGTGGCAATCCCTATCCTAGAATCCCTCCATCATCAGCTCGTCCGACCGGCCTACATTGACCGTCTTGTCCGTCATCAGATCGCGTCTGGCGCGCACGCAGACCACCTCGCCGTTCGGTGGTTATTGATCCGGTGATATCGCTCGCATGTGATTTTCGACGATCTCCCCGTCGCCGCTGCGACTCAGCGCCCTGGACGATAGAGTTGTCTCCTGTTTCAAGACAGCCCGGCGATCATCAAGCGAACGAACTACGGGTGTCGATGCGCCTCCGACCGTCCATAATCTCGCCTTAAGCGATCATGTTTGCACTGTCGGGTATTAACGCGATCGGGCGGTTTGCGCATTCAAGACAGCCTGTCCGTGCCATCTGGCCTACACCTGTCGGTGAAACTGCCGTCACGCGTGTAGCGCCACGCCACAGGGGCGTCTGGATGGCAATATCCTCGCGCCAGAAACGGCGAGGTCGGCTTGTCCCGCCCTGCGCCAGCAGTCGGCGCGTACCGCCGTATGGCGCAAGCAGATTGCAGAAACGCGCGGCGGCCTACTCAGCGGAAGGAAGAGCTGCGAAGGACGTGACCACATCGTCACGGTCATCATTGATGCGCTTCCAGCATGGGTGCAAACTCCTGATTGATCGCCTCATCCCTCTTGTAACCAGACGAAGCTGCATTCGCGAGGATTGTTGCTTAATCCCACATCCGTGCGATTCGTCTCCAGTAATCATGGGGCGCACGCGCTGGGCCCACGCAGCATGGAAGGCCTCCTTGTCATCATCCGCAGCACAGATGCGCCGCCAGTGCAAAATTCCTTATACTTTCGGCATTTTCCTCCGTCATAAGGGCCGCTTTGTTTTGACGGGAACCACGTTCGCCGACGCCGATGTGCTCGGCGCACGTGCCCGCTGAAGGCAACGCACCATCAGATCCTGCTGAGCGGCGTTACGTCTCACGGCGCGACTCTATGGGTCATGACGTGCGCGCCGTCGCGGCGCAGTCGTGCTCCGCCGCAGGATTCGGCGTTTCCTCGCTGCACGCGGTGCCGTCACGGTCTCAAGCGCTTCCGCCGCATTCGCCGCCATCACGCGGTGCGCGGCCGGGCAGAGGTCAGGCGCGCACCTCCGTGAGCGTCGCGCGCGCACGCGGAAAGCCGCTCCGACATTGACCTTGATATCTCGCCGTGCGCTCGCCGATCAGCGCGTATTGTACCGCTTAACGCAAGCGATGATCGCCTCTCGTCCGACGTATCGCCCGCGAGGCGGACTCGCATGTTCACGATACCGCCAAGGCTGGTGGCAGCGACATCCGTCATTGATATGCGCCGCCGATGTCGACGACCATCGGTCGGCTCTTCAATAATGAGCCCGCATAAGGCCCGCCGCCAGCAGCTCTTCGATAAACGAATAGCGTGCCGGCCTGCTCCGCCACTGCGGTAGTGGCCCGATGGGATACAGATCGCGGTGATGCGCGCGGACGGAAGACGAAACTCTTGCCTGTGACCTTCTCAATGAAAGAAGCGAATCATGCGCTCCGTCATATCATAATCGGCGATGGCGCGAACGCAGCGGACGGATTGCCTTGCGATGTTTCGGGCGTGCGCCCGATCGTACGGCGTACCTCCTCGTTGCGGGACACGTCCCGAATCCGCGATCATCGCGCGACCGAGCTCGCTTGCGGGTTGGCATGCTGCCGCGGCAGACAGGCACGTTCGCCGTCCGTCAATACCGATATCCATTGACATACCGACATATCTGGAGCCTTCAAGGTATCACTTCAGACATCACCCACATCAGCATTATCCTTATAATATTTTTTTCTGCGACGAGGCGCGAGCCGCGCCCATGCATAGAGCTTCATATTCTTCCAAATCAGCGAAAGCGTGATAGCGCCCGCTTCGCCACAAAGACGGGACGTCCGGCGGGCAGTTCACTTGCCGCGGCACGCCTCCACCGCCTCGATCGCGTCTTGACCTTCTCCGACTGCAACGCAGTCGTTCTCTTTCTGCAACAAAAAGCTCAGCAATCGCTGAGCAGATCAAGTGGTGCCGGTTGGTGGGACAACCCGCGTCTTGTGAACACCCCTCAAGATAGCGCATCTGCCGGTTCCGCCACAACCGCGATGAGATATGATTTAGAGGATATAGGTCGAGAGGACTTGAACCTCCACGATGTTACCTTCCGCGGCTTTGACTGGCGTCTGCCAAATTCCGCCGACCGCATGTTGAATTTTGGCGTGCCAAATCAGATGGTGCGGACGGGTCGAACCGGTATGGTTGTGTCGCAACGAGTTTTAGAATCCCCTGCGTCTGCCAGTTTCGCCACCCGGCGAAAAATGGAGCGGGTGATGGGAATCGAACCCGTGATCAACGGGCTGGAGCTCTACCGTGAGCTACACCGCATCTAAGCTAAGTGGAGCTGGCGGAAAAGTCGAACTCCCAACTGCACGATTACAAGTCAGCTGCTCTGCCAATGAGCTACACAGCAAAAGAAGTGGTGCCTGCGGACGGAATCGAACACCGCCGACACGAGGATTTTCAGTCCCTAACGCAACGCTGAGCTACCGAGGCGCAAATGGCGATGGACGAACCCCGACTCCGCCGTGACAGGGCGGCTTCTAACAATATTACCGGGCCCACATTGGTAGGCAACAGGATCGAACTGACATCCTGCTTGTAAGGCAGGCGCTCTCGCTGGCCTTCATCGCCGCTACAAGCCTTATCACGGGAAGGAAAATATGGAAACACCCGAAGGTGATATCGCTGGTGTTACCGGAGACTCAGACCCGAACCTGCAGTTAAGGGTGGATGCTCTACCTGTGGTCAGGCTAGTGAGTCGCGATGTGAGATGGTCAAGCCAGTCACTAGGAATAAGCCACCGTGGTGGCTCGCGAAGTCGAACCGGGACAACCGATTAAGTCAGGTGCCACCAGCAGAGCTGATGAACCGCGCACACAGCTGCCAGGTGGCTGGACTCAGACCAACGATGCGGGGTCAAAGTCCGTGCCTTGTGACGGCGCAAATTGCGAGGTGGCGGTAAAGCCTCGAGCAGGGATCGAACGCCGACGCTGATGCTGGTGAGCGCTCTACCGACTGGGCTATCGGGAATGTTGCAACCTTTCTATCGCACTCGGGTCTCGTCTCAACCAAGTACTTTCGACGGCAGGTGCTTAACGACTGTGTTCGGGATGGAACAGATGGTCACTAGCTATCGCCACTGGTTTCTTTGTTGGTGCCTCAAAACTATAGAAGACTCAATGGAACATTTTAGAGGCGAAATGTGCGCGCGTCTCACGCTACTCCCTGCATGAACAACGGCGGTCAACGTCAATGGCAATCGCTACTTTCGCTTACGCTCTTAGGACGTTTTGCGCTAGCCTTTTGCCAATCGGCTGCACCTTAAGTTTGCCTTGGATGGGCGTATGCGGGTCAAACCTCGGCGTATTAGTACAGATCGGCTGCGCCTTGCGGCGCTTCCGCGCCTATCAACCTCATCGTCTTTGGCGCCTTGCGGATTGCTCCAGAAACTTCATCTTAGGGCTGAACTGCACGCTTATTCTTTCAGCGTTTAACATCGCTTTCCGGACCTTCTGTAGCTACTGGCTGCGGCTGGTACCGTGCCACTCCAGGTCCTCCATTGCAGACAGCCCCCTTCAGGTTTCTTCCCCGCCCCGCGATGGTTATGGACCCCGAACTGTCCTCGACGTTCTAGACTGACTCGTACCTTTAATGAGCGACATTGCTTGGTTCTTCAGCCCGGGATGTATGATGAGCCGACATCAAGGTGCCAAACCTCCCGTCGTGTTCCCAGGAAGTTAACTGTTATCCCGGTGCTTTTATCCGTTGACGATGGCGAATTCCACTCCTCATTCCCACGGATCCTACAGCTGTAATACCTGCTCGACTTGACTGGTCAGCTTCCCTTCTGCGCTATGCTCTTCGCGCGATTTCTGTGTGTCGCGCTACAGGGAACCTTCTGGGCGCCTCGTTGCTCTTTCGGAAGGCGACCGCCTGATCAAACTGCCCTGGCACTGTCGAGTGTCGCTACCGGGTTAGATGACCAGCGAAGGAAGAATTATGGTATCCCAACAGCAGCGACAAATTGCGGTCGCCTTTCTGTACCACCACATATCCTGTACATCATTCGCGGGCATCAATGAAGCTGCAGTAAAGCTCCATGGTCTTTCTGTCCAGTCGCGGGTGACACATCTTCTGGGTATTTCAATTCCCGGGCCCCTCGTCCAGGACGTGCCCAAATCGTTACACCTTTCGTGCTGATTGGACTTACCAGTTTGCTTTATGGACGTTATAGTTACGGCCTGTTACAAGACTGGCTCAAGGCTGGTTCCCTGACCTCTCCCTTAACCTTCCAGCACGTGATGTTTACGTCAGATTCTGCGGCACCTGTGTTTTGCTTGTTAAACAGTCAACAAACTCTTCTGTCTCCTTAGCCCAGCTCCAACCATGGGTCTTCAGTTCAAAGGCCATCCTTTTCCCGAAGTTACGGATGCAATTTGCAGGTTCCTTAACGAGGGTTTCCCGCATAGGATCTCTGCCTGCCTGTGTCGGTTTCAGTGACTGTAGTTCGTCGCTAGAAGCTTTTCTCCAGCAGTGGTGGTCCGCCTTCGGCTCACCAAAGTTCGCCTCCCTGTCACGTCTCAGCTTTTACAAAGTTGCCTCCCTTGCAGCTACGGCTTCGACGCGGCGCTCTTCCATTCCGCGCCCAAGCTGCAGTGCTCCATCACTCAAACGACTCCTGCGTGGAATGTTTGCCAGTTGTCCATCGCCTATGCTTGCTGCCTCGGCAGGTCTGACAGCCACAGGACGTGAGCGTTGCGGAAACGCTGCGGAAAAACTTTCGGTGGGCCAGATTCTTGCTGGCCCTTTTCGCTACTCAGCGGCATTCTCACTGCCATGCGCTCCACCCTTCCGCCGACGACGCGCGGTATCCCCTACACATAGTTTCCCCAGCCGCAGCTTCGGTTCTGTTATGCCAGGCCCCGTATTTTCAGCGCAGGACTCTCGACCAGTGAGCTATACGCGCCAACGGTGACTTAGCTTCTGGGCCAACATCTGGTTGTTTCAGATCTCTGTCTTTTCACTTGGTACAGCATTAGGACGCAGCGGCGGTCTGAGCTACTGTTTCCCTCTTGCATGCGGGTCTTATCACTCTTTGACTCCCGAGTTTGTCATGCAGCCATTCCTTGTGGTTTGACTGGGGTCGGTGAGCTTCGCCCGCACCCGATCAATTCTACCGTCCATGCATCACTCGAGAGAGGCTAGCCCTAAAGCTATTTCGAGGAAGGGCCAGTATCCACGTTCGGTGCTTATTTCACCCCTGCACAGCAGCTCATCCCAATTTTTCAACCTCACGGGTTCGGCCCTCCGCTCAATTTTACAGGTTTCCTTTGTACGGCCATAGATCACTGGTTTCGGGTCTGCCCGTCCGACTCTTCGCCCTTTTAAGTTCGCTTTCGCTTCCAGCTCGCGTTTTAACAACGCCTCTCGCTCGACAGGATAACTCGCCGGTTCATTCTTTATTGGGCACCGTGCTGGCGACTGTATGGACGCCGGTTTGGTTCTGTTTCCTCCGCTCCCGCAATACTTTCTTTTACCGGTGTGCTGCTCTATCGATTCGTCAGGTATAGTATTTTGCATAGATGGTGGTCCACCCGGCCCACAGGATTCCTCGTGTCCCGTGGTACCGGTTGACGTTTCTTCAGCCTTTCGTGTACAGGATATGTGACATACCCGTTCCATGGGCCTGCTTTCCGCTGCTGGTCCTCGCCCATGGCTCCTCTCGGTTTGGGCTCTTCCCTTCGCTCGCACTTCTCGGGGTCACTGTGTTTACTTTTCACTCCGGCTACTTAGATGTTTCCAGTTCTTGAGTTTCTCCCTTTTCAGGCAGTGCGACATGACTCGCATAGTTTGCCCCTATTCGGACATCCGTGGATCAGAGGCTCACGGCTCCCAGCTTTTCACCTTCTCATTCATGCCTTCATCCTGGCCTTCGAAGGCATCTGTGAACGCCGTTTTGTAGTTTATCGCGTTTGAAATCACTGGGTTCGATATATTCGCATCTTTCGCCCTGTATCTTAATCAACCGTCCTCCGGCGCCGTGGTTTCTTCCTTGTCATCAAAAGATGCGCCGATCGACAGCCATCATTGATTCAGTGTTGAATCTTTGCGTGATTTCTCCACAGCGTTCGATGATTTTCTTTGTTTGTGTTTCAATTACGACAACGGTCGTGATAAATGGTGGACTGGTGATGAACTGGCCTCCATATCAGGCGTACGCTCTGCTCAGCGGCTATGGGCCATATCATATATGGTGGAGACGAGGGAGAATCGACTACATTTTGCTTTGGTGGTGCTCTCCCAACTGGTACGCCCCCATGATTATTCCTCAAAACTAGACAATGCAGGCCAGTGCCTCGACTTGGGTTGCGAGAATGAAGTTCGACCAACTAACGAAATCGAACTAAAGCAGTCACTCGTTGCGTCATGCATCTTCAGGCGCGGTTCTCTGCCACCTAGAAAGGTGATCCAGCCGCACCGACTGCTGGTCGCCATTGCGCGCGGTGTTTTCGCTTGGTTGGCCCACCGGCTTTGGGCGTAGACCAATATTCCGTGTGACGGGCGGTGTGCAAAGCCGGGAACGTATTCACCGCAGTATGCTGACCTGCGATTACTAGCGATTCGACTTCGTACAGCAGGCGGGTTGCAGCCTGCAATCGAACTGGGGATGGTTTAGCCGGATCGCTCCGAGCTCGCCTTCAACTGTCCATCCGGTATGTGGTGTGTGTGGCGGACGCAGGGGCGCATGATGACGGTGTCCCCGCCAACCTCCGTTCTCGCAGCGGTCTCGGGCCCGCCATGACGCTGACGACGAGACGGGACGTGGTGGGACAGCAACATCTCCGGCGACGGCCGCACCACCTGTTTCGTGTCCGAGAGTATCTCTAGCTCTTCACTCAATGTCAAGCCGACGGGTTCTTCGCTTGCGTCGTTAAACCGCCGCCACGCGCGGGCCCCCGTCAATTCGCTGGGTTCGGTCATTGGCCTCCCGGTGGAATCTGTGCATTAACTCCGGCTGGGAGGGTCAATGCCTCTACACTAACGTGTTTGTTTGTGAGTGTATCTAATCCGTTCATCTGGCTTTCAGGCTCAACGTGGTTACAGTCCAAGCCGCCTTCGCCACTGATGTTTCCTCCAATATCTACGCATTTCCTCGCTACACTGCAAATTCCGCTTTCCTCTCTGCACTCAAAGGCATACGGTTTCCCATCCCTCACGGGGTTAGGCCCTTTTGGTGGACATGCCTGCCACGCTCCTTTACGCCCAGCCGTTCGGGCATCGCCACCGTTACTACTGCGCGGCCTGCTGGCGTAGTTAGCCGTGGCCTCGCGGTACCAATCACGGGCTCATATTTTCAAACCGGTTTTCGTCATTACGAGCTTCTGATCAGGAACTTCTTCACTCACGCGTTGCTCCATCAAACTGTGGCCAGCGGGTGGTGCGTCTGGTAAATGATTCATGCCGACGGCTGATGGCTTTGGTGGGCGTTACCCCCGCCAACTGGCTAATCAGACGACAGGCCCGTAATGGGCGATAACCTTGAAGCCATCTTTGTCAGGGATGATGCCATCCCAGGCTCCATTCAGTATTAGCATTCCTTTCGGAATGTTGTCCCCACTCTGTCGGCAGGTTGCCTACGTATTGCTGCGTTTGCCACTCTCACCTACCGGGAAATAAAAGTTAAACGTGGTGGCACCGCCAGCGCCGTCGTGGGGCAGGGGTCGACTCTCCCGAAAAAACGGGTCTTTTCGCGCATCTGAAACTGATGGTTTCCTCAGCGCACGCGAGTACTGCTGGGATGGCGCCGTTCCTTGCCTATGAAAAATCACCGTTTCTCCGTATCAACATGGGTCATGTTGGTGCGACTTTATTCGGTTGCAGAAATGGCTCTTTTATCTTGGATGATTCTTTCAGATCATGTAAAAGTGGCACACAAATTCAGGAAGCCCTTGCGGTAAAGATGGGGTGTGGGTGCGCAGATGCGCTATATTCCTCTGGAGACGAGCCAGAGACGTAGCGGGCTACGTCGGTTGTCAGCGACGAAACGCGCGAATGTGAAGATAATTAGCTGGATATCGTGATTCTCATTCTAATCAGGTGTTTAAGTTTCTTAGTGGACATCAACGAATCATGGATAGATTGTTGCATTTGGTTTCAGGGCACGCCAATTGGCGTAGATGCTCTTGCTTCACAGATCGGCTTTGTTGTTATGGGTTTTGTCGACGGTTTTTTCGGCGTTCGTTCGCCAGAACGATATCACGGTAAAACTCTTGCACCCGTTCTGCGCGCGCGGCGACGGCCTGATACCGGGATTCTCTCCTGCTTGTCAACGCTTTTGACTTTCTTTGAAAATCTTCTGTGTTGAAATGATAGTAGTTGTGCTAGGGAGGGACTCAGACCCTTTGATTCGTAGTCAAATACTCTAGATCCAGCATTTCTGAGGACATGTAACACCACGCTGAAGCATGGTGCGACCCACCGGGACTCGGGCAGGACGGCGACAAGGCGGATGCTCAGCCGACTGGGCCCAGACCATGCCTCATTAGGAAAAGTGCCAACCTGCCGTAGAGATCGCTGGTGGGCGAAGGCAGTGTTCGCATTCTGGCAAAGGTGGTGCTCCTGACTACTTCACATATATGGAAAACGGTCATTCAATTTACCTTGGCAAGGTGGTGCTCTACCGCAGGCTACTTCCTTGGTTACCGCCGCACGCACGCGCTTATTGACGGGACGTTGGCATTGTCAACACAGCACTGCAGTGTTTTGCTATGATGCCGCGGGATATGCTTTGCAATCTGCCTGTCTCTATCGTTCTAAAGCAACCCGCTTCATCCTTCGAGGAGATTCGCTCTAAATGTCTCGGAATCAGGAATCACTGGCGAGATGTTGTTGACATATAAGTTCTGAATGGTGCGTTGCGCTTAACGCCAGAAAAGCTTTTATATCCTCAATGCGCAAGTCGATATCTCGCTCTTTTCAGTCGCGTTGCCTCGCATACGAACCAAAGAGATGTCTTTCTTGTGAATTTTTTGCGCTGGGCGCAATCGCTCTCTGGTTGATCGGAATGAACTACTTCGTCGCGCCTCACTCCACATCACGTCTCACTCATTTGCGCATCAAAAGCAGCAGCGCCTCAGAAGATCAAATCTTTCCTCTACTGCCCGCTGCCCTCCGCGCACGCACGCTTCGCACGACGATCTTGCCGCCCGCCTTGTCCGCGCACACGTCCAGCGCCTTCATCGAGCCGCCGTCGACACCACGTCGTCACCTTTGCACATTCGCCCTGCAATGCGCGCCTTGTGCCACCGCGCCGTACGAGAGCAGGCTTCTGCGCCCTTCGTCAGATAGAGACGTCCTCGACGCCAAATGGCGTCCTCCGCACTAGCGCCCTTGTGCGGCACGCGCGACGCGTAACGCCATGTCTCGGGACAACTGGCGCGCAGCTCCGCCGCGACAGTGCCTATCGTCTCTCTGCCGTCGGGAGACCCGTCTCCTTCGGCACCTTCTCAGCATGAGCCCTTGCACAAAGCGTCGTGCGGCTCAGCGTCGCCGAGGCATGAGTGAGATCCGCGATTGCAACAATGCGTCATCCTCACGTTTCGGATGTCGGCGACTTTCCTGCACGGATGCCGCCGCGCCTTCAAATGTAAACCTCTGTGCCCATCGTTCAAAAAGCCCTCCATCGCTTCTACTCGTATTATCCAGCGCAGGGCGCACTGCTATCCCGCACTCTTCTATCGCCTTCATTATAATGGAGATTTTTCTCGCAAAGCGCAATTCCTTTCATTGCCCCAAGCGATTCCCTCTATGATATAATAAGACCTGCTAACGACAGACAATACAAAAGGGCGTGGAATAATGGGTTGAAAATTCCTTACAGCAAGGGGCAAGATGACGATCGGGTGCGGACGAGAACTTCCTCGGCGTCTCGAATCGCACCCGAGGGCAAAGGGCGGCGGGCACGCAGGCGGAAATCGTCGAGCGTGCGCTCGACAAGCGATCAGCGATCGAAGCTCGAAGAACTCGTCCACGGCAAGCGCATGGTCATCATCACGAGCGACCACGCGTCCGTGCCGGGCCGCGTACGATGCCGATTCTCCTGCGCCGCATCCGCGGACGCAGATCGACATCTCGATCCTCATCCGCGACGGGCTTCCCGCCGTGCGACGACGCATGAAAACTCGTCGACCGCTTCCGGCGAGGAATATCGTCACGCGAAGAACGTCCATCATCGATTCGCGGGACGACGCGCGGCGATGGCGGATCTCCGGCCTCACCGCCGATCGGCGGCAAAGCTGCTCGTCAACCGTGCAGCCCTCGGCGCGATCTGCTCGTCGCCGAAGGTTTCATCTGAGTCTTGCACGCCTTCGCGGGCTTCTCAGGCGGCGCAAGGGCCCGATCACTGCCGGCATCGCTCCGCCAAGACGGTCATGGCGGGCCACTGCGGCAAGTTCTGTCCAGAGGCGACAAGGCCCACTGCGGCAATCCTCGACAGCCCATCCACCGCGACGCGCTCCGGCTGCGGCAGAGGAATCAGAAGCTCGCCAGCCTTCATTCTAAACGTCGTCATCAACGCGGAAAGGAAGTCATCGCCGCCTTTGCGGCGACATGGCCGAGGAAAGCGCACGTCACGGGAACTGCGACGTGCCTGCACGCACGCATGATCAAGCGCAACCCTCCGACATCGTCGTATCGACGAACGGCGGCTGCCCGCTCGGCGGAGACATCTATCAGGCGAGTCAAAGAGGCATGACGGCGGCGGAGGCGAGGCACTGCAGCGAAGGCGGGCGTCATCATCATAGTCGCGGCCTTGCAACGGTAAAACGGTCACGGCGGCGGAATCCTTCTACAAGACCCATGCTGAAAGCGCAAGAAGGGCGCCCGCGCGAACCTGCCGATCAGGTCGAAGCGGCGCCGCAGGAAGACACGCTCCACGACGGTAGGAGATGAAAGATCCTCGCGCGCATCCTCGACCGCTACCACCGTCATCGCGGTCACGGATCTCTGCGATCCGCAGATGATACGCGACGCGCCGTGCGACACGCACTGACCTTCGACAGGGCATTGAAGCGCCTAGCTGAGATCAGAGGCAAGGACGCAAAAGAAATCACCCGTCATCGGCAGCGTTTCCGTCATCGTGCGCTGAAAGACGCAGCAGCACGCTGCTGGCGCTTTTACGTTGCCTCTTCGTCAAGCGAAAAGATCGTTGAACGCTCTCTGTCATCGTCAGGTGCGTGTAAACTGGCGTCGCACAGCGTACCGTATGATGCCGCATCCGGCGAGACTTTAGCCAGTAATGATCATTTCCCGCCGCGACTCCGGGCAAAAGAGATGCGCCCCTAAGATCTTGTCCGTCTTTGTCAATGACCGCGTCAACGGCGCAGGCTTTCGCGACGCTATGTGCCTTCGGGATAGCAGCAACGGCGGAAAACTCGCGCAGCGACCTCAAACACATGCGGCTCGCCTTCCTCCTCAGTCAGACCCGCGCGAGAAAGCGGCGGGTCGAGGACACCGAATAAGGTACGTGCGGCCGCGGTTTTTCGTCGTGCGTTCGCCCTTGCCGAACAATGGCGTATCCGCCGACGATGCGGATGTCGAGCAGGAAATATACGTGAGCTGCAAAGCTGCCCGCGGCGTCGCCCCATCGCCCACTATGCTCTGCCGTCGTCCGCAGTTTCTCATCGATGCGACCGCACCGCGCTCAGCTCAGCCTGCTTTTCCAGCTGCAAGCGGCTAGATCAGGCCGCCTGCCCGTCGCAACGAGAACGGGCGTCCGCATGAGCTGACGCTCGCTGCCCGCGCCGCCTCGACCGTGAGCACAGCAACGCCGTCCTCATCGCCAGCGCCCGAGCACTTGCGCTCTTACGATGGATATGCCGCGCTCTTCAAGCACTTTCTCGCAAGCAGCGATTTCCTTGTCCTCACGCAGATGCGAAATCCGCCGTATCCTGCACAGACCGTGGCGTCGGAACCAAAATTTATAATAGGATACAGACTCCAAGCCGATATGTGCCGTAATGAGCAAACTTTTCAGGCGGCTTGTCAAGATCCATCATTCCCTCGCTCGTATGAACATGCGCACTCTCCTCAAACCACGGAATCGGCGGCACGAAGGCGCCGCGCCCGTATTGATGAAGATGCGCCCGGCTCGCGCGATTCTTTCTCCCGTCTCCGTCAGCGTGCGTGTGCGCGTCGAGGAAGAAGCCTCGCCGTCGATGACCTCCGCCGCCGTGACCTTCTCGTAGTTCTTCTGGCGGGGCATCGCCGTCAGAACGCCGCTTTTCAGCGGGTGCCGCCGATAGCGCCTGCCCTCGCCACCGTCGCCGCCCGCCGCAGCAGAAAGCCGCACTGTATTCAAAGCGACTTCGACGGGATGCGAGCGACGACAGTGTGCAAAGTACCGCCATACTCTCGCTGCGCAACTCGACAAGCGCGACGGACTCACCGCGCTTGCCAGAAGCCGCCAAAGTCTTGCCCGCTTGCCAAAGCCAAAGGATCAAAATTCTGGTATTCTCTCATTTCCTGCATGAAAAATCCTCCTTCTTATATAAAAAGTACGCGTAAATGCGTAGTAAAACAGTACCATACACATCATGACAGAGAAAGAATCCGCGCCCTCACCTCTCCCGCACCTCGTCTCGACCGCATGCCGGTACCGTCGTGATGCGCCAATACCGACGAAGGCGCGGCAGAAAACAACATTCCCAAAATCACTTGCCGCACGCCGTCCGTGCGACCGCACGCGCGTATCGTACCACCAGCACGATCGTACTGTGCTCAACAGGAAAAAGGAACGGAATGAAGCGCGCGTGATGAGAAAGCTGACGGGCCATGATGCCATCCGCTCCATCAAATCCTCGCCATGATGATAAACTACAGCGACCCGATTCCATGGTCGTCATCAAAGGACTGAGCGATCAGAAGAAATCCGGCAGCATCGCGCAGCTCCCTTCGACGCCAGGGCGAGGTCCGGCGTTGCAAAGGCCTCCGCTTTCGCCAGGCGGCGTCTCCTCGCAAGAAAGGAGAACGTATCGGCAAATCTCCTCAGAGCTTTCCGCCAACGTCTTTCGCTCGCCCAGACGCACCTCGTGCCTTCTGCGCATGAAATATCACCCATCTCCCTTTGACCGCAAAGGCTCTCCCGATCGCTGCGCGGCCTCTTTGCCTCACAGCGCTTCGATGCTGCCCAACAGCGACCGCCTTCTTGTCCCACCAGGAAACTTGACCATGACTGTGCGGCGCATATCCCTGTTCCGGTGATGCAGCCTCTCGACCAACTCAGCGGCAGCCGCGCCGTCAAAGCGCCGTGCAGCAACGAGCCGAGAAAGAGCTGACGGCGCACTCTCCTCAGAGTAGAAAAAGTACCGGTTCGAGAAAGACGTATCATCGATTGACCTCCTGCAAACGGCAAAGTCCCGGAATCTGCATCCTCCACGTCTCGTAATCCTTTGCACAAACAGCTTATCGCACCAGGCTGCTCTCTCCTACTTGCCGAGATCAGGAAATCCACCAGAACCATAATGGAAATGTTCTGTTCCCAAAGGAAAATTCCTGCCCGTGTCAGACACAGGAATCATAGATTTTCCTATATCCGTCAAAAGATAATGACATCTTCGAGTATGACTGATGCTCTCCACACCCCAAGAACGAGACCGATGTATGGTCGGCCCAGCAAATGATGCGCAAAAGAATCCAGTCTCCCAAATCAATCAAAGCTGGCTCGTTTCCTCGACGAGGCCTCATCTATATCTGCCTCCAAAACGCGCGAGCCAGACTTCACCACACACGAATCCCGCAGCGCTCGACGCGCCCGCATGCGGCTGCGACGCGTGCCGGTGCACATGTCGCAGATTACCAAGCACGATGTAGCGGCGCTCATCGGCGGCAGAACGAACTCCATCTCCTCGTATTTCCAGAATCCATCTCCATGTGTCTGTCATGCCGCTCACCACACACGCACCAAGAAGATAGCCAGACATAGATCTCGCCGCATTTCCTGCGCCATCGACCGCCTGCGTACTGCGCCTGCTGCGCGAGACTGTGGCAGGTACAGATGCCGCCCGGCCTGTGCTGAGTTTGACCGTCCGAGGCTTCTTCTCGCTGAGCGGCGCAGAAAGATGCCGCGCCTCGCGCGTCAGGAAGATGCCCTCGCCGTCGTCCGGGCGGTTGCAAAACAGTGCTCGGGTTGCGTCTGCGATTGCGCACGAGGCGAGCACCATAGAAATCGACGAGCACTGTGCACGCCACTCCTCCCGCCAGGATCGGGCGCAGCGAGAGCAGGATGGCGGTTCTTCAGCACGCCATGAAAGCGAGGCACTGGATGCGGCCCTGGGCATTGCCAAAGCCGTATTAACGTGTCATACATCAAGAAAGCGGCCATGGCGAGACTCAGCATCGCATTGACGCGTCAAAGGCGGCCGTCTGCTGCGGCGCGAAAAGAAAACTCCCTCGGGCTGACCGCAAGCGGCGATACGCGCTGGCCTCCATGGCGCCACTCGTAGCCGCGGCTGCTCGCTCGTCTCGCACTGGAAGATAATGCTTCGCGCAGAGCGAGAATCTCCTCGATGTCCGGCGAACGCCAGAACTCTGCCCGACGATTGTAGCGACGCAAGATCGATCAGCTGGTTCTAATGCACCTTCGCCGCAATCGCTTGCACAGCACGGTGCGAGCAGACGCGAGGCAAGATCTGCCGCTCCTGTCGAAGAACATGCCACGCAGCGCGTCGATTCAAGACGACCGAACGAACGCCCTGTGCCGCGCGCCAGCCGCGAGCAGGAACGCTTAAGCGCAGAAGCTCCACCAGAACTGCCTGTGAAACCTGCGCGGTCGATCAGGAATCAGCCCTTCCAGACCTCCTCCAGGAATCTCCACTTGATGCACTCCCGGTTGCGACCGACCAACGAGAATTCCACGCCACGCTTCTGAGCATAAGCGCCCTCTTCCGTGATATAAGACAAAACTCATTGCTCACACCTCAGAGAACTGCCGTCCCTTTCGAGGTTCGCGTTTCACGAAAATACGTCCGCCTGACCGCCCGCGCCATACGCTGCCGAAAGAGCCACACGTTTCCGACCTTTCGGGTTCGTGTTCTGAAATGCGGCCTTAAAAGCCATTACAGACATGGCCTCGGCAAGCAGTACACGCAAGACATCTTCAATCACATCGTAAACAAGCCACGATTCGTGTCGTCTAGTACGACGACTCAATAGCCCGACAAAGAAGCCGCGCGCAGAAAGGTACCGACGCCAATACCGCCAAACGCGTCCAGCACGCATATCTTTGACAAGTTCGTTGGATTCTCTTCAGTGTCTTTCGAGCTGCATCTGCCAATAGAGATATGCAAATCTGCCCAAGCGCACTCTTCCCTGGAGAGACCTATCATGGCATCTGCCTCAATCAACATGTTCCTGAAATTTCGCAGTTCCGTTTTAACGTCGGTAACAATGCTCTCAAGATGAGTGATATTCGCAGAAGAATAGAACGGATCGGCGGAAACTATCAAACGGGATCACGCGCGCGACTCATCTTTTGTAGCAAAGATCGTCAGTGCAGTTGTCATATTCATTCCAAGATCGCGGCAGACAGCTTCATATTCTGCTTTTATTCGGTGTCCATACGAATGGCCAGTCTGTGTGCCATATAAATCAACTGTGCGGTTGCATGAGCAATACCTGTAAAGACAGCTTACATAAACAGCAGGCTGCGATTTCATCAATGAAATCATAGCCTGTTCCATCCTCTTTCGAGATTCGCGTTCTGAAATTTTAGCCTTCGTCGTTTTCGGCTTTCGCCTGCCGTAGTTTCCGTCCCCTTTCGTTCGTGTTCGAAATTTGCCGTGCCTACAGTATGTTGGTCGGCGAAGGTATCGTGTTTCGTCCTTTCGGGGTTCATGTTCTGAAATTCATTCAAATCAAATCTGATGAATCACTTAGCAGTTTCCGTCCCTTTCAGGGTTCGTGTTCTGAAATGAAGTTGGATTCTACGATTCGGCGTAACGTCGATCGCGTTTCCGTCCCCTTTCAGGGTTCGTGTTCTGAGATATGAAGTCTATTTTCTTTTTCCAGAAAGGTTGTTGTTTCGTCCCCTTTCGGGGTTCGTGTTCTAGAAATCGTACAGACACAGAACTTCATCGTTGCTAAAGTCAGTTTCCGTCCCTTTTCGGGTTCGTGTTCTGAAATACATCAATAGAAGCGTTATCATTGGGAATAGTCTCTGGGTTTCCGTCCCTTTCAGGGGTTCGTGTTCTGAAATAGTGCGCATCAATGGTGGCTCGGTTGTCCCGGGTCGTTTCCGTCCTTTCAGGGGTTCGTGTTCTGAAGTCCTCGTCTTTGCAAGCCCTGATTTTACGCGGCTTTAAAGATGCTGTTGCCAGCATGATTGTCGTCCTTTTCCTGCTGCGACCTCTCGAAAAATGCGCTTCAAGCCTTGTCATTGCTGATGCAGCGCGGATTTCTCAGTATAACATAAAGGAAGCGGAAGGACAATGATTTTCCTTCCTTTACACGTTCTTGCACGATACAAACGAACACTCCATATTCCCATTTCAGAAGCCATCGTTTCGCGGTGACATATATCTATCAATCTCTGCAGGAGACGTGCGTTTTCCAAATCATTGCGTTCAAGCAGTAGTCAATCGCCATGTATGCTAGACTATCTTTCAAATGCGGGTCTGCGCCCCATCAAGGAAGGATTTTCAAATACTCGTTTTCTCCTCTGTAGAAAAGCCAAGTATCGCCACCCCGCTAAAAGGCGTTTGAAGCCATTCTGTTCGATGAGTGACGTCATTCCTGCGAGACCAAATACGGAAAACATCGCTCCCATTTCCCGAAGATTTACATAAAAAGTGCATTCTACGGTCGTTTGCATGATAGCTGACAAATTCGCTCCCCAATTATGCGGTATTCTCCAAAGGAGATCATTCCGTTCGCCGCTTGGACGAAGTGAATGACGGTTCGCAGCTGTTTTGCCTAAATTATAACGCGCACATCAGCACCACGTTCAAGCGAGACTGCATCATGGCACGATCATTGTTCCGCCATAGCGCGTCAAGCGGTGTTGCATAGATGAACCGATAAAGGCGTTGATATCTACGCATCAAACATCTGCTGCACCGTCGCCCGTATCGCCTTTGTCAGTGCAACAAAAACATGTCGCTCATTTTGTCGTCGGTTCTCGCTCAATGAGCTCGGTACTTCCATTTCGCGGAACACCCGCTCCTTTTCGTACTAGACCGATTCAATCCTTCCCGCCGACTGAAAGATCGTCGCTTCGTTTCCCAAATTCAGGATCGCACCGATAACCGATCTACAACACTCACAATCGCTGGAGCGTCTGCTCTTTTCAGCAATGCTACGCTGGCACTCCAACAAACAAGACCGTCACGGCGGTCACCATAACAACAAATCTCTTCATATCGATTCGCTCCTTCATTTCGCGGCGGCGGTACGCCGCTATCACTCGTCTATTCCCAAAACACCAAAAAGCGCCGCTTTCGGTCAGGCGTCACCGACATCTCTTTTGCCCATTGCCGAAACATGCGGCGCGTGAGACCTTTTTCACCTCAAAAAGCCAGTCGCCTTTTCTACTTATTTTCGTAAGTATATACTCTCCATATAAAGGATAACACATTTCCTCAATATTTTCTTCCATGTGGCATCATGATTCTCCAAAAAGAAATAATGGAATAGCGCGTCAGTGAGAGGATCTTTTTACTACAAACATGAGATTTGCCTGACCGTTCTCCATTTTCTTCTATCGATTTTTCAGAATCCACAGCGGTATGTGGTTTCGATGCTGCAAGGTAATAGTCCAGCTCTTGTATGATTTGCGGAATGTACCTCATAAATCTCTCATAATCTTGAGGATGCCGTTCTTAATTTAGCTTATGCTCATTTTGTTTTTAGTACGATCTATCTGATTTTTTATTGCCAAAACATTTCCATGAAGCACTTTATACTATTTCCGTTTTGGGATTGATATCAATTTCTACTCTATGTTTATCTATATATTCTATATCATTTTGAAAAGAGCTCTCATGGATTCACACAGATTCTCTGATGTGTTGTGCTATCAAGCCATTCAGATGATAGATACGATAACGGATTTTGCATTTCTTAGTTTACCAGAGCGTCTTGGATAACACTTTCACTATCAACAATACCGACGTAGAACTTTATAAAATGTTACCCTCTTTATAAAAGCTTTGTAATTGGGCTTTTCAGGACTTACGTTATTACCGGTGCAACAGCCTCTACTGTGACTCGATCAAAATAGTTCTTATAGTAAGCGAAAGCTGCCATAGTTTTGCCGTTTCATTTTCACTTAAGTACATAAAGTGAAAGATAGTGAGCTTTGATTTGATCGTCTTGACGATTCTCCCGCCCAAGGATTCAAAGCACTCCGTTGTACTATTTTACAATGGTGAATATAGGTATAGAGTTTGGATGCGATTACGAAGAATATCCAGTAAATCCATATGTGAATTTTCTCTGTATTAAATAATCCTATGGTTGTAGTATAAGATTCATTGATATCGACGTAGATTTGCTGTATACCTTTAATAGCCTTATCACTTCTAGTTTTCACAATGCCTGTCAGTCCTTAGGATCAAAGGCTAATAAACGTGTACTTTGCTTAACAAGACTCAACGATAACTTCTAGCTCAGTCGTAATTCATTCTCATCTTCCTTATAAAAATAATTACTTCACTCAGGAATATTCTATATCGTCGAAGAAAATTGCTTATTGATCAGTTCATTGTATCTTTCTATATCAATACTGTCCAAAAGCAATTCACTAGACAAGCATTTCAGAAACGGTACAGAGCACCGAGAACAGCTCCTCAATGTTGTGTTTTCCGTTAAAGCATTCATCATATGACATACCTTAGGTTCCGCATTGATTTCTTTTGATTTTTCAAACAACATTTCTTAGCATTTAATGCTAAGCCGAAATCCTTGAGAATGGACAGAATACTCATTTCTTATTTCATTATAGCTTTAATACCCAAATATTCTATAGGCATCTCAGATGAAATAAATATATACATATCATCAACGTAACAACCATGCGAAACGAAGAATACCTGTAGCGATGCGAAATATATTTCATTGAAAAGCTTGTCTATGGGATCAGATAGACAACTGTTGCAAGAAATGATGAAGCGACACTAGCCTCGATCCGTGAAATCTACCATTACCACCGGTATATAAAGTGCTGAATACATGCAACTGTGTCCCAAGCAGAATGCTACGGCGCCCTCAGAATTGCAAATTTTATCTATTTGCAAACAGCTTATCGATACTTATATTTGCGAAAGAAGTTGGTAATATCAACTTTTGATAAATATTGATACTCATCAATAGAAGAATTTAGTTCTTCGAAAATCATCATCTTGCTGATATTTAGGCGTAAAATGCGCATAGTTTCAACATAATAAACGGAGAGTCTCAGGTGGCCTGATGGGCGAATGGTGATTGTGTATCTCAAATCCCACCGACTGGAAAAACAAAAATAAAATAGGTGAAAGCAATGATGGATCCGAAACTGCCATCACTGCAGATAATTTCTGACTTGGGTGCCATGGCGGAGGAAAAACATAAATGATGCTGTTTTTAATATGTTTATTATAAAATCTTCTCCGATACAATTTTTCTAGAGCAGGAAAGCTTTCACGAAACCGTGCAGATCGGGCATTTTGAGCCGGACTATTTAAAGAAAAATCCCCTCCTCACTGTAGACATTCTTCCAAAGTATCATAAGAAATTTCCAAACAAAGTACATCCTCCTCTAAGAAATCTGTGAGAACACTCCATAAAATCAGTCGTCATCTTCACACATGTCCTGCGCTGTCCCGCCTGAGCCATGCACCTATCCTACGGTTGTATATCTCTCTAAGCGGACACCGTGCATCCTGAGACGACTTCGTTGTATCGGTATTTTCAATGCAACAATGCCAGAGCACACTGCCTTGCGCGGATACGCTGGCAGTTCAATTCGATACATGCAACAGCCGACGATGACCACCCGGATCGCGGCGCGTGACGCTCTGACCGGCGGCGACGTTGATCGCCTTGCGCCAGCCAGTGCCGGCCTGCGTTGCAGCGATTTCGTTCTGCATCTTCATGGCTTCGAGAATCAGAGACATCGCGAGTTGACCTGAGCCCTCAGAGCTGAGGACGTTGACGATCTTGCCCGGCATCAGGGGCGTTGACGGAAGCTTCGCCCGGCGCCAGCGAAACAGCTGCCTTGGGGAGCGGCGGCAGGAGCAGCGGGCGGCAGGAGCAGCTGCCTTCCGGTGCAGGCGCCGCGACGGCTGCCTTCTCTCCTCGACCTCGACTTCGTAGCTCATGCCATTGACCTTGATGTTGAACTTTTCATTGTCAAATTCCTCAAGTCTTCAATTTGTGTCGCTTACGTCTTTCTTAATGGATGCTCTGGCGACCCGCCATTGCCCATGCGTCGTTGCGCTTGATCTTGACGGCAACGACTTTAGCTGCAAACCATCATCTGGACGGCTGCAGCGATGACCGCAGCGACCTCAGGTTTTGAGCGTCTTTTTGCGTTTTGCATAAAGTGAACCTCCGATTACAACGGAATATTGCCGTGCTTCTTCGCCGGCCCGACTTCGCGCTTCGAGGCGAGGCGTTCAATGCCGTGATGACGCAGGGGCGCGTCTCCTCGGCTCGATGACCATGTCGGCATAGCCACAGCTCCGCCGCTGTACGGCGTAGCGAATTCCTCGACGTACTCCGCCGTCTTCCCAGTCCTTGTCGGGATCGCGCGGAAGATGATGTTCGCAGCGCCCGCAGGACCGACGGCGATTTCAGCCGAAAAGCGGCCATCGCACCTGGTCGCGCCGAGTTCGCGGCAGCACGTCGGCGATGCTGGGAACCACCGTACGCCTCGCGTGATGACCGTGACGCTTGGGCACCGTCGCCTCGCTGTAGGCGTAGAGCATCTTCGCACCGTGGCGGATGATGCCCGTGTGCTCCTGACCGACGCCCGGCAGGAAGCCCGGAACATCGACGAGGTTGACGAGCGGGATGTTGAACGCATCGCAGAAGCGGATGAAGCGTGCCGCCTTGTCGGAAGCGTTGACGTCGAGGCAGCCTGCCATGACGTTCGGCTGGTTCGCGATGATGCCGACGGAGCGGCCGTCGAAGCGTGCGAAACAGGTGATGATGTTCGTCGCGAAATACTGATGCACTTCGTAGAACTCGCCGTTGTCGACGATGCTGCGGATGAGCGTCGCTTCATGTTGTACAGGCGCATTCCGGGTTGTCGGGAATGACTGTGTTCAGGGGACTCGTCCCGTGCGCGACGGGTCGTCGCCCGTCTCGACGATCGGCGCGTCGTCCATGTTGTTGCTCGGCAGGAAGGAAAAGCGGGTAGCAGATCTGCTGGATGCAGTCGTCCTCGTTCTCCGCCGCAAAGTGCGCGGCGCCCGAGACCGAGTTGTGCGTCATGGCGCCGCCAAAACTTCCCGCCGTGACCTCTTCCGCCGTGACGGACTTGATGACGGCAGGTCCCGTGATGAACATCTGGCTCGTGTTCTTGACCATGTAGATGAAGTCCGTGATGGCCGGGCTGTGCAGACAGCGCCGCCCGCGCACGGTCCCATGATGACGGAGATCTGCGGCACGACGCGAAAGCCGCCGTGTTGCGGTGAAGATGCCCAGCATAGCCTGAAAAGCGCGTCAACGGCTTCCTGGATGCGTGCGCCGCCCGAATCGTTGATGCCGATGCACGAGCGCCCATCTTCATCGAGATCCAGACTCTTCCAGATCTTGTGCGCGTGCTTCTCGCGAGGAACCGCCTCGACCGTGAGAGTCCTGCGCGAAAGCGTAGACAAAGGCGACCGTCAACCGTGCCGTAGCCGTGATGACGCCCTCGCCCGGCAGAATCCTTCTTGTCCTGTCCGAAGTTCGTGCAGCGATGCTTCATTGAACATGTCAAGCTCGACGAAGGTGTTCTCATCAAAGAGCTTCTCGATGCGCTCGCCGAGCCGTCATCTTGCCCTTTTCAGTGCTGCTTGTCGATGCGCTTCTGTCCGCCGCCCAGTGGATATGTTCCCTTCTTGGCGTGCATGAGGGCGATTTTTCTGAACTGCAGCCATCTCTTCCTCCTCTATGTCGAATCTTTCTCTTATATGGTACCTTATGAAAGGTCCGGGCGGTCAAGCCGACCTTTTTCAGTCCCGCTCTTCCGCAGGCGCAGGCGGAGGAAAGAGTTCAGCGGTCTTCGTGCTCACAGATTTCGAGGAGGACGCCGTGCGTGAGCTTTCCGGATGGATGAAGGCGATCTTGCGCCGCCCGCACCGTAGCGCGGCTTTTCGTCGATCATCTTCACGCCCTTGCCATGAGGGTCGGCGATCGCGTTCTCGATGTTGTCGTCACGCGAAGCGCGATGTGCTGAATGCCGCCTCGCCGCCGTTGCTTCTCGATGAACTTCGCGATCGGGCTCGTCGGCTCCGTCGCCGCAGAAGCTCGATCTCCGAGCCGTTCGGCGTCGGGTTGAAAAGCTCGTCTCGACCTTCTGCTCGGCACGACTTCCTTGCCCGTGCACGGAATGCCCAGCTGCTCCGTCCAGAACTTGCCGACCTCGTCGAGATCGTTGGACAGCAATACCGATGTGGTCTACACCGATAACTTTGAACATGTGGATTACACTCCTAGATATAGAAAGATCTGCCGTCACTTGAGCATATTTTTCGTGATGTCCTGCGTGACGGTGTGAGGGATCTGTCCTGCCTGCCTTGATGTCGGCAACGAACGCGTCGAGCTTTCGCCCGAATCGACGACCTTGCTCTTGACATGTACGAGCCGATACTGCTTTCGAGGATGTCGATCATCTCGTCCTTCGTGCGCTTCGTGCGCCGCTCGGCAAGATTCCTTCTCCTCGATGTAGGCGCGGTGCTTGTCGACGGATGCGACAAGTTCCTCGACGCTCGATCTGTTGGTTTGCTATGACGCTTGTCGATGGGCGGACGCCAGATCTTTCATCACGCCGTCCAAATCGAGCATCATGTTGATCTCGCGCACGAGCTTGTCCGCGCCGTCAAGATCTGCCTTGTTGATGGCGAACACGTCGCCGATCTCCAGACGCCCGCCTTGATGGCCCGGATGTCATCGCCCATGCCGGGAATCAATGACCATCGATCGTATCGGCTGCCCGAACGATGTCGACCTCGGATTGCCCGACGCCGACGGTCTCGACAAAGATAATGTCGCTTGCCAAAAGCGTCCATCGCCTTGACGGCGTCCCGCCGTCTTGTGCGAAAAGCCGCCCAAGACGCCGCGTGTCCCCATGCTGCGGATGAGTACGCCTTCGTCCATCGCCAGACTCGCCATGCGGATGCGGTCGCCGAGATAGCGCCGCCCGAAAACAGGGCTGGTCGGGTCGATGGCGATGACGCTGACGGTCTTGCCCTGCTTGCGGTATTCGTTCGCGAGCTTGTCCGTCAGCGATGCTCTTGCCGCGCCCGGAGGCCCCGTGATGCCGAGCACATAGGCGTGACCCAGCATGCGGGTAGAGCGCCTTCATGATGTCGATGGCATTTTTCCGCCTCGTTCTCGATCGCCGTGATGGCTCTCGAAAGCGCGAGGCGATTTCCTACAGGAGTTCCTGGCTATGTCCATGGAATGCACCACCCTATGCCATTGTTCGGGAAAAATCTCGAAAAACACAGAATTGCCCGTTGTTTCCCGAAATTTTCGCGCATGATACGGACTAGCAAGGGCTGGCGGCAGACGAACTGCTGCCAGCCCCATATCGAACTCTACTTTCTTCACATGCTCGTTGATGAAATCGACGATGTCGCCCGTCGGCGTGCCCGGCGTGAAGACGGCGGCAATGCCCGCTTCTGAGTGCGGGGATGTCCGTCTCAGGAATGACGCCGCCGCCGATGATCAGCGTGTCTGTCATGCCCTTGCCGCGCACAAGCTCGACAACCTTGGGGAAGAGATGCGGATGAGCGCCCGAGAGGATGCTCAGCGCGATGACATCGACGTCTTCCTGCAGAGCTGCTTCCGTAATCTGCTCCGAGTCTGGCGAAGACCTGTGTAAATGACCTCGAATCCTGCATCGCGAAGAGCGCGCGACGACTTTCGCGCCGCGATCATGACCGTCCAAGCCCGGTTTTGCTACCAATACCCTGATTTTTGCCATTTGAAATTACCTCCAAGTTCAAGTAGAAAAGGAATGCAGGGGTGCGGCCGTCCCGAAAAACGGACGGCTTCCCCAAAAGTCCTGCGAGATTACAGGGACGTATGAGCCTCGTATTCGCCGAAGACGCTGCGCATGACGCCGCAGATTTCACCGAGCGTCGCATACGTCTTGACAGCCGTGAGGATGTGCGGCATGAGGTTTTCCTCTCATCCTCGCACGCATTCTTGAGGGCTTCGAGCGCGGACTTCACAGCTGCGTTGTCGCGCTTCGCCTTGACCTCGGCGAGCTTCTTCTTCTGCTTCTCGCCGACGGAGGCGTCGACCTTCAGGAGATCCTTCGGCGGCTCCTCGTTTTCCTTCTGATACTTGTTGACGCCGACGATGACGCGAGCGCCGGACTCGACATCCATCTGCCAGGCGTAAGCACTGTCCTGGATTTCCTTCTGGATGTAGCCCTTCTCGATGGCAGCGACAGCGCCGCCCATCTCGTCGATCTTCTTGATGTACTCCATCGCTTCCTTCTCGATCCGGTTCGTCATCGGGCCTCTACGTAGTAGGGAGCCTGCCAGAGGATCGATGACATCAGCGAGGCCGCTCTCATGCGCAACGATGTGCTGCGTGTGCAGAGCGATGGAGACGGACTCTTCCGTCAGAAGCGCAAGCGCTTCGTCGCGGGAGTTCGTATGGAGGGACTGCGTGCCGCCCATGACGGCTGCCGCCGTCTGCAGCGCGACGCGGACGATGTTGTTGTCCGGCTGCTGCGCCGTGAGCATGGAGCCTGCAGTCTGGGTATGGAAGCGGAGTTTCATGGACTTGTCCTTCTTCGCGCCAAAGCGGTCGCGCATGATCTTCGCCCAGATACGGCGGGATGCACGATACTTCGCGACTTCTTCGAGCACGTTGTTGTGCGCGTTCCAGAAGAAGGAGACGACCCGCGAAATCGTCGACGTTGAGTCCCGCCTCGATGGCGGCATTGACGTAGGCGATGCCGTCGAAAATCGTAAACAGCGATTTCCTGAGCAGCCGTGGAACCGGCTTCGCGGATATGGTAGCCGAGATGGAAAATGGTGTTCCACTTCGGTACGTTCTTCGAGCAGTGGCGAAAGATGTTGGTGATGAAGGCGCATGGACGGGCGCGGCGGGAAGATGTAGGTGCCGCGAGCCGCATACTCCTGAGATGTCGTTCTGAATCGTGCCCGTGAGCTTGTCTGCAGGGCGCCCTGCTTCGGCAACGGCGATGTACATCGCAGAAGCACGGAAGCCGGGGCGTTGATCGTCATGGGACGTCGAGACCTTGCCGAGATCGATCTGGTCGAAGAGAGTCTCCATGTCAGCGAGCGAATCAATCGCCCGCCGACCTTTAGCCGACCTCGCCTTCGGAAATCGAATCGTCGGGTCGTAGCCGATCTGCGTCGGCAGATCGAAGGCGCACGAGAGGCCCGACGCGCCCGTTTCAATCAACATGCGGTAGCGCTTGTTGGACTCTTCGGCCGTGGAGAAGCCGGCGTACGCCGCATCGTCCAGAAGCGGCCGCGATACATCGTAGGCTGCACGCCACGCGTGTGGGAACTGACCCGAACGCCGAGTCTTCGACGTAGTTCTCGCCCTCGACGTCGAGCGGCGTGTAGAGACCCTGCTCGGGAACGATGCGGGCGAAGCGGAATTTCGCGGTGGTCTTTTCAGGTCAGCCTCGTACTTTTCCAACTCGGCCCTGGATTTTCTCATTGCTCATATGTTTTCCTCCTGTCAGGGGAATGCGAAAGAGGCGCACTCGCCCGTCTCCTGCGTGTCTTTGCGCAGAAGTCCAGGCGGTCTGTCGCTCGCCTTTTTCCCCAAATCGATTTCCGATCCGTTCAAAAATGTTTTCTGCGCCTTATTTCATGGATTTTCGTTTCGATGAACTTCTCATGGAAGGAAAGCGCTTCCTTGATGATGTGCGGCGTATGTGCATGCTTTGGGTGGCCTCTACGGCTCTGTTGTAGTAGTCAAGCAGCACCGGCTTGTAGTCGGGATGCACGCAGTTGTTGATGATCTCCAAGGCGCGCGCCCTCGGTGCAAGGCCGCGCAGATCGGCGATACCCTGCTCCGTGATGATGACGTCGACGTCGTGCTCCGTGTGATCGATGATGCGAGCACATCAGGACGACGGACGAGATCGCGCCGTTCTTCGCAATCGGAAGGCGTGTGAAGATCGTCAGGAAGGCGTTTCTCGCGAAGTCGCCCGAGCCGCCGATGCCGTTCATCATCTTCGTGCCCGTGACGTGCGTGGAGTTCACGTTGCCGTAGATGTCGACTTCGAGCGCCGTGTTCATGGCGATGACGCCGAGACGATGAACGACTTCCGGGCTGTTGGAGATTTCCTGTGGGCGCAGCAGCAGATACTTCTTGTACTTCTCGACGTCCTTGTAGAAGCGCTCCATGCCTGCCGGCGAGGGCGAGAACGCCGTGCCCGAGGCAAAGTTCAGCTGTTTGCGTCGATGAGGTCGAGCGATGCTGTCCCGGATGACCTCGGTGTAGACCGTGAGGTCTTCGAGATCGGAGTCAACAAGCCCGCCATGACGGCGTTCGCGACGTTGCCGACGCCCGACTGCAGCGGCGGCAGGTTCTTCGGCATGCGGCCCTGCCTTGATCTCGGCGTTGAGGAATTCGAGCGTGAACTGCGACATCTTCTTCGAGTTCTCATCGATCGGCGCGAGGTCGCGCGTGTACGATCCGTGATGTCGCACGGCACGATGAGACTTGATCTTGTCCGGCGTGCACGGGATGAACGGCGTGCCGACGCGGTCATCCGCCTTCACGATGGGAATCGGCGAGACGATTCGGCGGGTCGAGCGGCACGTAGACGTCGTGCATGCCCTCAAGCTCCAGCGGCTGCGTCGTGTTGACCTCGACGATGACGATGTCGACCTGCTGCACATAGGGAGGCGGCGTTGCCGAGCGACGTCGACGGATGATGTTGCCCTCTTCCGCGATGGCGACGGCCTCGACGATGGCGAGTCGAGCTTGCGGAGTAGCCGACGCGCGAGCTGTGCGGACTCAGCTCAGATGGAGGTCGAGATAGTCGACGGAGCCATTGTTGATCTCGCCCCTAAGAATGGCGTCCGTCTGGTACGGCAAGCGCCTCTTGATGCCGTGGACGGCGGCAAGCGTGTCGTCAAGCTCCGGGCCAGTCGAAGCGCCCGTCCAGATGTCGACGGTGAAGGGCTCCTTCTTCGTGCGCTCGGCAAGGGCAGAGCGGAATGCCTTTCGGATAAGCGGAGGCGGTGAAGCCGCTCATGCCGATGCTCATGCCCGGCTTAATGAAGGCCGCCACTTCCTCCGCGCTCACGATCTTCGCCTGCAGGTCTTTGTTGCGTACGCGATCCGAGATGTCAATCATTCAATACATCCTCCCTCACAAGGCCGTCCGCGTGTAATCTAGAAACCGCCTCTCTCCGGGAAAGCAGGAGAGCCGGGCTTCATGATGAACTGCCGCCGCAGCCGAGCTCACCCTCCTCGTCCGTTTCGCATGATAGCTTCTCGCTATCGCGCGAAAATGGGATAACTGAGGCTTATCGTACTACTATGCGACAATTATATCCTAAGCTAAAGAATACCACTTCGACGCTTTAGCGTCAAGTCAATTTCCGGACTCTTCGCCGCTATTTTTGGGCGATTCGCCGCCCTTTTCGCCCTCTGACGAAGCTCTCGAAGCTTCTGCCGCTTCCTCGCCGCCAGTTCGTCCGCGACGATGGCCTCGTCCTCCTCATTGCCCGCAAACTCCGTGACGGCGGCGAGCGCCCGCAAGAAGCCACAGGAGCATCGACGACGGGATGTTGAAGAGCACGTCGTCCGTGAGGGCCGTTCAGCGCGATGGAGAGAAGGCGAGGCTGATCGCGAGCATCAGCCCTTGGCGGAAACCCTCGCTGTCGTGCACCTTCGAGAAGAAGGCCCCAGCATCGTTGCCGAAGAAGAACCACAGGAAGGATACGGCGCCGACGACGCCGATCTCCGCCGCGTAGTTCAGAGTACATGTTGTGCGCGTGGACGATGAGCACGTCCGCGCCCTGCGAGATAGAAGTCGTACTCGGGGTAGACCATCCAGTAGGCACCCCAGCCGATGCCGAAGAACGGATGGTCGCCGATCATGCAACGAGCGTGCTTTCCCAGCAGCGCAAGGCGCATTTCCGACGAGGTGTCGACGCGCGTGAAGACCGACGTCACGCGGGTCGAGAAGCGCGGGGTCGAAGAGGAAGAGCGCGCCAGCGACGACGACGACCGCAAGCAGCACGCGCCCGTCGCGGAACATGCCGTAGAGGATGAAGATCAGGGCGATGACGAGGAACGCCATGCGTGCATACGTCATCGCGAGGCACGCTCGCCAGGAGCACGAGCGCCGCGCCGAGCGCGATGCGCCGTCGTTGATCGCGCATCTTCACGAAAAAGGCGAAGGCAAAGCACATGGCGACATCGAGATAGCCCGCGAGGATGTTGGGGTTCTCCTCACGTCGAAGACGCTGCTTAAGCTCGGGGAAGGCGTCGCCGTCGACCCACTTCATCGTGCTCGTGTCGATGCCGAAGGCGAACTGGTAGAAGCCGTAAAGCACGACGAGCACGCACGAGAGGCCGAGCGCGTAGACGATCTTGCGGATGTCCTGCGACGCCTGGACGTTCTGCCCGATCAGAAGATACGTCGAAGGTAGACGCCGACGAGGTTGTATAGTTGGCAGAAGCTGAAGCCGCGGTCGGGCGAGACGAAGATGAAAACCGCGCCCAAAAGCGCGAAGAGCGCGGCAGGGACGTCGTGGGCAGGCGGCGGAAGCGACGGCACTCCTTGTCGACGACGAGGCGCGCGAGCCAGAAGATGACGCCGAGGAGCAGAGCCGCCGTCGCCAGGGGCGGCGAGCGCGATAGAAGGCTTCGAGCAAGATGGCGTAGTAGATGCCGCCCGCAGAATAATCCGACAGGCTGTCGCCAGCCGTCATGGTGCGCCCCCTCTCCAAAAAGCAGACGCCGCAAGTTCCCTGACGAGATACAAGGAGCCCTGCCGCGCAGAGGATGCGCTGTCCGGCCGCCGGTCGAGCGCACGCGAGAGCGCCGCGTCCGCCGCCAGGGACGACTTCGACCTCCTGCGCTGATTTCCCGCGCTGACGCGAGCAAGGTTCTCGGTCGCCCGCGCGCGCCGAATCCGGCGGCGTGATGACGACGCGATCGTCCGCACGCACGAGCGTCCGAAGCATTGCACGATAGTCCTTGTCCTCCAAGATGCCGAGGGCAGCGCGCTTCTCGCCCGCGAATCCGCGTCAAGGCTCTCGCGAGAGCCGCCGCCCCCACCGGGTTGTGTGCGCCGTCGACGACGATGCGCACGCCTTCGAGCGCGAAAGCGCTCAAGCGCCCCGGCCGAGGCGACGGACTTCAAAGCGCGGGCGATCGTCTCGTGCGTGACGGCGCGATGCTTCTCGGCGAGAGCATCGCCGTCCGAATGGCGACGCGGCGTTCTGCCGCTGGTATGCGCCGCCAGACGCGAGCGCGTGAGTGCGCCGCGCCGCCGTCCTTCGATGAAAGTCGATTCCTTCAACACCTGCGGCGCGCGCGGAAATCTTCGCCGGGCGAAGATTTCGCTCTCCGCCGCAGCCTTCCGGCGCACGACATCGAGCGTCATGCCCTCAGCCGCCGTCACGACGGGCACGCCCGCTGCGATGATGCCCGCCTTGTGATGCGCGACGCCTTCGAGCGTGCCGCCGCAGCGGTCGGCGTGCTCCATGGCGACGTTCGTGATGACGGCGACCTCGGGCATGATGACGTTCGTCGAGTCGAGAAAGCCCGCCCGAGCCGACCTCGATGACGGCATAGTCGACGTGCTTTTTCGGCGAAATAATAGAACGCCGCCGCCGTCAGCACCTCGAACTCGGTCGGCTGCTCCGCGCCTCTGCGAGCATCGCCTCCGCCGCCTCGCTGGCAGCCGAGATCGCCGCCGCAAAGTCCGCCTCGCTCGCCTGCTCGCCGTCGATGACGAAGCGCTCCGTGTAGAAGTGAGATGCGGCGGTGTAGAGTCCGTCCTAAAGCCCGACTCCGTCAAAATCGCCGCCGTCATGGCGCTGACCGAGCCCTTGCCGTTCGTGCCCGTGACGTGGACCGTTCTGTATCGCCTTTCCGGGGTGGCCGAGCAGCTCCGTGAGCCGCTCGATGCGCGAAGGCCGAGCTTCGAGCCGAAGACGTTGAGACTTTCGAGGTAAGAAAGACTTTCCTTGTAGTCCATTTCCCCACCTTCCTCAGAGTTTCGCCAGATAGGCGAGGCGCTCTTCGACAGCCTTCTTCTTCTCCTTCGCCGCTTCGAGCTTTTCGCGCTCCTTCTCCACGACGGCGGGCGGCGCCTTCTTGACGAAGCCCTCGTTCGCGAGCTTTGCCGCCGAGGCGCTTCTCCTCGCCGACGAGGTTCGCCAATTCTTTTTCCAGACGCGCCTTTTTCCTTCTCGACGTCGATGAGCCCTTCAAAGGGCAGATAGACCTCGACGCCTGCAGACGATCGCCGCCATGGCATTCTCGGGCTTCGCCGCGCCGTCTTCAAGACGGTCAGAGGCTCCGCCCACGAGCGCGGCGAAGTACGCGGCGTGCGCGGCGAATACGGGCGCGAGCGCCTTGTCCGCGAAAGTGCAAAATGACCTCGCTCCTCTTGCCGGCGCGGCCTCGACCTCGGCGCGCATGTTGCGGATGCGCACGATCGCTTCCATGATGCTCGCCATCTCGCGCTCCGCCGCCTCGTCGACGAGACTCTCGTCCGCCTCGGGCCACGGCGCGATCACTGACGCTCCTGCCCTCATGCGGCACGCGCTGCCAGATCTCCTCCGTGAGGAACGGCATGAAGGGTGCAGCAGGCGAAGCGTGCGTTCCAGCACATAGGAAAGGACATACTGTGCCGTCTTCTTCGAGCGCTCGCCCGCCGCATCCTTTGTCATAGAGCCGCGCTTTCGCCAGCTCGATGTACCAGTCGCAGAAACTCGCTCCAGATAAACTCGTAGATCATGCGCCCCGCTTCGCCCAGCTCGAACTTCTCCAGATTCTCCGTCACGCCCGCCGCCGTCTTCTGGCAGCGCGACAAGATCCAGCGGTCGGCGAGCGTATAGTCCTCCGCCGTCGGAGTGAAGCTCGCATCGAAGTCCTCCAAATTCATGAGCATGAAGCGCGAGGCATTCCACAGCTTGTTCGCGAAATTTCGCGCCGCTCGACGCGCTCCCCAGTAGAAGCGCATGTCGTTGCCCGGCGTGTTGCCCGTAATGAGCATGAAGCGCAGGGTATCCGCGCTGTACTTGTCGATGACCTCGACGGGATCGATGCCGTTGCCGAGCGACTTCGACATCTTGCGCCCCTCGCTGTCGCGCACGAGACCGTGGATGAATACGTGGCGGAAAGGGATGTCCTTGCCGAACTCCAAGCCCATCATGACCATGCGTGCGACCCAGAAGAAGATGATGTCATAGCCCGTCACGAGCACGCTCGTCGGGTAGAACTGCTTGAGTTCCGGGCGTCTCGGGCCAGCCCATCGTCTCGAACGGCCAGAGTCCCGAGCTGAACCATGTGTCGAGCACGTCCTCATCTTGGTGCAGATGATGGCCGCCGCACTTCGGGCAGATCTCGACGTCCTCGCGCGAGACGACCGTCTCCTTGCAGTCTTCGCAATACCACGCAGGGATGCGATGCCCCCACCAAAAGCTGGCGCGAGATGCACCAGTCGCGGATGTTTTCGAGCCAGTTCGCTAGATCTTCGTAAAGCGCTCGGGCACGAACTTGATGCGGCCGTCCTGCACCGCCTCGATCGCGGGCTTCGCGAGACTCTCCATCTTCACGAACCACTGCTTGGAGACGAGCGGCTCGACCGTCGTATGGCAGCGCGAGCAGTGGCCGACGGCGTGCTCGTGCTCCTCTGTGGAGACGAGAACGCCCGCCTCTTCGAGATCTTTGACGAGCATCTTGCGGCACTCGTAGCGGTCGAGTCCCGCGTATTGCCGAGACCTTCCGACATCGTGCCGTCATTTTCTATGACGCGCACCTGCGGCAGATCGTGGCGCAGACCCATCTGAAAGTCGTTCGGATCGTGCGCGGCGTGACGCCCTGACCGCGCCCGTACCGAAGGCGGGATCGACGTACTCGTCGGCAAAGATGGGAATCGGGCGATTGACGATGGGCAGGATGACGTTCCTGCCGACGAGATCCTTGTAGCGTGCATCATCGGGATGCACGGCGATTCCATGTCGCCGAACATCGTCTCCGGGCGCGTCGTCGCGATCTCGACATAGCCTCGCCGTCCTCGAAAAGCATAGCGCAGATGCCAGAGATGACCCGCTTCCGTCTCGTGCTCGACCTCGATGTCCGAGAGCGCCGTGTTGCACGACGGGCACCAATTCGTAATGCGCGTCCCCTGATAGATCAGCCCCTTCTCGTAAAGGCTCACGAAAACTTTGCGCACGGCGCGCGAGCAGCCTCGTCCATCGTGAAGCGCTCGCGCGCCCAGTCGCACGAAGAGCCGAGCGTTCGGAGCTGATACATGATGCGGCTGCCGTACTCCTCCTTCCACTGCCAGACGCGCTCCGTGAACTTCTCGCGCCCGAGTTCGGAGCGGTTCGTACCCTCTGCGCGAAGCGCCGCCTCCACCTTCGCCTGCGTCGCGATGCCCTGCATGGTCGCAGCCCGGCATCCAAAAGTATTATAGCCCCTGCATGCGCCGCCAGCGGATCAGGATGTCCTGCAAAAGTATTGTCGAGCGCGTGCCCCATGTGCAGCTGCCCCCGTCACATTGGGCGGCGGGAATCACGATGGAAAACGGCTCTTTCCCTCCTCGGGTTCGGCGTGGAAAGAAATCGTTCTCCTCCCAGAACTCGTACCATCTTCTTCTCAAACGACTGCGGCTCATAAACCCTTCAGGGATATTATCCTTTTGCCATGAAAAACCCTCCATACATGTCGTATTGACGCAAAAGTCCCTGCAGGAAAGCACGGACAGCCGCAAGACAAATCCGCAGCCCGCATAAACCTCCGCAAACAAAAATAAAAGCTCTCCCGTCCGAAAGGACGGAAGAGCCTGCTTCCGTGGTACCACCTAACTTCCCGCAAGGCGAAACGCCCTGCAGCTCCAAGGCATAACGCCGCCGCCGCGCCCGCGCCTACGCACCGAACAGCAAAATGCGCCATGCGGCTTCAGCCCGAGCTCGAAAGCGACCTTCCGCCGCCCGCCGCAGGGATTCTCACCAGCCATCCCTCTCTGAAGCGACGCTTGCAGCGTACTCCTCTTCCTCATCGCCTTTACCGACAAAAGGATACCATAAGAATGGCATTTTTGCAAGATGCGGCGACGCTCGCCGTTCACCCTTCGCCGCCCGCTCCTTCTCGGCGAGCAGCGCCTCCAAAGTCCTCGCGCGTGAACGCGTACTTCTCGCCGCAGAAGTGACAGCAGACCTCCGCCTTGCCGTCGGCGACGAGGGACGCGAGATCCGCTGTACCTAGGCTCAGAAGCACGGACTCGACGCGCTCCTTCGAGCATGAGCAGCGAAAGGCGAGCTCGGTCTCGGCGAGGACTTGCATCGCCCGAGGCCCTGCACTGACGCGCTCGGCAGATCTCGTGCGCTGTCGATGCCTGATACACCATGTCGGGAGACGGCGGGAAGCGCGCAGATTCTCCTCCAACTGCGAAAGCGATTCCTCCGACGCACGGCAATGGCGTGCGCAAAGAAGCCGCCCAGCCGCCAGCACCGAAAGATCGGGCGCAACGAGCACGCCGAGCGCGACGGAAGTAACGTCTGCGTCCGAATCGTACAGGTATCGCGTCAGAGTCTTCGGCGATCTCACCGCGACGATCTCCGGACGAGCCGGCGACAGGCTCGCCCCGAGGCCCGTGAAGCGCGTGACCGTGACGAGTCCGTGCCGACGCCCGCGCCGACGTCGAGCTTTCCCTTCGCGTTCAGCGGCAGATTTACATGTGGATGCTCGACATAGCCGCGCACGAAGCCCTCGGGCACGGCATCCGCCACGATAGCGCCCAAGGGTCCGCGCTCCTGCGAACTTCACGGTCAGCGCCTCCTCGTTCTTGAGGGTTCGCCGCGAGCAGCGCCCCGTCATCGTGCGGCCGAGAGCCGCCGCACGGCGACACGGGCAGTCGTGGCGGCGCACGCTCGCCGACGAGATGCGCCGTGCGCGCCGCATAATGCGGAAATCGCCCGCCATCGCCTATGACCAAGGTATCTTTCATCGGGAAAATTTCCTCCTTCTTCAGCAAGGCGGGTGGACACACAGCGTATCCACCCGCCTTATCTCTATATTCATCATTCATCCCGTACGTGAGCACCAGGATGTCAGGCGCATGGACGGCGTCGTGAAGGCGACAATCTTGCGCCCGCCGCCTGCACCACGCATGGCGCAGCGCACGCCCTGTCCGGCGACTTCTCTTCCGAGCTGAGAAGTCCGCACGCTCGCCTCCGTCAGCCCCAGCGATTCCGACGCGGACGCCAGTACGCGCCGCAGACCAAAGAGCGCTGGGCGCAGCCTTTCGCTCTTCGTGACGATGCTCAGCGCCCCGCCTCGTTGACGTTCAAAAAGCCTCCTTTCTCCTCAGTGCGGGGAGTTCGGCCTCGCAGACGCGATAATTCTTGAGCTTCCCGTCACGTTCGACGAAACGGCGCGGCAAGACGCACGACGGAATCCTCGCGCTGAGCCGTATCGTTGTAACGCGCGACAAAGGCCGCCGCATCGAGATCGAAACGCTGCACCCGCATGGTTCGCCAGACAGACGCCTGCGCTCGTCACAAAATACGCCGGCAAGCTAAAGGCCGCGCAAGAAAGTCATGCCACAAGAGTCAAAAGACGCAAAAACTATCCAATCACTATTTCCAATGTAAGCTACACGCACAAACATCCACTTCGTGGACATTGGCGCCGCCCATGATAGTTTACAATCCGTCATGCTGCCTTCGGGCTTGACTGCTGGACTTTCATAGTAATCTCCATTATAGCACAACGGAGCGGGGATTCAAGAAATCGCGCCATCCTGTCATGCGCTGCAGGATTATTTATAGGAAGGGAATTGACAGTCTCATACCGATGTAGTACGACATTGTAATTAACGAAAGGAGTGATGGAAATGAGCTTTTTCAATCCGACTGACGGACACGGAGCGGGCGCTCGCTGAAGCTACGCGAAGCTACACGCGCTCTCGCTCGCCGAAGCGTCAAGCGGGCGCTCTTCAGAAGATCGAGGACGAGTACGACATCGCGCTTGCCGACGAGGCGTATCGAGAGTACCTGCGCAGCGACAAGCGAGCAAGACCGATTGAGAGTTGCTGGAAGGGCTGGATCTAGAAGATGACGTATACGGTGCAGACGACCGCCGCCTTCGATCGAGTTTCGAGACGACGTATACGCGCCGACATCATTCGCGGCTGGATTGTCAAAATCTCACGAACTCGGAAAATCTCGTGCGCACGGCAAAGGCACTCACGAAACACAAGGGCGAATGGCGCTACCGCATCGGCGACTCACCGTCTGATCTCGCGCCATTGAGGACGAGCGGCTCGTCATCCTGCCCTCGCCACTCAGGCACAGGCGCGAGGTGCGTTGACGTGCAGACGAGCGCAGAAAGATCTACCGCACACGCCGCAGAATGTCCGAGACGCAAAGACTTCGATTCTTCTTGCGCTTTTCGTCCGTCCCTAAGGTATACCAAATCCATGATAATCGGTGTCATATTGGATTGAGGTGAAAAGTACGATTTTACACCGTGACATTTCAACCCGTCGCTCGACTACATCCTGCGGCTCGACTCGCTCGAAAGGCGAGATCAACCGCGTGACGTACAGATATCCTGCCCGGCGGCAAGGGACTGAACGTGTCGATGGTCTTGAAGAACCTCGGCCACGCAGAGCCGTGCGCTGGGATTCGTGGCGGGATTCACGGGCGAGGCTGTCGAAAAAGCAGTTCGAGAGCTTCGGCTGCGAGGCAGACTTCGTACACCTTGCCGAAGGATTTTCGCGCATCAACGTGAAAGATTAAGGCGAAGGAAGACGGAAATCAACGGACAAGGGCCGCAGATCACAGAGGCGGCGCAGGAGGAACTTTTTCCAAAAGCTGAAAAGCTCAGGCGAGGCGATACGCTCGTCCTGGCGGGCAGCATACCGAACACGCTGCCCGACGACATCTATGAGCGCATCATGGAACGACTCGAGGACGCTCCATCCGCATCATCGTCGACGACGAAGGGCTGCTCCTCAAGGTCTTGAAGTACGGGCCGTGGCTCATCAAGCCGAACAACCACGAACTCGGCGAGATGTTTCGATGACGGAACTCAAGACAGAAGAGGAGCTGATCGCGCACGCGAAAAGCTGCAGGAGATGGGCGCGAAGAACGTGCTGATCTCGATGGCGGGCGAAGGCGCGCTCTTCCTGACGGAAAGCGGAGAATCCTTCAAGAGTCCCGCGCCCAAGGGAACGCTCGTGAACTCTGTCGGCGCGGGCGATTCGATGGTCGTGAGCTTCCCTCGCCGGCTACGAGGAGTCGGGCGGCTCGTGGCGTGAGCGCCTTCTTCATGGGCGTCGCGACAGGCTCTGCGTCGGCATTTTCCGAAAACCTCGCACGGCGCCCCGGAAGTCGAGGCGCTATTGAAAGACCATCGGCTGAACGCGACTGAAAGAAAGGAGCGGTCGATATGCGTATTACGGACTTATTGAAGAGCGAGAGCATCATGCTCGGTGCTCAGCCGACGGACAAGCGTGACGCCATCGCCATCTTGACGGGACTGATGGAAAAGGGCGGCAATCTCTCGGACAAGGCGCAGTACGAAAAGGACGTGCTCGCGCGAGGCGTCGGGCACGACGGGACTCGGCGACGGCATCGCGACGCCGCACGCCAAGAGCGCGGGCGTCAGGCGCCGGGACTCGCGGCGATGACGGTGCCGGCAGGCGACATGGTTCAGGCGATGGACGGCAACCCTCGCGCCTCTTCTTCGAGATCGCCGCACCCACGACACGGCAGCCGACGTGCATCTCGAAGTCCTGAGCAAACTCGCGACGATGATCATGGATCCCGACTTCGCGAAGCTTTGATCGCGGCGAAGTCGAAGGAAGAAATTCCTCCTCATCTATCGACGCGAAGGAGGACGCATTCGAGGCTGCGGCAGAGCCTGCGCCCGCCGCAGCAGCGCCGACGCAGGCAGCCGCCGTCAAGCACTGCGGCTCGGCGGCAATCACCAAGAAGATTCTCGCCGTCACGGCTGTGACCGGGCATCGCCCACACCTTCATGGCGGCGGAGAAGCTCGGGCAGCACGCGAAGCGCGGCATCCCCATCAAGGTGGAGACGAACGGCTCGGGCGGCGCGAAAGAACATCCTGACGGCGGCGGAGATCGCCGAGCCGCATGCATCATCGTCGCGGCGGACAGAACGTGGAGATGGCGCGTTTTCGACAGCAAGCCCGTCATTCAGACGAAAGGTCGCGAACGGCATCAACAAGGCGGACGCGCTTCGACGAGGCAGCTCTCCGGCACAGCGCCGATCTACCACCATGCGGGCGGCGCGGCCGGGACCGAAGGCGCGGCAGATGACGAGAGCATCACGCGCCAAATCTACAAGCATCTGATGAACGGCGTCTCGCATGCTGCCGTTCGTCATCGGCGGCAGCATCTGATCGCCTCGCCTTCCTCCTCGACACCTTCGAGCCGCCAACCCCGGGCAACTTCGGCTCGAAATCTCTGGTACGCCAAGACCTTCGCGGACATCGGCGGCATCTCCTTCGGCTTCATGCTGCCCGTGCTCGCAGGCTTCATCGCCATGAGCATCGCCGATAGGCCGGGACTCGCCGTCGGCTTCGTGGGCGGCGCGCTCGCCTCTTCGAGCGGCGCGGGCTTCCTGGGGGCGCTCATCGCAGGCTTCGTCGCGGGCTACGTCGTCAATGCGCTCAAGAGGTCTTCGCCGATCTGCCGCACTCGTTGGAAGGCATCAAGCCCGTGCTTCTCTATCCGCTCCTCGGCGTCTTCCTCGTGGGCGTCATCATGATCTTCGTGATCAACCCGCCCGTCGCGGCATCAACAACTGGATGATCGAGACCTTGAAGAGGCATGGACACGTCGAGTCGCATCTTCATCGGCATCCTCATGGGCGGCATGATGGCGGTTGACATGGGCGGTCCCGTGAACAAGGCGGCGTACGTCGTCGGCACGGGCATGCTCGTATCGGGCGAATACGGCATCATGGCAGCAGTCATGGCGGGCGGCATGGTGCCGCCGATCGCCATCGCTCTTGCGACGACGTTCTTCAAGAGCCGCTTCACGGAGCAGCGAGGAAATCGGGCGTCGTCAACTACATCATGGGACTTTCATTCATCACGGAGGGCGCGATCCCGTTTGCGGCGGCCGATCCCCTGCGCGTGATTCCGTCGTGCGTCATTGGCTCGGCGACGGCTGGCGGCCTGTCGATGTTCTTCGACTGCACGCTGCGCGCCCGCGGCAGCATCTTCGTCGTGCCGACGTCGGCAACCGCTGCTCTATCTCGTCGCGATCTTTCGCGGCGCCGTCCTCAGCGCGCTCTGCCTCGGCATCGTCAAGAAGAAGGTCGCAGGAATGACGGCAGCTGCTGAAGGACGGCACACGCTGAAATTCACTCTCGAAGGGACTGGAAACCATGAGGGAAACTCCCGTGCGCCTGCCGCACGATCACGGCCATCAAGAGGCCGCCCTGCCGCACATGCCCGATGCGGATACGCTCGCCACGGTATCGGCGGCGCTGAAAGCAGCTCGGCGACGCGACGCGGCTGCATATCTTCTGGTTCCTGTGCCATTACGAGGAATGTGTGATCAACATCGCCGCTTACATGCAGATGTCGAGTCCGGCGATCTCGCACCACCTGCGGCTCTTGAAGGCGAGCGGCCTCATCGCCTCGCGGCGCGGGAGGGCAGGGAGATGTACTACCGCGCGGCCGAGGCTGCCGCTCGTCGAGGAACTGCACCACACAGTTGAACGAGTCGGACGCATCTCATGCCCGCGATAAGAAAAAACAGGCGCAAGGCAAGCGTGCTTGCCTTGCGCCTGTTTTCCATAAAAAGTAAAGGAGGATTCCATGTCATATACGGATTTTTCAAATCGGCGAGAAATTTCCCCTGCCCATCCGCCAGCAAGGCGAGGGCGGACTTTTTCAAGTCGATGCGAACGGCGCGATGTTCATTTGCAGCTCGCCAGAGCGACATCATCGCCATCGAGGCCTTTCGCACGGGAGAGATGGAGCTTGCCCTCTACGAGAAGAGCGTCCTCTTCCTTCTCTATCGGATTCCCGGCATCTTCAAGGACGGCTGGGGCGACGCGCCGCTTTCCTTCGGCGGTCTTTCCACGAGCATCTGCCGTCGGAGAGTCGCTCGCGAGGCATCGCTGCACCTCTGCCTCGTCGACGCGCGGCTTTCCCTGCTGCTCGCACAGCGCGAGGCGCAGATGCCGCCCGTTCGCCGATTTTTGCGCCGCCACGCTTTCCGCCTTGGGAGCGCCTCTCGCGCCGCAGGACTTCGCCGATGCGCGTGCAAAGCATCTGGCAGCGCATGAGTCCGCAAGATGCGCGAAGGCCGCCGTCGTCTGGAGATTCCGCTCGCGCTCAAGGGCGCTCCGCTGCATTGACGCGCACGAGGAAAGGACATTCGCATGAAGCGAAAATCTGCATACTGACGACGGGCGGCACGATCGCGAGACGCGGCGGCGCGTTCGATGCGCTCACAGGCTATCGCGCGGGCGCACTCGGCGCGGACGAACTCTCGCCGCCGTGCCCGAGTGCGAACGTCTGCGCCATCGAGGCGAGAGGTCGCCGCCATCGACAACAAGGACATGACGGAGACGGTCTGGCTGCATCTTGCCGCACCGCATCGAGGCGGTGCTCGCTGCAGGCACGGCGGGCATCGTCGTCGCACGGCACGGATACGCTCGAAGGACGGCGTACTTCCTGCAGCTCGTCGTAAAGAGGCGAAAAGCCCCGTCGTCCTGACGGGCGCAATGCGTCCCGCGAGCGCTATCGCCGACGGCCCCTGAACCTCCCTCGGCGCCGTGCGACTGCCGCCAACCCCGAAGCGCACGGACAGGGCGCGCTCGTCGTCGCTGAACGGCGAAAATCCACAGCGCACGACGTCAAAGAAGTGCACTGACGGCCGTGCAGGGCGTTCGTCTCGCCCGATGTCAGTACGCTCAGCCGCATGGAAGACGGGACGCTCGCATTTTCGTCGCCGCGTGCTCCGCGTCATACGCGCGAGCGGAATTCGACCTTGCGGGCGTAACGGCCCTTCCCTAGTGCCGATCCTCTACGGCCATGCAGGGCGCGGACGCCCGTCTCGCCCGCGCCGCCATCGACAGCGGCGCGGCGGGCATCGTCACGCGGGCACGGGCAACGGCAGCATACACGAAGCGCTGCTCGCGACGCTCGCCGCTACCGCGGAAAAACAGGCCCCGTCGTGCGCGCGAGCCCACGGGCGCGAGGTGCAGTGCTCTTCGCCGAAGCGCCTACGCGGAGCGGGCTTCATCGGCGACGCACGCTGCCGCCGCCAAGGCGCGCATCCTGCTCGCGCTCGCGCTCGCGGAGACAAACGACCGCGACGAAATCCGGCGCATGTTCCGCGAATATTGACACGCAAAGGGCTTTCGACGCGACAGCGACAACAGCGCATGCTGAACGCGTGAAGAGTCGTGCGTCCCACTGGAATAACTGCCCGCGATGGGTATAATAGATATGATTTGGGGATCGTGTGCCGTCCGAAGGAAGTTACATGAAGCCTATGGTTGAAAATCGCTTTGCGCGGACGGTCGCCGGAGGTTTGGCGGCGTTCTCGTGCCGAGGCTGACGTTTCGCAGCTCGCGCTCGTCTTCAATTTGGCGATGGGTTGGGAGAAGGACACGGTGTTCTCCTTCCTGCTGCCGCACGAAGATGGTCATCACCGAGAGCCGTCGGAAGAGCGGGCGCATGGCGAGCGCCTGAAAGAGCTGCCGTGGTGCGATCTGCGCCATCTGGAACGATGCGGGCGCTTTTCTTTACCTCTACGCAAACCGGCGCGAGATGCGCCGACGTGCATCTGGAAAAAGATTGTCAGGCCGTGGGCGGCAGGCGCCACGAGTGCTCAGATGGGCGGTGCGCGCACGGCGGCAGCAGTGCTCGAAGGCGCGAGGATGCGGAAGACAGCGTCCCGCTACGATATGGACGCCGTGAACGAAGCTCGCCCGCTGGTGCCGCCTTGACCGACGGCGCTACGAGGATCGCCCGCTGACAAAGCTGTACGAGGATATGGGCGGGGAGATACAGCTTTCCCGCCTGCAAGTCAGATGCGCTCCATCGAGGGGCGAACGCCACATCGGAAGCGCAGAGACTTTCTTTCTCCACGGTCTTTCACCAGCGCCTGCAGGGATGCGGAGGACGAAGGCGCGTGCCGCCGACGCTTCGCGACATGTTCGCAGAGCTTCGCCGGGAAGAACTGCTCTCGAGTGCCGAGCAAAAGGCATCGAGTGCGCCACGGCATGCGCAAAGCGGGACATCATCATCAGCTGACGAAGCAGATGCTCGATCCTCGCGTCATGGAAGATGCGTCCTCTGCCTGAGCGACGAAGGGTCTCTTTCCTGCAGCAGCTGCTCGCGAACCCGACGACTTCGAGGAAGAACGCCTAGCACAACTTCGAGACCCGCTTTCGACTGCGGGCTGCATCGTCAGACGCTGTCGACTCGTCATCTCGCGCGGCGTCGCCGCAGGTTCATCCCTTCGCCGTGGACATGGGCGAGAGCTGTACAACAGGCGCAGAAGGCGCACATGGCTCATCAACACGTTCTCACGGCGAACGTCCTCTACAGCGTGGCGCTCGACATCCTGTGCCGCATCTACAGCCAAGGCGGCATCGGCGACCTGACTACGGAACTCAAAAAGGAAATGAAAAAGATTCCGCGAGTTCCTCGCACGGCTACTGGCAGCAGGCGACGTCTTCATCCGAAGGGCTGGACGAAGAGAGATCCGCGTCATCTGGGGATCGCAGGGGCGACGGCGACTTCCATCCCTCGCGGGAAATCCTCTCTTCGCACAGGGCTTGCGCTCTCCGATCCGAACGACGAGCAGGCGCTGGGGCTCTTCTTCCACAGACACGCTCTCCACTGCGAGTGAGACCGTGAAATCATGCAGCCCATCCATTGGACGCTGCTCGCGGCGCTCCCGTTTCCTTCGTGCGCGACGTATGCGGACGACGGCTGTTTCGACGCTCTGACGAAGGAACAGGGCGTCACCCTGCGCCGCCTGCTGAACCGGCTGCACGACGCACGCGCTCCGTCGCGAACCGCGGCTTCGACGCAGACGAGATCAAGGGACGACAGCGGGCAGCACGCGCAGAAGAGCGCAGAAGGCCTCGCGCAGGTCGTTTTTGAAAGACAGGAACAAGGAGAAATCATTGAGCAATCTGGACGTGGGTATCGTGGGTCTGCCGAATGTCGGCCAAAGCACCACTTTTCAACGCGCAGTCACGAAGGCGGGCGCCGACGGCGAACTATCCCTGCTGCGATCAGGCGAACGTCGGCGTCGTCGACGTGCCGACGCGCGCCTCGACGTGCTGCACGGATATACCAGTCGAAGAGACTGCCCGCCTCCGTGCGCTCGTCGACATCGCGACACCGTCGCTGGCGCGTCGAAGGGCGAGGGACTCGGCAACAAGTTCTCGAGCACATCCGGCAGGGTCAGCCATCGCCCGTGCGCTGCTTCGAGGATACGAACATCACGCGTCGCGGCGACGATCGACCCCGTGCGCGACATCAGACGATCTCACGGTTGTGCTCGCGTCTCAGTCCTCGGCGTCTGAAGCTCGCCAAGCTTGCCAGAGCGGCAGCAAGGGAGGCGAGCGGAGGACGAGTGCTGCGCCGCATCAAGGCTTGCCTCGAAGAGAGCAAGTCGGCGAGCCTCGACCTCACGGAGGACGAACTATCGCTCATCAAGCGAGATGAACTTCCTGACCCTTGACCCATGCTACGTCGCCAACGTCGCCGAAGACGAGGCGGCAAAGGACGCGCGGGAAATGCGCACGTCGCCGCCGTGCGCGACTACGCGGCAAAGGAAGGCTCGGAAGTCGTCGTCGTCTCGGCGCGCGTGGGAGTCGAAAATCGCCGAACTCGACGCGGAGGACGCGAAGTCCTTCCTCGAAGAAACTCGGGACTCTCTGAGAGCGGACTCGACCGTCTGATCAAGGCGGCGTTTCAGCTTCTGGGACTCTTGACGTTTCCTGACGGGGCCGGACGAGTGCCGCGCCGGACGATCGTGCGCGGCACGACAGCGCCCAAAGCGGCGGGCAAGATTCACTCCGACATCGAGCGCGGCTTTCATCCGCGCGGAGATCGTCAACCGACGACCTCGTCGCTGCGGGCAGCACGGCGGCCGCCCGCGAAAAGGGGCAAGTGCGCCTCAGGCAAGGACTATGTGATGCAGGACGGCGACGTGACGTACTCCGCTTCAACGTAATGAGGTTGCAGCGCGTGAGACGAGGACGGGGCGCGCGCCGCTTCCCCGATCTATTTCTATCGCAATAGGAGGCGGCGCATGGCAACAGCAAAAAGCGGATCTTGCGGCAGTCCTGCTCCACGTCCTTCATTGGGCCGTTCTCGGCAGCTGCATCAGCATCGCCATCCGACGATCGCCGTGGGTTCTCGTGCCCCGCGACGGATCTCTCGTGGCTCGCGACCGCCTTCCTCCCGGCGCCGTCGCCTGCTCCCTGCCTCACGGCCGCATGGCGACATCCTCGGCCGATGTCGCATCTACGCGATCGGCACGGCGGCGATGGCCGCCGTCTCCTTCGTCGCGGCGTTTTTCCCCTCGGCCTCCTCACTCATCGCCATGCGCGCCCTGCGAGACGTCCCTGGGGCTCAGTCTTTTCGAGCGGCATGGCGCTCCTCGTGGCGCGCATCCTGCAAAGCAGCGCGGGCGCGCCATCAGCTACTCCGCCGCCGCCACCTACGTCGGACTGTCCTAGGGCCTGTGATCGGCGGTCTCGTCACGCAGCACCGGACTGGGCTTCTCTCGTCCTCACAGCCATCGTCATCCTCGTGAGCAGCTGCTCGTGCGCGCAAATCAAAGAGATTGGTACGGCGAGCGAGAAGGCGACTTCGATCGTCCAGCGCCGTCTTCTGCGGCTGCGAGCTTACGCTGACGCTCTACAGGCTTTCTCGCTCGCCGCCTTCCTGGATGCGCTTCGTTCTTCTCGCGGGACTCATCTTTCTCGCGCTCTTTCCTCGGCAAGAGCGGCGGGCGAGCACGCCGTCCTTCATTCTCGCTCTTTTTGCGAACACGGTCTTTGCCGCGAAAAGCAACCTCGCCGCGTTTTTGAACTACAGCGCGACGTAGTGCAATCGGCTTTCTGCTCTCGCTCTACCTGCAGCTCGTGCGCGGTCTCGACGCTTCGACGGCGGGCGTCGTCCTGCTCCTGCAGCCTTGCCAGTGATGGCGATCCTCTCGCCCATCGCGAGGACGCTCCTCCGACAAGCTGAGCCGCGCCTCGTCGCGAGCTTCGGCATGGCACTGACGACCGCAGCATCTTCTCTGCTCGCTCTTCGATGCCAGGGACGCCGCTTCCCCTCGTCGGCTGCCTGCGTCATCATCGGCATCGGTTTCGGCTTCTCCGCGCGCGAAACAACAATGCCATCATGGGGCGCCGTCTCCAGAAACTCTACGGCGTCGCCTCTTCCATGGTCTCGGTCATGCCTCTCGGGACAGGCTGTCTCCGCGGCGGTCGTGACCCTGCTGCTCGCACAAGCGACACTTCCTCAGCCGCCGACTGGACGGAGGAACTTTCAGCGGCGATCCGCCTCATCTTCTCCTGTCTGACCGTCATCATGCGCCGCCGCAGCATCGTCGCCTCGCTCATGCGCGGCAGGAGAAGCAGCCGAAGGGGACGCGAACGGATATGACTGACGGAAAGAGTGCAGCCATGCAGCGCTATGAACCGGGCGACATCGTGCGCATGAAGAAGCGCCACCTGTGCGGCGGCGACCTCTGGCGCATCCTGCGCACAGGCACGGACTTCGGACTCAAATGCAGAGGCTGCGGGCGCTTCGTACAGATCGGGCGCGAAATTCCTGCGCCTCG
>BNJU01003360.1_pt1 | contig 53514 bp, 76 predicted proteins | sample 8539281 | NCBI WGS metagenome assembly BNJU01 (sample SAMD00202456, study PRJDB9452) | human saliva metagenome | isolation source: human saliva | place: Japan | reverse complement strand
CCCAGAAGCAGTTGTTGCGTAAAGGAGAACCAAGTTCAGCCTGGTGCCAGAAGCAGTTGTTACTGATAAGAGACACAGATTCAGCCTGAGTGCCAGAAGCGGTTATAACAGACAAAGGTAAACCTGAAAGAGTTTCAGCCTGAACTACCAGAAAGCGGTTGTGACGACAAGGTGAGCCGGAAGGTTCAGCCTGCGTTGCAGAGCTGGTCCGTGACTGATGAGGGTGAACCTGCAGTTCAGCCTGAACTGCCAGAAGCGGTTATGCAAGCGATAAAGGCGAACCTGCAGATTCAGCTCAGGATTACGAGAGCTTTAGTAGAAAGTGACAAGGCGAGACCAGAAGTTTCAACCTGAATTGCCAGAGGCTGTAGCTAACCAACAGGGTGAACCAGCGATCCATGCCAGAGTTACCGGAAAGCAGTCCAGCGATAAAGGAGGCAGAAGTTCAGCCTGAGTGCCGAAGCAGTTGTTGCGATAAAGGAGAACCTGAAGTTCACAGGTTACCAGAAGCTGTTGTAACTGATAAAGGGTGAGCCTACGGTCAACCCACTGCCACCAGAAAGCAGTTAGCAACTGACAAAGTCAGGCACTGGTGACAGGTGAATCCACTTCTGAATATGAGAATATTGAGCAATGAAACACAGCTCCGATTGAGAAGCCGAGAAAGAAACAGATCCAGACACTCAGATTAGAGATGTGATGTTTCTGATGTAGAGGCTCTATATAGAACAGATGGAATTGCAAGCAGCATGCTTTCGTTGGATGGTGCAACAATGCACGATGCTTGCTTTGTCAAGGTAGAATCTCGGCCATTTAAAAGATGTCATACGTCGCCTCCAATAACTGAAGAGGAAAGAAATGGTCAGTCAGTTTATAAAATTACAGCTAAGGCTAAGAAACTCCAACAAAACAGAACAATAAATATAGCGACCATTCACCTTCTACTACTATCGATAAAAGTCTAAAGAGGAAAATACAAACTACTTCCCTTTGTCAGTCGAAAACTATAAGCAAATCTCTCTGGAACCCTATCATTTATATTCTTCAGATATACTAACGAAATTAAGGAGCTTAGTCTGATGGTAAATCTATATCAAAGGAACTACTGGTCGTTGATTGGAGAAAAAGATGGTAAAGTATACTATCTATAATTTGACTTCTCAACGAAAGCAGGTGGTGCTACAGTAGAAAACTGAGTCTAAAATATTTACTATTTCAGGAAAAATGATATTGCTTCACTGTAAATAAAGCTCAAATAACACAAAAATTAAGCAAGTTCATATGGATGGTGTACTCGCCGGTGAACGCATGTTATCGGTGGTTTTGTTGGCTGAGCGAATGATCAAGCATCTACAGAAGTAGTTTCAGGGAAGGTAGTATTACGTGCTTCTGCACTATAATATCAGTGGCCCTAGTCAGGATGTTTATGGGAAAAAATGCGTCTATTGCTAAATCCAAAGCGACGGTAACCATTTCATCCAACACCAATAGTTCAGATCAGACTGTTGGTGGCGCGGAATCTAATGAACCAAGATAACATATACAGGATATGCTCTGAAGATATCAATAATGTCAAACATGGTAAGTCATGAGTGCTTAGGATATTGTGGGATCGAAAAACAAATGAGGAACAGCATGCCGAAGTTGACCAATGTACTAAGTGATGTCAATGTATTAACGGGAATGCCGTACAGTTACCACAATGGAATGAAGGTGAAGGACACATTCAGCGACAAAGCGAACAGAGTATGCAATGTCACCTTAGTTGGATAAGTGTCAGCAAAGAATCCTTTGAAGAAGAGGAACAATGCTAGATTAACTACGAGTGACTAATAAAAAACGAAATCAATCCTCTCACTCACTCAACAGTGGGCCCTTTCTAACAAGTGGTATTGAAAGTGATTTTTCTGGGTAGCCCATTATCAAGCTAACCGTGCTTTGGTTTTATAAGAACATGAAGAGTGCCTTTCTATAACAGGCGACCATCGTAATACGGAAACATAGTTGAGAAACAATCTCTTATAAAAGAACTCTGTCCATGATTATGATGAAGGATGACAAAATGTCTGGTGTGTTCTAACAAACGTTTGCAAAATAACTCTTGCTTCACTATGGGACCATTCATCTGAAGAGCTCGATCTCAGTACCGAACTGATTTTGCCAAGCTGCTTAGAATACTGGAACAGGGGATACAGGACTCCTCTACACTCCAAATCAATTCTTGTATATTAAGACTCTATCATTAAGCAAGTCTTACCTGACTTTCAAAGGTTGACTATAAGTCAGATGCCATCAAGAAAGAATACTCGGAATTTCTCCAGATAATAAACTGAGCTCTATCTGGAGAAGACCAGTTTCGTCAAAAACAAAACAAGAATTTGGCAAACAGTTTGAAAAAAACTCTTGTCAGCAGATGCTGAACTTGCTGGTGACAGCAGTTGCAAGAGCTATCTTGTAGATAAAATCAAGAACAATAAGGAAGCTTTGCTACTCGGTTTAACTTATTTAGAACGTTGGTATAACTGTACGGTCGAAGTGTCAAAGAGACATGGTGATGTATCGTCCAGACTTCTTTAGTGAAATACTCACCACTAGATATCTGGTTGATTGAAATCAAGTTTAAACGTCCACTTGCTAAAAACAATGTCGATAACATGCTATCAGTCTTGCCAGCCATCATGGAACGACAGATTTATTTGCTTACGTTGGAAAATACCAATCTTTTACCAAACACCATAATAATGACTGGTTTTAAAAAACAGACCAAAAGCTTTCATTGTCGAAGAAAATCCTGTTATGAAGGTCAAGAAAGCCAAGCGAAACGAAGCAAGACTAGTATTCTATCGGTGTTTATGACAGAATTACTAGTGGTGAAATACATAATATGGTCTTGCCTCTCCTTACCCCAACACCCAGAAAGATCTGTATTTGTCATCTCAACCTTGTCTAGTCTAGGATTTAGCGCTTTCTGATCGCTACCACCTTGGCAATTATAAGGCTGGAAGATAGACTCAATAAGTTTAATGAAGATAATGCGCGATGAAACAGCCAGAAACGTCAGCGAAGATCACTATGATTATTGGTGTCGTATTTTAGATAAGAAGGACGACAAAAGCTCATCATTACGATTTTACTTTATGATGCCTATAAGTTTGGAGATGGTAACATCTGGAAAAGCTACAGTTGAGCTAAGTTGATAGTACCAATCGGCGATGAAATTTCTTTTGGTCCAGTGGGGGAATAAAGTGGTTCACAATCATCATGGTGCTTATGCAACTGGAGATGGCGTTTACTATGTCCTATCATTATATTGAACAGGATGGAGCAATACCTTATGGGGAATGACCCATGATTCAGATCAGGATGTTTATTACCTTAGTGGCTATGGTCAAGCAGCTTAGGACCAGGTTCTTCATAAAGGCTTATTACAAACTCCTGACAACCAGTGATACCTTCCTTCCACATCAACTCTATCTTGAAACATAAAACATCAGATGGTACAGAAGGCCAGCGATTGCAAGTGCCAGTCAGCACAAGATTTAATATGACAGATCTTCAGAACCACGTCCACAATATGTTTGGTGTCGTTTACATCATTGGAATATCTCGAAGACAATCTATCGTGAAACAATTGAATGCTTGTCAGAAAATGACGGCCCTAAGAAAAATCGAAATAAATACGTGAAAGATCCTGCAGATGGAAATAGGGTTTACTTACTAACTCAGCACCAAAATCTGACAGAGAAGATGTAGCATCCAACTTCATGATGGTTTATTCAAAAAGTAATATCTTGTCAGCTCGTGAATATAAGTCTATAGAATATAAGAAAAACAGTTTATACAGTTAAACTCTTCCTTACAATCTATTCAGCTCTCTGAACGGTAAAGAACTCAGGTGATTTGATGGGACATTAAGTTCTTGAACTTCTGGTGCCAAAGGTTTTAAGGATGGAATGGTACCTTATATCTCAAACCAGCTGAGAAGTTGCTTTACAAACAACAAGGGAAAATATCAATCTTTATGGTAAGAACGAGTTAAGTGACAGATGATCTTGTTTTGGAAAGGTATTTGAGGTAGTATAAAACTTGGGCAAAATTTAAAGACAACATGTTACCAAGAACGGAATTTGGGTCAGTTGTAAACTTGAAAAGGTATTCAACGATCCAGCAACAAATGTGACAGTTTTACTAGAAAGACGATTCATAATTAATAGAAGAACTAGGCAATTAATGGACGAAGCTGTCCGTAAGGATGCAGATGAAATCGTTATTCTTGGGTTAACTAATCAGAATATGATAATTGCAGTTCATAAGTTAAAGAGCAGTGTTTAAAGGCCTATCTAAATCCAACCGATGATTTTAGAGTTCAATTTTCGAAAAGCTAAAATAAATGTTTACTATTAGGAAATAAAATTAAAGAGGTAATTACGCTTGTCATTATTTAAAAAGAACAGTTTTTCAATCCGAAAAATCTGTGGGATTGGTTTCATTTTGCGAGTATCTTGTTGCACCGTCGGTCATTCATGCTTCTGCCTCATTACATTGAAAAAACGCTCTTACAAGGAAGAACAAGAAAGATTCAAGCAGGAATTCCTACGGCAGCGAGGTAATTTATTCTCCTGTTATCAACAGAGCTCTTCTATAGGTTCATCTACTTCTGTGCTTGCAACTGGGATCTCGCTGTTAGTTGGTCCTTTTGGTTCATAAAAGAAAAAGTTATTGGTTTGTTCTTTAGTTACTACTATCGGAATGATTAAGTCTTTCTGAGTATGCAGAAGCTCTCGTGCAGCAATCTTTGAGAAGGCTCCAGTAATGAAGAATAGTTCAGTGCTGGATATCATTATATTGGATACTGCCGCTTGATGATGATGCAATTCAGAAATTAACTTATAAGAATGAGGGACAAAAAATATTCAGCTGTCTGAAATTCCATTCTTCCTAATAGGCGCTAAAATGAAAAACTGAACCTGCAACACCAGTTGGTGGTAATCTGGTTGAGCAAGTTCATGAAAAACAAGATATGCACGGTAGAACAGTTCCTGATAACTCCTAAGCTGAGAAGCGAGCATACACTGAGCCTGTGAGTGTAGCTCAGACGAGCACCTAAATCAGAAACCAGAGTACACTAAACCGGTGGGTGCAGTTCCAGACAGTTGACGCCTGAGGCTGAGAGCCAGGTACACTCAACCTGGGTGGTGCCTGACGGCGCCTAAGCAGACAAAGCAGAATGCACCTGAACCCCTTGACAGTCCCAGATGGGGCTCTAAGGCGGAGAAGCTAGAATATACAGCACCAGTTGGTGTAATCTGGTAGAACCTGAGGTTCAACCAGCCTTGCAAGCTGTTGTGACAGTAAGGTGAATGAGTTCGTAGCCTTACCCGAAGCTGTTGTGACTGACAAAGGCAGACGAGTTCAACCAGCCTTGCCCAGGCTGTTGTGACTGACAAAGGCAGACGATTCAACCAGCCTTACGAAGCTGTTGTAACTGATAAAGGTGAACCAAGTTCAGCCAACCTTACCCAAGCTATTTATACCAGATAAGGCGAACCGGAAGTTCAATAATACCTGACTGTTATGTAGTAGGGTGAACCAAGCTATATATACCCAAGCTGTTAGCGGTAGCAAAGGCAGACCGGAGTTCAACCAGCGTTGCCCGAAGCTGTTGGCAACTGATAAGGTAACCAGGTTCAACCAGCGTTGCGGAAGCTATTGGCGACGTGAGCGAGCCGGAGTTCAACCAGCCTTTTTGAAACTGTTGCGCCAACGCTGATAAAGGTGACGATTCCAGCCAGCGTTGCCGAAGTATTTAGCATGACTGACGAGGTGAGCCAGGTTCAACCAGCGTTGCCGACTATTAGCGGAAGCCCCGGCAAAGGCAGGCGGAAGTTCATGAAAAACCAACATGCCTGAACCGGTGAGCACGGTTCCAGAAACGCAAGTCGAAGTCAGAATACACGGAATCTGTGGGTACAACAGGAGTGGGTGACAGGAAACAATTGATCCATAGTTCGGTGAAATCTCCGTTATGCCGATCCACCTTACAGTTCTGACGTTGCTCCAGAAGGCTTCTTTACATACTGATATTCGTGCAGAAGACTATTCACAAAACTATCACAGAAGAATCTGATTCTATCGTTTATGGTGAGCTAGTTCTATTAAACAAGTTGGTGAGGATGGAGAACGTCAAATTGTTACTAACGCAGAAGATTGGCAAAAATCAGTGACAGTTGAAACGAAGTAACTATTTTTGAAGAAAATGAAGCCTGAAATTCTTGTAAAGAGTACCAAAGAAAAGCCCAAGAAAAAACGGCTCTGTTTGACTCTGACCACTATTATCTAAGGATGTTTTAGCTAAGTCTGCTACAATTAACACAATCTAATCAGACAATGCTACAATTACACGCATTAGCGACTATCAAAGGTGGAAAATTAGCAAGCAACAGTTTAAAATAAATAACTTATCTCAAGTATTAGAGAACTTGAGCCAATACAAAGATTATACGATTTCAACCACTATGACTTCTGATGTGGTAAAGAAATTTGAAGTATCGACTTTGGAAGATAAACCTTTACGCTTAGATTTAAAAGAAAGTTGAGTTGAAAAGATATTGCGAAATACCGGTCTCACAAGTAAACGAAAGCGGTGTCAACGATAGTAATCGATTTTAACCTCTCTTCAAGTAATGTTAGCAGCTATTGTGCCAAAAGTAACCTCAGAAAACAAGAGTGACTCGTTTGGCAATTGATAAATTGAAGAGGTCATTGAGGAAGGTAAGCGGCTTTGAAGATAACAGCAAAAGCACAGCTTAGTTCTAGCGTGACCAAAGACAGTGAGTTGAAATACTTGCCATTATCTTGAAAAAACAAAGACTACAAGATAAAGGTTTAATACAACTTCCATGATTTGTGAACATGCAAACAAATCCACCGGTGAGTTTAAACTTGGTGCAGATTTGAATGCAGTTAACGTTAAGCCAACAGGTAAAAGCATGGTATATTGTAGCTGATTTAGGGGACTTTATCAAGTGTAGAGAGTCATCAGTACACGAGTCATAACTTAGAAAGACCTTTTGTTTAATAGAGGCTGAAGAATTGCTACACTCCACTTTAATGCAGGCGGCCTGTGACCTATAAACGTCACCTTGGGCACGATAAAGTTGCCTATCGTGGTAATATGTTTAAGAAAGTCTACCATGAATATCAAAAGTAGTAGGTTCAGTAACAGGAGAAATAACGAGTGTAACCAGTGCTGACCCACAAGTTGAGACAGAAGCTAATATATACGCAATGTAGCATTTTAGTGCGTGAGATTAACAGTCTTGGAGATAAAGGCTGAGGTGGTCTGGTGGGACTTGTCAGCGAAGAGTTGGATGCAGTAACGTTGATCTAAAAGCTTACGTTGATGCTAAGATTGGTGCCATTCAAATCTAAATCTGGTGGTTTAATTGGTAAGCTTCGAATCTTAGTATTGACTCGACAGTAGGTAAAGGATTTCTCAATGCTGTAATAAAGTACTATGAATTTGATTCAACATGGCGAAAGTGGAGATTATGTATTCATAACAACTTTAACTGGGGTGTTATTGAAGACGTCGTAACAATAGCAAGTAAATAATATTGAAATTGTCTGGTTCACTAGCACGAATGATGACCAATATTTTTGGATTGAATATTATAATTGATATAAATTATGTAAATGGTGTTTGCAAATTGGTTTGTCTTCCTACAGGCATTCAAATCGTGTGCGGTATCTCTCAAAGCCAAGCAGACATAAAATTGCTAATATGGGATTACTGCGATACACCTTCTTCTTCAAAGATCCAGTTGTAAACAAGGATTAAATCGTATCGTTGATAGAAATTCTGAATATACAACGATTCAGGACTACCAAAATAAAGAAACCTAAGCATCGAACTTGGAAAACTGCAACCATTTATAACAAAGAGTGGATTAGCAGCCAAGGAATAGGATTATGAGTGAATTTCAATCTTGTTAAGAAAATTGTTCTGTCTGTAACAGAGTACGAGAAAACAGAGCGGTTGTGCTGATTTGTCAAGTGTGGACGTCATGATTCACTATGCCGATGGAACCAAAGAAGAATTTGAGGTATCTGCGGTTTCGAACAAGGTAAAACACGTCAAAGAATATAATGTAGATGGTTTGGAATTACAGTTTACACTCTATTATGGTTGATAAGAACAAGTTCACTTGATTACCGGTTAAAGAGAGAAGTTGAGAGGTTCTGTTGCTTTGAACTCTGCTGAGGTTAAGCTATTACAAATAACCCTTCATCTCTATTACCTGGAAAGAAAGCTTCATAGGGTTAGAGGAGACGTTGAAACAAGTTAGTGAAGTCCTTGTTGAAAAGGCAGAGACCATCAACTGAATTGGTGATGAAGTGGCTGAAGGCCTTCTCAAGAAGTTGAAGGTGTAATAAAGCTGAATTATAACCCAGCCTTGACATCTAAATCGTTATTATGGTATCATTATGATAAGCGAACTTTAAGCATTTGATGATGTTTAAACAGTTTTATGGTAAAACACCAGTATTTAAGATTTCTTGATTCATATGGGTTCTTGAAAAGAATTCAAGGAGATAAGTTTAGAAACATCGTGAAGTTGTGGTGGTACTATTGGAAAAGGTGATTAAATGGCTTGTTGAAGCTATAACATGAAATTTTATTCACTAGTACACCAAACTTCAATAACTGGGTTTATTCCTTACTGCAAAACGTTTATGTTTCTGAGCCTGAGACGACACAAAGAGATTTCCAAGAACAAGCGCCATCGTATCTATGACGGTTTGAACAGCCAATATAGTCATGATTTTACTGGTTACTCCAGCGGAAGAAAGCATATTTTCATTTCTTCTTACAACACGTTGGCATTCAATTCTTTGAAAATATGGAAGAATGGAAGAAAAACAGGAAATGCTCTTTCAAGGGAGATAAACAAGTAGCGAAAGCTCATGAATATTTAGACTTTTAGTCTCGTTAGCTTTACAAAAGTTTCGTAATCAGCTCTTGAAAGTCAAAACTCCCGTACCAACGCCTGTTTGGGATAATCAAAATTATGTGGCGTAAAATTAACTAGTCATAATGGTTATGGTTCAGATGGCAGGTTGCAACTCTATTCAAGAAGCTACTTGGCCCGGCTGATCACCCAGCATCAAGTTAACGGAGCGATGGGAGCGATGGCAAAAATTTATGAACGTCAGGAAGATGATCAGGTTTTACTTCTTGGTAACTGACATGATTAGTCAGTTTTATTGTTCATACTACATGAAACAGCTCACATAAACGACCGTATGACACTATGGTGGAATTGGCATCGTGAGGTACTGACTTAAAGCCTTTGCTCAGGTATGTACAAACATTAAATCTACTCCCGAATAGTGAGTATAAACTCAGTCAACATGAAAACATGAGCGTAAAATGATAAGTGACAGTACTACAATTATGATCCAGCTAGGATTGAACAGTCGAGACAAGATTGATAGTTATGAAAACTACAATGGGTCATGATGTTAGGTGCCAAACTACTGCCGTTGTTAAGCAGAGATTCTCAGTAACCAAAGTGGTTCAGAAGATGGATGAAGTGGCGTACCAAATGCGGATGAAATCGTTTAATTGGAGAACCACCAGTGGGACAAATTACGTGATTTGACGGAAGAGAGAGAAGAAATTACCAATTGATGGCATTGACAAGTTGGTAGATAATAACTTTAGCAACTCTTCATGGTATGCCAAATAACGGTCGCTTCTTCCGTACGGAGGTTTTGATAGTGCTTATCAAACAATTAAAAATATGATAAGGGTATCTTTGGCGGGAGCCAGGAATCGAAGCACCGTAGGTTCTATTTCCTTCAAACACAATACTTTCGTATGTGGGGTTGCACTATGGTTATGAGAATGGCTGTCACCATAACACAACAGAGTTAAAATTGTTTCCAACCAGAGAAAATAAAGGGCTTTTGGGTGATGATTTCATTATCAAAGAAAGTTTCTAATAATCAATTCAAAACCTCGAAAGTGGAAGAAACATGGTATCATGAGAGCAATGCGGCTGAAAGGCTTTGTTGAGATTGAGTAGACAGTTCTAGATTTCAACTTACACTCAACCAAAACTGTTTAACCTGCTGTTGACTTGAAGAAGGTGGTTTCAAACATACCAGGAGCCTCAAGTGGAGGATTTATAAAAATTATTTCCTGAAAACACAGATGGTTCTTAAATCCATTGTTTAAAATATAAAGGGACAAGATTTTTGGCTCTTTGTCCTTTGTAGTGGGTTGAAGAAAAGCTAATCTCGAGAAAGGACAAATTTCGTCCTTTCTTTTTGATATTCAAACGGCCGTCGTTTTTGAAGTTTCAAGTTCCACGAAAACCAAAGGCATTGCGTTTAATAAGTTTGATTAGATTATTGGCTTCAGTTTGGCGTTGGAATAGGGTAGTTGAAGAGCGTTGACAATTTTCTCTTTGACCCTTTAGAAAGGTTTTAAAGACAGTCTGAAAAAGAGGATGAACCAGCTTTTAGATTGTCTCAATGGAGGTCCAAAAAAATTTCTTGGCTTATTACCAGTGGAAAACAAGAGTTGATAGGAATGATAGTAGGTGTTTCAAGTCACTGGAATAGCTCAAAAGCTTGTTTGATTTCTTATTGATTTAAATACATACAGTGAGCGATAAACGTTTATCCTCAGTTTACGACTATCTGATTCATAATTTGGACACGCACGACTCTCGCAGCACGGCTTAGATGTAGCCTGATATGAGAAAACGTCAAACGATTTAGCGTTTGGGGTGAAATGATCTCGTGGGCGGCTTTAGTCTAATTCTAGAAATTCAGCTTGAGATTGTCTAGTCAGAGTCATAATAAGGATAAACATATCCATGGTAATGAGTTTGGACGCGACTTCGTTACAGAACTCTCATATTTAAGAAAAATGATTTCGGATGATAGATTGCGTTCTACCTTCCAGAACTGTGATGATGTTGAGATTGACAAAATCTTGAGGGTAATTGAAGTCTCCACTAACTTCCTGACCAAAGTGGAAAGGTGGTCTAAAACGGATTTTATGGTGGAAGACTAAGTGTGAGACGTTTGTTAATTATTTTATGGGATTGGCTATTAAAGAAAATATGGTATAGTTATGGGTGAGACCTTCTTAATAAATGAGTGAAAGAGTATAAAATAGATGTCATTAACGGTGAGGAGACCATTGAAAGTGTGAGAGTACGATTGAAGTGGCGCTGAAAATAGTGTCGTTGCCTTTGATTCGACCATTATTTTATCAGATGATGTTGGTGATTTTGACGTGTTCCAGGCATCTCTGATGCTAGTCAGTCTTTTATTGAGATTATACAGACAGCAGGAGCTAGTGCCAACGTTGCATGACGATGTTTCTTTGAGATTGATCCTCATTGAGTGTGCACAAATAAACCAATGCCATAAGTAGGTAATAGCTTGCGTGCGTCTTATTATCTACGGTGAGTCTTTTAGGACGCTGGTAGGAAGCAACTGTGGGTTTGCCTGGAGGGTGTGACCTGGGACCACGTCCGATTGATTGGTGCATTTCTAAAAGCATTTTGGTAGCCATGGGACTAAAGACAACCTACGAGGCAGAGCCATGAATCTCTCAACAAGGATCAAGTCTACATGGTGCACATATCTATATGGATGCTGTTAGCGTTGGTGCGACAATCGTAATACGATGCCAGTGCGGCAGTAGTCAAAGGTCGAATACATGGAAAATGCTGCTCGCAGACACTGAAATCATTGATGTGGCTACATTGTTGGCCAAACAATATGGAGACTCATATTCGTGGCGCAGGCCTAAGGATACATGATTACTATTAGATGCGTGTAGATAGCCTTCATGGAACACGTCACCAAGTCATCCCAGACCGTATTGAAGCAGGTACTTATATTTCAATGGCTGCTGCAGTAGGTCATGGGATTCGAATTAACTAATGTACTTTATGAGCATTTAGAAAGGATTTATTGCTAAACTTGAAGAATGGGTGTTCACATGACTGTTTCTAGAAGACAGTATTTTCGTCGAAGAGCAAAACAAAATCTAAAAGGCTGTTAATATCAAGACAGCTCCTTATCCGGGTTTCATCAACAGATCTTCAACAGCCTATTACTCCTTTGCTATTAAAAGCAGAAAGGTCGTGGCACATTGATTGATACAATCTATGAGCAAACGTCAATCATGTTTTTAGATTAGCCAAAATGAATGCAGATATTTCAACAACAAACGACCACATCCTTTATAAGGGTGGAAATCCTTTGCAGGGTGCCAAAGTTAAGGCGACAGACCTACGTGCTGGAGCTGCCTTGAGTTAGTGCTGGCTTGATGGCTGGAAGGAAAACAGAGATTACCAATGTTGAATTCATCCTTTCGAGGCTACTCGAATATTATCGAGTGCGTAATCTTGGAGCAGATATTGAGCTAATCGAAGATTAGCACTTTGAGGATGCAATGAATATCTGGACTAAATTAGCAAAATCTTCTATGAGAACGGAACGTTTATATTTCCGTCCTTCTTTTTCACTGAGATGTCGATGATTTTCATCAACTTGCATCAGATCCTGAAAATCTTCAATTTTATCTTTTCCTGCACAAGCAAGTATTGAAGAAGAATCAGTATGCTCTTGCCAATTATTTTATGAAATCACCTTTGGGGATCTGGGCTGATTTGTGATAAAAAGAGCAAAAGAATGATTGGAGCTATCAGTTTGAAAAACTTGATGAAATTAAAGAAAGAAAGCTGAAATTGGCTATAAAGAAAGACTATTGGTCTCAGGGGGTATATGACTCGACAGTTACCCAAATTACGAGATTTATCCATGAACGAGTTGCATTGAAAGCAACTTTCGATTGTGACACATCTAGAGAATGTTGCTAGTCAAGAAAGTAGCAGATCAGATTTTGTTCTTTATCGTCGTTTTAAAGGTAGACGATCGTTATGCCGAAAGATGCGGGATTATCTAGAATTCCGTTATACAAAGAAATCTAAATGAGTAAACACCAAGAAAATATTAGCCTACTTGGAAGAATTACCAGTTGGGAAGCGTGTCAGTGTTCGTAGTATTTCAAATCGACTAGGGAGTAAGTGAGTGGTACGGCATATCGGGCTATCAAAAGAAGCTGAAAATGAGGGGACTTGTTGAAACACGTCCTCGAAGTGGAACAGTACGTGTAAAGTCAAAAAAAGTAGCTATTGAGAAATTAACGTTCGCAGAAATTGCAGAAGTTACAGGCTCGGAAGTTTTAGCTGGTCAAGCTGGATTGGATAGAGAATTTAGTAAATTCTCCATTGGAGCGATGACTGAAAAGACTATTCTTCTCTTATCTTCATGATGGTGGCTTACTTATCGTAGGAGATCGAACACGTATTCAGTTAGTGCTTGAAAATGATGCTGTCTTGGTAACAGGTGGATTTTGAAGTTCATGAAGATGTTTTTGAACCATGCTAATATATATTCCAGTATTACGCAGTAAGCATGATACATTTACAATTTGCGACTATGATCAACAGAGCTTTGTCCAACGTTCAGATCAAGACAGATATTTTGACGGTTGAAAAAATCTATCGTACTAGTCATGAATATGGATTTCTACAGGAAACGGATACTGTCAAAGATTATCTAGACTTGGTTCGTAAGAATAGAACGAGCCGTTTCCCTGTCATCAATCAGCATCAGGTCGTTGTTGGTGTAGATTACTATGCGTGATGCTGGAGATAAATCACCTGGACAACGACCATTGATAAAGGTCATGACAGGACTGTCTATGACTGCTTTAGCGACGAATATCGCTAACGTTAGCTGAGAGAATGATTGCTGAAGACTTTTTGAAATAGTACCTGTTGTGAGTAATCAAACTTTACTTGGTGTTATTACTGGACAGGATGTCATGGAAAAGATGAGCGCTCTCAAGTTTCAACGTACCAACATTTTTCAGAACAGGTTGGTCAGAAGTTATCTTACCACCATGATGAAGTTGTCGTACGGTTGAACCATTTATGTTGGATGGAGTCCTTGCAAATGGAGTTCTTTCAGAAATTTTTGACCCATATGACGCAGGATCTAGTCGTGAATAGCGGACGTAATCTCATCATTGAACAGATGTTGATTTACTTTTACAGGCTGTTCAGATTGATGATATCTTGCAATTCAGGCTAGAGTATTCATCATACGAGGAAGGTCAGCCATTGATCGACTATGACATTTTATATCAATCATCAAATCGTATCAAAAAGCAAAATGTTACTGTAAAAATTAATTAAAACTAGGAGAAAACATGATTACATTAAAAATCAGCTAGAAATCGAAGCAATGGATAAGGCTGGCGATTTTCTTGTAAATATTCATCGGTTTGCGTGACATCATCAAACCAGTGTGTAGATATGTGGGAAAGTAGAAGAGTATGTTCGACGTCGTTGTAAAGAAGAAAAATTTCCTCCCCACTTCAAATCGTGTTGATGGGGCAATGATGGATTATCCATACGCAACTTGCTGTTCGCTCAATGACGAAGTAGCCCATGCTTTTCCACGCCACTATATTTTGAAGGAAGGCGATTTGCTGAAGGTAGATATGGTTCTTGGTGGGCCAATCGCTAAGTCTGACCTCAATGTTTCTAAACTCAATTTTAACAACGTTGAGCAGATGAAAAATATACTCAAAAACTTTACGGGCGGCTTGGCAGATTCTTGTTGGGCTTACGCTGTTGGAAAACCATCAGAAGAAGTTAAAAACTTGATGGATGTTACCAAGGAAAGCTATGTATAAAGGGTATCGAGCAGGCAGTTGTAGGAAATCGTATCGGTGATATCGGTGCAGCGATTCAGGAATATGCCGAAAGTCGTGGATACGGTGTTGTTCGTGATCTTGTAGACACAGTGTTGAGCCCAACTATGCATGAAGAGCCTATGGTTCCAAACTACGGTGTCGCAGGTCGTGGCCTTCGCCTTCGTGAAGGTATGGTTTTGACCATTGAGCCATATGATCAATACAGGGTGATTGGGAAATTGATACTGATATGAAAACAGGATAGGGCTCATGAAAACCATCGATGGTGGTCTATCATGCCAGTACGAACATCAGTTTGTCATCTACAAAAGATGGGTCCAGTAATCTTGACAAGTCAAGGTGAAGAAGGAACGTATTAATAAGATTTTTCAAGGAGCTAAGCTCCTGATTCTCTAAAAAATAATAGCGTAGCAAAGTTAAGACTTATAATGTTATTTGTAGTAAAAATATAAAGTGAAAATTTTGAAAAGAAGGTCATTAATTGGAAAGTAGTTTTATTTTTATCTCCGTTTTTTAGCGGGAGTTTTATCGTTCTTTTTCTCCTGCATTTTCCCTTATTACCTGTCTATGCGGGTATACTTTTGGATAATCATGAGAGATCAAGGACCTTTCGTTTTTTGGGAAGAGATGTTGCATGGTCAGGCTTGATACGCACCCTCTGCTTTATTGGAGGGATATCGGTCATCTTCTTTATTCTGGGATTTGGAGCCGGCTTTCTTGGCCATTTACTCTATGCTGACTGGTTTCGCTATGTCATGGGAGCTATCATTATAATCCTCGGTTTACATCAGATGGAGGTCCTCCATTTACGCAAGCTAGAAGTACAAAAGACGCTTAACTTCAAGCAGAGTCAATCTGGTCACTATCTATCAGCTTTTCTTCTTGGTATCACCTTTAGCTTTGGTTGGACGCCATGTATCGGTCCAGTCTTAAGTTCAGTGCTAGCTCTTGCAGCTTCAGGAGGCAACGGTGCTCTTCAAGGCGCTTTATTAACCTTAGTCTACACTTTGGGGATGGCTCTCCCATTTTTACTATTAGCTTTGGCATCTGGTTTTGTCATGCCTTATTTTAGTAAAATAAAACCTCATATCCTCTTACTTAAGAAAATTGGAGGTCTGCTCATTATTCTTATGGGAATACTATTGATATTCGGGCAATTAAATGTACTATCAGGAATATTTGGATAAAAGGAGTCAAAGATGAAAAATATCCTATGCTTTGGACTTAGTTGCTTATCACTCTTTCTTTTGATTGCATGTGGGCAAGAGGAAAATAAACAAAGTCAAAATCAACAACAAACCAGCGACTTAACAGGTTGCAGTCGGAAAAGAAGCACCAGATTTTACTTTTTGCAATCTATGGATGGAAAAGAAGTAAGTGTCTGATTACAAAGGTAAAAAGTTTATCTCAAATTCTGGGCATCTTGGTGTGGGCCTTGCTGTAAAAGTATGCCAGAATTAATGGATCTTGCTGCTAAGACTGACCGTGATTTTGAGATATTATCTATCATCGCACCTAGTCTACAAGGTGAAAAATCAATCGATCAATTTCCAAAATGGTATCAGGAACAAGGTTATAAAGATATTCAGTTTTGTATGACACAGAAGGAGCTATATTCAAGCCTATCAAATTCAGAGTATTCCCTAAACAGAAATTTTGATTGATTCACAAGGGAAAATTAGGAAAATTCAGCTTGGAGCGATTAGTAATGCAGATGCAGAAGCGAGCTTTTGCTCAAATGGATTAAAGTCATGATAAAAAATGTCTAGACTGTTTTTGTCTAGACATTTCTTTTAAAATTTAATTGAATTAGTTTTTAGAAGCTGCTTGGAATTCTGGGTTTTTCCATGCTTCGTCAATAATTTCTTGCAATTCATGAGCAGAAAGTTGCATTTTTGAGTTTCAGCGTCGTTCAATGGGATGTTAACTGGGCGGACGATACCGTGCACACCAACGATAGCTGGTTGACCGATAAAGACGTTTTTCAACACCATGTGACCTTCTTGGAAGACTGAAAGTGGAAGAACAGCATTTTCATCATCAAGGATTGCTTTTGTAATACGAGCTAGGGGCAACAGCGATACCGTAGTAAGTTGCACCTTCTTTGTTGATGATTGAGTAAGCGAGCATCACGAACTGAGATGAAAGAGTTCAACAAGGTCAGCTTCATCAAGTCACGGTTAGCTTGTAACCATTGTTCCAATTTTACACCGGCAACGTTAGCGTGTGACCAAACTGCAAATTCAGAGTCACCGTGCTCACCCATGATGTAGGGCGTGAACTGAACGAGCATCAACACCGATGGTTTCAGCAAGTGCTTGACGGAAACGAGGCTTGAGCTCAAGTGAAAGTACCTGAACCGATAACACGTTCTTTAGGGAAACCTGAGAATTTCCAAGTTGAGTAAGTTAAAAATGTCAACTGGGTTAGCAGCAACAAGGAAGATACCGTCAAAACCAGACGCAACAACTTGTTCAACGATTGATTTGTTGATAGCAAGGTTTTTTTACCAACAAGGTCAAGACGAGTTTTCACCTGGTTTTTGTGGAGCACCGGCAGTGAGTAACTACAAGGTCTGCATCCGCACAGTCTTCGTACCATAGCGCAGATAGGGTGAAGTAAAAGCTAGCGCGTGGCTAAGGTCTTCGGCATCACCAACTGCTTTTTCAAACAATTGAGGAATTTCAATGATACCAAGTTCTTGTGCAATTCCTTGTGTTACGAGGGCAAAAGCGTAAGATGAACCCTACGGCACCGTCACCGACGAGGATAACTTTTTGTGTTGTTTAGTTGCTGTCATTTGTCTAAACATCTCCTTTATTTTTATTAAGGGGAACCCCTATTTGATTTCATTCTATCACTTTTTGCTAGGCTTTGTCACGGATATACCCTTCAGTATAGATATGTAAACGTTTTAGTCGTGATTAGAACTGTAAAAATAGTCCAAACTATGGTATAATATATGTAATTACTAATAGTGAAAACGAGGCATTTGTTAATGCAAGATAAAAATTTAGTGAATGTCAATCTGACCAAGGAGATGAAGACTAGCTTTATCGACTACGCCATGAGTGTAATCGTATCGCGTGCTCTTCCTGATGTTCGATGATGGGATTGAAACCCGTTCATCGTCGTATTTCTGTACGGAATGAACGAATTAGGAGTTACGCCTGATAAAACCCTCATAAGAAATCTGCCCGTATTACAGGGGACGTAATGGGTAAATACCACCCACACGGTGATTTATCTATTTACGAGGCTATGGTCCGTATGGCACAATGGTGGAGTTATCGCTACATGCTTGTAGATGGACATGGGAAACTTTGGTTCCATGGATGGTGATGGTGCTGCTGCTCAGCGTTATACTGAAGCTCGTATGAGCAAGATTGCTCTTGAAATGCTTCGTGACATCAATAAAAATACCGTTGATTTTGCTGATAACTATGATGCCAATGAACGCGAACCTGTAGTTTTACCAGCTCGTTTCCCAAATCTTTTGGTCAATGGAGCTACAGGGATTGCTGTTGGTATGACGACCAATATCCCACCGCATAACTTGGGTGAAACGATTGATGCTGTTAAGTTGGTTATGGATAATCCAGAAATTACCACCAAAGATTTGATGGAAGTTCTACTAGGTCCAGACTTCCCAACTGGTGCCCTTGTTATGGGTAAATCAGGTATCCATAAGGCTTATGAAACAGGTAAGGGTTCGATTATTCTTCGTTCTCGTACAGAAATCGAGGAAACAAAAACAGGTCGCGAACGTATCGTTGTTACCGAATTCCCATATATGGTCAACAAGACTAAAGTCCATGAGCATATCGTGCGTTTAGTTCAAGAAAAACGTATTGAAGGTATTACAGCCGTTCGTGACGAATCTAACCGTGAGGGTGTTCGCTTTGTAATCGAGGTGAAACGTGATGCATCTGCGAATGTTATTTTGAATAATTTGTTCAAGATGACTCAGATGCAAACTAGCTTTGGATTTAACATGCTAGCTATCCAGAATGGTGTTCCAAAGATCTTATCTCTTCGCCAAATCTTGGATGCTTATATTGAGCACCAAAAAGAAGTGGTGACTCGTCGTACTCAATTTGACAAAGAGAAAGCTGAAGCGCGTGCTCATATCTTAGAAGGTCTCTTGATTGCACTAGACCATATCGACGAAGTGATTCGTATCATCCGTGCTAGTGAAACGGATGCAGAAGCCCAAGCTGAATTGATGAGCAAGTTCAAGTTATCTGAACGTCAAAGTCAAGCAATTCTCGATATGCGTCTTCGTCGTTTGACAGGTTTGGAACGTGACAAGATTCAGTCAGAATATGATGAGCTTATTGCTTTGATTGCTGACTTGGCAGACATTCTTACAAAACCCAGAACGTGTAGCGCAAATCATCAAGGAAGAATTGGATGAGGTCAAACGTAAGTTTGGCGATCCACGTCGTACTGAGTTGATGGTTGGTGAAGTCTTGACGCTTGAAGATGAAGACTTGATTGAAGAGTCTGATGTTCTCATCACTCTATCAAATAAAGGTTATATCAAACGTTTGGACCAAGACGAGTTCACAGCTCAAAAACGAGGTGGACGTGGCGTTCAAGGAACTGGAGTCAAGGATGATGATTTTGTCCGTGAGTTGGTTTCGACCAGCACACATGATCATTTGCTCTTCTTTACCAATAAAGGACGTGTCTATCGTCTTAAGGGATATGAAATTCCAGAATATGGTCGAACTGCCAAGGGCTTGCCAGTCGTCAATCTTTTGAAACTAGACGAAGGTGAAAGTATTCAAACCATTATCAATGTCGAATCTGAACGTAGTGATGATGCCTATCTCTTCTTTCAACACGAGCTGGTATTGTTAAGAGAACCAGCGTTAAAGAATTTGCCAATATCCGACAAAATGGTCTCAAAGCCTTGAATCTGAAGGATGAGGACGAATTGATTAATGTCTTACTAACTGAGAAAGACACAGATATCATCATTGGTACTAAATTAGGATATGCAGTTCGTTTCAACCAGTCTTCAGTACGTGGTATGAGTCGTAGCGCTACAGGTGTTAAAGGAGTAAATCTCCGTGAAGGAGACTCAGTAGTTGGTGCTAGAGTGATTACCGACCAAGATGAGGTTCTTATCATCACCGAAAAAGGGTATGGGAAACGTACAGTTGCCACCGAATATCCAACTAAGGGCCGTGCTGGTAAAGGAATGAAAACAGCCAATGTGACTGATAAAAATGGTCCACTTGCGGGTCTTCTGACTGTAAAAGGAGATGAAGATTTGATGATCATTACAGATACCGGTGTGATGATTCGGACAAATGTCGCCAATATTTCTCAAACTGGACGCTCAACCATGGGAGTGAAAGTCATGCGTCTAGACGAGAATGCCAAGATTGTGACCTTTACAAGTGTTGCAGCTGCGGAGAAAGAAGAAGTTGGGACAGAAAAAGAAACAGAAAGTGAAGCATAATGTCTCAAAAAAAGAATGTAAGTAAAAAAAATAAGCGTAAGAATCTACTCATCAATATCCTAGCAGGATTCTTAATCGTGCTATCAATTGCTCTGATTTTTAACTCGAAAATTCGTGATATCTTTATGGTTTGGAATACCAATAAGTATCAAGTGAGCCAAGTAACAAAGGAAAAGCTTGAAGAAAACTTGGAAATAGAAGGAAATTTTGATTTCGATTCTGTAAAGGCTATCTCATCCGAAGCGGTTTTATCTGCCCAGTGGGATGCTCAACAACTTCCTGTTATTGGAGGAATTGCCATTCCTGAAGTAGAGATTAACCTACCTATCTTTAAAGGTTTGGATAATGTTAACTTGTTCTATGGAGCAGGAACCATGAAACCAAATCAAAAAATGGGAGAGGGAAATTATTCTCTAGCTAGTCACCATATTTTTACCGCTGAAAATGCAAGTCAGATGCTCTTTTCACCTTTAGTCAATGCAAAAGAAGGCATGAAAATCTATCTGACTGATAAGGAAAAGGTTTATACCTACGTCATTCGTGAAGTCAAACACGTTACACCTGATCGTGTTGATGAAATAGAAGATCGTGAGGGTATTAATGAGATTACCTTGGTAACCTGTGTGGACTATAACGCAACAGAACGGATTATCGTAAAGGGAGATTTCAAAGAGATGAAATCTTATGCAGAAACACCATCAGATGTCTTAGAGGCCTTTAATAAGCCTTTTACAAGCAAAGATATTAATAAATAAGATTATTGAAAAGATTCGACTAAAATATGTACTGACCCCAAAAAAGTTAGACAATTAATTTATCCAAAGGATTTAGTTCTGTATTGCACAGGGCTAAGTCCTTTTAGTTTTACCTTAATTCGTTTATTGTTGTAATAATCAATATAGTCTACAATGGCTTGTTCCAATTGCTTAAGCGACTGAAATGACTTCTCATAACCATAAAACATTTCCGATTTCAGAATCCCAAAGAAGGACTCCATCATACCATTGTCTGGGCTGTTACCCTTACGTGACATGGATGCTTGAATTCCCTTACCCTGAAGAAACTGATGATAAGAATCGTGTTGATATTGCCAGCCTTGATCACTATGGAGAATCGTATTCTCGTAGTGCTTCTCTGTGAATGCCTGTTCCAACATTGTTTTTACTTGTTCTAAGTTGGGTGAAGTTGAAAGATTATAGGCGATAATTTCGCTATTAAAGCCATCTAAAACTGGTGATAAATAAAGCTTTTGAGTACTTGCTGGAATGGCAAATTCTGTCACATCTGTGTAGCACTTTTCCATTGTTTTAGAGCCTTCAAATTGACGTTGAATGAGATTCTCTGCCTTCTTACCAACATCTCCTTTATGAGAAGAATATTTTCGTTTCTGTCGCATTTTAGCTTGTAAATTGAGTACTTTCATCAAGCGTTGAACTCTTTTCTGATTTACCAGATAACCACGATTTCTTAGTTCTAAATGAATCCGACGATAACCATAATTTCCCTTGTGTTCGATAAAAATGGATTGAATTTCAGCTTTAAGCCCTTGGTCCTTATCTGGTTTATCTAACTGTTTCAAGTGATAGTAGTAGGTCGAACGAGCTAGTTTAATGGCTTTTAGAAGAATATCTAACGAAAACTCAGTCATTAATTCTTGAACAATTTCTGTCTTTCTTCTTTCTCTTTTCTCCTTCAATAGGAGTTCTCTTAACTTTTTTAGAATGGCATTCTCCGCTCTCAAGTACTCATTTTCTGCTTGAAGACGTTCTAATTCTGTCATATCTTCAAATCTTCTTTGACTTACGTCCCATTTTAGGTGGTCTCCCTCTTGTTTTTCAACAATAGTATACCCTGTTTTTCTTGTATTGTGCCAGCTAATCTGAAAGTAATCCACTACTTGGAAGAGCATAATCCAGAGACACCTAATTTGTAGAACGCCCCTCAAGAAGAACTTTATCAATGATCTCTTGTTTTAGTTCAGAGAATAGTAACAATTCTTTCCTTTTTGACGATTTCTATTCCATAACGATCAATCAATTTAATCATGTACTGAAGATTAGAAATGTTTATCCCAAATTGATTTGAAAGTTGTCTAAAAGTCTCTCCTTTCTTTCTTAATTCTATATTTGAACTTTATCTTCATAAGTTAATTTCATAATAAAAACACCCCCAAAAAGTTAGATTTTTATGTCTAACTTTTAGGTGCGATCATATTCATTCAGAAAAATTGATATAGAAAAGACTTTTCATTTTTATGAAAAAGTAGTATAATGTTTCTATTATAGAAATTTTTAGAAAAATTCCGAAAAGAGGTTATTTATGGGATATACAGTTGCTGTAGTCGGCGCGACAGGTGCCGTTGGTGCTCAGATGATAAAAATGTTGGAAGAATCAACACTTCCAATCGAAAAAATCCGTTTACTTGCTTCTGCACGTTCAGCAGGTAAGACTTTGAAATTTAAAGATCAAGATATTACGATTGAGAAACGACTGAAACAGCTTTTGAAGGAGTTGACATTGCTCTTTCTCAGCAGGTGGTTCGACATCTGCAAAGATACGCACCTTATGCAGTTAAAAGCAGGGTGCAGTGAGTTGATAATACTTCTTACTTTCCGTCAAAAATCCAGATGTACCATTGGTTGTTCCTGAAGTCAATGCTCACGCCCTTGATGCCCATAACGGAATCATTGCCTGCCCTAACTGTTCAACAATCCAAATGATGGTGGCTCTCGAACCAGTTCGTCAAAAATGGGGCTTGGATCGTATCATCGTTTCAACTTACCAAGCTGTTTCAGGTGCGGGCATGGGATGCTATCCTTGAAACGCAACGTGAACTTCGTGAAGTTTTGAATGACGGTGTAAATCCACGTGATTTGCAAGCTGATATTCTACCTTCAGGTGGTGATAAGAAGCATTATCCAATTGCCTTCAATGCTCTTCCACAAATCGATCTTTTCACAGATAATGATTACACTTATGAAGAGATGAAGATGACTAAGGAAACTAAGAAAATCATGGAAGACGATAGTATCGCTGTTTCAGCAACTTGCGTGCGTATTCCAGTCTTGTCAGCTCACTCAGAATCAGTTTATATTGAAACAAAAGAGGTTGCTCCAATTGAAGACGTCAAAGCAGCTATCGCAGCTTTCCCAGGCGCAATTTTGGAGGATGATGTAGCTAATCAAATCTATCCACAAGCAATCAACGCTGTTGGTTCACGCGATACCTTTGTAGGTCGTATTCGTAAGGACTTGGATGCTGAAAAAGGTATCCACATGTGGGTAGTATCTGATAATCTTCTTAAAGGTGCAGCTTGGAATTCAGTTCAAATCGCAGAAACTCTTCACGAACGTGGTCTAGTACGCCCAACAGCTGAATTAAAAGTTTGAATTGAAATAGGGAGCAAAACAGAAATCAGTAACTCGAAGAGTATGATTTCTCCTTCGCTATCTAGCGAATCTACTTGTTTTACTTACAGAACAGGAGGCAAAGGCAAGTATGCCCCAGCCTCTTTCTTATATAGAGAAAGGTGTTTATATGTCCTATCAAGATTTAAAAGAATGCAAAATCATCACAGCTTTTATAACTCCCTTTCATGCAGATGGCTCTATAAATTTTGATGCAATTCCAGACTTGATTGAGCACTTATTGGCCCATCATACAGATGGAATTCTATTAGCGGGAACTACTGCTGAAAGTCCAACTCTTACCCACGATGAGGAACTGGAGCTTTTTGCAGCGGTTCAAAAGGTGGTTCAGGGGCGTGTTCCTTTGATTGCTGGTATCGGTACAAATGACACACGTGACTCGATTGAGTTCGTTAAAGAAGTAGCAGAGTTTGGTGGCTTTGCAGCAGGACTTGCCATTGTTCCTTACTACAATAAACCGTCTCAAGAAGGGATGTACCAGCACTTTAAAGCTATTGCCGATGCATCTGATTTGCCAATTATCCTCTATAATATCCCAGGTCGTGTAGTGGTAGAATTAACTCCTGAGACCATGCTTCGTTTGTCGGAACATCCAAATATTATCGGTGTCAAAGAATGTACCAGCCTTGCTAATATGGCTTATTTGATCGAGCATAAACCAGAGGAATTCTTGATTTATACGGGTGAGGATGGAGATGCCTTCCATGCGATGAACTTGGGTGCTGACGGAGTTATATCTGTTGCATCCCATACAAATGGTGATGAAATGCATGAAATGTTCACTGCTATCGAAGAAAGTGATATGAAGAAAGCGGCAGCAATTCAGACGTAAATTTATTCCTAAAGTCAATGCTCTCTTCTCTATCCAAGTCCAGCTCCTGTTAAAGCTGTGCTGAATTATATGGGATTTGAAGCTGGGCCAACTCGTTTGCCTTTAGTTCCAGCTCCAGAAGAAGATGCTAAACGCATCATCAAGGTTGTTATAGATGGTGATTATGAAGCAACTAAAGCGACAGTAACTGGTGTTCTTCGTCCAGATTATTAATAACTCGATGAATGATTAACTTCCTAAACAAGTATATTTTTGTTAGGAAGTTTTTCTTTTTTTACGAATAAATAACTAGAGAGAAAACAAGGAGTCGATGATGAAAGATAAAAGATTGATAATTTTTGAGATCTATAAGTTAAAGCAAGCAGGTTTAAGTAATCAGCAGGTATTGAAAGGTTCTTCAATTCGGAGAAATTTATGATCAAGAGTTAAGCTTTAGAGACTATTGCTGAGGCCTCTGAGTGTCGTAATCCCATTCGTCTTTATGGAACGATACCACAAACTAAGCCTTGAGAGTATGGATCGTTTAAAGAGAGATTTTGAGAAATTTCCGTCATTCTCCATTTTAGATGATGTCTACCCTTTTGCCCTTTGTGAAATCTACGACGCACCAGTTCTGCTTTTCTATAAGGGGAGATATAAACTTATTAAAGTTGCCCAAAATTGCGGTTGTTGGAAGTCGCACTTGTAGTCAGTCAGGTACAAAATCAGTCCGTAAGGTTGTTCAAGAATTGGAGAATGAACTAGTCATTGTCAGTGGTCTTGCTAGGGGAATTGATACGGCAGCTCATATGTCTATTCTTCAAAGTGGCGGAAAAACTATTGCTGTCATTGGTACTGGCTTAGATGTCTACTATCCTAGATCGAATAAACGTTTGCAGGACTACATCGGTCAACATCACTTGCTCCTCAGTGAATATGGGCCTGGTGAAGAACCTTTGAAATATCATTTTCCAGCAAGAAATCGGATTATAGCAGGGTTATGTAGGGGTGTAATTGTTGCAGAAGCTAAGATGCGTTCAGGAAGTTTGATTACATGTGAACGAGCTATGGAAGAAGGAAGAGATGTCTTTGCCATTCCAGGTAGTATTCTAGATGGACGTTCAGATGGTTGTCATCATTTGGTACAAGAGGGGGCAAAGCTGGTTACAAGTGGTCAAGATGTCTTGGCAGAATTTGAATTTTAGAAGTCTATAAGATTTCAATAATCAAACTTTTCTTCTATATATAGTAGTTAAGTCTTGACAGGTCTCTAAAAAAATGGTTTTACACTTTATAAAGTTTATTACTTTGAAAAGGTGTGATACTGTGGCTACGGCAACAAAGAAGAAAAAAATCAACAGTTAAAAAATCTAGTAATCGTGGAGTCGCCTGCAAAGGCTAAAACGATTGAAAAAAATATTTGGGTAGAAACTATAAAGTTTTTAGCAAGTGTCGGTCATATCCGTGATTTGAAAAAATCCAGTATGTCGGTCGATGTTTGAGAATAACTACGAGCCCTCAATATATCAATATTCGTGGAAAAGGTCCTCTGATCAATGACTTGAAAAAAGAAGCTAAAAAATCCAATAAAGTCTTCCTCGCAAGTGACCCGGACCGTGAAGGAGAAGCTATTTCTTGGCATTTGGCTCATATTCTGAATCTAGATGAGAATGATGCTAACCGTGTTGTTTTTCAACGAGATTACAAAAGATGCGGTAAAAATGCCTTTAAAGAACCTCGTAAGATTGACATGGATTTGGTGGATGCCCAACAAGCCCGTCGTGTCTTGGACCGCTTGGTAGGTTATTCAATTTCACCAATTTTATGGAAAAAGGTTAAGAAGGGCTTATCAGCAGGGCGCGTGCAATCTGTTGCCCTTAAGCTCATCATTGACCGTGAAAATGAAATCAATGCCTTTCAACCAGAAGAATATTGGACGATTGATGGAGTCTTCAAAAAGGGGACTAAGCAATTTCAAGCATCCTTCTATGGAATGAATGGCAAGAAAATGAAATTGGCTACCAATGAAGAGGTCAAAGAAGTTTTGTCTCATCTGTCTAGCAAAGACTTTACAGTGGATCAGGTAGATAAAAAAGAGCGCAAGCGTAACGCTCCACTACCTTATACTACCTCAACTATGCAGATGGATGCAGCCAACAAGATCAATTTCCGTACTCGAAAGACCATGATGGTTGCCCAACAGCTCTACGAAGGAATCAATATTGGTACAGGTGTCCAAGGTTTGATTACTTATATGCGTACGGATTCTACTCGTATTAGTCCAGTGGCGCAAAACGAAGCAGCAAGCTACATTAATGAACGTTTTGGTAGTAAGTATTCTAAGCATGGAAGCAAGATTAAGAATGCTTCTGGTGCCCAAGATGCCCATGAGGCTATTCGCCCATCAAGTGTCTTTAACACGCCAGAAAAAATTGCTAAATACTTAGATAAAGACCAACTCAAACTCTATACCCTTATCTGGAACCGTTTTGTAGCGAGTCAGATGACTGGTGCCATCTTTGATACCATGGCTGTTAAGCTCTCTCAAAATGGAGTTCAATTTGCAGCAAATGGTAGTCAAGTTAAGTTTGATGGTTACTTGGCCATTTACAATGACTCAGATAAGAATAAGATGTTGCCGGACATGGCAGTTGGTGATGTGGTCAAACAGGTCAATAGTAAACCTGAGCAACACTTTACTCAACCCCCAGCACGTTATTCTGAGGCTACTTTAATTAAGACCTTGGAAGAAAATGGGGTTGGACGTCCATCAACTTATGCACCAACCATTGAAACTATTCAAAAGCGCTATTATGTGCGTTTGGCAGCCAAGCGTTTTGAACCGACTGAATTAGGTGAAATTGTTAACAAACTGATTGTTGAATACTTCCCAGATATTGTCAATGTGACCTTTACAGCTGAAATGGAAAGGAAAGCTAGATGATGTCGAAGTCGGTAAAAGAACAATGGCAACGAGTCATTGATGAATTTTTTACAAACCCTTCTCTAAAAGAGGTTGCCAAAAGCCGAAGAGAGATGGAAAAAATCCAAATCAAGGATGAGCCAGCAGGATTTGATTGTGAAGAGTGTGGTAGTCCGATGGTCATTAAACTTGGTCGTTTTGGTAAGTTTTATGCTTGTAGCAATTTCCCAGATTGCCGTCATACACAGGCTATCGTGAAAGAGATTGGTGTTGAGTGTCCAAGCTGTCATCAAGGACAAATCATTGAAACGAAAAACCAAGCGTAATCGTATCTTTCTATGGTTGCAATCGCTATCCAGAGTGTGAATTCACTTCTTGGGATAAACCTGTTGGACGAGATTGTCCAAAATGTGGTAACTTCCTCATGGAGAAAAAAGTCCGTGGTGGCGGTAAGCAAATCGTTTGTAGCAATGGTGATTACGAAGAAGAAAAAATCAAATAAAAAAATGAGTCCTGAAAGTAAATTTCAGGCTCTTTTTAGTAAAGGCTTGACAAAATTCCTTACTTTGTGGGAAACTAGTAGTTGATTATTTTAAACTAGGAGAAGATATGCGTATTATTTATCTGATTATTGGTTTTCTGTCATTAGCTCTGGCTATCGTTGGAGTTGTCTTGCCACTGTTGCCAACAACACCCTTTCTCTTGTTGTCCATTGCTTGTTTTTCCAAAATCTTCTAAAGCGTTTTTGAAGATTGGCTCTATCATACCAAACTTTATCAGACTTACGTAGCGGACTTTCGTGAGACCAAGTCTATTGCGCGTGAACGTAAGAAAAAAAGATTATTGTATCGATTTATATCTTAATGGGAATTTCCATTTATTTTGCGCCTCTTTTACCAGTCAAAAATCGGTTTGGGATGTTTAACCATCTTTATTACCTACTATCTTTTTAAGGTGATTCCTGATAAAGAATAGCTTTAATAAGTAAGGATTTCTCTTGATAAAAATAAAACATATTCAAAATAATATGATATAATAAATTTAAACTAATCTTCAAGGAGAATCAAATGATTTACGAATTTTGTGCTGAAAATGTGACCTTGCTTGAAAAAAAGCTATGCAGGCAGGAGCTCGCCGTATTGAGCTCTGTGATAATCTAGCAGTTGGTGGAACGACACCAAGCTACGGAGTAACCAAGGCAGCTGTTGAACTGGCATCAAACTACGATACGACTATTATGACTATGATTCGTCCACGTGGTGGTGACTTTTGTTTACAATGACCTCGAGATTTCTATTATGCTCGAGGATATTCGTCTAACTGCTCAAGCAGGTAGCCAAGGGGTTGTCTTTGGTGCCTTAACAGCAGATAAGAAATTGGACAAGGCCAACCTTGAAAAAAATTGATTGCTGCATCTAAAGGTATGGAGATTGTCTTTCCATATGGCTTTTGATGAATTTGAGCGACCAAGATCAGTTGGAAGCTATTGATTGGCTCAGCCAAGCTGGAGTGACACGCATCCTGACTCGAGCTGGTGTATCTGGCGATTCTTTAGAGAAACGCTTTTGCTCACTATCACAGAATTTCTAGAACACGCTGCAGGAAAAAAATTGAAATTTTTACCTGGTGGGGGATTGACATGGACAACCGTCAAACCTTTATCGATCAATTAGGGTGTGACACAATTACATGGAACAAAGGTTGTCTTTTAAAAAATAGAAAGGAACTGCTAGCTTTTGGTAGCAGTTTTCGCTTATGTTTGAAATTTTTAAAGCCTATCAGTTTAATAGTAAAAAGGCTAAAGAGTATGGATTTGTAGAAAATCAAGGTGTATGGACCTATAGTTCGACTATCTTGCAGGGAGATTTTCTCATGATGGTTACAGTTGAGGATGGAGACTTAGGTTTTCAAGTTTATGACCAAGAAACTGGGGATCTCTATCCTCAAGTTCATATGGAAAGTATGAGAGGATACTTTTGTCGGAACTGTTCGAGAGGCTTGTTTAGAAGTTCTTTATGGCATTCGAAAGGCTTGTTTTGAGGTACAGGAATTTCTCTGTCCACAGACCAAGAGAATCATGGCGCTTGTTCAAGAAAAGTATGGCAATCAGCTGGAATATCTATGGGAGAAATCACCTGATACGGCTGTTTTGCGCCATGAAGATAATCAGAAGTGGTATGCTATTTTAATGAGAATTCCTTGGGATAGGCTAGATAAGGGGAGAGAAGGGCTAGTGGAAGCAGTCAACCTCAAACACGACCAAGTAGCTGACTTGCTTTCACAAAACGGAATTTATCCAGCCTTTCATATGAATAAACGCTATTGGATTAGTCTTCCACTCGATGACACTCTAACTGACGAAAAGGTGCTTGAATTATTTGAGAGAAGTTGGTTTTTGACTTCTAAGAAATAAATAAATATTTGAGTTTTTCAAATACTTTCAATTCGCAAAATATTCTTTATTGAAGAAATTTTCAGAAAATATTGGATTTTTTCTTGACAAGTGATTTTTCCTATGCTAGAATACTAAACAAGACATCAAACAAAGGAGAAAGCCAAACATGAAAACAGCTAAGTTTAATCAATTTGCTTTGTTGTTGAGGTACTCGGACTAGTGCAAAAGCATTAGTCCTGTTTGGCTTACCAAGCGGGAGTAAATCAACATCTCGCTTGGAACTCCGAGCGAGATGTTTTTTCTATATCGAAAATGTGAAGGGAGAATTCTCATGCGTGTAGTTGAGTTTTTAGATACCAGTCTCCGAGATGGTGAGCAGACACCAGGTGTCAATTTTTCAATAAAGGAAAAGGTTGCTATAGCAAAGACAACTAGAAAAATGGAATTTCGGCAATTGAAGCTGGTTTTCCAGCTGCTAGTCCAGACTCATTTACAGCTGTTCAAGAAATTGCAAAGTCTATGAAAAAAACAGCAGTGACAGGGTTTAGCTCGTTCTGTTAAATCAGACATTGACGCTTGTTATGAAGCACTTAAGGATGCAAAGTATCCACAAATCCATGTCTTTATCGCTACCAGTCCTATTCATCGTGAATTTAAGTTGAATAAAAGCAAAGAGGAAATTTTGGAAGCTATTAAAGAGCATGTTTCCTATGCACGGAGTAAAGTTTGAAGTGGTAGAATTCTCTCCTGAAGATGCGACTAGAACTGAGCTGGACTTTTCTCCTACAAGTCGTTCAAACAGCGGTAGACGCAGGTGCGACTTATATCAATATTCCTGATACGAGTTGGTTTTACAACACCAGAGGAATATGGAAGTATCTTTAAATATCTGATTGACAATGTCCAAACCAATCGTCAGATTATCTATTCCCCTCACTGTCACGATGACCTCGGAATGGCAGTAGCAAATAGTCTTGCTGCTGTTAAGAATGGTGCAGGACGTGTTGAGGGAACCATTAACGGAATCGGAGAACGAGCTGGGAATGCTGCTTTAGAAGAAATAGCAGTAGCCCTCAATATTCGCCAAGATTATTATCAAGCAGAGACAAGTATCGTCCTAAACGAAACGATTAATACGTCCGAAATGGTCTCTCGCTTCTCAGGAATTCCAGTTCCAAAAATAAGGCAGTTGTCGGTGGAAATGCCTTCTCTCATGAATCAGGTATTCACCAAGACGGAGTCCTTAAAAACCCACTTACCTATGAAATCATCACCCCAGAGTTGGTGGGTGTTAAAAGTAATAGTCTTCCGCTTGGAAAATTATCTGGTCGCCATGCCTTTGTAGAAAAACTGAGAGAACTGGCCTTAGACTTCACAGAAGAGGATATCAAGCCACTCTTTGACAAATTCAAATCACTTGCAGATAAGAAACAAGAAGTCACAGACGCGGATATTCGTGCTCTGGTAGCTGGAACCATGGTTGAAAACCCAGAAGGCTTTCACTTTGATGATTTACAACTTCAAACTCATGCGGAAAATGAAATTGAAGCGACTGTTAGATTGGCTAATTTGGATGGTGAGAAAGTCGACTTTAATGCGACTGGACAAGGTTCTGTTGAGGCTATCTTTAACGCTGTTGACAAATTCTTTAATCAATCTGTTCGCTCTGGTATCCTACACTATTGATGCTGTAACAGATGGTATTGATGCTCAGGCAAGAGTCTTAGTTACTGTTGAAAACAGAGATACAGAAACCATCTTTAACGCAGCCGGAATTGATTTCGATGTGTTGAAGGCTTCAGCTATTGCCTACATCAATGCTAATACTTTTGTTCAAAAAGAGAATACCGGAGAGATAGGTCCAAATGTTTCTTATCGTGACATGCCTAGTGTTTAAAGGAGAAAGCTATGACAAAGAAAAATAGTTGCCCTAGCAGGTGATGGTATTGGCCCAGAAATCATGGAAGCTGGTTTAGAAGTTCTAGCATCTATAGCCAAAAAAACAGGCTTTGACTATGAGATAGATAGAAGACCTTTTGGAGGTGCAGGTATTGATGTTACAGGACACCCCTTGCCAGACGAAACGCTCAAGGCTGCTAGAGAAGCGGACGCTATCCTCCTTGCTGCAATAGGTAGTCCTCAGTATGATAATGCTACAGTTCGACCCGAACAAGGGCTTTTGGCACTCCGCAAGGAACTCAATCTTTATGCCAATATTCGTCCAGTTAAAGATATTTGATAGTCTCAAGCACTTATCGCCTCTCAAACATGAACGAATTGCGGGTGTTGACTTTGTTGTAGTACGTGAGTTGACAGGTGGGATTTACTTTGGTGATCATATCCTTGAAGAGAAAAAAGCGCGTGATATCAACGATTATAGTTATGAGGAAGTAGAGCGGATTATTCGTAAGGCTTTTGAAATCGCAAGAAGTCGGAGAAAAATCCTTACCAGTATCGATAAGCAAAATGTTTTAGCGACATCAAAACTTTGGAGGAAAGTGGCTGACGAGGTTGCGCAAGATTTTCCAGATGTAACCTTGGAGCACCAGCTGGTCGACTCAGCTGCCATGCTCATGATTACCAATCCAGCCAAGTTTGATGTTATCGTGACAGAGAATCTTTTCGGAGATATCTTGTCTGATGAATCAAGTGTTCTATCTGGTACACTTGGGGTTATGCCATCAGCCAGTCACTCTGAGAATGGACCGAGTCTCTATGAACCCATTCATGGTTCGGCGCCTGATATAGCAGGCCTAGGAATCGCCAACCCTATTTCTATGATTTTATCAGTTGCTATGATGTTGCGAGATAGTTTTGGACGATATGAGGATGCGGAGCGTATCGAGCGTGCTGTTGAACAAACTTTAGCAGCAGGAATTTTAACAAGAGATTTAGGAGGACAGGCTTCGACCAAGGAAATGACAGAAGCCATCATTGAAAGATTATGAAGATAAATCAAGGAATTACTTTTGCTCTATTGATCTGGAATCTATTGGTATTTATCATTTATGGTATTGACAAATCCAAAGCAAAAAGAGGTGCTTGGCGCATCCCTGAAAAATATTTATTATCATTTGCATTCTTATGTGGTGGTTTTGGTGCTTGGTTGGCAGGTGTTACCTTTCATCACAAGACTAGAAAATGGTATTTTAAAACGGTTTGGTTCCTAGGAATAGTGACTACACTAGTAACTTTGTATTTTGATATGGAGGTAATGAATGGCAGGAAAATCGATTTTTGATAAATTATGGGACCTCCATGTGATTACAGGAGAAGAAGGACAACCTCAACTCATGTATGTAGATCAGCACTATATTCACGAGGTGACCAGTCCTCAAGCTTTTCAAGGATTACGAGATGCAGGACGTAGATTGAGACGACCAGATTTAACATTTGGTACCTTTGACCACAATGTCCCGACGGTCAATATATATGATATTCGAGATGTAATCTCCAAAGCTCAGATTGATAAGTTAGCTGAAAATGTTGAAGAGTTTGGAATCGAACATGCGGCTCACGGTTCTAGAAAAAAGCAAGGTATCGTTCATATGGTTGGTCCAGAAACAGGAAGAACACAACCAGGAAAAATTTCATCGTCTGTGGAGATAGCCATACTGCAACTCACGGAGCTTTTGGAGCGATTGCCTTCGGAATTGGAACCAGTGAGGTCGAACATGTCTTTGCAACCCAAACCATTTGGCAGGTTAAACCCAAAAAAATGTTGGTGGAATTCACAGGAGTTCCTCAAAAAGGGAGTTTATGCCAAAGATTTCATTCTAGCCTTGATTGCCAAATACGGTGTTGCTTGTGGTGTTGGCTACGTGGTGGAGTATCGAGGTCAGGCCATTGATGCACTTAGCATGGAAGAACGAATGACTATCTGCAATATGTCCATCGAGTTTGGTTCCAAAGATGGGAATCATGAATCCAGATCAGACCACTTATGACTATCTCAAAAGGGGCGCGAGTGTGTTCCCAAAGGATTTTGACGCAGCAGTAGCTGATTGGAAAAAGACTTGTTAGCGATGAAGATGCTGTTTATGATAAGGTTATTCGTTTGGATGTCTCAGAATTGGCTCCTATGGTGACTTGGGGAACCAATCCTGCTATGGGTGTTGACTTTGATTCTAGCTTCCCAGAAATAAAGGATATGAATGATGAACGAGCCTATCATTACATGGATTTACAACCAGGTCAGAAAACCAGCAGATATCCGAACTAGGCTATGTCTTTTATTGGTTCTTGTACCAACGCTAGACTTAGTGATTTGCAACTGGCGGCTCGCTTTGTAGAAGGGAAGAAGATCGCCCCTAACTTAACAGCAATCGTAGTACCTGGTTCTCGACCAGTCAAGCGAGCTGCTGAGAAGTTAGGTTTGGACAAGGTATTCCTAGATGCTGGCTTCGAATGGAGAGATCCAGGATGCTCTATGTGTCTAGGGATGAATCCTGATAAAGTACCAGATGGTGTTCATTGTGCCTCAACTAGCAATCGTAACTTTGAAGATCGACAGGGCTTTGGTGCTAAGACTCATCTCTGTAGTCCAGCTATGGCAGCTGCGGCAGCAATCGCAGGACGTTTCGTAGATGTACGGCAAATGCCAGAAGCCCAGTAAGGAGAGGATATGGAGAAAATTTTACAGTTTATACAGGAACAACCGTTCCTCTGATGAATGACAATATCGATACCGACCAAATTCTTCCCAAACAGTTTCTGAAGTTGATTGATAAGAAAGGTTTTGGCAAATACCTCATGTATGCTTGGCGTTATCTGGATGATAAGTATACTGAGGATCCAGACTTTTGTCTTTAACCGACCTGAATATCGCAAAGCTAGTATCCTCATCACAGGGAGATAACTTTGGAGCTGGTTCTTCGAGGGAACACGCAGCTTGGGCACTAGCAGACTATGGTTTTAAGGTCGTAATTGCAGGATCTTTTGGAGATATTCATTACAATAATGAGCTCAATAATGGCATGTTGCCTATTGTTCAGCCTAGGGAGGTTAGAGAAAAAGCTAGCCCAAATAAAACCAACCGACCAGGTAACTGTTGACTTGGAACAACAAAAAATCATTTCACCAGTTGGAGAATTCACTTTCGAAATTGATAGCGAATGGAAACACAAGCTCTTAAATGGTTTGGATGATATCGGTATTACCTTGCAGTATGAAGACTTGATTGCTGCTTATGAAAAACAACGTCCAGCCTACTGGCAGGATTAGAATAAATATAGAAAAGGAAATAGAACTATGACAAAACACATTCAATGGGACGGAACACTTTCACAAGAAGGCTACGACATTTTAAAAGGTGAGGGCGGATGTATCGTTTGTCCTACTAAAGTCGGTTACATTATCATGACTAGCGACAAGGCTGGACTTGAGCGTAAGTTTGAAGCCAAAGAACGTAACCGTAACAAACCAGGTGTTGTCCTCTGTGGTAGCATGGACGAGCTTCGCGCTTTAGCACAACTCAAATCCCAGAAATTGAAGCCTTCTATCAAAAACATTGGGACGAAGATATTCTCCTCGGTTGTATCCTTCCTTGGAAACCAGAAGCTTTTGAAAAACTCAAAGCATACGGTGATGGACGTGAAGAACTCATGACTGATGTGCGTGGAACTAGCTGTTTTGTTATCAAGTTTGGGAAAGCTGGTGAACAATTGGCTGCTAAACTTTGGGAAGAAGGCAAAATGGTCTATGCTTCATCTGCAAACCCATCTGGAAAAGGAAACCGAGGTAAGGTTGAAGGAATCGGTGAACGTATCGAAGGAGCAGTGGATCTTGTCATCGAAGCAGACGACTATGTTGCTTCAATCCAGCCAGACAAAACAGATTGAAACTCGCTACGAACAAGGTGTGATGGTGTCTATGGTTGATAAAGACGGCAAGCTCATTCCAGAACAAGGAGGAGCACGTTCAATCTCACCAGCACCAGTTGTGATCCGTAAAGGACTTGACATTGATAAAATCATGATGCATCTGTCAGATACCTTTAACTCATGGGATTATCGTCAAGGTGAGTATTATTAATATTAAAAAGAAGTCTAGTGTTAAGAGAAATTGACGCTCCTAACGCTGGGCTTTTTCTTTAGAAATTCTTTTCATTTTTCATAGGATATGATATTCTATATGTAAATATATAGCTTTTTATTCAAACATCTATCAGAAAAAGGAGTAAGATTGATGAATGAATAGAAAAGTCTAGTTTCGAAGATTTTCTATGAATGGTACCTTTCAATAAGAATATTTAATTAAGAGTAACGCAATGATCTGAAGACAGCTTATACAATGAAAAATTTAGAGAAGAATTTCTTAAGAGTGGCCCACTTGACAAATTTTAACCATGTCTATTGATGATTATGTCATTGGGAAAGGGGGCATAAACAACTCTTTTTGCTATGAACTGAGAGCATGGAAAATACAAAATCATTATTTTATGGGAATTGGTGGAGGTTCTTCAAAATTTGGTATTTATTGGAATGAAAAAACAAAGAGTTATAAAGATCAAGCTAATAAAAGTCATTCAGCTTTCAGAGTTGGATCATCGATTTACTAAATTAAAAATCAGATTTGTATGAAATTATTAAAGAAGGTATTCATTTCAGATTTGATAAATCCTATCTTTGATATGAAAAAGTCAACAAATGAATTTATTGGTCGTTCTGCGGTGGTAACAAAATTACTTTGTATCTATTCTGAGGAATCAGTTCTTTCTTAGGTGTAAATACTGAATAGTAAAGAGAATTTCTGGAACAAGCTACTTTCTCAGAAAAATCAAGGGAGGACCCTATCTTCAGAATCATGAGATTTGTCAACTGGTTTCTAAAACTTTATCCTGAACTGAACCATCTTCATTGTTGGGAAGAATCTATTTGAGTATTCAACACGTTTTTATGGACGAGTAATGATAATAGAAAGAGAGGAACAAATGTCTCTAGAATATAAGGTTTATCATCCATTGAGTCAAACTCTACTCTAGTCCAAAAACCTCATTCTCCGTGGTGCACCAGGTACAGGGAAAAACATATCTTGCTAAAAGAAATTGCCAAAGAATTAACAGGTGGCAACGAAGATCAAATAGGCTTTTGTGCAGTTTCATCCATCTTATGACTATACAGATTTTGTTGAGGGGTTTAAGACCGGTATCAAATGGGGATGGAACTATTGATTTTAAACTACAGGATGGTATTTTTAAAGATTTTTGTCAGAAAGCAAAAGAAGCTCAGATAGATTGGAGGACAAGATAATTTTGACCAAGCTTGGGATTCTTACTTTAGAATATATAAATGTTGCTGAAGAAAAAAGAATATATAACAAAAACATCTTACTTATCTGTTAATAGTAGACAAAAATTTGTCAGTAAATTATGATAGTGGATGTTCCAGGATGGTCATTACCTCATAAATATGTTTATGAGTTGTATAAAGATAAAAATTATAATAAGCAAGAATACTACAAAAAGTGGTGGGAAAACTGTCCTAGAAACATTGAGAAAGAGATTTGGTTTGAAAGACTATATTTCCCCAACAGAAATTGATACTAATAAGAAATTCGTCTTCATCATTGATGAAATTAACCGAGGTGAGATTTCTAAGATTTTTGGAGAGCTCTTTTTCTCTATTGACCCTGGCTATCGTGGTGAAAAGGGAGTGTTTCTACTCAATATGCAAATTTACACGAAACTGATGACAAGTTTTATATCCCTAAAAATGTCTATATTATCGGAACTATGAATGATATTGACCGATCAGTGGATACCTTTGATTTTGCTATGCGTCGACGTTTCCGTTTTATTGAAGTTACGGCTGAAAGCCAACTAGGAATGCTGGATGATGTTCTTGGCGATAAAGCTGAAGAAGCGAAGGCGCGTCTAAGAAACTTGAATGCCGAAATTGAGAAAGTTCAGGAATTAAATAGTCATTACCATATCGGACCAAGTTATTTCCTTAAACTAGAAGAAGTAGACTTTGACTATGAGTTACTCTGGTCCGATTATCTTAAACCACTTTTGGAAGATTACCTGCGTGGTTCTTATGAAGAAGTATGAAACTATAGCAAATTTGAAAAAGAGCCTTTGACAAGACAAGTAATGAGCAAAAGATATTAGGTGACTGACGATGACAGTGAAAATAACTGATAATCAGCATGAGATATATGCAAAGAAGACTTTATCGCAGAATATCCCTCAAAATTAGTCAAGTTCTTTTAGATAGAACACTAGATAATCTTTCTCAAGAAGATAATATCTTTATATTTTCCAAATGACCTGAAAATATTCACTGATTTGGATAAGGACCAAAAGATTTTGGAAACAGTCAATCAGAAAAATTAAGACAGGAAATGTGATTGGTTTTCTTGGCTATGGTCAGGAGAGATTAACGATTTCATCTCGCTTTTCGAGTACGAAAGTGATGACTATTTTTGCATTATCTATTGCAGAAAAGTTCTAAATATCAATCTCACTAGCTTAGATGTTGGTTATCGCATGAGGATAGACTCTATCAACTTTTGATTTACCTCTTTCCAAAGTATCTGCAAGCTGCTATCGAAAAGGGACTTTATAAGGAATACCAGAGGTTTTTCTCATAATGATAGTCATGTAAAGGGAGTGATTGATGTAGAAACCATCTCAAGAAAAATCTTCCTTTCACAGGGAAATATTGCTTACACAACGAGAGAGTTTACTTTTGATAATCCAATCATGCAGCTGATTCGTCACTACGATTGAGTACATTAAAGAATCAGAAAAGTCTAGGGAGAGGAGTTCTTGATAGTTTCAACTAGTCGAAAAATGTACAGAAATAGTTCGTGTAACCCCATCTTATAAACTAGCTGATCGTGCTAAGATTATTCGACTAAATCAAACTAAACCTCTTCGTCATGCCTACTTTTCGAGAGTACAGAAAGTTGCAAGAGCTGTGCCTGATGATCCTAAATAGAGAAAAGCATGGTTTAGGATATCAAGAGCAAAAATTCATGGTATTCTTTTTGATGTTGCTTGGCTTTGGGAAGAATATGTTTCATACCTTGTTGCCAAAAGATTTCATCCATCCACGCAAATAAAGGAAAAGAAAGATGGTATTTCTGTATTTTCTGATCGGGAAACGAAAAGGTATATCCAGATTTTTTTATAATCAGAGAATTAAAGACTGTACTAGATGCTAAATATAAAAAACTAGAATTGACTGAAAAAGGAATCAATCGTGATGACTCTGTTCCAACTGATTTCTTATGCTTATATCTTTTACAAAGCTGAGCAGCTGGGACTTGATTTTTCCTAGCATAGAGCAGACAGTAAGTAGTGAAATAGGAAACGGTAGTAGGTTATGAGGTCTTGCTTAAAAAGTGGTCTATCCAAATTCCTCAGAAGGCTTTCATCCTACAGAGAATTTTTGTGAAATGATGGGAGATATCAGAAAAAATTTTTCAAAGATAATATAAAACAAAAAATAGAGAGACTCAGGGTAATATCTCTATCATCTATGAAATCACAAGTAAAATCCGAACATAATAAACTTTTAGTGTTTCAAAATATTGACAAAAACTTTACTTAGTTTATAATCGTTAGAGGAAACGTCGGAAAAAGACGTAGCGATGCGAAAAGCATAGGTAGGTCATTATAAAAGAAACGAGACATCGAAATGTTAAACGAATTTCCGATCTTTGACTATGAAGATATTCAGCTAATCCCTCAACAAATGTGTCCTTCAAAAGTCGAGCAGAAAGCTGACACACAAGTGACACTTGGGAAGCATACCTTTAAGTTACCAGTTGTTCCTTCTAAATATGCAAACTATCTTGGATGAAGATGTTGCAGAACAACTTGCAAAAGGTGGTTATTTTCTATATCATGCATCGCTTTTCGATGAAGCTGGGACGCATTCCTTTTTGTGAAACGCATGCATGAGAAAAAGGTTTGATTGCTTCTATCTCTGTTGGTGTTAAAGAATACGAATATGATTTTGTTAGTCAATTAAAGGAAGATGCGCCAGAGTATATCACTATTGATATTGCTCATGGACATGCCGACAGTGTGATTTCAATGATTCAGCACATCAAAAAGAATTGCCAGATACGTTTTGTCATCGCTGGTAACGTTGGTACTCCCGAGGCTGTTCGTGAACTTGAAAATGCTGGAGCAGACGCTACTAAGGTCGGAATCGGTCCAGGTAAAGTATGTATTACTAAAGGTTAAAAACAGGCTTTTGGTACTGGTGGTTGGCAGCTAGCAGCTCTTCGCTGGTGTGCTAAAGCTGCGCGTAAACCGATTATTGCCGATGGTGGTATCCGTACACACGGAGATATTGCAAAGTCAATCCGCTTCGGTGCAAGTATGGTTATGATTGGTTCTTTATTTGCAGGCCATATCGAAAGCCCTGGTAAAACTGTCGAAGTCGATGGTAAAACAATTTAAAGAATACTATGGTTCTGCTTCAGAATACCAAAAAGGTGCCTATAAGAATGTCGAAGGTAAGAAAATTCTTCTTCCTGCCAAAGGACATTTACAAGATACCCTAACTGAGATGGAACAAGATTTTGCAAAGTTCGATTTCTTATGCTGGAGGTCGTAAAGGTAGCTGATCTTAGACATGTAGATTATGTAATTGTGAAGAACTCTATCTGGAATGGAGATGCTCACTAAAAAATATCATTACTTATTTATGCCGCGAATTGGCGTGGCGTTTCTACAAGGTACCGTAAATACCTAACAATGAGTAAGTCGAAGAGATATAAAGAAGCAGTATATCTGTTTCTATGTTTCTAAGAGGGCTTACTTTGTAAGTCCCTTTTTATTTCGGAGGTTAATGTGAAATTACTAGAAGAACGTATTTTTAAAAGGATCGGGAATAGTCCTAGGTGAGAATATTCTTAAGGTGGATTCCTTCTTGACCCACCAAGTTGACTATTCCTTGCTGCGTGAGATTGGTCGTACTTTTGCAGAGCATTTTAAAAATGCTGGCATTACAAAAGTTGTAACCATTGAAGCATCTGGAATTGCTCCAGCTCTATATGTTGCAGAACAATTAGATGTACCTATGATTTTTGCTAAGAAGGCAAAAAATATTACCATGAATGAAGGAATTTTAACTGCAGAAGTATTTTCTTTCACGAAACAAGTTACTAGCACTGTATCTATTGCAGGGAAGTTCTTATCTCCAGGAGATAAAGTATTAATTATTGATGATTTTCTTGGCTAATGGTCAAGCAGCTAAAGGTTTGATTCAGATTATCGAGCAAGCTGGTGCTACAGTTGAGGCCGTCGGAATTGTGATTGAAAAATCCTTCCAAGATGGTCGTGAACTGTTAGAAAAATCAGGTCATCAGGTAGTATCACTTGCTCGTTTAGAGCGTTTTGAAAATGGAAAAGTTATCTTCAAGGAGGCAGATATCTAATGAAACAACAGGAAAAACACTCACAGGCAGCCGTTCTTGGTTTGCAACACTTACTTGCTATGTACTCAGGTTCAATCCTGGTACCAATCATGATTAGCAAGTGCTTTTGAGGGTATTCAGCTCAACAGTTGACATACCTTATCTCAACAGATATCTTTATGTGTGGGGTTGCAACTCTCTTACAATTGCAACTCAATAAACACTTTCGGCGTTGGTTTGCCTATCGTTCTTGGTGTTGCCTTCCAGTCTGTTGCTCCTCTTATCATGATTGGTCAGAGTCATGGTAGTGGTGCTATGTTTGGGAGCCTTTGATTGCATCAGGGATTTATGTTATCCTGATTTCAGGTATCTTCTCTAAGGTTGCCAATCTTTTCCCTGCAATCGTAACTGGTTCTGTCATCACAACTATCGGATTGACCTTGATTCCAGTTGCTATCGGAAATATGGGAACAACGTTGAAAAACCAACTGGACAAAGTCTAGCCTTGGCAATGATTACTGTTCTCATCATTCTTTTGGTCAATATCTTTACAAAAGGATTTATCAAATCTATTTCAGATTTTGATTGGTTTGATTGCGGGTACGATTATTGCTGCGACTATGGGCTTGGTTGATTTTCTCCAGTAGCGAAGCTCCACTGGTTCATATCCCAACTCCATTTCTACTTTCGGTGCTCCACAATTTGAGATTTCTTCTATTGTCATGATGTGTATCATCGCTACTGTATCAATGGTAGAATCAACTGGTGTATATCTTGCCCTTTCTGATATTACTAAAGATCCAATTGATAGCACTCGTCTCCGTAATGGTTATCGTGCTGAAGGTCTCGCTGTTTTACTTGGTGGACTTTTCAATACCTTCCCTTATACAGGATTTTCACAAAACGTAGGTTTGGTGAAACTTTCAGGTATTCGTACTCGTTTGCCAATCTACTACGCAGCTGGTTTCCTTATCTTGCTCGGTCTTTTGCCTAAGTTTGGTGCCTTGGCACAGATTATTCCTAGCCCTGTTCTTGGTGGAGCAATGCTCGTCATGTTCGGTTTTGTGTCTCTCCAAGGGATGCAAATCTTGGCTCGTGTAGACTTTGAGCACAATGAACACAACTTCCTCATTGCAGCAGTGTCTATTTCTGCTGGGGTTGGATTGAACGGAAGCAATCTCTTCAATACTTTACCGACTGAACTGCAAATGTTCTTCTCAAATGGTATTGTCATTGCAAGTACAGTAGCCATCATTTTGAACGCTATTTTGAATCGTAAAAAATAAAAATAAGTGAGAAGGATAGAAATATCCTTCTCATTTTCTTTTTTAGAGCTTGAATATTGTTTCTATAGTCCTTTTTATGGTAAAATGGTTTTATGAATGAAAGAATGAAAGAGCTCGTTGAGTTGCTCAATCGCTATGCGACAGAGTATTATACAAGTGATAACCCATCTGTATCTGATAGTGAGTATGATCGTCTTTATCGTGAACTGGTAGAGTTAGAAAAAGCTCACCCTAATCAAGTTTTACTAGAAAGTCCGACCCATCGCGTCGGAGGTAAGATTCTAGATGGATTTGAAAAATATAGTCATCAGTATCCTCTCTATAGTTTGCAGGATGCTTTTTCACGTGAAGAACTCGATGCCTTTGATGCGCGTGTTCGTAAGGAATTGGATGATGTCACTTATATTTGTGAGTTGAAAATTGATGGTTTATCGATTTCCTTGACTTATGAGCAGGGAATTTTTGTTGCTGGAGCGACTCGTGGTGATGGTTCAATTGGTGAAAACATCACAGAAAATCTTAAACGAGTGAAAGACATTCCTTTAACTTTACCAGAAAAATTAGATATCACTGTTCGTGGTGAATGTTATATGCCAAGAGCTTCTTTTCGATCAGGTCAATCAATCTCGTCAAGAAAAACGGTGAGCCAGAGTTTTGCCAATCCACGAAATGCTGCTGCAGGAACCCTTCGCCAGTTAGATACAGCAGTAGTAGCTAAAGCGTAATCTTGCAACCTTCCTCTATCAGAAGCTAGTCCTTCAACTCAGGATAGTCAAGAAAAGGTTTTGGAACATTTAGAACAGTTGGGCTTTGTTGTTAATCCAAGACGCCTATTAGCGCACAGCATGGATGAAGTTTGGAAGTTTATCCAAGAAGTAGGTCAAGAAAGAGACCAGTTGCCTTATGATATCGATGGAGTTGTTATTAAGGTCAATGATCTAGCTGGTCAGGAGCAACTAGGATTTACAGTCAAAGCACCTAAAGTGGGCAGTAGCTTATAAATTCTCAGCAGAAGAAAAAGAAGCGAAAACTTCTTTCTGTTGACTGGACAGTAGGGCGTACAGGAGTTGTGACTCCGACTGCTAATCTTACTCCAGTACAACTTGCAGGTACAACTGTAAGTCGTGCAACTCTTCATAATGTCGACTATATCGCTGAAAAGGATATCCGTAAGGATGACACAGTCATTGTCTACAAAGCGGGTGATATCATACCAGCCGTTTCTACGAGTGGTGGAGTCTAAAGCGTGTGTCGGAGGAAAAACTAGATATTCCAACAAACTGTCCAAGTTGTGAGAGTAAGCTGTTACACTTTTGAAGATGAGGTGGCTCTTCGTTGTATCAATCCCACGATGTCCCTGCTCAAATCAAGGAAGGGTTGATTCACTTTCGCATCTCGTGATGCCATGAATATCTCTGGCCTTGGCCCATCAATCGTGGAGAAAACTATTTGCTGCCAATTTGGTTAAGGATGTTGCAGATATTTATCGCTTTGACTGTGGAAGATTTGCTCTTTGCTAGATGGTATCAAGGAAAAATCTGCTCAAAAAAAGCTCTACCAGGCTATTCAAGCATCCAAAGAAAATTCTGCTGAAAAACTTTTGTTTGGTTTGGGGATTCGTCATGTTGGAAGTAAGGCAAGTCAGTTGCTTTTACAAAACTTCCACTCAATCGAATCGCTAGCACAAGCCAATCCTGAAGAAAGTGCAAAGTATCGAAAGTTTGGGAAGTGTCATTGCTCAAAAGCCTACAGACCTATTTTTGCTACAGAGGGTTCTGAAAATCCTTTTAAAGGGAATTGAAAGAATCAGGTGTTAATCTAGACTATAAAGGACAGACAGTTGCAGCAAATGCAGCCTTGTCTGGTTTAACTGTCGTATTGACAGGAAAGCTAGAGCGTCTTAATCGCTCAGAAGCTAAAAATAAATTAGAAAGTCTAGGAGCCAAGGTTACTGGTAGTGTGTCGAAAAAAACAGACCTTGTTGTAGCAGGAGCAGATGCAGGAAGCAAGCTCCAAAAAAGCACAAGAACTGGGAATAGAGATTCGTGATGAAGCTTGGCTTGAGAGTTTGTAAGCTATGAAAGAAGAAAAAACGCGCACGTCTCATTTATAATCCGACCTCAGGCAGGAAATGATCAAGCAAAATATCGCAGAAGTTCTAGAAGTGTTAGAGGCATGAGGCTATGAAACAGTGCTTTTCAGACCAAACCTGAACACCTGTCAGCCCAGAAAGAAGCAGAAAAGAGCTGCAAAAGCTGGCTTTTGATTTGGTTTTTGGTAGCTGGTGGCGATGGCACCATCAATGAAGTGGTTAATGGGAATTGCACCTCTGGAACATCGTCCAAGATAGCCATCATTCCTACTGGAACTACCAATGACTATGCAAGAGCATTGAAAATCCTATAGGGGATCCAGTTGCTGCAGCGAGATCATTGCTAAAAATGAAACCAAGCAAAATTGATATTGGTCGTGCCTTTTGGTGATAAGTATTTCATCAATATTGCTGCGGCAGGAACTCTTACGGAGTTAACTTTTAGTGTTCCGAGTGAACTAAAGACGCGTCTGGGTTATCTGGCCTACGTTGCTAAAAGGCATCGAGATGTTTCCCAAAAATCCAAAAAGCCCGTCCTGTTCGTATTTACCATGATTGAGGGAATTTTTACAGAGAAGTTTCTCTTGTCTTTGTTGCCTTGACCAATTCTATCGGTGGATTTGAGCAATTTGCACCTGATACCAAGCTGGATGATGGCAATTTACGCTTATTCTAGTAAAGACAGATAAAATACTAGATATGTTGAGTCTGCTAGTTCAGGCCATGAACGAGGCCAACACGTATCAGATGTCAATGTTGAATATCTGCAAAACTAGTAAACTCCGAATTGAAACTTTGGATCAGGAAGAGCCGTTTATGCTCAATCTTGATGGAGAATACGGTGGCGACACCAGTAGATTTGGAGTATGCCATAATCACATTGAGTTTTTGTGAATCGTGAGGCGATTGATCAAGAAATTATAGTGACATATAAAATCAAATTTAATTTAGAAATTAGGAGAACTATGTACAATTATCCTGTGCTTATTCATTATCATCGTAAAGGATGAAGCCTACGAGGCTTGCAGTTTCAGTAAAAACAGTAGATTCAGTAGAGCTTATCAAAGAAGAGAATATTTTGGAGCTAAATTTTCACTGACTCAATCGAGTGAAGTAGCCTTGAGACCATGACTTTTAGCGTTGAAAAAAGATGGTGTCAGCAAAGAATATCCTATTCGCTTCAATTACTATCCACTTTTGACAGAGGTTTGATTTTGGATGGAGATGATACAGTTTATTATTCTGAAAATCCAGCTATTGCCAGTCCCCACTATAAAGACCAAAATCCTTTTTGCTTCGACAGGGCAATCAATAGTGCGAGTTTCGATCACCATTGGGGTTATCAAGGAGAGTTGGGATGTCAAGTTTCTGAAAATGAAACAAGTTTTAGCCTATGAGGCACCAACAGCTACATCTGTCCAAGTAGTGATCTATGAATCAGCGAGCAATGACGCTCTATCCTTAAAATCTTTGAAATGGAGCGAGGAAATAGTTATTCCTATAGCCACAGAGTATAATACATTGGTGTTTGGAGTTTAACAGTTCCAGAAAACTTAGCAGGTCAGTGCTTACCACTACCAAATTGACTTTCCTCATCACCAGTCATTAACTCGTGATCCATATACAATAGCGACAAGTCCTGATGGAAAACGTTCAGCCATTGTCTCAAATCAAGATCGTCAGGTCGAAGGCTTTTGAGGTCAAGCATGGTACAGAAGCAACTGGCGTTTGGAAAAATCCTTGCCAAAGCAGTCATTTATGAAATGCATCCGTGATTTGACTAAGTCTGAAAACATCTGGTGTTGCGCCAGAATTAAGAGGAACCTTCTTAGGTGCAGCGCAAACTGGAACAGTTAAATCAATATGGTCAATCGACTGCGTTTGATTACATCAAAGAACTCGAGTGTCAACTATGTTCAGTTGCAACCAATTGCTGACCGTCATAAAGAATACGACGCTGATGGAAATGTAACTTATAACTGGGGATATGATCCACAAAACTACAATGCTCCAGAAACTAGTATGTCTACAAATCCAAATGATCCAGGTCAAGCTATCCGTGATTTGAAAGCCATGGTCCAAAGCTTATCACGATGCTGGTATCAGTGTTATTATGGATGTTGTTTACAATCATACCTTCTCAACGGTGGATGCACCATTCAAACAACGGTTCCCGATTAGTATATCGAATGAACCATGATGGAACCTACCAAAATGGAACAGAGTCGGTAACGAAACTGCCAGTGAGACGTAAATGTTCCGTAAATATATGATTGATTCTGCTTCTACTGGGTAAAGAGTCAATATTGACGGTTTCCGCTTTGACTTGATGGGAATCCATGATGTCAAAACTATGCAGATGATTCGTTGGGCTATGGACGAAGTCGATCCGAAAATCATCCTGTATGGAGAAGGTTGGGATATGGGAACAGGTCTTGCTCCTTATGACAAGGCTAAGAAAGACAATGCCTACCAGTTGCCAAACATTGGATTCTTTAATGATAATCAACGTGATGCGGTCAAAGGTTGTGAAGTCTATGGCTCTATCAAATCTGGCTTCATCAGTGGAGCAGGTACTGAGCCGATCCTCATAAAGGCTATTCTTGGAAGTCAGAGCTGGGTTCTTATCTCAGTCCAAACCAGGTTCTTAACTATGTAGAAGCCACGATAACTACAATTTGCATGATTTACTGAACTCTTCATCCGATGGAGAGGATAAACGCATCATGAAGAAAGTAGAAACAGCGACAGCCATGAACCTTCTCATGCAAGGATGGCCTTCATGGAACTGGGGCAAGAGTTTGACGTACCAAACTCGTAGCTACAGGAGAAAATGGCGAGTTGACTCACGCAGATCGTGAGCGAGCAATGAATAGTTACAATGCGCCCTGATAGCGTCAACCAAGTCAACTGGGATTTGATCAATGAGCGTCAAGATAGCATCGAGTTTGTCCGTCAGATCATCCGTCTCAAAACCCAGACTAGTGCCTTTTCATACCCTACCTATGAAGAAGTCTACCGTCATGTCTTTTGTTCACACAGCCATTGAAAAATAGTGGTTGGATTGTCTACGAGATTCATGGTGGAGAGGCACTTCTTGGTTGTATTCAATGCCAAAGGGCTTCATATTACTATGAAAATGCAGGGAACCTAGAAATGTTGGTAACTAATAGCCGTTCTAACCAAGAAAATGCTATTGATGATGTCAGTGTTGGCAGTCTTGAATGTTTTAGCGTAAGTCTTAGATTGAAGACAGAGTCAGTGAAGTGGGACAAAACTATCTTGCAGAGTCCAATGAATGAACAAAATGTTTCAAAAGACTCATTTCTACTCAAAATACGAGGTCAGGATTTTTGCATCCTCGGCCTATCCCAGACAGTTCTAGTAAAATTCATCTTGCAGAGTCCTAGATAGAAAAAGCAGAAGTTTCATTACAATTGAATTAAAAATTATAAAAAGCTCATTAGTTTTTAGCGGGAGATAGCTATGGATATCAATATAATTACTCTGGAAAAATTCGTCACCTTAAATGAAGAGGAGAAAACTTCAATGTCTCAAAGACATTAAGCATACCTTCAATTCGAGAAAGATAAAGAAATCCTCTCAGAGCTTGGCTTAGAAAATGTAAGTGGACAAGTACTTAGTGAACTAGCCAAAGTTTGTAATAATTGGAGTCAATTCGAAGAGGCAAAAATAGTTTTAGAGATGGTTTCTGAAGAAGATAGAGATTCTATTTGGTATTATCGAAATGGTTTTACCCATTAGCGTTTATCTAGTGATCCGAACAAGGACTTTGAAACTGAAGCTAATCAGGCTCTAGATTTATTAGAAAATGCTATCAAAAATGCTGGTTCCCCAACAAATCCAGTCATTGAATGGTGCATTGAGTTGGTGAAGGTAGGTTCTCTAAAGGAAGTTTTTGAAGGCAAGCCAACAGCTTATCCCTTGTTACAAAAATACTGTTTTGAAGATGTTTGATGAAAACTAATCAAGAAATGAAAACTGCACAGAATAAGAAATTATACAAGAATATTACGATAGAAGATGTCCAAACAGTAGAAGACTCATGGGATATTATTAAACCAGTATACGAAACTGTTAACATCTATAACACCTATGAAAGACTATCTCGATTCTGCAAAAATCTTTACTAGAACAAAAGATACCTTCTGGCAATTATCTGGTATTTTATCGAAGTAAACAATGGAGGCTCACTATCAATTTTTCGATAATTCGACAGGGATTGTCTGGAAGATACTTAAAGGGCTTCGAACTATTTGGAATGAAGGAGCATGCTTCAATTTAAAAATCTCTTGCATACTTTTAGGAACTATCTCCTTTGTTAGAAAAGAGATCTGAGTTACTAGCACAGATGGAAGAAGAATATGGGTGATACTTTTTATGAGAAAATTGGATGAAGCAGATGATTTTATCTATGATTATGATGGAAATGAGAATGAACTAAGTTTTATCAAAAAATATCCAGAGAAATTTTATTTTTCAGGGAAGCGCAGATAAATCGTGAAAGAATAGTAAATAAAAGATAGAGCAGATTGGAAGATCTGATCATTAGGAAATTCTGATTTCTGAATAGTTGCACTCTCAAATTGAATGATAGTAAACTCAATATTACGCAGTTTTCAATATATTTTTCAAAAATACCAGGCTAAAAATTGCTTAAAATCCGAATATTTTCGTTACTATTATATAAAAATGTAAGAAAAATGAAAAGAGGTGAAGACTCAGAAAATTCAAATGATTTTCCCAGGACGCAGAGAAATTCTTTTCAGATTTTCACATGAAAATATAGTAATTTGCCGAAACTTCTCTAAAAAGGTAGTATAATAAAATAGAGAAAACGCTTTCAGTCAGGGACTAAATGGATACATTAGAAAGCTTTAAGAACTTTTGCACCAGTGATGAAAATTTCCATCTTCAGCACTCATCACAGGAGCACATCGTGAGGAGAGAGAGATGAGAGTATGGCTATACTTTTCGTGTCATGGGCTCCAAATGCACCAAGCTGTCCATCTAGTTGGTGATTTTACTAACTGCTGAGGAAATCAAATCCCCATGGTTCGTAATGAATCCGAGTTTGGGAAGTTTTTACCACTCTAGCTCAAGAGGGACGATATTTATAAATATCAGCATCACTCGTGCTAATAGGCCATCAACTCATGAAAAATGATCGCCAGCAGTCTCGTTTTCGAGCTCGTCCAGGCACAGGGGCTGTTTTAGCAGAGAAATTCCTGAGATGGACACACACGGTCTTTGCTAGCTCGTAGAGATCAAGCTGATTTTTCGAGGAGACCAGTAAACATCTATAGAGGCGTGCACGCAGGATCTTGGAAGAGATCCTGATGACACCATGTAGTCTGCTCAATCCAAAGAGGAGCTTATCCCATATCTTGTTGAGATAGAACTATACCTCACATCGAGTCTATGCCTTTGATGGTCATCACTGGATTGAGTTGTGAGCTATCAGCTCGCGGCCACTTTAAACGCGGCGAACATGCCTGGGTCGTCCAGAAAGCGAGTTTCAAGACTTTCGTTGAAATGTCACATCAACAATATCGGTGATAGTGGATCGTACCGGGACACTTTACCACCAATGGATGACGCTTTTGGCATACTATGCAGCGCAACATGAGCTTTTGAATAACAAGATCCATAATAAGCATAACAACTACGGTTGGGGGCACTCAACTTCGACTTAGGTAAAAATGAAGTCACAATCTTTCTTGATTTCTAGCATTAAGTTCTGGATTGATTTCTATCACCTAGATGGTATTCGTGTAGATGCTGTAAGTAATATTCTCTATCTAGATTATGACAATGCTCCATGGACACCAAATAAAGACGGTGGCAATCTCAACTATGAGGCTATATTTCCTACAACGTTTGAATGATGTTATTAAGCTAGCTCATCCGGATGTTATGATGATTGCAGAGGAGTCTTCTTCAGGTACCAAGATTACTGGCATGAAGGAAATGGGTGGACTTGGATTTGACTCACAAGTGGAACATGGCTGGATGAATGATATCCTACGTTTCTACGAAGAGATCCAATTTACCGCAAGTCATGACTTTAATCTTGTGACCTTCAGCTCATGTATGTCTTTAATGAAATTATCTCCTACCATTCTCACACTGATGAGGTTGTCCACGGTAAGAAGAGTATGATGCATAAGATGTGGGGTGATCGTTATAATCAGTTCGCTGGTTTGAGAAACCTTTACACTTATCAAATTTGTCACCCTGGTAAGAAATTACTCTTCATGGGTAGAATTTCGGTCAATTCTTAGGTGGAAATCGAAAGAGCAATTAGAGTGGTCAACCTAGAAGATCAATGAATGCCAAGATGAAATACTTTACATCACAGTTGAATCAGCTTTATAAGACCACCGTTGTCTTTGGGAAATTGATACAAGTTAGCGATGGTATTGAAATCATTGATGCGGATAATGAGATCAGAGTGTTCTTTCCTTTATCCGTAAAGGGCAAGAAAGGCGAATGCTATCTGTGTCTTTAATATGGCACCAGTTGAACGTCCTGATTTTACAATTGGTCTTCCAGTTGCAGGAGTTATGAAGAAATTTGGAATACAGAGTTAGAACAATGGGGTGGTGTGGAAAAGAACATAACCAAACAGTTCAAACTCAAGAAGGATTATGGAAGGATTATGAGCAGACTTTGACTTTACCTTTTGCCATATGTGGGAGCAAGTATTTGGAAAATCAAACGTCATGAAATACCTACTAAAACTGTCGCTAATAAAGACTCAAAAAGGAGTAGAAAATGAAGAGAATGAAATGCTAAGCTTTTAATCCTTGCCGGTGGAGCAGGAACTCGATCTCGCAGAAGCTCACTCAAAGCATTGCCAAAACCACCAGTGCAGATCTGGTGGGCGCTACCTATCATTGACTTTTCGCTCTTTCAAACTGTGCCAACTCTGGTACATCCACGATGGTGGGAGTTTATCACACAGTATCAACCACTAGCTCTCAACAACCACATCGGGAACGGTTCTGGTTGGGGTCTAGACGGTGATTGACACAGGTGTTTCTATCCTTCAACCTACTCTGCAGAGTGAAGGAAACCGTTGGTTTGAAGGTACAAGTCATGCCGTTGCAAAACATCGACTATATCGACAGCATCAATCCTGAGTGTGTTTTGATCCTTTCAGGTGACCATATCTGCAAGATGGATACGATGATATGCTCCAATCACACAAGGACAATAATGCCAAACTGACCCTGTATTAGATGCACCACCAAAAAAACTAGCCGTTTTGGTATCATGAATGAATGCCAATAACCGTATTGATGAATTCGAAGAAAAACCGCAACCAAAAATCCTTCAAATGCATCAATGGGTATTTATATCTTCGACTGAAACACCGCAACACTAGTTGCTGCTGAAAAGAAACAATATCGACATGTCCGACTTCATGCAAAACGTTATTCAAACTACCTTGAAACTGGTGAAAGTGTACAATAACACGAATTCAATGGATACCGGAAGGACGTTGGTATATCAAATCACTCTGGGAAGCAAACATGGAATACATCTCAGAAAATGCTCCAAATAGCCGCAACAAATCAATGGAAGATTTACCCATAACCTATCGCTCCACAAACTCCTTGGAGAACTCGCCCAATGAAGACTCTCTTGTAGTGGACGGCTGTTACGTAAATGGTACAGTGAAACACTCTATTCTTTCTACAACTGCTCAAGTTCGTAAGGGAGCAGAAGTTGTTGATTCTGTCATCATGAGTGGAGCAGTTATCGGTAGAGGTGCTAAAATTACACGTGCAATCATCGGTGAAGGTGCAATTATTGCCGATGGTGTTGAAATTGATGGTACAGAAGAAGTACAAGTAGTCGGATATAACGAAGTAGTGGGGTAGCAACAGATGAAGATTGATAAATATTCCTGATTTTAAAGGAAATAGTTGGTTTTCCATGATATATCATTGACAAGTAACCGTCAGGCAAGTTACCATTTGGAGGAAAGTATCGTTTGATTGACTTCCCACTTTCAAGTTTAGCTAATGCAGGGTTCGTAGTATCTTTGGAATCTTCCAACAAGATAACATCAGCTCTGTATTTGACCACATTCGTTCAGGACGTGAGTGGGGCTTAATACCCTTCTTAGCCACTACTATCTTGGAATCTACAATACTCGTGTAGAAAGTAGCACTGTTGGTAAAGAGTACTATCAACAACTTTTGACTTACCTAAACGTTCAGGTTCAGACCAAACAGTTTCCTTGAACTCTGATGTTTAGAGAATATCGATCTCAATCAAGCTTCCATTTGCATAATACACAACAAAATCACCGATTACAGTAGTTTATAAGAATTACCAAGAAAGATATTTCAAGTAAATAAATCCTTGATATCGATGAAACTGACCACGTGCTTTCTCAAACCTTGATAAAAATCAAACCAAGAATACTACAACATGTCGACAAATATCTTTGTAGTATACACTCAATGGTTGATCAAACGTTTAGAAAAGAAGCCCAAAAGAATATCCAGAAAAATTACGCATGTTCTTCGTGATTTGAAAGCGAAGGTGCTTTGCATATGAATGACAGGATACCAGTCAATATTCATTCGAAGAAACACATATCAACTAATATAGATATGTGATCAGCATAATTCTACTCTTGTTCTCACCAAATCAAAGATTACACACAAAGGTTAAAAACGAAGAACCAACTTATTATACCTGGTTGTGAAACGTACTTGCAGTTTGCTTCATGTAGTATTGTCGAAGGTAGTTGTTCGTTAGTTATTTCTCGTAATGTTCCAAATTCATAAAAAGCTAAGAAAGAATCTTTGTATTCCTCATTATTTGTCGTGGTGAAAGGTGCTCAGATTGAGTATGCAGCAATACGTAACTAT